>Ga0315294_10001206_pt1 | contig 27878 bp, 47 predicted proteins | sample YL17G13_40_MG_FD_203626 | JGI IMG/M metagenome (GOLD analysis project Ga0315294, IMG submission 203626) | Sediment microbial communities from Yellowstone Lake, YNP, Wyoming, USA - YL17G13_40 | ecosystem: Environmental > Aquatic > Freshwater > Lake > Sediment | place: USA: Wyoming | collected... | reverse complement strand
CCTCCTTCCTTTGAATTCTTTTTATCTTACAGGAACGCCCCTCTTTATTGTGAGTGCAGCCTTGAGCCTTTTGACCGGCATCGCCCGGAGCGTTATAGCCGCAGGGAATCTGACATTTATCTCGTAGGCCATCCCTTCAGGCAGCGGGATAGGGATCTCCCTTTTGCCAATTGCCCCTGGTGCGGGAGTGCCGTTCGATAGTGTGCTGATCTCGACCGGAACAACGTTCCCATCAATTGCTACCGATCCACCCAGACCTTTTCCCATCGGGAAGTCAATAAGCTTCCCATCACACTCAGTCTTCATAGAGCCGGTGATGAGCCTCATGTATCCGCCATGAAGGATCAGGTTAAGGTCATCCGCAGGAACGAAAGCTGGTGGCGTTGTCTCCACCTCGACCCCGAAGCCGATCTGCCAGATGGCAATGTCCCATTCTTTAGGAACTGCGCCCCAACTTGGCACGTTATAGTGCAATCCCTGTGTCTTAGTAGCTGCTGGCGGAGTCGTGAAATTCCCTGAAAAGAACATCCTGAACTCCTGACCTGCGGTGATGACGGTCGGCAGTATCTCGCTGTCGTACCACAAGATGTCCGCCGTGTCTGTTATCCGTACTTGCTGCCCGGTAGCCGTTACCATGTAAAGACCGGGCGTTCTCGAAGCGATGATTGGTTGCTGGACTAGTCCCATAATTAAGACCTCCTAATATGAAAAAACTAACTGATATTTGTCTCTTCCTCGTTGGCAACAGAAACACTGGGTTCCCCAGTGACGGTGAAACGAGAACTGTTAATATGTCATTGCTGCGAACTGCGGCTTGAATACGTTAACCGGCTCTGACTGTATAATACCCTCAACAGGCAGCGCCTGATACTGCCTCCTAAAACCCGGCTCCTCAGACACGATGTAGTCCAGATCGGCTGTCTCTACAATTGTAACAGTCTTCCCTGTGAGCCTAAGCAAAAGCCTTATGCCTGTAAGCACGAGCGCGCCGATTGCGACGTTAGTGCCTATTTCGGGTTTCGTCGGGAAGATGAACCTCGTCAAAAGTATCCCGCCGCCAAGCCCCATAATACCGACCGCTATGTCAGCCTCAACGGACTCCATGTTGGCTTTCTTCGGATCGAGCTTGTCCGCTAACCCTATGCTGGGGGCGAGCATCTTAACGACCTCAAAAGAACCTACCGCCCCTCCGACGCCGATGAGCGCAGCGACCGCTACGTCCTTCACTGCGTCAAAGCTGGCTTTTAGAGACGTGTCTACCTGACCGAGATCGCCCAGCTCTCCCATCCTTCTGCCGCCTGAAAACTTGGCGCATTTTCTCACCATGCCCCCGGTAGCACGGCTGTAAACCGTCTGCCAACCGGTGCATTTTCTTCCTAATCTGCCCATATTTATACCTCCTAACCTTTTTTCTTTCTTCCGTCGAGTCTCAGCAGTCCTGCTGAGATCGGCGTAACGTGACTTGTATTGGCACCCGCACACGGGATTGATCCCATGCAGTAAAAGCAGTTCATTATCCATAACCCATTATCTCCGCCTTCTTCTGGCTGCAGCTAGATCAGCTATTGATACACCAGACCTGGTTGGAACGAACCTGGGTCCTTTTGAAGTATAGCAAAGTGTCCTGACTCCACCGCCAGCCCTGACAGTCTTGCACTCTCCTGGAGACATCGCAAACTCACCAAGATCATCTACTAAGCCCACTTCGCCCATACTTCCGGTGAACCTGACGCCCTCCCTGGTTCTGCAGTACTCGACGCCCTTTCTTGTCGTCCTGCACTCCCCTTGGGACATCTTTCTGGTGGTTTTTCGTTTACTGGTCACTTTTCTCTTTCTTTTAGCCATTTTCTTACCTCCATCATATTTTTTGAAGTACCTAAAGACCAGTTGCAGCTGTTGCCCGGGTCTCTAAAGTCAGCATAATCGAGGGCTACATCTATAAGCCTCTCCCTCGCCCGGAACAATTGTTCCCTGTAATCATTTGGTATCTTTCTATTCAGTGCCGCCCCGATCCTCGTAAGCTGCATCCTCATCATGCCGCAGTGGTAGCACCCGCTCTTTTTTGAGACTATAGGATATGCGGGCAGGTCTTTTCTCGGCGTCCCCTCCGGCAGCAAGAAGGCTTCAGCGCCGTATTGATCAAGCATATCCCACCTCTCCTTAGCAGTGGTAGGGTGATGCTCCATGTACGGGCTTTGCCTCGGCGGTCTTGTATCAGCGCACCTTTTCTTCATTTTTTTTCCTCGTTGCTCGGCGAAACGAGATTAGTCCTTAATGAGCTTCACTATTAAGTAAAAAGCCGCTATCCCGATAGATGCGTATACAGCCAGCTTCACGACGCCTATTATGCTCTCCCCATCTGGTGCGGGTTTTCCTTTGCAGACTATGGAAGCCTGTTCAGAGGCCTTCGCTTCGTCATATCCCGCAGCCTTGTACTGGTTGAATACTCTGTCGAAGCACTCGTAGTAGTCGCTTGTTGATTTGCTCTCCGTGTAATGGGTGTAGACCTGTGTGCCTAGCCACGTTACAAGAAGCCCGCCAGCGATCAATGCAGCCACAAGCGGTGGAAATCCCAAGCCCTCCTGTCCCCTGTACCTCGCCTGCCATGCCAAGCCCTCCAGGTACTTCTGATTTGCCCATAGTTCATTTAGCCTGTTCCCACAGCATAGACCAAGCCCAGAAAGCGTATTTGACGCTCTAGTGATGTATTCCCTGGATGCGGAAAGATATGAGTCCATCTCTTCTAGCGTCATAATATCCATTTTCCTACGAAAAACCCAATTAACCCGTACCCCCACCAGGGAAATTTTGGCTTTTCAACGCAGGAGGGCGGGAAATAGACAGGCTTATATCCCATCAGACCCCTGCACTGAGCTTCAGACATACCGGGCATAGTCAAGCAGCTCTGGTAGAGCTTCGTCCAGACAGCCCCAATGACATCGTAAGGTTCTTCAGGCACCTGAGAAAGCGAGCGTATCATATTAACCCTCCTGTCCCGGAAAAATCGCAATTAAAAATGCGCCGATAACCCCAAAAACTACCAGTTTTCCGTATCTCTCTAAAAAAGGAACCGGCTCAGGCACGGGCTTAGGCGAAAGGGAAACGGTCTCAGGGATCTCAGGGACGTATACTTCCTCTTGATAATATCCCCTTTTGTTCAGCTCATCGCTCGTCTCCTGATAGATCAAGTCTTTAAGCATCTCTCAGCCCCCGCTTTACTTCCTCATCAGTGCCGGTATTATAACCGCTACGCCGACAATAATACCGAGAGGCCACACCCATGATGGAAGTTCCTGCTTGGGTTCCTGATATGGCAGACCTGTGTATCCCCGTGCTATCTGCAAAGCCTGATCCCTCGTTAGCTTTGGGTTCTGGCTCATAAGATACGTCGCTACAGTCTCGGCGTCCTGCTGGTTCCCTGCCTTAAAACTTTCCCCCGTCATTGCCGTATACATCTTGGTGTACAGATCCCTCGTCTGCTTCGCCTCCCAGTAGTCGCCCGCTTGTTCGGCAGCAGCGCCTATCATCTGAAGAATCAAAGGACCGTACTTTTCCCACCATGACTGCTCCGGGATAATCAGCCCGAACATCAGTGCGCCAGGCGCCGCTGTCGTGGTCAGCTTCTCAAGCGCAGGCGCCCTGTACATCGCATCTGAAATAATATTGTTAAAGGTTGTGCTTGCGATGGACGTTTTTGCAGCAGCCTTCACGGAATATCCGTAGTAATTCAATGCTTGATTCACCGCTATTCCAAGCACCTCTGCGTGGGTTAGATACCTCGAAACAGCGGGTGATACCGCAGGGGATACGGCGGGAGAAACAGCGGGGGACACGGCGGGAGAAACAGCGGGCGATACCGCAGGGGACACGGCTGCATAATATCCTCTGGTGTTAAGGTCATTTGTAACCTCAGTTGAAGTCAATGCACTAAATCCCATAATTACACCTCTTTCAAGACAGTAATCAGTAAACAGTGATCAGTTCTTGCTTGCATTTACTGATTACTGCCCAATTAATCAACCAAATAATCCTGCTTAAACTTTATCTGCTCATCGGGGACTTCCCACCCCATCGGCTCAGGCCTGCTCGCATCCAGTGCGATATATTCCGTTGGGTTGGAGGGTGGAAGAAGGTCTAATGGATATATATGCTCCGCCTGTCCCCTCTCGGTTATTCCGATCGTCCTGAGCTGCATAACGTGCCCGATTGAGCCAAGAAGGCTGCATATAAGGATGGATAGGTCGTCGCAGTCAGCGATGCCAAGCTCAACAGTTCGTCTGGGCTTCTGGAAAAGCTCTACCCCGGTCGGATCTCTCGTATACCTTATATTTTGCCATACCCAGTGGAATACAGCAGTCGTCTCCGCTTTCCAGTCTCTGGCTGGCACGCTGTATTCCCTCAGAATATCCGCCGCAAGCCTCCTGATCCTCACGTCCCGCTTGCCGTCCTGTATCTCGGATATGAGATTGGATATGCGGTCATCAAGCGTCGCTGACTTGACGGATTCCATCGTCATCTCCGGATCATCCGGGACGAAACCCCTTATCATCTCCCCAGCCCTGCTCTGCATCTTCTCAGCCCTCGCTCTGTTCTTCTGTTTTTTCCTCGTTGGGGTCTCTTTCCTCACGCTCAGGCGTCTTCCCTGAGTGCGAAACGAGAGGCGGCTTCTTCATCTGCATAAACATGGGTGTATAAATCTTGATAAGCTCTGCCTTCACAGGCTCAACAAGCACCGGCGGCATCTCTATCTCCCTTGTGAAGCTCTCGTAAGCCTTATTGAGCAGCTCAAAATCGGCGTTCCCCTTCAGCATCTCAGAAATTGAATTTACGAAATTGATCATTATCGGGTGCGGCTCTACGCCTACACGCATGGTGCTTAAAGTCATGTTTATTATCTGCGACAATAAAGTCGCAATGTCTGACGGTGATCCCCCGTTGTCAATGAGGCTAATAAGCGGGTCGAGCATTGCCCTTTCAAAATCCCCCCTGTCAGTAGGTCTTCCGTTTCTAAGTATATTCCCGCTGCCGGTATGATCAGCCTGCAAACTCTGAGAGGAGGGGGTTTCCATCGTTCTCGAAGTCAAGGCAGGCTGTTCACCCGGCGGTCTCGCTTCCGCTAACGGCAAGACTGAACGCTGTGGTATTTCAAGACCTAAAAATTTGCCGGCAAGAGCTGAAATTATCGGGCTGTCTGAAGCCAGCCTTGCCCATTCTAGAGTCTTGTCTTCGTGGACGCCCGGTGCAAGCATCTCCTTCACCTCGTTGAGCTTCAGTATTCCTTCCAGCGCCTCGAAGACGGGGTTATTGCCGTCCTTGTGAGATTCCATTATCCTCAATATCGTCTCTGTATTCTTGCTTTGAATCTCAATTATCTGCCCGAACAATGCCTGCATCGCCGTCTGATTGGACTGTATGATTGCTAAAACTGCATCGTTCTTTCCATCCTTGCCGTCAATGACCTTATCAAGCAGCTTGTCCGTTATGTTGGCGTTAATTTCCTGAACGCTTTTATTTTTCCTTGCTGCCTCCGTCCTGCTCTCAAGTGGATCGCCGTCTGTATGGAATCTGAACTGTGCATAAGTTCGCTCAATGTTATCCCCCTTGTCCATCTTCATGACGACGACGTTAAAAGTGCCTCCGCCATAGTGGCTCTTCAGGTAAGGCTCTATATCAGTATCGTCAAAATCCCTCACATCCCCTTTGTATACAAAGTTGCCATAAGGACCGGACCCCCCATCAGGATCGACCCTGTATATGTGTATAGAGCCGCCGTCCTTGCTCTTGATCACGTCCTGAGCCGCAGACTTGAAGCTGGTTGACTGGATCGGCTTAGTTTTAGTTTTCTTTGTAAATGGACTTTTCACTTTCCCCCTCCTCGATTAGGCTGAGTGCGCTTCGAGACCTTTTCCTGACGGAACCCTGCAATAAGCTCCTCGATTGTCCTCTTGTCGGCCCTCGGATGTGCGACATGGAAGGTATCGTAGATGCTGTACATACTGCCCTTGAGAAACTGCACAGCCCTTATGCCCATGATCTCGCCGGACCTTAGTCTTCTATGAAACTCACCTCTCGACACACCAAAAATCCTGGCTACATCGGCGCCCCAGATTAACTCAGTTATAGGTATATTTTGGTTCAGTTTATATTTCATGTAATTTAATTGATCATATTGGATCAAACTGGATCAAATTGTTGCAAAGATAAAATATTAAAATATTCACAGACAACCAATGCTATATGGGGGAGAAACAGAGGTAGATGAGTTTCTCCCTCTTCTCAATAGAAAAATCAATTATCTACTAAAATAAGGCATTTTGAATTTAAAGTCAAGTAATATTTTTTCTAACCGTGATGATAATAATAATTATAATAATAATTATAATAGTATATTGACGGGTATTTTATCGGGTTGGTAGGTTATAAATGCTCACTTCTCGCTTAATCACATAATCAAATTCACTATATTATAATTATTATTATTATCATCACACGGGCATAAAAGTTCTTGACTTTGCATATCGGTAGGATTATAATAAAAATAACCACTAGGTCATGCTTGCAATAGTTGTGTCTGGCAGTCCTCTCTGGTTGGTGAGGAGATAAGACCAGATGCCTCTGTTGCAGGTTGGGATTGTGCCATGATTGCTCTATAAGAACAGAAGATTGGATGATAGTGACCATGTAGTATATATAAACAAGGAAGGTCTGAATCTTTTAGAGATAATGAGCATAAAGACTAAAAGCGTTTGGCAGTATCGCATAACTGCTGTTAGGATAACATAATGACATCTGAAGAAATAATGACGTGGCGGACCGAGAAACTGAGCCAGACTGCGAATGACATTGTAAACATAGCGGTAGCTTCCTTAAACAATTGGCTGGCAGTAAAAGACCCCTCTGTGCCGAAATATCCGCCAGTCTGGAATATCGCTAATGAGATACAGGGGACCTTACCACTAAATGTAACCGTAACAAAGCAGGACATATACGACTCCTCTGTCATTATATCCTCCTATTACCCGGATTTCGCTGACTTCAACACGCTCGTTGACGAGTTCAGCCGGGCGATGTCCACGAGGATAATAAAACCCCCGACGAGTAACGGAAGAAAATGGCTTTTATTACCTGTTGGCGTTCTTATACTCATTTTGATGCACGGTAAAGGCTGAGTGGTTTTTCAAAAGAGATAAGCAAAGTAGAGATGATAAATGAACATTGGAACTACATTTCTGGTAGGATACGATATTTGCAAGAATACCATGTCTCCTGAGCTTTGCAGACAGAAGGCTATGGACGCTGCCCCGAACGCTGTCTCCGTTTTTCTTCAATCTTACGATGCCTGCCTGATGGTCACGGACCCCGATAGGTGCAGGAAGATACTTGCACCCGATATTCCTGCCCCTCCGGTGATCCCCTTTATATCTGGATTAATAATTGGTATTATTTGTGTGTTGATTTTTAGACCTTCCAAAAAGCCGCTTAAAGAATGATGATTTTGGCAGTTCAAGCTGTCGGGTCATCTGCATGATTATTGTGTCGTGCCTAGTGCTTGATTCGGACAACTCCTTCTCTTGATTCTCTATTCTCTCCTTGAGCCAGCGAATTTCCTCTAAAAGCCCGGTGATCCTCTCAGATTCCGATACGGATTCCGTAGGAATACCTACGGCTTCTTTGTCGGATTCCAAAGGCTTTGTAAGGCTGGAGTGGATAAGCCAGATATTGCCTTCCTTCTTTGCCCTCAGCTTCCCGGCTTCCGCCCTGCTCCTAACGTACCTAGCGGAACATTTCAAGGCTTCCGCCGCTTCCTTGACAGTTATCCATTCTGACATTTCTTATCCAATGGTTATTTTCACGTATACAGTCTTTGAAGTAAACCATGAGAACTTGTTATCAACAACGAGATAAAAATATCCCGTCTGAGGTATAGGAAAATCTTTTGTAAGAGTATAAACCTGCTGCCCTGAGTATTCTGCATAATGAATGTATGGCTTATCCTCAGCATAGTTCGCCATCTCCTCATCTCCGGGCAGGAACAACACATTAACGCTCAAATCCGACTTGACTTCAAAGTGTATTTTCTCGCCTGTCTTACCGTAAATCGTCCATTCTTTGAACGAGCCGGCGCCGATCTTGACTGTTTCATCTGCAATAACTTTAGGCTCTATACCTTTCTTTTCTTCCTCTTGCTTTTTGCTCTCCGTAGTAAAAATCCATATAGGACCCTGCAATGAATGATCGCTGTCTCTTACTATTACATACCAAAGGTAAGTATTACCCGGCGCCAGGTCCTCTGTATAAAAAGGCTGTGTAAGGTTTCCTGGGACAGGGAAATCGTTAATGAAGAGATTGTATGTTAATTTATCCCCTTCAGGATCATCACATTTCCATGAGAAATTAACATGAGTGGGTACTGTACTGTTGTCTGGCGGGTATGGATTGCTGGGTATAGAAGGAGGTTCGTTCTCACTGCATGAAGCAAAAACAAAGGCTAATATAAACACAATAATAAGATTTTTCAAATAGATGACCCCCTTAATTTTTTTCTTGACATTTGAATTCAGTTGTGGTAATATTAATAAATAATAAATAAACATAAAAAAACAGAGGATTCCAAAATGGAAAATGAATTAGAATTACTTACAGTTAAAGAAGCAGCAGAGATTGCAAAGGTAAAGCCCGGAACAGTATATATTTGGATTTACAAATACAATTTAAAAGTCCAGCGATCTGAAACGGGAATTGTTAGAATACCAAAAAAAAATTTACTAACATTTCTTAACTACAAAGAAAATAATAACAAAATGGCGGAGTAGTATTCTACCCCGCCATTTTGTTAATGAATCTCCAACCCATGATCAGCCTCCCAGCAAAGTCATGGATTTTGAAAGGTGTTACCATCGCCGTTTTTTTGTGATGATAATATGCCCTTTTCGTTATATAACATACACCACATCACCTTTAATGTCAAGCAAATAATAATAATAATTATCATCACAGAGTAAGGAGGGGGTAGCCGGGTAATTTTTTTATAGGAGGGAAAAGGATGGAATCACCGATTAAGGAACTTAGAAAAAACTTAAAGTATACTCAGCGTGAGCTGGCTGCCGCTGCTGGTGAGAGCCAGGGACACATATCTGATGTTGAGAAGGGGCTTATACCTCTTGACCGTAAGATAATTGACTTCCTTGAACTTGTAGGGATTGACTCGGCTGAAACAAATCAAAGGCAAAAAGATTACATGGAATACATTAAAAGCGGGCTAATTGAAAGGGCAAAGAGCCGGTCGGTCAAAGGGGGTGATTGATTTACATGGAAAATCAAAGTAAATCCCCCAAAAAAACTGATTTCTCTATTGTCGAAAACAAGAACGGTACATTTAATCTTCTAAATATACCACGAAGATTCTTAGAATCATTAAAGAAAATGCTGGATGAAGACACAAAGAAATTATTGATTAAAGAAGAAATCTTGGACGAATTGCTAGAGGCACTCCGCGCTAAGAAACTTAAAAATTTGGATGTTAATCCAATATAATTGATATTAGGGATTATAATATGCCAAATAAAATGGCTGGTACTTGGGCACCGATTTATAAAGAAGTGTCAGATATATTAAAAAATCTGCATCCTTATGCCTTTTCTGTATATAATGCACTTCTTGAACTTCATTTAAAAGAGGACTGGGATCAACCGGGGGAATGGGTAATTGCAACCACGACTGAAAAAGTAATTAAATCTGATATTATAAGAAATAGTGTTAAAAAAAGGGATAGATTTTACAGAATAGCGTGGCCTTTATTGTTAAGCTCTGGTTTAGTAATTGAAAGAGATGATGGCAAAATCACAATAACTAAATATAAGAAGAAATCAGAGAAGGAAAAAAGGGGGCATCAATCTTTGAGTAACATAGAAAAGCGTATAAATTTAATCGAAAAACTACTCGATGAGATTAAGTCCGATATAAATGAACTTAAAATCAGTAAAATACTTAACACCAGTGATGTGTCTGACTATCAGACACTTTTGTTTGACGAAAAGCAGGAAAAAAGCAAAGTGTCTGATAGTCAGACAGAAAATGGTAATACACAAGAAAAAGTGTCTGACTATCAAACACATTTAGAAAAAAAAGTGTCTGATATTCAGACACTTGATCATCAAGTGTCTGAATATCAGACAGAAGTGTCTGATATTCAGACACTTGCTACTACTAGTATAGATCAAGAAAGAGATCTAAAGATCTCTCTCTCTCTTATCTCTCTCTTTTATAGTACTATAGGCCAGACAAAAATTTCAAAAGAGAAGAGAGAGAGAGCTTTAAAATCTTTTGAGGAAATGAGGAAGGAAGGATTTACGGATGACGAGATAGAGTTCGCAGTGAAATGGATTCCTGAGAACGCAAAGGAGAAGCCCTACGACTTTGCAATCGTACCGAATATGATAGGTCAGGCTCTTGCCGCAAGAGATGAATACGAGAAAAAAGAGCGAAGGCAAGCAGAAAAGGAAGCTGAGAAAGCCCTGCATGAAGAAGAGGAGCGTAAATCTTCCGAGCTGAAGGATCATTCCCGGTTGGTCAAAGAAAGAATGACGCCGGATGAGCGAAAAGAATTGAAGCAAAAAGCAATTGAATCCCTTGAAGCCCAGGGAATGAAAAAGCAGTTTATAACCCAAATGCTCATCGAAGCAGAGGAGAACAAAATATTGATGGAAAGCGGGGTGATAGATCATGAAGATCAATCTTGAATTTCAGCCTTGCGAAGATTGTGAATTAAGGCACCACTGCTGGAAATATTGGAAGGATAAGGCTTTCATTTTAGCCAAAGCATACGAACAGTCACTTATACATATTGATGAACTCAAGAAGCTTCAAAGCGGCATAGAGGCATTAAAGAATGAGGTTCTCAGATTATCAGAAAAATAAAATGAGGATGGGATAAATCTTATGATCAAGAATAAACACAAGAGTAGATTGGTATGATTAAAATAAAGGGATTTCACAAATTGGTTTTCATTACATCATTGATTTTCATTGTTGCGATAATCCTGTTCATGATGGGTTTTTCCTTCGGTGCGGGATTGGAAATTGTAAGAAGGCTGATAAGATGAGCGACAACGTAAGAAGGTGCGATTCAAGGTGCCACAACGCTGTTCATCCAAAATGCACGTGCTGGTGCGGCGGAGTTTTTCACGGCGCTAAGGGTGGGGCAAATAGAGCTAAAATGACAGAAATTGTAAAAGAGATGTTCCCTGAAGCGTGCAGAGATGAGGACGGAACTTATTATATGACCGATGGCTACAAACAGGAGGAGCTATTTTAATGAGGTAGAAAAATGAAAGCAGGAGAATTGGTTAATTCTATGAAATTGTTTATTTACTTAGCTATTAAAAAAATTAACTCGATAACTTCGGATCCTTTTTATGATCCTGAGATAGAAATAGATGAAGAAAAGGCGCAAATGTTGGCAAACGTGCTATCAAACATACTTGGAGACGATGCTGAATTTGACAGTGAAATTCAATTGTTAATTGATGACTTGTTGAAGAAAATAAGTATGTCAAAATAGAAGAGGTGAAGTAATATGTCTTTTTATCTGGGTATGCGACAAATAGAGATAGATAATATTGTGATGCTTGAAAGGGCAAGGAAGGACCTTGGTGACATAGACGGGTTGTGCCAGAGCATCAAGAAGCTGGGGCTGTTGCAGGCGATATGCGTGAACAAAGTTGGCAGCGAATATCATCTTGTGGACGGTCAAAGAAGGATTGAGGCATACAAAGAGCTTGGGCATAATACTATACCGGCGATTATATATGACTTTGATAACATGTCACTAGAGGGTGAATATGACGCAAACATGGTCCGGAAGAGCTTTACACCCTCGGAAGCTGTCGCATTGGCGGAGAAAATAAAGACAGCAATAGCGAACAGGGCAAAACTAAGACAGTACAACGCTTCGCAAACAGGTGCAGATTCTGCACAAGACCCCGAAGCCGGTAAAAAAACCCGTGACATCGTAGCAAAAGCAGTGGGTTACAGCCACGATACACTGAAAAAGGCTTCTCAGATTGTGAAAGCCGCAGAGAGTGATCCCACCAAAAAAGACCTTGTTGAAAAGATGGACAAAAAGGGCAAGGTTGGGCCTCAATTCAGGGAGCTTCAGGAACGGCTTAACAATTCAGATCAACGGGGTGAAAGAAAGATTACACCGGTTGTATACATGCCGGACGGCAGGCAAAAGCTTTTGTCACACCTTACATCAAATACGTTCAAAAGCGGCAGCGTCCTCAATTGGATCGCTGGTGAACTTAACCTCGTCAGTGATGACTTAGTTATAATAGAACGACTTGGCAGTACTATACACGTGTATCAGCATACTATTAGCAACGGTGGTCCTGGTATGTTTGTGAATTACCCCATGCCTAAAGGCAGGGGCTTCTTGCTTCAACGAAGGGCTACTCAGCGACACTGAGGAACTCCCCTCTCCACGAGCGTCAATTCGGGCTATCCCAGCCCTACTACGTTACGTTTTAGTTTCTTTAGGTCAGGTTTCCAACAGTAACGAATTTATATATCGCTACAAAACGTCTACCAAAATACATCCTGACTATTTTAGGAACTGGTTTTTCATGACAGCCTTTGACCTGTCAAAACCGTCAACCAATTGTCAAAGAACAAAATGTAGTCTATAAGACTACATAACTAATTATAGCACAAGTTTTATATATTTGTCAAGGAATAGCTGTGTTTAGAACAACACAGCAATCTTTCATCCCCATAGCTGAAGCTAGGGGTATTCAGATTGAAAGGGAGATAAACAGAAGCTTTGGCTATTTAGATAAAATAAAGCAAGAAGCCTTAAAGGGGGGTTGATAGAATGAAATTAAAACACGAACAGAACAAACAATTAGGGTCTGTCGGTGCAATTGTAATACACGATAGGGATCCTGTAAGCAGAGACAATCTTATGGTTGTGGTTGACATTAAGGATGATGTCTTTATTACAAAATATCTATTCCCTGAAAAATTGTGGAGTAGAGAACACAAAAACGCATCAGAAAACTATGGCACGTTTAAGTGTGATATAAGGCAACTTCACTATCCAGGTGTTTTTCCTGAAATGCAAATTGATTATAAGAATTGGATTCAAGAGCTTGAGCCTTTTGTGGAAAAGGGAAAGACTATTATTGAGGAATATCAAAAAAGGAAAGAGAAATAAGATGGAAAAAAAATTCGTTATATCAAAAATACATAAGAGGTACTTAAAAATGATAAAAAAACTGATGATTGACAATTTCCGTTCGATAGATCACCTTGAGTTCGAGCCAAAGAGGATAAACGTAATAATAGGCGAGGAAGGGACCGGCAAGTCAACTCTCCTTGAAGCTCTGGGGATGGTCAGCTTTTTAGGTGTATATAATCTGATAGAAATAAGCGGGACAAAATTTTATCTGGACCAGCTACAGAATTTTAGCCTTCAGCATTTTGTGAAGTACAGCAACTTACATGCAGGGGACCTTCTTCACAAATTTGATGAAACAGAGGGAAAAAAGAATTATGCTGAAGTGATACTTTACGCAAGTAAGTTTAACAGTAATATGGAATTGAAAATTAATATCCGATTGAAGAATTATCTGGATGGCTGTAATGTTGAAAGTTTATATGAAAATTATGACAACTATGTTGAGCAGAGGAGAATAAGGTATTACAATTTCAATGGCATCCCGCTTATAAATTGTAATTTTGCAGAATACCTGCTGCCGAGCTTCGGGATGAACTTTTGGAGTCTTGTTGAAAATGACAAAGATATTATCGAAAAAATAAAAGGTGGCTTGGATGCTTACGGCATAGGTTTTGGATTTGACACTTCAAAGGACTGTATACCCAGTATTAAACCGGCCTGCAGTGATAATTGGATACCTATATCAAATCTCTCCGATGCGATTCAGTTGGAATTCATGTACAGGCTGACGCATTGGAAGGATGCAGATGATGCATCGCTTATCTATCCAGGTTTTGGACAGGGCATGTTCGTAGGTCAGACGAAATCGTTATGCGAAAATATGGCTTTGATGGAGAAAACACAGTTTTTTATTACAACTTATGATGAAAACGTTGTGATGTGGCTTCTTGAGAAAACACCGAAAGAGCAGATCGGTTTATATGCGACTTACATGCAGGAAGGCAAGACTAAGCTTTATGAATTTACAGAAGGTCAGATAAGCTATCTAATGTCGTGTAACATTATGTTTAACTTTCAAAAGTATCTGCCAAATTATTAAAAGTTAAATGAAAAAGTATAATTACATGCCAAAACTCGATAAAAAATATCATACTCAGGTAAACTTTATGCCGAAAAAATCATGTTTTTGATGATATTTCGGCATGGGAAAAAAGCGTAATTTTTGCAGAGCATATCTAAAGTCGTACAAACTCAATCCCAACCATGTTTGGTGCAGTTTTTAAGTTTTATGTTATGCTCTGCATATCAGCCATTATGTGGCATCTGATTTGAAGGAGTGACAAGAAAATGAAATTGAGGTTAGTTATGCTAATTTTATCAAGAGTATTAGCAATAATTGGAATTTTATTTTTGGCTATAATGATGTTTGGACTTGGGATTTCTTTCAGCACCCCTAGAGTTTCTATTCCTTTTTTTGCTGTTTTTATGAGAGGGCTTCTTATTCTCATAGGAATTTTTGTTTTGTATTGTTTCGACAAATGGTATATTCGCTGATGAGCTTATGAGGCTAATCAATTTTATTGAGTATCTTAAAAATGACTTTAATATTGATGTTTAAATTAACACAAATAAAATAACACAATTGGCATATTCGGCCAGCCGTAATTGACCCAGGAATTTTAAAAATTTTCTTAGGTGTAAGGATAGCGGGGGGGGTCAACTTGGTTCGTCTTGTTTGAACTGGTGAATTCGTCGTGCCTTTTAAGAGGTAATCTAAGACACCTAAAAAGGAAGAATTACCCACGACTAAAGATCGTGGGCTTCTTGCTTCAACGAAGGGCTACTCAGCGACACTGAGGAACTCCCCTCTCCACAAGCGTTAGGTTCGGGCAATTCCTGCCCTACCGAATATAACAAAATCAACGGGAACTGCGGGAGATTAAGATTAAAAAAATGACAATCCCGCCCGCAACGTAAAGCATTGTATTATTCTTCTTCGGCGTTGGTGGTACCACGGGCGTAGTGGTTCCGTTTACTGACTGACTAGCGATCCAGTCTGCACGAGCAGCACGATAAATATCAGCCCATCTCCAGTTTGTCGTTCTTAGCCCCTCTTCTATGTATGAAATCGCAGAAAGCGGCGGAACAAGCGCCGGGTCTACATACTTGAGCGCCAATAACAGCCCGGTGCCCTGGGTCACGTAGTCTACAATCCTCTCCTGTTCTTCAGGGCTTGGCACTATGAACCCGTCGCCAATATCTATCCTTCCCGCTGTTGTTTCCTCAGCAAGGCACTTGCAGGCTTCGTCATAAATCCAGTCACCAACAGGGCGCTCAACAAGCTGTCTCTGAGCATTATATACCCTCGCTAAATATATATCCTTTATGCAGGAGACATACTGCTCTTCTGGATATATGCGCCACATATCAGGCTCTTTACTGTATGCAACCTGAAGATGGTCCCCCTGCTTGACATGAAACCTTATCCTCTCAAAATCATCGTGTCCACTGCCCCAAGTTGGCATTATCAGCTCTAAACCATTATCGTTATTTGTAACCAGAACAACCGTATGGTCGCTCAAACCGCGTGAAGCCGGCCTTATCGCTTTGTATGTGCAGTTCATCTCATCACCCACATCAATGCCAGGAATATGGCAGCATATAAAAAATAATTTGGTTCTTTTTCCGGAACGACGGCACCCCCATTGCCCTGGCTGATAGGCGCCGTCTCCGCAGACATCCTGACCCATAAGTACCAATCGTTGAGGCTTGCTTGAGGGAATCTTGACTGTAATGCGCCGGCTAACTCCCAAAGCTCATCATCTGCCAACTCCCTTTGCAGCCTTGCATCCCTCATAGCCTGATCCAGTGCCAATTTATATGATACGCCCTGAATTATTAATGGTATTGCAGCGGAAAGTATTACAGCGACTATTTGCACCCACCCCAGCTCACCAAGCAGGTTGTTTGATTTAAGATAATTATATGATTCATTATAGCGGTCCATGATGTATTGTCGTTTCCTGTTATTTGTCCTGTGTTCATTCAGGTATCCCAAAAGCATAGGATAGTTCCTCACGTGCTTATCCCTGATCTTCTCAGGGCTGTCGTACCCTGTGTGAAATATTCTGTACCCCGTGTCCTTCATCGGTATTCCAAGCCTTTCGAGAGAGAAGAATGTCTGGCTGTGTATTGGAAGCTCCCATTTGACGCCCTTGACATTCGGGAATAGCCTTACCTGTGGAATATCGGCGTAAGTGCCATCTGGAAGAATAGATACCTGATGTAGATAGAAAGCTTTTTTGCCTGGATTCTGAAGTAGATTGCAGAATCCTTTATCGGTCCCGGCGAAGCTGATAATCTCGTCAGCGTCTATCCTGAGAATCTCGTCTGCGTCTATCCAGAGGACGTATTCGCCCTTTGATTCCCTGAGCGTAGCGTTCCTTGCCCCCAGCTCGTTCCACACGCCGTGATGATCGTACCAGAAGGCTTTTATAGGTATATGGTTTCTGTATGAGTCTATGATTTGTACAGTCCTATCCTTAGTGCGTGTGTCAACAGCTATAACGACCTCGCTGAAGCATCCCGCCCTGATGATAGAGTCCAGGCACTGCCCGATCTCTCCCTCAACATCCCTGACTATGATGTTTACAGAGCATGTTTTCATTATCGCATTTCTCCGATAGGCTTATCAGCCAATCCATGACCTTTCTTTTCTAATTTTTCTTAGATCATTTTGTGTCAATTTAGATTTATGTATCTCTTTTTCACACATTTGATCGGAGAATCTGGGACCGCAACGCCAATCAAAAAGAAAGAACTCACCACCAGGCGGACTTGTTACACCTAGGTCTGTATTCGGACTAATTTTTAAGAGTCTTGCAATGTGTGCTGTGGGTCTCATAATACCCTCCTTTTGATCGTGTCAATTCTTGCCCTTGAGATGTTTACAGAGCATGTTTTCATTTTTTTATTAATTCGTATTTCGCGCCTGTTAACCGCTTCTTGAGTTCTGAAAGTTTTTGTGTATTAATACCAAAAGTCTCGCTGTCTATGATTACATACCCTCCGCAGATACCTTTAAACTTATTAAGAACACGTTTTCCACGTATTGTCTGGACCATCGTGTCACCCTCGCATATTTGTTCGTTGTTTACTGTAAAACACCCTTTTCTCATTTTTCAATTTTTTCCTTTGATCTGCTCGATCAGGTCTTGCGCCTCTTTGATTATCGCCTCGATCTCTTCCTCTGTCAACACTATGATGTTTACAGAGCATGTTTTCATTTTTTTATTGACCATTTACAATATTTTATGATATAATATTTACTGTAAACGATAACCAAGTTTACATTTGCTCTTTGACAATTGGTATGAGGTTTCAGCGAAGTCAATGGTCGCTGAGTAAAACTAATTCCAAAAATAGTCGGTGTATTTAGCTAACGTTTCGACACTGACCTAAAGAAACTAAAACGTTGCGTAGTAGGGCTGGAATAGCCCGAATTGACGCTTGTGGAGAAGGGAGTTCCTCGGTTTCGCTGAGTAGCCCTTCGTTGAATCAAGAAGCCCCTTCTGAATTTCCTGTTCAGGAGGGGTAGTTCACAAACCCCCCAAGGTTGTTTTGCTTAAATGTCCAAGGGGATCACGTTCCGCCTTATCCTTTTTTAACACGTTCAATCCCTCAATGATTTGATTATCCGATTCATTATGAACATTCTTGGTATAAGGCTTATGAATCCCCCCAGGTTGTATTGCCTAAGTACTTCCTTTGGAACCTTTTTGCCTTCTCTTTGTGCCTTCTGGACAATCAATCTGTGCAAATCAGCCTTGTAGCCCTCGTCAATATATCTGAAGCCCTCCGGCGTCTTCATTGTGTCTTTAGACCACTTCGTAAAATAGGTGCCATCAGGGAGTATGAAACCCGCCTCTATGTCCTTTATTTTCATGGGTTTCATTTTGCTTAGAACGTCCAGGTGGAGGCGATCCTTCTCACCGCCGGGATATATTTTTCCTGTCCCCCTGTCACGGATAGCCATCCTGACTCCCCACGCTTTAGCCCTTTGGCTCTCACCGACATTGCTGAACTCGTCAAGCGTCATCTGCCATGGTTCAATAGCTCCAAATAGCGTATTCTTTTCTTTTTCAAGTTGCTCTTTTGCGCTTGCTCTAATATATGCTGAGTGTCCCTGCCATATTGACCTTTTTCCAATTGGAGTTTTTTCTACCTCGGCTACAACTTTCGCCGCTTGTGCTTGCGTTAGCCAGTTGCCTTGTTGATCTATCCACCCGGGCTCAGTTGTTAGATTATACCAACCTTCTGGAAGATAATTAGTTATATCTGAGTGCATATCGCCGTAATCTCCGACATAAATGTCTTTTCTGTTAAGGCGTATTGCGGGTCTGATAGGATACCTTGCGGCTATATATTCTCTTTCTTCCTTTGTTAAGGCTATTGCAAGATTGTATTGCTTCAAAGATCCTAATTGACCGATATATCTCTCCGCCCTGCCTTCTTTTATCATCTGCCTTGCCTCTTCAGCGGACCAGGCCCATACGGCGTATAGAGAGCCATGACCAACTTTAGCCATAGCCTTTGCGCTTGATACCTGCGCTCTGGGGATCACCCTGCCATTAAGCAAATAAAAAAGCCTTCTGCCTCTTTCTCGTTTCGCCGAGCGACGAGGAGTGCCAGAAAGCTCTTTTGTCTTCGGTTCTGCCAAAAACAGCAAAGCGCCACCTATGATTAAAAGCCAAAATAATTTTTTATTAGTTTCCATTTTTGTTGACATTGGCTTTCCCATTACTATTTCTTTTTTTCTGGATAGCTACCCCTCCTGCAATCCCACCGCCTCCAGTAATGGCTACAAATATTCCCCATATAATACTAATCTTTGTCTCTTGAGATCCCTGCGCTAGTCTAAGCTCTACTATACTGCTATTAATTTCCTTGATCTCTGAATCCTTTTTAATTACCATATTATCAAAGGAATTCTTGAGGTCGGTGACTCGAATCTGTATAGTATTTAGTTTCTCAAGAATGACATCATCGTTTTTTGTCTCTGCTGATGATGATTCTGTTATTCCGTAAGCCTTTGCTGATACCAATAAAAAAAAGCTGATTACGACAATCAGCCCAAGTTTAGCCTTTTCCATATTTCAACGCCTTTCTGTATCAATTCATCTCTGCTCATGCCCTTCACTACGTGTGCGAGCTTCTGAGTGCCGGACACGACCCTTTTAATGGTGATCGCTGCGATGTCGAAGATGCACATGCCTCTCGTTTCGTCCTCGTTGCTCGGCGAAACGAGATCGTCCTCGACCCATGCCTTAAAAGGACAATTAGCCTTCAGGCAATCCTGTTCCGGGAGAAACCCGCATTTTAGTCCTATGCCCATTTTTGTACCAATTATTGTTACACCAAAAAAATATGGTAAATATTGTTCGCTCGAACTTCTAATTTTATCTACACCACAATTACCAGAAAAGCTCCCGGCAGAGTTCTATCCAGCTTTTGACGAAAAGACATATTACTAATATAAGCAAAGGGATGGAAACAAACCACATTGATATTATCCGGCTTCCTTTGTGGATTCCACTTCGGATTCCATTTTCTTTATAATCGGATTCCAGACGTACTTCCTCACAGGTTCTTCTGATTCAAGTTTCTTTTTTGCACCCCTCAGCTCTATGATCAATTTGAAGTTCTCGTATTCCTTGTATATCCTTTTCAGACCTGCCTTGTAGTCACTGCCCGCACGGTATTCGCTGTCCAGTCTGTGGAAAAGCGCACGGTAGTCAACGAATTCAGGGTTTGTGAGCTTATCAAGAAAATATTTAAAATAGAAACTCTTTTTTCTGCCTTCGTCCTCTGAGCTTTCGTCTAGCTCAATCATCCTTCTCAGCTTATCCGGGACTGAGGGAAGGGAATCATCCAGTATGGCTTCCTCGTAGAGTTCCCCAATAGAGTCTAACGGAGTAGTTCCCCTTAAGCCGCACCCAATTGGAGCTTTCGCTACGTTATTCGTTCCGCAATAATACTCCACAAGAAGGTTCAAAGCCATATACTCTACAAATGGAAGCGTCTGAATATGCTCCACTTCCTTACCATTCTCCCTGAGCTTTATGATGTCCTCAGCAAACGTCTCTCTTACCCAATTAACCGCTCTTTCGTCTGGCATAATTTAACCCCTCTCTAGTAAAGAATAGAAGATTCAATCTTCTAATCTTCAATCTAATATCCCCTCTGCTTGTAACCAGAAACGCAGACCTCGTTAAAGCCTCCGCTGACATCTGTGATCCTGACCCAATGATCGTGGTCTATCTTCAGCCTGCAATCGCTGTTCCACCTGAGCGACGTCGCTACTGACCCTGCCTCCATGATTGTTGACAGGTTTGCTGCGACCATCAGTTGGACAAGTACATCGGGATAGTCAGCAGGTGGGCCTCCGCCAGCCCATATCGTACCCTCAGCGCCTATCTCTGTGACGACCCACTCGTCACCAGGCGGGGGCCTCACGTCATAATAAGGTGTAATTCCTGCACCATCAATGTCCACAATCGAGCTTATGCAGGTCTCCGGGACACGCCTTCCGCAGTATGCAAAATCTGTTCCGGGTGTAGAGAAGACGTGAAGGTATACCATATTACTGATGTATATCTCCGGCTGCTTGTCCTGCCCCCTTACGTCTAGTGGAAGCACAATTCTGCTGTCTACAAAAGTCCCATCAGTAAGACCAATTTCCACATTGGGGTTTATATCCACTGCGGGGAGGACGGTCCAGGCTACTGCACCCCACTCAGTTATCTTCAAAGTCTGCCCTGGGGGAGGGATTATGTCAACCGCCCCGCCGGCGCCTGCGCCTACTGTGACAACGGCTGATACGGTCAAGCCTGCCTTTACTCTCTCACCAATAAAGCCCAGGTTGGCGCCAGCGCCAGCAGTGTTTTTCAGCCTCAGATAAATGGTATTTGTTATGTAGAACTGGTACTGCCTTGTCCGCTTCCCAGGATCAGTAAACGGGTCCATCAGGGATATGCAGACGCTTGCGCCGTCATAGAGGCTGACCTGAATATCAGGCACGTCAGTTATGAACAAGGCGTCGCTGAAGAAGTCAGTCACAAGCCACTCCTGCCCTGCCGGCGGAACCACGTCAATTGAGTTCCCTCCTACGGCAACGACCAATATGTTTGTTTTTAAATTTGAAGGCATCTTTATCACTCCTTGAATATTAATTTTTATATTGGTAGATGAATAAGTGTGTTTTCACTCCCTTACTAAGCCTCTGTTATGATAGCAGAAACTCCTATATCCGCACCTATAAGCCCTGTGTCGGTTATGAGCAGCCAGTGAGTCCGATCTATATAAATCGCAAGCTCATCGAACCACTCACGTGGGTCGGTACCTTGCATAAGAACTGGCTGAACGCCTACAAGGGCACCATCAGTCATCGCAATCGAAAGGTCGGGGAACCCCCCAGGTGGCGGACCAAAGGTAAATACCGAGGAGCCTACCCTTGTCACTTTCCATTCCTGCCCAACTGGAGGTCTTACAATGAGGACGTTTGCCGGAGCCGCACCCACAGTTGCTACCAGACTGGCTACCTCGGATATGCCGTTTGGTCCGAAGTCCTTTGAGATGTACCCTGAGAATCCTACTACATCAGCCACTGCGGCGGTCAAACGCATGTAGACCCCATTGCTGATGTGAATCTTTGCGAAGATGTCCCAGCCGGCAGCATCAGCCACGTGTGCCATCGTGCCGAATGATACTCCGTCAGTTAAGTCAACCTGTACGTTCGGCAGATCGAAAGGAGGACCACCGATCCATACACCACCGGAACCGACGTCAGTTATGCACCAGTCCTGACCTGCGGGCGGGATCACATCCCAGAACCCCGCTGCCGGTATAGCGAGCAGTGCGCTTATAACCCTTGACTGCCCATTAGGTCCGTAATCAGCCGCAATCTTCACCGAGATAGCAACATTCTCTCCCGCTGCGCCGGGGTTGTTTATTCTGATATAATTGATGTTATTTATAAACCAATCTGTTGTGTGTAACCATCCCTTCACGTTGGGCGCTGCAAGCGTGCTGTTCCTAAACCATGCGGGACCTATGACGCCGTTAAAAAGACCGACTCTCACCTGCGGCACAGCCAAGCCCGGTGCGCCCACCCATACCGACGCCCCTACGTCTGTAACCTCCAGGTCCTGTCCGGCTGGCGGTATCAGATCATAATCAAATGTTGCACCTATCAAAACTACAATACTTACTACTCCTGGCATTTTCATACCTCCATTAAAAAAGTTAAAAGTTGCAAGTTAAAATGTTATAAGTTGGGAGACGTGACATTATGACTCTCTAACTTTCAACCTTTAACATTAAACTTTTAACCGTGCTAGTTGATAACCGTTAATTGATACCTGGCAGTATAGCCAGGATTAGTATTCTTGATCTTGAAAGCCTTTGCGTAGAGCGCATCCACGTACCCTCCCTGTGACTCGAAGCCTACAAGAACGTCTCTGCCATTTCTGGAAAAAACTATGTCTACCGGATTATCCAAAACCATAAGCTCGATTATCCTCGAATCCAAGCCAAAATCTATGTAATTATCCTGAAGCTGATCTGGTGCGACACCGCTAAAAACCTTCAGGTCGTATCCGGGCTTGATGTCCTCCATCTCAGACCAGTTTATGACAACGTCGAGATTTTTCCAGACTGCGGGGGTCCATGCGATACCCATGCTTGCCCACGATGCAGCCCAATTTCTGTGCCTTGGGTCATTATAGTCAAGACTATTAAATGCCTTTGTTGAAAACTGCGTTGCTTCTACCATATTATGCCTAAGCTAGCTTTCACTTCCACTACGGTCTGATTGGGGTTATATCGCCATAGATCATAGTATAGAAAATCAGGCGCAGCGAAGTTTCTGGTCAGTGATATTCTGACGATCTCGTATTGTATAACGCCTGATGTTGCCATTGGAAGGGTTATGCCCTGCGCCGGAACCGCCGCAAGAGCTTTGACCATCTCTACGTTTGCATATTTAGATAGGCGCAACTGGACAAGCAGGCCTCCAATAGTTCTATTATCTATGAGAGCGCCGAGATGTAAGGCTAAATCTGCGTCAAGTACTGCGTCAGCTATCAGCGAAGCTGACGTTGACGTGATGGGCATTATCTTGTATACGGAAGTATTGTTCGGCGCTGTAACCCAATCCGGCGTCACTGTAACTGTTGTAGTCAAGCCCACGTAGCCATTTATAAGTCTTGCCTGCCCCGCGCCCAGCCCTGAAACGATTGCTATGATAGACCCATTGTAATAATCATTGACCGCCGAAGCGGTAACTGCAAGCTGTATTGATGTGAGGTCCCCTGCCTGTGCTGTCCCCTGATGGCTAACAGGGACATCGACTCTGTTATCAAGGCTGAAACACGCAAGCGTGGCATTAACCACCTGTCCGTCTATCGTTGATGCGCTGAGGATAACAGAATAATCATGCCCGGCGGCATAAAAGGCATCCGCCGCTGTATCAATCTTGACGTTGTGTATACCCACAAGACCGTCAAAAGCCCTTACGTCAGTTATGCCTGCGACTGATTGAGCAACATCGTCGTCTTTGTATACGGATATAGTTCCCGCAACAGTAGGATTCACCGAACCACCATTGCCGTCATTCGTGTCCCATGTAAAATATACTATTGAGCCTGCCCTGTAATCACCGAGATAAGGACCCATTTTTATCTTCCTATCAGTGTTTTTCTATGTGGATAATTAACAAGCCTTTTGTAACCGCCTGATGATATAGGGCCATCGGTAGTAAATAATCTACCATTATCAGCAGTTCCGCCATATATGTTGTTTTCATATACTGCTAAAGAATGTATATTAGCCTGTGCATTAAGTTGAGCGGCTACTTGAACCCAGGCATTAACGCCATTCCACTCAAATAGCCTTCCATTATTGCCAGTTCCCCCATATATCTTACCATCAAATACCCCCAAAGAATAAATACTATACTGGGCGTCTAACCTTGGCGCTACCTGAACCCACGCATTGATGCCGTTCCATTCAAATAACAGACCGTTAAAAGCAGTACCGCCATACAGTTTGCCGTTATAGACCGCTAAAGAGTAAATGCGCTGTTGCGCATTAAGTTGGGGGGCTACCTGAATCCACGCATTAAGACCATTCCACTCAAATAGCCTGCCCTTAGGGCTAGTTCCCCCGTACAGCTTACCATTAAATACCGCTAGAGACCATATAGCTTCCTGCGCATTAAGTTGGGGGGCTACCTGAATCCACGCATTAAGACCATTCCACTCAAATAGCCTCCCAATACCGCTAGTACCGCCGTACAGCTTACCATTAAATACCGCCAAAGAGTAAATATTTGGAGCGGCAACATCAAACTGCGGGGCTACTTCTACCCAAGCATTAACACCGTTCCACTCAAAAAGCCTTCCTTGAAGCCCAGTACCACCATATAGCTTACCATTAAATACTGCCAGAGACCAAATCTCAGCCTGTCCATTATGTAGTATGTCTGATACAGGAACCCAGGCATTTATGTCATTCCACTCAAATAATAATCCACGACTACCAGAACCTCCATATAACTTGTTATTATAGACAGCTAATGAAATGATCCTCCAATCGCCAACATTAAATTGCGGGGCTACCTGGATCCATGTTGTAATTGGCATATCTTATCCACCAACGCCTGTTATCTGGAACGTGCTTGGCGACAGCAGATTCCTGTTCATGTACCTTGCTTTCCTTGCACAGAAATAATAAGGGAACTTCGGCATTAAGGGATTGACCTCAATCGTGTCCTTATAGTTTGTCCCGTCGTAGGAAAACTGGACAAGCAGAGGATCGACGCTGCACTCAACGATAATGTAGCTGGTCTGGAATGGCATACCATTATCTTCAAAATCGATCTCTGTCCAGGCATCTGCTGCGATCCCCCTAGTAGAGCAGTAAAGAAAGTTTGCCATCCCTCGTTCTCCTAATATAACCCCAGACACCCACCGCAGTGGGTCTCAACAAAGTTTGTCGCATGTTTAACGTTCATTATCCCGCCGATCTGCCTTATTCGCCAGCCCGGTGATCCCCTAAGTTTCCCCCTCGTAACAATAAGCGTCCAGCCCTCGATGTAGTTGTGGTATAAAGCCCAGTTGCTATCACCTTCCGGGTATACCTTTATAGTCCCAACTGGCAGAAGGAAAGGCTCAGAATCGTAAATGAATGATTTAACAAGTGTCATAACCTATACGCCCCGGATGGAAACATTGTCACGTATTCCGGATACTTGGCAGCAAATATCATCCTGTAACGATTAAGCACGATGCAGACTTTGGTTACGTAATCGTTGACGTTCTCTACACCGACAGAGTTCACTAAAGGCCCCCATGCACCCGTATAGCACTCTAAGACTTTACCCAGTTCCTTGACAAAACAGGTGCCTGCGTTGTAGCCCGCAAATGCGTATTTGAGCCTGTTATAGCGTGTGAACTGGTATCTCAAATAATAAGTCCCTATCTCCACATTCACGTCAGGAATATACAGTGAGGCAGGGCCGCTGTATTTAAGAGATGGCTCTCTTGATTTCAGCCAGTCCGCAGTCGTGTTCAATACTTGCATGAGCCCGTAAGAAGTTGCGTATATCCTTCCTGCATCGTACTCATCGCGCTTGGAGTATGGGTTGCCCTCGCTCTCAATGTGTATCACGCTGGCTATCGCAGCGGGGTCCATCCTCTGCCTGAACCCCTCGTTCATGATAATATCAGCGTAAACCATCACCCTTTTTTCGACAGGGGTAAGTTTGACGTTTATAGCCTGTTTAGCTATCGCAACCGCCTCTTCCATCGTTATAGGGTTGCCTGACTCCATATATTGATCAAATATAGCCTTTGCAAGCTCATCGGTGCTGACCTTTGAGATGCTTTTGCTCATGTATAAAAGGAATAAGATTACTGATGCTAGTATGACATAATTCATGCGTATATTTGCTCCGTCTTCAGCCACGTGGACTTCGGAAAGACCCTTGCATATCCCGGATAAGCCCTTGCGAGAAGGAACCTGAATCTTGGTACGCAGCTCACCACTGCGTCAACGTATCCCTGATTGGCGTAATTGCCTGAGACAAAGGAAACCTTCCCAAGATTGTACCCTGCGATTGCTGATGGGATGTATCCATTCACGTCACGGTGCTTCATCCAGTAGCTCAGGTATGCGGTTCCCCAGTGGATATTCGTGTCGGGGTCAAGCAGCCCCCTCTTGTCCCCTGTATACCCCTGGCTTCTTGCCTCAGATGTCCCGAACTGCATGAGACCGACGTAGCGTGAATCCGGATTCCAGACGTTGCGTCCCTGGCTCTCCTTGGCAATGACACCAGCGATGACAGCCGCCTCGATGCCGTATATTTCACCCCACCGCATGATCATTTCCTTCCACCGCATGACGTCATTCTCGAAGGGAAGCTCCGCAGCAAAGATATAGTAATACTCATCGGCAGGCTCAAGCCAATAGTCAGGTATGACTGTCTTACGCCGTGCTGCCTTTACCAACAGGAATATGCCTATAAGTATTAGGATTTCCATTCTGTTCTTCCGTTACTCGGCGGAACGAGCTCACACAACAATCGGACCTTCTTTAAGCGCAGATAGCGGGGACTGCGAGTATGCGACTCTGGTGTTGACAGTCCCTATAATGCAGACGCCATATAAGGTCTGTCCCCTGTTAATTGTGTATGCTAACGTCAGTTGTGCGTTAAGCCTTCTGCCGTTAGTCAGAAGCACTCCCGGGTTGCAGTCGAGGTATATCTGCTGCGCCCCGTCGTCATTCGTTATCTCTACCCGCATGATAGAGAGGCTTTGGTTCTCCGCAAGTATCGTTGGCGAAGTTGTGACAGGGACGAGGCTTGTCGTCTTTGGCGCTGCGGGCAGTCCCACGGAGATGAGCGACATCAATATCTCGTCAACAGGCAGTTTGCTCTCTCTGCTCAGGAGCGCGATGATGGCGTCAAGCCTTTCAATTATAGCCCTTTGCGATTCGTAAAAAGCCTGCTCAGGCGTCAATCTGATCCCTTGGCCCATTTAGTAGTATCCCTCGCTTTCACCTATTGTTCATTTTGAGTATCAAAGTAACCGTGCATCACAAAAGTTGGCGTTGATGCGTGGCAGCCTGTATTCTCAAGTTGCACAACGATTTTCGTGCCATCCTTAAAGCGCCAGGGCTCAGATAGCTGAAACATACCCTTATGCTCGGTGATGTCTATGCCCACGCCAGTAATTGCAGATAAATCAACTCTGCCATTCGTTAAAAACTTGAAAGAGTTTACGTCTTCGATACTTACCCTGAACGGCTCGATGTGGCGGGGGATCCCTTGAAGCGTAGACGTCCATCCGATGTGTGTGCAAACAAAAGCACGGGGTGATACAATCCACTCAAGCGGTGCTGACACAGCTAAGGGAGCGATGGGCGCAGCAGGCCTGAACGGGGCAAAATAAGGCAGTTTATCCCTATTGGTAAGCTGAGATTCCTGTATGGGCTGTTTAGTATTTTGCATTTAGCCCTCCTTCCTTTGAATTCTTTTTATCTTACAGGAACGCCCCTCTTTATTGTGAGTGCAGCCTTGAGCCTTTTGACCGGCATCGCCCGGAGCGTTATAGCCGCAGGGAATCTGACATTTATCTCGTAG
>Ga0315294_10001205_pt1 | contig 27880 bp, 32 predicted proteins | sample YL17G13_40_MG_FD_203626 | JGI IMG/M metagenome (GOLD analysis project Ga0315294, IMG submission 203626) | Sediment microbial communities from Yellowstone Lake, YNP, Wyoming, USA - YL17G13_40 | ecosystem: Environmental > Aquatic > Freshwater > Lake > Sediment | place: USA: Wyoming | collected... | reverse complement strand
CCCGCGAACCTAGCGGTGGTTCCGTCAAAGGACTTCACGCTAGACCATCCCGTGCCCCAGAAAAACAGGTTGTCGAGGAGAAATGACCCCCACGACAAGGTTGACGGCATTGTTGTGATGCCGGTGACGGTCCCGACCGCCCCAAGTTCGAGTGCCTTGACGGCGTTCCCCTGGCCGAACAGAATCCTTCGCTCCCAGAGCGAGGTCTTCAACTGCTGGATCGCTACGGCGGAATGAATCGAGACTGCGCTGACGGTTGACATCGTGACGTTCGAATACCCATGTCTCAGTTTCAGGTACCCGGCTTCCGCCCTAACCCAATTCACCGACCGGAGACACTTACCCGGTGGCATGGCCAGCGGATTCGACCGCGAGTCAACCCCACCAAACGCGAAGGCTTCTACAACTCTACCCGTGGGCACCTAGACCTCAACTCGGCGCACTCGGAACTGGTGTCGCATCCATCCCGACCGCCTCGGCTACCAGCGGAAATGTCTGAGCCAGTTCATCGCTTATGACCAGTTCCCGGTCGCAGACCTCGACAAAGAACTCGTGGAACCCATCCGTGTGGAACTTCAGCCAGTACGATTTCGGCCATGCCCCGGACCCGCATCCCATTCCTCGACCTCCAAACCGGTAGGCCTCGGGATGGTGCTTGCGGACCGGAACAACGTTCGTGTGCAGATGGTCCTGATGAACGAAAACGGCCTCCATCAGTTCGTACTCCTCACAGTCGCATCGGAGTCAGATGTGCGAAGTTCAGTCACAGCCTCCTGAGATGGCGAGTTAAACGCCTTTAACCTCTCCAAGGCGCGCTCGAAGTCCCTGTCGGCCACCACAAATCGAGAATCCTTCTGGCCAAACAGGTGTAGGTAAACCCGCCGGATCAGGGCCAAGAGTGGGACGTTGTGGTATGTCGGTGGGATGAGGGGGATTTCATCGTCCGAGACATCGCCGTGGATGTTGAATCCCGCCCAGTACGTTATCTGGTAAGTTGCCACCGCGTCGGGATTCATCTTCAGGCACAGGGTTAGCGGTGCTCCAGGATAGGGGAAGTACACACTCGGTTCCCCCTGCGTGGTGTCAGCCAGAAATGCCTGGACGTTGTCTTCGTCACCCTCGAAGTAGAGTTTGTCCGCACTGCCGTCCGCATTCAGTCGGTACACTGAGATGATTTGCTCAAGGTCATCTGCTTCGTCCAAGCCAGCCTTCGACAGGTCGTACTCGGACGTCCCCACCACGGAGTCCACCGTCGCCACCTTGCGGCGCCACCAGTACCGCTTCTCCTGGATGATCTGAGAGATTTCTAGGTCTAGCCAGGCCTTGAGATTCAACTTAATCCCACGCCCTTCGGCGAGTTCGGTAGCGAGGTCAATAATCTGTTGCTTCGTGTAGGCCAACTCTACGCCCCCGTCGCTTTCAGAGTTCGAACGGCTTTCGCCTCTTCGGTTAATCCGACGACCCCTTCGATGTAGGCTTTTTGGTGCTCGAAGAAGTCCTTGATTGAGTATGGGTAATCCCCGACATGCCCCGGCGTCACTGAAGTGTCGCAGTAGATCTGAAACCCGATGCGCTGGGCCTTCCACGAAAACGAAATATCCTCTCCAAACTCGCCGCCCAGTGGTCCCCATTTGAATCGAAACCACCACCCTCTTCCGTCTTTGGCGTATTCCTTGGGGTGGTAGGCGCGGGCAACGTCTTCAATCACCCTTCGGCTGAGAAGCAGAAACCCAGTCCCTATCGCGTCCACCTCGATAAGACCTCCGTGCGGCCACTCGATCAGCGCCCCGTAGTTCTGGGTTTCCTCCATCCACTGCCGAATCGTCGGCCTGGGTGGGTCCTGACGCTGCGTGCAGAGTCCGCCGACGATGTCCTTTTTGTGCGCTAGAAGTCGGTCGAGATAATCCGGCTCGGGGACGATGTCGTCATCCATGAAGAGAACATAATCGCAGTTCGGTCGGCGTTGCTCCAAGAGCACGTTCCTCGTCCAGTGAATCACGGAAGAGGACAGGCGCGGCGGCATGAAGATGTCGTGTTTTCCCTTCGGGCATTCCGATGGATGATGGATTTCACGCGGGTCGACGCGACCCTTCGAAAGGTGCGCCGTCTGAATGGCCCTCATCGTGCATTTGCAGGCGGAGAACGCCATCATCTGGTTTGTAGCTTCCCACATAAGCGGCTGGGGGAGCCGGTACTGGGGTACCAGGATATCGACCACGGCCATCTATCCACCTACCATGTCAGCTTCCGTGTCCGCCCGCAGCTCGTCAGAGAGTAGTTTCTTCTTTCCGTACACCTGACTCCCAAGCCAAATGATTCTGCCCGAATGAACATGGAAATGCGGTTGACCGTGTGGACACCACGGCCACAGACCGATGCCCGTCTCGTTCCCGCACTTCGGGCAGATTTCTCGGTCAGTGCTTTCGACCGAGCTTTTCTCCGCCACCGGCATCTCCCGCCGAACTCGCCTTTTCCGCCCTCAGCTTTACCAGTTCCGCTTGCTGCTCATCGAGGAGCGTCTGCATCTCGGTCACTTTCGTGGTCGCCCGTTGAGCCCGGATTTCTGGAGACAGGCGTTTGGCAACGAATTCATCTTCGGTGCAGAGCGACGGATTGCGGTCGAGAGTTTCCTGCTCCTCTGCATCCGTCGAGGTATAGCGACCGGCGAGGAAACTGGCGTGGGCGCCGGGGATGCGGATAACCGCACCCTTGCCCTCGGCGGCAGGGACCGTTTGGTCGGCCTTCCAGTGAATTACAAGGCCGAGGCTGTCGGCACTCCAGTACTTTTTCGGTGCCACCGAGTGCTTCCGGCCTTCCTCGCCACAACACCCGAACCACTGGCCAGTCAAAAACTCTTCATCGCACGTCGTGCATTTCCACTTTCTGCGAGTACCCATAAGACTCCCGTGACCTCAAGGGCCAGGAAAGGCCGGAGGGCGTTGGAATCGCCCTCCGACCGATGTTCCCGAGCCGCGAGGTCTCACAAATCGGAGGTTCACGCGTACCGTGGCAACGCCGTTTCACGCATAAGCAGAGCAATTAAAACCTCTGCTATGCTTCTTCTCGTTCACGACGATCCACGCGAGTTCGCCCCGGACTTCGTGGGTGGTGGCGTCCGCCCCAGCCTTGACCACGTCCCTGTAGAGCGCCACGTCACGGTTGACGCCGTTGCCGTTGAGGTAGAAGAGAGTCACAGCTTCCAGGTCAATGATGTAGAACTCATCGTTGTACCCGGCCTGTGACGCAACCCCCGCCTCCATCAGCCAGTTCGGAGCCAGGAGCAACTCGCCGTGCGGCAACATGAACCGCTTGATGTTGACACCAAAGACGGTGCTTTCCACTTCAGTCTTCAGGGCGTTCTGCGCGAAGTAGTTGATCCCTGAATGGACTGCCGGCGCAGCAATGAGCAACTTGCGGTGCTGGCTGTACCGGAAGGCAGTCTCCGACACGGTGTTCCACTTCGTCAGGGTGGCAGTCGTCGCCATGTCGTTGACGTTCGTGCTGACGCGCGACTTGAACCCCATCGTGGTGCGCACGCTCGCAGGAGCCGCAAGACTTTCCGAAGCCCTGCCCCAGAGTCCCGCAGCCTCGATCTGCTTCTTCAGCTCGATCTGGGCCTTGGCAATCTGGTATTCCTCATCAGGCTCGCCGTAGACTTCCGTGGCCTGCATGGTGCCCGTGATTTGGATTGGCTCCCGGAAGATCTGCGTGTAGGAGGTGATGGTGGTCTTGGTGGTCGAACGGACAGACCCCAGCGCCGCCCCTTCCGCGAATGCCGAACCGATGATGCGCAGAGCCTGAGTCACATTGATGCTGTCCTGCCCGGCACCACCGATGCTACGGGTAACGGTCAGAGTGTTGGAACTGATTGCCGTCACGCGGACGATTTCCTCGGCTGCGGAACTGGAATTCGCTTTCTGGACGGCCACCAAGTCGCCCACGGCAAACAGCGTCCCGTCACTGACCAGGATGCCCGTGGCAACCGAACTGATGGTCGCATTGCTGGCGTGGTAGTCCCACAGACCACGCACATCGTCTTCAATCTGCTCGATGCGGGGACTCTTGGAGGGTTTCTTGCGCTTGGCGTTGATGGACATCACGAGAAGAGGGGTTACATCCCTGTCCAGGAGGGCAATACGGTCTCCGATTTCCCTTACCTGGATTCCCTCACCTGTGATGGCCTGGTAGGTGGACCGTGCAACCACTACGTTTGCCATCTGATTTCTCCGTGTTCACCCAGCACGGTCTACTTCGGCGGCGCGCTACCCGAGAACGGATGTTCTCGGTTCCAGGAGTCGATCACCTTCTGCTGGTGCTCGTCGTCGCTCAGACCTGCCGGGGTGAACTTTCCCGACGCTGTGCGGCCTTGTCCCAACCCCTTGCCCACGCCCGCCATTTGCCGATCCTTTTCCTCTTGCTTTTTGCGGGCTTCGATGCCCTTCTGGAATGAGTCTCCGGGGGATTGGCGGTTTCTGCCACGGATCAATCGGACGGCGTACTTGTACTGTGCCACGGCATTTTCGAGCGGTGGAAGCGGCTTCCCATCCTTGGTGAAACGCATCTCCAAGAGGTCGGGGAGTTCCTCAAGCAACTTGCGGAATTCGCCCTTGTCGTAGAGTTCGTTCACCTCGGCGAAGGCCGGATCTTGCACGACGAGTTCCCGGGCCTTGCTATAGACTCGGGTGGATTCGTCTGCCTCCGCTTGCCGTCCAGCAACGTAGTTGTCGAGCAGGCCCGGGATCATGGCCGGGAGCATGGTCTGAAGGCCCATCGCCAACAGTTGCATCTCGACCTTGGTGACGTTGCGTTGCGCTTTTTCCAGGGCTTTCGGGTCGCCAGACTCGACGGCCTCCTGGTGCTGCTGCCACGCTTCGCCCATCTTCGCAGCGTAAATCGCTGCACCATCGCTCGTCAGCATCGGCTCGACGAACGACCCGGCTTCCTCGAAGGTTTGCGTCAGCGTGCGACCGGGGGTTTCAGTCGAGGGTGGTTCCTCGGCAGTCTTCCCTGGTTCTCGCTCTTCACGCGCTTGCCCTTCCAACCGTTGCCGCTTGATTTCGATGTCCGAATTGATCTTGTCCCGTATGAGTCCGCGCACGGACTCGTCTTCCAGAAGTTTGGGGTCGATCTTCCACTTCCGCGCCGCGATGGCATACAGTTCATCGGGATACTCCTCGCCCTGTTCCAGTGGCAGCAGTTCGTCGTATCCGAGAGTCTTTTTGCCCTTCGCTGCTGGCTCCCCCGGAGTCGCTTCTGTCTCGGTGGCCTCGGTTGGGGAGGGGCCTGCGTCGATTTCTTGAGTTCCCTCTGCCGCCGTGACTTGTTCGACTTCTTCGGTAGAACCTTCCGCCTTTCCCGTCTCGGAGGGGGTCTCCGTGGGGATAAGCGTCGTAACCATCGACCGCTCAATGTCGCTCGGGGTGGTTCCGGGCGTTTCTGCCATGCTCAACTCCTCGGCGACTCCCCGGAGGTTGGAGAGCCACCGAAGTCAGCGTGACAGTTAGGCTTGGGGGGGTGTCAAATTGGCGAGTGGTAGTTGCTCCGGCTTCGGCTTAAACAGGTTCGGCTGGGCCTCGACCGCCGCACCGTCGTAGCAGGCGCACTTGAAGAGTCCCAACTGATCCTCCTCGTACCGGATACGGCCAGTTCGGATATAGTCCTCAAGCGGTTTGTCGCCAGCCAAGAAGAAGCCCTGGTCAAAGTTCGCACCGTTTCGCTCAATCTCTACGGCAATTCGGAAAAGCTCTGGGTATTCCTGCTTCAGTTCAATCCATTGTCCCTTCGATTGGAACGGGCAGAAGTAGCAGCCAGACTTCCGGGGCACGGGTAACCTAGCTTCTTGGATGATGGCCTTGCAGCCCGGTCGGTCTATGCCGCGTTCAATCAGCGGGAAGACATTCTCTATCCCTGGATGTCCCGATGGCTTGGCGCGGGATTGTTCATTCGCGTCCATGCCGATCATCTGCCGACAATGTAAGTTGGCCTGTTCGCCAAGATGCCGACGGATGGGGCGTACCTTAAACTTGTCCGTGCACCACCGATGGGTCCGCGCGGGAATTATACGGTCCGCAAGGGCCATGTCTTTGAGGGACGGGTACTTGGGATTCCTGACGGTGATGAATTCCCCGCCATAGGATGCGACGAAGGGTTTGGCGTACTCCTCGATGAACCGGTAGGTCTCGGGATGCTCAACTCCGGTGTCTGCGAAGATCAGGGATTGCGGTTTCAGCATCACCATGACGGCCGTGCTGTTGACCCCAGCGCCGTAACTCAGGAATTCATACGGCCCGATTTTTCGCCCGCAGCCGGTCATCCCGACCGCCTTTTCCCCAGTCCCAAGAACATCTTGTAAATCGACATCTCGAAGTCAAACCATTCAATCAGTTCGTGCCCGCCTCGGTCGAAAAAGGCATCAAAATCCTCGCGGTCAAACGACCAGATATGTCCCGATTCCTGGAATTCGCCGCGGTCACCCTCCAGCGGGGAGGAAATCACCGAGTATCTGGCCTTCGGCAACCACCTCTTGACCATCCCCAACGGGTCTGCAATATGTTCCAGAAACTCGGTGAGAATCACCACATCGCAGTCCTCGGGTTCCACTGTCTGAGCATCCCCAATGCGCACGTCCATCTGCGGCCAGTCGGACTTGGCGCCAGCGACGGCTTCCAGGCCGCATTCGTAGCCGATAACGTCATGGTCCGCCGAAAACCACCCCGAAATATCCGCCCTCCCGCATCCGGGTTCGATGATTTTGCATCTTCGATTCAGGTCGGCCAACAACGTACCTAGCACGCGCCGGGTGAGTAGGATGCGGCCCAGCTGACTGGTTTCGACAAAGCGAGGCGAGGGTCGATTGGCCACATGGAAGGCCAGACTCTCCGCTGCGGTGCGGTCCTTGAGTCTCAGCACCCCTATACCCGCCTCCCGACCCCGATGGCGATGGTGTAGTCGGGCAAACTCAGAATTTCCTTGCGGATGACCTCATGCTGCCCTCGTTCGAAGAACTCCGACCAGTCGGTCTCGGAAATGGACCAGCAGTGCTCTCCAGCCGATACGTCCTTGGGCAAGTCCCCGTCGATGGGGCACGAAAGGACCGAATAGGCCGAAACCGTCAGCCACTTCTCTGCCAGCAACATCGGGTCGGCTACGTGCTCCAGGATTTCGGTCAATATCACGATGTCGCATGGCAGCGGGACGGCTTCCTGCACGTCTACAACCTCGACATTCATCCACGGATACCGCTTGGCTGCGGCAATGGCAGCGGTGGGCGACGCTTCAAGGCCCAGAACGTAATGCGCCCACGAGAAAAACCCTGAAATGTCGGCGGTTCCGCAGCCGAGTTCGACGATCTTGCCCCACCTATGGACCGGAGTTTTGTTCATATCGAGCAAGGCCACAATCACAGCCTCGCGGGTCTTCTCGATCCGGCGGGCGTGCCAAGGGTCATCCTCGTAAACCCGCCCCGGCTTCCGGGCATGGAGCTGGAAGCACTCCGGTGGCGTCCTTTCAACGAGTCTTTTCACGTTTCTTCCTCCGCCACGGACATCGGCATGTGGCCGTATAGGTGAGTCTGTGTTCTCCGGCCCAGTGGTCGGTAACGAGGGCTTCCTGACACCGGACACAGAACGCAACCCTAAAGGTCGCAGCTCCGCCTGGCGGTTCCGTAACGCGAGTAAACCGGTACATTCCACGCATATTTCACCGTGTTCCCTGAACGGGTTTCCACCCGTGCGACCGGAGGTACTCCCCTGGCGTCCTTTCAACGAGTCTTCGCATGGGCCACCTCGACGGCACGGCGTATCCCCTCAGCCAGCGTTATCTTGGCCTCGAATCCGTGCGCCCTCGCCAGGGTTGTGTCGGCAACTCTACGTGGTGAGGATGTTGGCTTCGTCCGGTCGGCCACAACGGCCGGACGGTATCCAGTCGCCGCAGCCATCATCAGAGCCAATTCCAGGAAATTGGTGCCGATTCCCGTTCCGATGTCGATGGGGATGCCTCGCGGCGCGTTCTCAATCACCCAAACGAAGGCGTCGCTTAGGTCGTCAATGTGTATCCAGTCCCGAACCGTCTCCAGTGACCCCCAGACCGTCAGCGGATGCTCATGCCGTATGGCACGCCCCAGCAGGGCAGGGAACGGGTAGGAATCCGCTTGGTCCGAAGCGTAGCCAGAAAAGGGCCTCAATATGACCGTAGGGACACCCGCCTTGTGAAGTTCCTGGCAAAACCGCTCACCCGTCAACTTCACCCAGGCGTAGGGGTCTTCGGGATTGTCGGTGGCACACGAACTGGGGTAAATGAACGCTTCCCTCGGCGGATGGTCTGCAACGTACTGGCAGACGGCGTAGTCCAGGCGGATGTCGGCATACTTATCGAGTCCCCCTGCCATGCGCTGCGAGATATCAAGGATGTTGGCGCCGAGGTGGACGACCAAGTCAAAGGTGGGAACCTCAATGCCATGCAATCGCTCAAACGCCCGCCGAGAATCGAGCCACTCCTCGAATGTCGCCGTCACGGCGCACGTAAAGAGCCACGGGTCAATGCCGCTCACAGCGTACCCCACGGCCTCCAGTTTCGGAACCAGGTGTCGGCCTATGAAACCGGCAGCTCCGACGACCAGCGCAGTCTTCATTTCCTCTCCAACTCCGTCCCCTCGGAGGCCACCGCTGCCTCGCCAGACGGGCCAGACTCGGTTTTGGCACTCCGGGGCGTCCCAGCCCCTTCCGATGCCTCAGACCCCCCTGGTCTCGTGATACCAAGGCATTCCTCAGGCCCCGGCGGTGCCCCGAACCCACATTTCCCCAGCATCTCCGTCAATCGCAGGCGCAACGAGTGTTTCTCCCTGACTTCCTTGCACCCCGCCGCGGCTATGACCTCTCGATCCAGGTCACGCTCCATGAACTCCCTCAGAATCTGTGCGAGGAAGCCCAAATTCGTGTGCCGGTAATAGACGAGGTGCCTCGTATGGGCAAAAAGCTCCATGTTCTTGCCCGCCGCCGCCCCAAGCGCTGGCTGGAGCAAGAAGGTTCCACAGGCCATTACCTCAACTGCCTTCGTCACCAAAAGCTGGCTAAGGGACGGCAGGTTGAGAAACACCTTGATTCGCCGGTAGTTAGCCGCCAGCCTCAGCGCGGTTTCCTCCGGCGACGGGCCTTCGATGTCCTGCACCGCAACGTTGCCGCACAGGAGCGAGACGCCTTTCAGGTGTGGGCGCAACCTGTCCAGGTAAGTCAATCTCGGCCCATAGAGCGACCCGATAAAGCCGATGTCAATGTCCTTGCCTGACGGCAGGGTTCCGACGCCCAAGCAGGTAATGCAGTCCGAAGCCGGGGGTCCGTTGCGGCACTGCGGGCACAGGTTCGGCTTGAAAATCTCTGTGTCCGCCCCGAACGGCAGATAGTGGCATCGGTCGGGGACTCCGAAGTGCGGCTGGCAGTAGGTCTCCGCATCCTGAACCGCCGGGAAGAAGTGGAAGTCCAGGAGCGGACGCAGGGCAGCAAAGTCCGTGTTCTCATCCTCGCGGGTAAACGATTCGTGATACCAAGCCGCTTTCGGTGCCTTGACCTTAGTCAGCCAGTCCTCTCGGCTTACCTCATCCCAGAACCCGAAGCGGTCCTTCGCAAGGACATGCTCCGCACCGCTCACGATAATTAGGTCGCATTCGTTCAGGTCGGCCACCCTCGCCGCAGGTTGCCCCCACCGACCACGGGGCAGGTCGAGAACTTCGTATCCCATACGCTTCAGAGTGCGAGGTATCCCGTCCGCAACATCCCAAGCACTCATTATGCCAGCAGGGTAGACAACTGCGATTCTCTTGCTCATTAACCCTCACAAAGAGGTTCGGGGGTTGCCATACTCTCCAACCTCTCCCGCGGACTGGGTCCGTACCGTAACTCGCCGCCCATCTCTTCGCTCGTTTGCAACCTCCTCACCCGGATTACCATCTCCATCGGCCGGAACCCGTGGGCCGCGTTCGTGAACACCTTCCGCACGGCTTGCCGAACGGCGTCGGGCATGTCCAGAGCCGCAAGGTTGGAGAACTGGTGCCGCCGCGCCGCCTTGGGCAGGCCAGGCAGATCAACGCGCACACGGAAGAATTTGCTCTCAGGTCGCACTATGGGGATGGCGCGCGACGTGCATATTCGCGCAGAACTTCCAACAAGGAGGCGTAGGTCGCGGATTTGGCGCCCCACCGAAGGACGCGGAGAAATTTGGGATCGTCGGTCTCGCTTTCGGCGACCATGCGGGACCGCCATTCGTCCTCTTCCTCGCACAGTACCGCTTGCAGGGCGGCGACCAGTTCATCATTGCTCAGAAGTGCTTGGAGAGCACCGTGCTGGGCCAGTGTCAGTGCCATGTTCGGCTACCAGAGTCCCTCGAATGCCCCGGATTTTGCAAGGCGCAACATCGCAGCCTGAAACCGGGGGTCATCGTCATCGGTGTAGTTCCAGCGATCGACGTGAACCATCTCATGCAAGAGCATCAGCCGCGCCAGTTCCGGCGACCAGCGCAGACGGTCGTTGATGAATATCACGTACTGACCGGTGGCGGGATCGAAGATGGCCACTGCGGGTTCGTCGGCCAGGTCTGCACTCCAACCCGCTACGGTGCCGTGCGGCAATCGGTCACCGAAGTACCGCTGGTTGTATTCGGCAAAGGCCTCCGCCAGTGCCGCACTCACTGTCCCGGTGATCTTCTCGGGGTCCGGCCTCCTCGCCTTGTCGCTTGCCGCTCCGCAGAAAAGGAGAAATAGTGCGGTGAGCATGAGGATGCCCGCCAAGATCACCTTCACGACTTCTAGTGCCCGCCTCATGGTTTCCTCGGCCCGCCTCAATCTGGTTTGCTTATCCGAAACGTCCCGCCCCGTTCCGCTGGGACGCTTTCGGGAACGTCTTTCACCGATTCATAAGGCATCGTTTTTCCTTCAATCGTCAATCACTCAATCGCCCAATCACTCAATCAGTAGACTTCCCCGCTCAACGTATTCAGTTGCAGGCAACTCGCTACCACTGTTCCCCCGGCGGTCTTTACGCGGTAGGTATAGAACGATTCCGGCGAGAGTCCTGTCAGCGTGGCCGTGCCATCTCCGGCAATCGCCACCGAGGAGCCGTAACTCCCGCAGGTTGTCGGAGACTTCCAGGGCGTGCCGTCGCCACTCGCCAGGCCGTATTCTACGGTTCCCGAAGTCAACCCCGCCGCGCCTACTGCCACCGACATCGTTGCTGGCGCGGCCATGAAATCGTAAATTCCGGTGGTCGCGGCGAAGGTGTATTTCCTGTAGTTATCGGTGAAGTTGCCGAAGTTGCGCTTTTCCCCACCATAAGGGAAGGTTTTCGTACAGGCGGGTTGCGCGTTACGAATCACCGCGCAGGGCACGGTCATAATCGTGGTCCAATCCAGCGTGCCCGAAGCCGTCACCGCCTCGACGCCGTTGTAGGCGTTGTCGTAAGCGTATTCGCCACCCCACTCCATCCAGGTCACAGCGTTATCCACAACTGTCGCAAAAGCAGTTGTCGGCCAGGTCGGTTCCGTCGTCGCATGACTCTTTCCGAGTGTCGTCTGGCATTTCCCGCCATAAGCACGGTAGACGTGCCCATTGGCTACCGTAGGCCGAACGGTGTCACAGTATTGATAGGTCGTGTTTGCCGCCCAGGTCTCACCCTTGCCCATCGTCTTAAAACCGTAGGCGCGCAATTCAGTCGGGTCATCGACGAATCCCCAGTTGTTCTGACCGATGGTGGCGTATTTTCCCGCACTCGTCCGTGCCGAGAAGGTTTTCTGAATCATCGCCCCCAACTCGTCAGCTCGATGCACCTGACTGCCGCCCGCGAAACCCAGCCCGGTGCTTGTGGCTGTCCCAGGAAATGAGACTGAGGTGTCCTCGAATAGCGCACTGTCGCCCTCTGCCGTCCGCCAGCGCGAGATGAAGCCACCGGCCGAGGTGAACTCACCGACGTTGATGATGCTCTCGGGCGTCCCCCGCCAGATGTCCACCAATCCTGCCGCGCCTTTAACCAGATTCACTTGGTCCGATCCCAGCGCCTCCTCCGTCATCACCATCAACGAGGGGAAGGCGTTCTTGATGCGCCGCGCCAGAACCTCGAATCGCCGCATGGCTGTAAGGCGTTTGAACTGCGCCAAATCTTCGCGGACGTTGTTGTTGATCCCGGTGGCGCGTTTCACGTAGGCACAAGAAGTCGTTGAAGTATCGGTCAGCGGCGACCATGTTGGGGTCCCGCTACCGCCCAGCCAAGTATTGGCCCCATTCTCATCCATGAAGCCCGTCGAGGCTGGCGCTCCCGTCAGTTTCCACGCCACCAGGGCGTAGCGCAGGTCGGTATAGGACGGGCAGGCGGCACTCAGAGTCACAGAATTCGGCGCGCCCGCCACACTGCTGATGGTGTACTTGGTAACACCAGAAGTGACCGACGTGCCCGCCGCGTTCATCGCGTAAACTAGATAGCCCACTTGGGCGTTCGTGAACTTGCCGGTGTCGGTCAAGGTCGAGCCGGTGCAACTCACCGGCTGGCGATAATGCGGGCCGATGCGGAACAGACAGTCAGTGTGCGGATTCGTTGTCCAGGCCGTCGTCAGCGTTACCTGAGTCGTGCTGTCCACGGTTGAGATGCGGCGGGTCTGACCAATCATCGCTGCCGAACAATTCCCGCCCCCGCCATCGGCGGTAATCTCAATCATCGACCCGCGGTCAGTAGCCAAGTACGGAGATTCCGTTACGTCAGTCAGCGTAGTATTCCCAGATGCGGTGACATGCTGGTTGGTGCGCGACCCTTCCGCTAGAATGTTGTCTACCGCCGCCTGGCCCCAACTGGTGTAGTTCGATCCCCAGGCGGCGTTCAGAGAGGCCAGGGCCGTGAGTGCATCGGCACTGGTGTAACTGAAGTCATCGTAAGTCGGCAGGTCCGTGTCGGTCTTAATGGCGAATCCCGACCGCTGACCCGGAGTTGTGCCGCTGGGGAAATCATACATCCAGTTCAGCGTGACGGTTCCTGCACCATTGATGCGGCATTGGAGCGATCCCATAGTCTTGCAATTCGGGTCGTAGGCCCAGCGCAGATAGCGCCGGAAGGCTGCCCGGTGATTGTTGATCGGGTTGATGGTTCTCCCGACATAAGGATAAGTGCGCGTGCCGCTGCCGTTCTTGTTCGCGGGAATAAGCGGCGCGGAAAGCATCGCCATCAGGCCGATGTCAAAATGCTTGTCGCACGATCCCCAGCCTTGCAGGCAGTCCGATTCACTAGTGTCAACAATGGGATTCCAGGGGGCGTTCAATTCACTGCCCATCGTGCCGTAGACCCAGGACACGCTCGTGGTGGTGTTTAGTTGGTCGAGGATATCCTTGGTTGCAGCTTCGTAAGTTGTTCCCCAAACGTCCGTCCAGCCAGTGCTGTTGAAAGCTGAACCATCAAAGACGTTGCCGAGGGGTTGGTCGTATTTCGTGTAGTAGGGACTCGACGTAGTTCCCGACGTTATCTGGAACGCTCGCCCGCCCCAACTGCTTTCGATGGGCGCGACGTAGCTATTGGTGTAGGTGGTTCCGTCCCCGAGTCCCGCGTTCTCCTCGTATCCGGTCTGCGGACTTATTTGCCAGGTCTTCGGGCACCCCCAGCCGCAGAAGTTTATGCCCCAATTCTTCAACCGGAGCGTGCCGTAGTAGGCGCAGGGAGCGTATCCGCCGTACTTCGTATTGCAAACGTTTACCGGTGTCGTGATCGTGCTGATGTTGGCGATGCTGAAAATATAGGTCAGATGCCCCAGCGGGTTAATCCAGCCCCGCCGGTTGCCGATGTCGGTTACATAGGGCGTGTCCCAAATCGAATAACTCGCTCCCACCTTGCCGACTGACGCGGCGTTGATGCTCGGATAGGTCGAGCCATTCAGCATCGCGGTCGCTTCTACGGTGAGCGTATCGCTGGTGTTGTCCAGGATGCGCCAGCACATCAGGCCCTTGAGGCGTTGCGGGGCTGTGCCACTGGGGGGTGCGGCAGAATAAACCGCCAGGGGGGTGTCCACGTTCGGACTGACATAGTAGTAGTACGTCGCCTTCACCGTGTTCGTGGAATCCCCCGCCAGAAACGCGAACGGTGCGGGCGGCTCAATCGTGAGTGTGGTTCCGACGATACTGTATACCCGCACCCAAAATTCCTTCACCGTACCCTGGGCGAAGACCACCCAGCGGCCCGCCACAATGTTTGTGGCTGAAGCCACGGTGAAACTCGTGTCACCCACGGCGGAATCTGACACTGTGGTGTCCACCGCCCGTGGCTGGAATTGGTGCGCGGTCCACGATCTTGCGCTGTCGGTCAAGTGGGTCGCGTCAGGGAAGGAAGTCACCGTGCCGCATTTCGAGCAACTGAGGCTCGAAACGCCCAGCGCGGTGTCGCCGTTCCAAATATCCTGCGTCACCTGGGCGCGGAGGGGCGCAGTCAAGAACAGGCCGAGAATAAAGAGGCGTTTGATCATTGATGCCAGACCAGGAACATTTTCGGCGTTATCTTGCTGCTGTTGGCCACGCTGAAAGTTGCCTTTAGGATTATCGCAGCAGTTGTGTCCTCTGCCGGCGTGCCGATGATAGCTGCTTGGGATGTACTGCCGACCCCGCCCGCATGTTGCGTCATGGTCTGAGCATTCGTCACACCTGTATTGTTGCAGAGAACCAGCGATGAACCCCAAACCCCAGTGCTGGTAGAAGTCGAATTGGCGATTGATGTTCCGCCAAAATACCATTTGTAAGTCGTGGCATCGGTCCCGGTGGTATGCTGGGCGAAAACTTGCGCCCGGATGCAGCCACCAGAAGGAATTGTATTTGCTGGGACTGTGTAAGTGTAAATTGTCAGGTCAGTGCCATCGCCGGTGATTTCCGCCGCCGCGTCTTGCTTGTTGAGGATAGGGTCCGTGCAGGTGACAACTCCGGCTGCACTTATCGCCGTCACATGCTGACCAGCCGCGCAGGTCTGTGGTTGCACGGCCACCGAGTCGGCGTCGGGAACCGTGAATGTGCGTGCTCCCGTGGGGTCGGTTACGGTCACGGTGGTGGCGTTTGTGCCTGCCGTCGCGCCATCGAGCACGATGGGCGTTGCCCCCTGGAAGGTCTGCGCCGCCGTGAAGGTATTGGCGGTGAGCAAGGCTCCGGTGTTGTTGCAAGTCCACACCCCCGAGGCCACGCCACAACTTATCCCAGTGCCCGTTGCAGCTAGGCGACCGAGGCCGAGGGTTGTGGCCGTCGAGACGGGAAAGATGGTGTCCGTACCCAGCAGCGCCGCGCCGCCAGAAACCACTACCCGTCGCTGGACGCCATTCAGATAAACATAAGCCTCGTCAGGATTAGCGTGCGCATGTGATGTGAGCCAGAGCCAGCTATTCGCCACGCCCACGGGGTCAGTGTCTTGTGGGGTCAGTTTTAGGAAGGTTGCACCAAATGGCCCGGCATAAGCGCCGGTGGTGGCATCATCCGTAAATTTGGAGTCCCCGACGGTAGTCGTCGTCGCAAACTTCGAGACCGTCCCTACCGTGCCTGGGCCAACGGTTCCTCCAATGCCGGTGCCGTCTATCACTAGCTTCCCGTCGAAGGTCGTCAGAAACCCCCGAGAGTTTCGGATCGTCTGAGCGGGGTCGTAGGTGGGGTCCGTGCTCAGCATCACCACAATGAGTCCAGCGTTCGTTACCCGCAGCCCGTTGGAGTCAATGTAGTCTCCGCGGAGACCCTGCGGCCTGAGCAGAAGGCCCGCCAGAAGACCAGCAAGAAGTAGAACGTGCCGTATTCTCGAAATCATTGGTTTTTCCTCAGTGGTTATTGAATCACCACCACATTACTGCGGGCCGGAGGTGGCGCCGGTATGAGTGCAATCGACATCGCGCCCTTATAAGAGGTCTGCGCCAGTGTGACGGTCGTATTGCCGTAGGCCCCAGCCGAAGCCTTCGTGCCGGTCGCCGAACCGTGTCCGCCGCCCAACCCGATAGTGTGGGTGTTGTCGCCTCGTTCTGTGAGGCTCCCCAAGTCACCATTGGTCCAACTCGCAAACTGTGCCGTGCTCGTGGCGTTGTAGCTTGAGGTGGAAATCACAAAGACGAGGCAATCCGCAACTGTCGTCGTCGCTCCGGGAATTACGCCGGTGAGGTCGTCGGCTGCGCCATCGTTTCCCTCCGCATACACATTCCAGGGATCGCCGGAGGTTATGCAGCCAGAGAAGAGGTAGATGCGTGCCGTCGCGTGGTTGCCAGGGGCGGCAACGACGGGGGCACTATCGCTGCCCGCGCAGCGCTTCCAGTAAACCGCGAGCCGTGAGGCTGGGTCAACTGCCGCTGTACCCGCTGCCTTGTTTGCTTGGGCACCGAGCTCGACAAAGCCATTTGCCGTGGTAAGCGAAATTGCCTGGTTCTCGGATTCGACAACCAGAATGGCGATGTCACCGGCGACTGGAGCGTTCGGCGAAGCGGGATAGGGGGGAGTAATTGCACTCGAACCAGTCGTGAATGTCCCCGCCGCCTTGAAAGTCGCTGCGGCCCAACCCGACCCGCATCCAATTAGGAGGGCTAACCCAACAAGCACCGCACCGAAGCTAATTGATCTGCGCTTTGACATGAATCCTCACCACCGTCGGGGTGTTCGCCATCGCCGTGATTTGGAGGTTGTGCGGCACGTCTGCCGCGATAATCGCGTCGCTGAACGAGGTCGTGGTCTGGGAGTCCGTATCGCATACCAGCGTAGCCGTAAGGCTGTTCGTCCCTGCCGTGTTCGGCGTGGCCTCCGCACGCTCGTCGAACTGAATCGAGACCGTGCTGCTGGCAACGTCGGTCGAGCACGCCACACGCTGCAACGTCACGGCTGTAGGCCAGTAGAGTTGAATCTTGTTGGTGTCCGCCGTGGTCGGCAAGAATATGTTGATGGTCTTGGTGATGGTCTTGTTCGCCACGGCGAACTGCTCGATAGGCAGGGTACTCTTGACCTGATTGTCCAGGTTGAGCTTGGTCTCCCCCTGCAAGGTCAACGCCCAGGCTAGAAACAGAATGCCCAACACACCGAGATAGAACTTGAGTCTGCCCATAGTCACGCCCTGGCTAGTACCGATACGACGCCTTATGAACGTCCCCCGTCTTCGGGATCGCGCCCGCCACATAGACGATAGTGAGGCTGGTCAGCGTGTAGTCCGCACCTCCCGCAATCATCAACTGGCCGTTCTTATAGAGTGAGAGTGACCCGGCGGGACTCGGCGCGTTGGCCAGCGTGAAGGTGTCATTGGTCCCGTTGATCGTCCCGGTGGGAGCCACATTATCTACAAAGGTTCCACTCAGGATGCCGACGCAACCGAAGGCGTGACTCGTGGTGTTGTAGGTCAAGGCCTGCGTGCCGCTGGAGCAAGAGGGAACGGCGCCCCAACTCCCGGTGGCTGACGCGGTTGTTAGTATCACCGTATCGGCTGCGGCGTTGGTCGGTACGCTTGTGCCGTTCACTTTGACCACGGTCACCACGTTCGATCCCGAGGTCGTGGCATCCCCGGAAAGTTCCCCCGAACTCATTGCCGAACCACTGGAGCGGAGTACGCCAGCAGAGAGCGAACTCTGCCCCGTGCCGCCGCTGCCGTACGGCAAGATGCCCTTCACCTGCGTGGTGAGGTCAATTTGGGTGACTGCCGCAATGTTCAGGTACCCAAAGGCAATCAGCGCGGCATACAGCAGGGCAGAGGGAAGGCTCGCCTTTCGCCCCCAGGCCCCGTACATCGTCTTTCCTCGAATGTCTCGAAACTGCATTTCCAACCTCCTACAAGAATTCGTACCACGCAATCAACCCGCTACCCGCCGTCGGCGGATAGTTAAAGCTGATGGTATTCCCCGAAATAGTGAAATCGTTTGCCACGCCCGACCGCAGGGTCACGCCATTGAGTACCAGCCTCAGACTGGCTGGGGGTGAGGGTGCATAGGCCAGGGTGAACGTTGTGTTCGCCCCGTTGATTTCCCCCGTCGGTCCTTCCTCGTTCGACCAACTTGTTCCAGCCGTTTGATACCAGCAAAGCAGACTGCTTCCCGCTGGCGGCGGATAGTTGAAGGTGATGGTAGAACCCGAAAGGCTAAAATCATTCGCCGCGCCAGACCGAAGCACCTGGCCATTAAGTACCAGTTGCAGGCTTGCCGCCGGTGAAGGCGCATGAGCCAGCGTGAACGTTACATTCACGCCGTTGATTTGCCCTGCCGGACCTTCCTCGTTTGACCAGTTCGCCGTCCCTCCACCCGTGACAGAGCAATCAACCACTTTCGTGGTGGGGTTCCAACCGCACATCACGTTAGAGCCGACGAAATTCACCCGCGCCACGCCAGCGGGCCAGACTTTAACCCGCGTGCCCTCGTCCCGGATTTCCAGGAGTAAGGGATCGTGTGGTGTCTGCCCGAAGGCGTGAACGCAGGCAAGAAGTCCAACAACCAGAACCGCCCCCGCCAGGACGAGACGCCAGAACCAAAGACGCCTACGAGCCAATTTCCGCTCCCGACCCGCCGCGTTGTGCGTCAGCACCGAGTAAATCGCCCAGACCGTCAGCGCCTTGTCGTCATAGTCCGGGTGGGCAATGCGTCCTCGCCTCTTCAGCTTTTCGACCTCAACCTCGTCCACTTCGGGCCTGCTCCGGGCCAGACGCGGATATCCCTGGCTTTCCAACCACTGACGCAGGAGACCTTGAGGGGTTACTTTCATCAAGATTCATCCTGGAAGAAATCCGAAGCACCCGAAAGGGTCTCAACCCATCCCACGACATCCCCTGGTTGGAAAAACCTTCCTGGTGAGCTTTCGAAGGTGTAACTCAACCCGGCGAGGAGTACGGTTCCCTCGGTGTTCATTGCCCCCTTGCGAACCCTGAAGTCCGTCGTCGGGTAGTTGGCAACACCCCGTTCCTCACCCACAGTAATCTTCCGGCAGACGGTCACGGCAACTATCGCTTCCGGGTCGCCGACATCGTTAACCACCAGATTTTGTATAGAGGCCATCACCGTTCTCCCCGACCACGATGGGCGTGTGTGGACACCGACCAAACTTACCCAGAGCAAAATTGCAATTCATACAGAGGAGGCGAAAGGCGTCCTTGGGCCAACCGCGTTTTTTCAGGCATCGGTACAGTTCCTCGCCACCGACTTTGTACGTCTTTCCAAACTCACCTTTCTGCCGCCCGTTGATGTGGTCAATAGTCAAGAAGTCCCCCTGCGTCTCACCGCAACACTGACACTTGCCGCCGTAAGCAGCGATGGCCTCCTGTTTAATCCTGAGCCGTGAAGTGCGACAGTACGTTGGGTGGTTGGGTTCCTCCGGGCGCAGGATCCCGCACTCGCGGTGCTTGGCGTGATAAGCACGTCCAGCCGCCCTTAGCCGTGAACAATTTCTAGCATAGTACCGTGCCTGGCACGCTAACCTATCCGCACGGTTGGTGTATGGCATATGACATTCCTTATCCAAGCCATCAGATACCCCCGACGTGGCAGGCCAGTTTGAACGATTCTGCCGCCACCGGAGTGCCATTGAATGTCAGGACGAGTGCCGTGGCGCTGGTGTCATTCGTGCTGAAAGTCACCGTTGGTTGGCTAGCGAAATCCTGACGGTTGCACGTAACAGGCGGCGCTGTGGTCCACGTCCCATCGTGGTAGGTGAACGTTATAGTGGGACTTGCTCCCTGGCCTGTCCCCGCCGAGGTAACGACAAACGAGAAGAATTGGTCTGTCCCACGCACGGTTCCCACGCTGGCGGTGCTGCCCCATCCACCAGAGAGGGCGAAGTCGCCGGCGGCGAGAGGGGTTCCTATAGCAGCTGATACGCGTTTCACCTTCACTAGACCATCCAACGAAACGCCACGGGCCGTGTTATTCTCCATGATATAGTTCCGTTCTCTTTCCGAAACAGTTCCGACTAGCTGACCAGCATAGAGGTGGATGATGTTCTCTGTCACTGCTGCCGTCGCGCCCAACATAGAGAATAAAGGCTCAACGACGCTGCCAGTTATAGGCAGAATGTTTATCAATCCTCTACGAAAGCTTGCACCATTCACCGAAAAATAGATGGTGCTTCCCACATCACTTAGAATTGATGTTTCCAGCTTGATACCGTTATTCAATCCGCTCAAGTCCAGCAACCGGGGAAACACCTCAATCTGCCCCGAGACCAATACATTGTCTGACTGATAAATGCGCAGGGCAAAATCGTTTGTTCCGCCGGTGTTTCTGTAGAAGTTTGAATTGTTAAAATGGAGGCTCCGCACCACACTAAGGAATAGGGCGTTGCCTATGCCGTTAGTGGCCACAGTAAAAAAGCAGTTTTCATCAAACGTCATAAAGCTCGTCGAGCTTGAGCCGCCAATCGTTTTAAACGCGCTGGCTACGCCGAACGTAGCACTACTTGTTATCACCGCCGGATTGTCAGCCCCAAACTTGGAATGCTCGACGGAAAAGATTTCAGCGGCCCGGTTATAGAGAGCCACAGTTCCGTTCCCGCCGTTCGCTGCCGGGCGCGAAGCAAGAGATACGTCAACCTGCCGGAGGGTGTTGAAGTCCGCAGACGTATTGGTAGTTGATCGCGCAAAAAGCAGGCCTACAGAGGGGATGCTTGCACCATTATCAATAAACAGGTTCTCTAGTGTGACAAGTCTTGAGCCAGTGAAGTCGAACATGATGCCGACATGATTTCCGCGCAGATTGGCGCCTCTCTGCTTTTCTAATACTCCGGTCAGGCTAGTCCATCGTGGCCCGACTAGAGATATTCCAAGCTGGAAATCTGTGACATCGATCTGAGAATTTAGAAGGTAAATCCCCGCTGGAAAGTAAACACGGCCACCCGAATTAGAAGCGCCAGCAAAGTAGTTCGAGTTAATGGCGGCTTGGACGGCTGCGCTATCGTCGGTCACCCCATCAGCCCTTGCTCCCCACCATTGAGGATAAACCTCTTTCACCGCACCATGCCCAAATACAACTTGGCCTGTACCTGCCAGCGAGAATATCTGCGCTACTGGAGCGGATAGAGGGCCGTTGATTGTTACCGTTATCCCGTTTGGAACAGCAAAGATTGAGCCAACGCCGAACATATGCTCTATATTTGCGGGGAAGGTCGTGTTTGCCCCAAAAGAATAGGTGCCTGCTCCCCAAAGTATCCTGACGTTCTTCGTTGCTGCCGTAAAAACATCGCTGGAAATCGTCTGCGCCCCTGGCAGCCCGCGTGCATCCACGGTGCCGCCCGTAGCAGGCAGAGCAGCGATTGCCGCTGCGATCTTCGCGCCTGCGTCTGCACCTGGAAAAGTGTGTGCGAGCAGTACAGGAAGCGCCCACCCAGGTCCGACCAAGTTCAGGTTGCCACCGTCCAATCGGGGGTAGGTCGTGTCCCCCGTTGGCGCCGCAACCACCGGGGACGTGGTGATCGGCGTGGCCGAGTCCAGGTTGTAGGTGGTCCCGGTAATCCGATGGTCGGCACTTCGGAAGGGTCGGCTCCCCTGGAAGAACGTCACGCGATAGAACGTGGTGGCGGGTGTGATGGTGTCGTTCGCCTGAATGGTGACTCCCGCCTGCAACTGCGCTGGCGTGATCCTCAGCGGCTGGGTCTGGACGACGATATTCGTGCCCGTCACTCTCGGGACGTTCGAGCCGAAGTTCATCAACTGAAAAGTGGCGTAGTCTCCCGTTCCCGAAAGCAGGTTGCCCTGCACGTCCTTCATCGTCCCGGTCACGGTAGTGGCCCAGGCCGATGAAGCCCAGAGGAGGGCGGCAAGTAACGCAATGGCGCGAAGTTTCATTCCTAGCAACTCCTCAGTTCAGCCTGGCCGGATTGCCGGGTACCTGCTCCCTGTAAACTGCGAGCAACTGCATCATTCCCTCTCGGTCAACGTGGGTCGTAATCGAAAGAACCTCGACAGTCCGCGACCAGTCGTTGTATCCCTTCTCGATGCTCAACCAATTCAGTCCTGCGAACGCTTTAACCAGCACCCTGTCCTCCCTTCGCTTCGGAGGCAGGCAGCGCAACCTCGGGTTCGTAAGTTGCCGCAAAGATGTCTGACTTGCAGGGGTAGAGTTCACCCTTCACCCCCCTGATTACCCAGTCATCCTCTGAGGCAATCATCACCCCCTCCAAAGTCGGAATCGCAAGGCCCATCTTGTCGGTAACTTCGTGTCCCTTGCGCGGATGGCCGTCCGGTCCGAGATAACACCCTTCTGGCTTGCCGTCCGAAAGCTTCCCGACTCCCGCGTGTTCGCACATCTCAGACCAGTTCCCCCACGTTAGTTGCACCGCCTCAATTACAATCGGCTTTTTGCGGAATCTTGGCATCTCACGTCCTCTTTACCTGTTCCCCATCGGAGGGAGTCACCGCCGGTTCGGTCAATTCCTGAGCCGCCTTTGCTGCCTGATTCAGTCTTTCCACGCTCTTTAAGGCGTCCCGAGCGTCGAGGTCTGCGCTGGGGCTGAGGCCGGTTTTTTGTAGGATTTCGTTCTGTACCTCTCCCGGCAAGTCGTCCCACTTCAGGGCCAGCGAAATGCTTACCCGAGTCTCAGGCACTCGCGGGCTTGGCGGCATCTCAGGATTGAGCAGCTTTTCAGCGTCCCTCGCCCGGAACGTGCTGGCCAACTGCTGTGCGGCCTCGCGCTTGTTCCACAGGATGGGGTCGGCACTTGCCACCAAGTACAACTTCTCAGCACTCGACCTCTTGAATTCGTCGTCCAGGGCCAAGGTGCTTCCCAATTCCGGGATGACCTCCAAGTCTTCCTGGAGTTCGAGCGGATCCTTTATCGTCACTGCCGCACGTTCCCCTGGGGCACCGCTTGCCAGCGTCATCATTGAACTGTCCGCCTCGGCTTCCGGCGCTGGCATGAACTGCTTCGGAATCTTGGGGATTTCCGAAAGGCCCTGCTGCGCCATGAGCAACTTGATGGTCGTTTCCTCAGCCAGAGATTCGTTCAGGCGCTCAAGTTCGTCAGCCGACAGTGCCTCACCAGCTCTTTGTTGGAGCATCCCGAGTGTCGCCACCTGAGAGGCTCCTGGAACCGCCTGACTTTCCACGCCGAAGGAATTGAGGGAGGGTTCAGCGTTCTGCATCTGCATAAGGATGGCTTTTTCCGACTCCCAAGCCTCACGCGGAACTTGAACTGTTATGGGTGTACCAATGTCGCCCGGCGTTTTTACGCGAAAGACCCGCATACACCCCCGGTTCTGAATCTGCTCCGGGATGTCCGCACCCTCACGGATGGGCACGAGCGGCATCAAGGCCGCAGTAACTAAATCGGTACGTTGCGCTACAGTAACATTGTGCAAACGCATAAGATGCCGCAGGATGCGTGGCGAGGAATCCCCCACACCCCACAAAAGGTCTGGAATCGGTGTGAATGACGAGAGGTTGTAGCGACCGTTGAGGTCCCACGGCAACGGCATGTACCCGTCGTCCTTGTCACTCTCCGTGTAGTTCAGGAGGTGCTTGTCGTTCCCGATCCAACGCACGTGCGGCCAGCCGTCTTTGAAGACGTACTCGCTGGTAATCTTGAACCGTTTGACCGGGAGGAGTTTCACGTCCACCAACGGTTCGGTCTTGAAGATTGCCGACCGCAGTTGGGCCTTCAGATCCTCGTCCTTAGCAGCCGAAGTGGTAGAGTACGAAACGCCATCGAGGAGTTCCTGCAAGCGCTTGGTGTCGAATATCGGTCGCTCTGGGGCCTGGGGGTCGCGGGGATCGGAATACTTTTGCTTGGCAAAGTAGGCCAGCCATTCCACATCGCGCATCGCTTCCAGGATTATCCAGGCCGCACTGTGCAGACTTTCGAACTCTGGCTCTGGATAGAAGTCCCCCAGGAATACGAATGAGGATACCGGACCCTCGTACTTGCGGATCGCCTCGCGCCGGAACATCTCAGGGCCTACGGAGGCCATAAGTTCCTGTGTCTGCTGCGGAGGGAAGTCCTTGTATGGCCGAGTCCTTTTCGTCTGGATTTCGTCCACGCTCGGGAGTTGCAACTTCCCAGTCTCATCGTCCATGACGACGCCGATTTCGGCCAGTACGTCTTCGGTCTTCCTACGAAACCGGCGATTCTCGATCACGGTGTCATACCAATGCGCCTTGACGGACAGACCAAACAGTTGTGCCTGGAGAACATGGCGCCGCTGGACGACTTGCTCATGCGCGCGATCCCACTGATACGCCGCGAACCCAGTCCACCACTCGGCGACTTGCGGACTCTTCGCGTGAATCCGCAGGGTCGGAGGTCGCGCCGTGAGTTTCGCCGTCTTCCGCCGGACGACACTCCAGAAATCGGGCATACAGATGTTGGTGCGAGTCGTGTCTTCCTTCCCCGTCTTGGGGTCGGTGATGGGCACGGTGCGGCACTTCATGTACCGCCAGACTTCCTCGAACTCGCCCCAGAAGTTGTCCCGCGTCCAATCACGCGAGGCTTTCCGGCGTTCGATGGTGTCACTGACCCGAGAGTCCAAACCCGCTTGGGACATGAATTCTCCGCTACTGTGCTGGTGCCGGTTCAGTGCGCTTGACTTCCGGCTTCCCCGGCCCCGCTTGCGCCCTCTTGATCCAGTATTTGCACTCCTGAATCGCCCCATCTATCGCGTGGAGGTTCGCCAAGGCCTGTTCCCTTGTGTTCTCCAGTTCGCCTAGATGCTTCTGTAATTCCTCGACCTTGACGACCGGCGCTGGCGCTTCTGCCTTCTGCGCGAACACCCCAGGCGTAAGAACCAGACCTATCAGAACGATGGCTACCCAACGTCGCATCATTCCTCGCTCCCTACGGGCAAGTCGTATTGACTGAGACAGCAGTCGCCGCGTCTGTGTCGTAGATGAGGTAGCGAACCGTGCCAGCCGAATCCTTGAAGCTCATCAAACAAACAGCGTTGCCGGTTTGGGCCACCTGTTTAGCGGCTGAAGCGTCGATCAGAACGGTTGCTCCAACAGCGTTTGACTCAGAGTCCATGCGGATGAATGAACCCAGATTCTTCCCGCCGCCACCCGCCACGCCGTTGTTGGCAAGTCTGAGGACGGTGGCCACCCCACTGTAGGTTTGGTTCGAACCCGTTTGTACCGAAGCGTAGAGCGCAGAGAGTTCGGTGCCGAACACCTCAGTGTCGTCGGTGTCCACATTGACTTCGAGGCCGCGTGCAACGGCGGCATCCTTGCCCTTCGTCAGCGCCTCGATGTACGCGCCACGCAAGGTTCCGTTGGCCGAATCCTGATAGTTTGCAGCCTGGAAGTACCCACCTATGATCGCGCCGGTCATCGAGGCGACGTTGTTGTTTGACCGGCCCCGGACGGCGATTTGGTCGCCAGTCAGGGCGTTGGTGAGCGATTCGACTTTGCTGTAAAACGTGGTGGAGCCAGCCGCCGTAGTCTGGGCAGAGTTGAAGATGTCCAATTCCTTCGGTGTGGCGCTGGCAAGTGTCAAACCATTCGAGAGGACAATATCTGCCGTGCCGATGGTGGTGCCACTCAGGTTGACCCCGTAGGTGAACCCACCCCCGCCGTCACTCCCGTAAAGAAGGTTGGTCACAGCCTGTGATGCGGACTCGTTGTATCCCCAGAATGCGTGGAAGTTGGTCACTTTGCTCGCGTCGGCGAAATCTGGAGCCATGTAAGACCGAACCCCTACGAAGGCTGTCCCGTCGTGTGCGGCTAGACTGGCCGTTGTCCTTACCGCGCCATCTACACCCACCGACGTGATTGCGTCCGCGCCAGGGTAGGTATCCGCATCAATGTACGTCCTAAAGTGCCCCCCACGGATTGTCAGGCTTCGGCCAGCGCCTCTTGCACGCACGGCCGACTCGATGCCTGTCACGGTGGCTTGGTCTTCGATGACTGCCGTCCGGTTGTTCTGGACATAGAGGGCCACACCCTCCTCTCCCACGGTCGGGCCAACAGTCGTAGACTTGATTAGCGTAAGCCCATCCCAAACGTCGGTGTCACTCGCCCGCAGGGTCATCCCGTTGGGAAACGTCAGGCCTGCTGCCCCGAGGTTGATGACGTACTTCTGTCCATTCGCCCCGGTCAGCGTGATTTCGTTCGACGCCGTGGTTCTGACGAACACGCCATCGGTTCCCGCCGGCAACCCGAATATCAGGTTGTAGGCATCTGGAACCCAGGAATCTCCACCCGCCGCTCCACTCCACCGCTGGCCGTGCATCGGCAAGGCGAAGAGAACTCCTGCCACCACCGTCAGTAGTGCAATCTGTAATCTGCCTTTCATTTCCCCCTCCTGTTTGCCTGCATAAACTCCGCCCGCAGGGACTTCACTTGGTCCAGAATTTCCTCTAGGCGCTTGTCCGTGGCTCCGGTGAACTGTGAGAACTCGCGGACTGATACCGCACTTTCACTCAGAACCTCGTCAGCATGTTTCAGTTCACCGATCTGCGTCTTGATTGTGCTGATTTCGACAGCCGCAGACGTTGCGCCCCTTTCCATTGATAACCTGTCCGCTACGCCCTTACCGCCAATCCCGACTACGATTCCCAAAACCCCGACAATGACGGTCAGTCTCAGGCCGTTGACTCCGTTTGCCATCAGTAGCTCACCCCTTCAATTTCTGCGGGCGATCCGCCAACCGCGTCCGCTGGCTTGGTCTGGCTTCGGTGTCCGTCCTTGCTCCGGCAACCCTGACGCCTCACGGCGCAAGGGTGTTGGACTCTCACCAACGTATTCACCGCGACAAAGGTCGCCCGCATTCTTAGTAACTCACCCCTTCGGCCAGTCTCGGCAGCAACGTCGGCTCCACATGCTCGACGAAGGCCGGGTCGGTAATTTCGATGTAGCGCATGAGGTCGGTAAGGCACTTCCGCTTCGGGAGCGGTACATCCGCAGGATCGCGCCGTGCGGCTTGTTCCGGCGTCAGCACTGGGAATCGGTTGTTCTCCAATTCGAAAATCAGTTCCGGCAGGGTCTCGAACACCAGTATCTGGCTCTGGATGCGCTCGCCAGTCTCATCGATCACCTTCCTGGGCCGCAGCCGCCGACCTACCGCATCCCGACCAGCCTGGAAATCGCGCTTCGCTGGTTCGCAATGGATTCCGAGTTGCGCGTACCTGTCCCAAAAAGTCTCTGCGCCCTCTTTCCCCCACTTGCGTTCTGAGGCTATGGCCTTCCCGTAGGGGTCCATAATCCGCCGCGAAATCACCTCGTCCTTGCCGCCGTTGTCAGCAAAGCCTCCGGGACCGAAGACGTCGCACTGTTTCGACTCGACCATCTTGATGGTGGCCACGTAGTCGTCGATGTGGTACAGGTCGTCGTCTTCCGGCACGTCTCCCGGCTTGCCGTAAATCTTCGAGGGCCAATAAGACCGGTAATAAACATGGTCATCCCCAGGTGACACCGCCACCCACAGAAACGCGTGGGGCCTTCTGGGATGGGGATCAATTGCCATGTACCGTGTCCAGGAAGGCGGGACAGGGAAGGGGGTTATGACCGTGAGTTCGCGCTGGAACTCAGGGAATAGGCGGGTTCCCAGGAAGGCCCCGAAGTCAATCTCTTGTTCTTGGTTCCAGTTGGCGACACTCGGCGCATGTGGCTTGGCGATAGCCGCCCATTCCGGCCCCTTGGCTGGGTCTGCGCTGTAATGGAGTCTGAGGACTTCGATTCCCAGCGGGGACGTCGCCTCCCGGCAACCTTTCGGCGGCGGGAACGACTGTGCGCTTGGTACGGTTTCTAGCATGGGTACAACCGCTAGTCAAGAAAAAACTTCTGGATACAACTAATTGTGGGTGCCGCTCCAGGCCTCCACACAAATATCGCCAAAGAACGACGGTGCAGCACTCGACACCGCGATAATTTGGCTGCACACTGGCTCCGCAGCTCCGTAGCTTTCCCGGAACTCGTCTAGGTGCGCCGCTTCGTCGAAGATCACAATCGTCGGGTGGTACTGCCGAATCTG
>Ga0315294_10001203_pt1 | contig 27900 bp, 21 predicted proteins | sample YL17G13_40_MG_FD_203626 | JGI IMG/M metagenome (GOLD analysis project Ga0315294, IMG submission 203626) | Sediment microbial communities from Yellowstone Lake, YNP, Wyoming, USA - YL17G13_40 | ecosystem: Environmental > Aquatic > Freshwater > Lake > Sediment | place: USA: Wyoming | collected... | reverse complement strand
ACGGCGGTCAATCAGTCGCTCGTCGCTCGTGGGTCGTATTTCGTATATCGTATGTCGTCAGAGGAATTTTTTAGACGGGATGACAGGTTTTGTTTCGGCCAGCGAGGTGTACTTCGGCGGGTCTTTTCTCGATGTCAACATCTGCGAAAGCCCTGCCTGCGTCCACCGGCAATTACGATATGAGACAATCGAATTGCCTGCAAATAAATTTGCACTGGCCGAAAATGGTCGGTGGTTACTTGTCCCTTCTTTGCAGTGGGGCAGGGCTGGGGTGGCAGAAAGTATATTAGTATATGCGTATATGCACATATACTAATGTAGTGCTTTGAGAATCATGGTTTTTTAAAATGAGGGATTTGAGAATCGGGGGGAGAGAAATGTGGATAGCGGACAGCGTGCAGCGTTCAGTAATTTAGTTCGGAGTCCTTCGACTCCTTAGACTTGGTTCGACAGGCTCACCACAGGTTGTGCATTGTTTTTAACTACGAATGGTTCGACCCGTTCGACTCGCTTCCTTCGACAAGCTCCCTACTTCGTCCCTAAGGGCTTCCGACTTCGTCCCGATACAACTACATCGGGACTACGCCGGACAAGTCGCAGGGCAGGCAGGACGTGGCGCTCGCTCAGGGCAGGCTACGCTCACCACAGGTGCTCAGGATGACAAGGTCATTTTTGGGACGATGGCGATTTTGTTTTCCATTTGGCGATTGGGCCGGCACTATATAAGTATATGCGTATATACTTATATAGTGCACTAACATCAAGAATATAAAGTTTTTGAGTGAGGGATTTAATGTTGGGGATGGGGCTTCGGCAGCGACATGCGAGGACAAAGGGGTCTTCGCTCCTTCGACGGCGCTCCCTACTTCGTCCCGATACAACTACATCGGGACTACGCCGGACAAGTCGCAGGGCAGGCAGGACGTGGCGCTCGCTCAGGGCAAGAAATGGTGTCACCAGATTTTCCAGATTTTTCTTATATTTTGCCTGTTTTATTTATACCAAGGTTCTGTCTGGAGCCACTCTTCAGCAAGTTTTGCAAAGTCGAGGAAATTAACAACGCCGTCGCCGTTAGGTGGTACAATATCGGCCAAAGGTTCACTCATCAACCAATAATTGGCAAGAACAGCAAGGTCGTGCAAATCCACGATACCATCGTGATAAATGTCGGCGGTCAGGAGATATGGATAATATTCATCGGCACCGATATCGATCCTGCCGTTGCCTATGCGCGGCTGACCGTCAATATCAGTTTCGTTAGGCTCTGTTGCATAGGCCGGGTCGCCGGCATTGATGCAGGGTGAATTCGGCCGGATATGGTAGGTGGAATCGTAAGCGAAGAACAGGGGGTCGTCGTAGTCGTTGTGGCTGAAATTGTCCAGAAGTATCTCCAGCCACCAGACCTCGTTGCCGAGACAGTTTTCGGCCTGGCAAATGATATTGTTAACGTTGTAGAACTGGTTGTATTTGATGGGCATATCGACGTTGAGATAAACCTGAATTGCTTTTTCCGTGTCGACAAAAATATTGTTGAGAAATTGACCTTCCTCGGCGTGAGTATTGTACCCAATCTTGATAGATGATTCTGTCTTGCCTCTCCCTATCCCAGGACCAATAAATGTATTGTTGTTTATGTTTGTCTTCTGATTGGTTGTAATAGCCCAGCCAATTACATTGCCAAGCGAATCTGGGGCCGTAAAGATACAATCACGAACCACTCCCAAAATATCAGAGTTACTTGGAAGGAAAAGCGGTGAAGTGTTATGGTATAAAAAGGAGGAGCTCTGGATAATTCCAGATAGGACGTCCAAGTGAATGGCACACCCTGGCATATTGGCGTAGTTAGCGGAAAACTCGCAGTCTATAACATTGCCAGTCATAGTGCCGATGTAGAAACCCGCGCCGCGTCCAAAGCGGCTACAATCTCCTCCGTAAGGAGCATCACATGAATTCCCCGAAAACGTGCATCCCCTCACGTTTCCTTTTAATGCAACTATATAGAATCCTCCCCCCATGCCATTACATCTCCCATGAACAACGTTTTGGGAAAATTCGCAACCTGCAATTTCAGCGTTAATTTCACCAGCAAAACAAAATCCACCCCCATAACCATCATTTACCAAATTCTCAACGAAAGCACAACCTGTGATGCGGAAAGGAGAAGATGAGGGCATGAGATAAATAGCACCGCCACTACCAATGGAAGAATTATTCCTAAAGACACAGTTAACAACTTGTCCTCCACAGTTTGAAAGTTCTACAGCACCACCGTTGCCATTGTGATACATATTCTGTAAAGTCAAACCGCGCAGTTCCATATTTGTGAGATTTTGGCCGTGGATGAGAGGCACGTATCCTTGGGTTAAATGCCGACCGTCGATAATGCAGGTATTTGCGTCAATGCCCTCGAGAACCAAATCTTGCCGAAGCTCAATTGGGAAGACTTCTCTTTCCGGGCCGGGCTTTGCAGGGTCAGCATCGTAGAGACCCGGCAAGATGTGAATGTGCCAAGGTTCGGGATAGCCGAGACTTGCCGCACGGGCAAGGGCAAATGTGATCGTCTTGAACGGGTCGGCCTGTGAGCCTTGCGTGGATGTAGTGTTGTGTCCGTGAACCTGGTCAACCCAGATGCCCGTATAATCAAGTTGCGGGTCTGAATATCTCGGTGCAATCGCCGTGTCGAAGGAAACCAGGCCGCCTTGGCCATTTGCACCTTTATAAACCACAAAATGCAAATGGTTATTATCAACACCGGTGTTGGAGATGTAGCCGATAATAGTTGCTTTATCAACCTGCTGGCCCGGTGATACCTGGATATTCTTGAGATGCAGGTAACCGCTCCACCAAGTATTTCCCTGACAACTGTGTTGGATAAGCACTTGTCCGTATGTCCCTCCGGCATTGGTGCAGCCGCCAAAAGTTTGGGCAACGGTGCCCGCCTCGACGGCATAAACCGGCTTATTCGCATCCGAATCAAACGCAGGGTAGTTAAGGTTTATGTCCCAGGCAAAGGTGTCATCAGCCTGGCAGATACCACCACCCGGGCCGTGCCCACTGGTCTTATGCTGATTAAAGCACCATTTTGTGCTGGTACATTGTTCTATGGAATAAACGACTTCCAAATCTCCGATAACCGGGGATAGAACCTCAGGTGGAGTGACAAAAGTAAAAGCCTGATAGTTTGTTCCATTAGTTGTTGTGATGTACCCGCCTTCAAAATCACACCGTGGGAAATTTGAATCATTGATGTATTCATCGGTAATCGGCAATCCGAGGTTGCTTGCGCCATAACCTAATTGTTCCCACTTATTGAAAATTCCGTGCCCAAGAAAAACCGTTTTGCTGTCGTAAGTGCCTGTTTCTTTGCGATGAACGATTGTGCCGCTGATAAATTTATTGTATCTGCAACGAGCGTGTGTGATCGATGATGCGGGTCCTTCTGTTTCATCTGTTGTGGGATAACCGATTGAGCCATCGACTCCGCCCATCATTACGTATTTCGACCATATAGAACCATATACCGCATAGGCATAGTTTGAACCATACCGCTGCATAATGGCGCCTTCATAACCTTCGCCCCCGCTGTAATCCTGGATATATCCGCCCGCCCACCAGTGAACATTATTCCTTGGATAACCGAGTATCGCTGCACCGCCGTTGCGAGTATAGCAGTCTTCAAACACGGCTGGGGCAGGAGCATTGCTGCCGACCGAAGGTACCTGGCCCTGCACACCAATTGTGATATTTGAAGCGAACTGGCCGTCGTTGCCCAGCGAATCCGGCGAATGTCCTGTGGCGTCTCCGTTATCGTCGAGCCACGGAGCGTAGGAATCGCCAAGCATACGAAGGAAATTGAAATAACTGTTCGCTGCGATTGTGGCTTCCACAAATGCATCTCTCAGATTCATACCCTCTTCTATCCGCAGCCACAAATGATGGCTGAAGATTGAGCCGGATTTCCAGAATCGCAATTGCAGGTAGTACGGTGTCAGTCCATCGTGATGAGTGGAAGTGATAATAACTCTGTTCGGTGATGATACTGTCCCCAAATCATCATAGTAAGTTCCATCGTATGTCAGCGACTGGTTATTGATGAATCCGCCTGAAAAGCAGGCGTCTATTATGATTATGATGGGTGTCTGCGTTGGAATTTTGCCCAGGCCATTAGGATCCTGCAACGCCCACTGAAAATCCGGATACTGCACCGTGCTGGGTGTTACGTAGTAACTATCCAAGCTAAACTGCTCGGGAGCGCCATGACCTGAAAAATATAGAATAAGCGGGCTGTCCACACTAACACGAGTGGAAGCCCAATCAAATGCAGATTTTAAATTATCCAGGGTGCAAAGTGCACCGACCTCGTCGAATCCATCACCATCCACATCCTGTGGCCGGTTTGAGTTAAGATAGAAGATACGGTTTTTGTCGAAACCTCGCTCAAGCAGAACTTGATAGGCCTTATTCGTATCTTTGGTTGTCAGATGTTCTGGGTCATCGCCAGATACTAAGATTACGTAGCCGATGTCTCCCCACGACGGGCCAACCAGAAGTGCCAAGTGGAGAATAAGAAAAATTACCAACCGCAGATAGCGGGTATTGTCTGACCCCATTGCTTTGACCTTCACCTGAAAAGGTTATGACCTTTTTTAACTGACATTTCCCATATTAATCCGCCAGAGGCGGATAAAACGCTTGGCTACACAACCAAACTTTCCAATTACAGCATTATACCAAAATCTCCCTTGAATTACAATAATTCTTTAATGGCCAAACTTAGAGTCTATAACAAAACCTAAAATGCCTTTTCCCCACTTTCGTGAGGACAAGTTTCGCGGGAATGACCCTCCTTCGCCAAAGGCTTCCGCCGTCGCATAAAGCTTCCGCCTTCGCTCTTCGAGCTACGGCGGACAGGATGGCGGACCCTCCATTTGTCAATTCAAAAAAGCTCACCCCGAGGGCGGACAAGCCGGAGGGCAGGCAACCCCCTGCGGTGCAGGGGGCTAATTTAAGCGGACCTCACCCCGATGGGATAGCAAACGGCGCATCCCACGGGGCAGGCGCGGGCCCTTCGACGGTTCGACACTTCGACAAAGCTCAGTGCAGGCAAGCTCACCGCAGGCTAAGCTCAGTGCAGGCAAGTGGCGGATAAATCTGCTATTTCGCCATCTGGTTTTGTGCAAAGGGTGCAGGATTCTGTTAGATTTCACTTGACAAAAAACCGCCGGTTAACTATTTAGACAAGCTCTGAAATTGATTTTGATGTGTTATAATAGTAGGCGGAAAAAGGCGGTTCTGATAAAGCAGGCAGGATTAGCTTTGCTTTTAGAGCCTGCAGTGGAGTGATTGATAATGCTACCAGTAAAAAAGACCAGTAAATCCAGGACACGAACTCGCCGAAGCCATCATAGGCTGAAGCCCGTAAACTATTCAGTCTGTAAAAAATGTGGCCATGCCAAGCTCCCCCACGCAGCGTGTACAAATTGTGGTTATCTCAATTCGAAAATAACGTTGAAGCTCGGTAAGGAAGAAGGCAGTTAAAAGATGCGAATCGCGATTGACGCAATGGGAGGCGATTATGCGCCGGACGAAATCATTTCCGGCGCTTTGGAGGCTATTGAGCTTCTAGGCGAGGACGATGAGGTGATACTTGTCGGGCCAAGAGAAGTGATAGAACCTCGGCTGTCTTCCTTGAAGCTCCGCAGGGACTCGGTGCGAATTGTCGATGCTCCTGAAGTTATCGCAATGGATGAGCCGCCCGTAGAAAGTCTGCGAAGGAAAGTCAAAAGCTCAATAGCAATTTTAGCCAAGCTGGGCAAACTCAACCAGGCTGATGCAGTAATTTCTGCAGGTAATACGGGCGCTTGTGTAGTGGCCTTCCAGATGAGGATGCGGAATTTACCCGGTGTAAATAGGCCTGGAATAGCGGTAGTCTTTCCCACCTTTGAAGGGCCGGTAACGGTATGTGATGTGGGAGCAAATATTGCATGCAAGCCGATAAATCTTTACCAATATGCAATTATGGCCGGCCTGTATTCCAAACATCTGCTTGGAATCGCAAACCCAAGGGTCGGGCTTATGAGCATCGGACAGGAAGATGCGAAAGGCAATGAAATCGTTAAAAAAACTCGTGAACTGATGAAGGCAGACCCCAACATAAATTTCATTGGGAATATTGAGGGCAGGGATATATTCAAAGGCGTGTGTGATGTTGCGATTTGTGACGGATTTGTCGGTAATGTAATTTTGAAACTCACCGAAGGATTAGTTGACGGTCTGTTCAAGGCCATAAAACACGAGCTTGGGCAGGAGAAACTACTGCTTGCCATGAGATTTAAGCATGTGATGACAAGAATTTATAGAAAATATGATTATACTGAATACGGTGGCGCGCTTTTGCTGGGAGTTAACGGCACGGCATTGATTTGTCACGGCGCAAGCCAGAGCAGAACGATTAAAAATGCCATTTTAACTTCGAAAAAATTACATACCGAAAGAATAAATCAGAAGATAGGTGAATACCTATCGGCTATTCCCGCAAGGACGACTGATGAACAATCCGCTTAACGAACACACCCCAGCTTATCGTGCGGTTATTGCTGGTCATGGCTCATTTGTGCCAGCAAAGAGATTAACGAACGACGACTTGATGAAAATGGTTGACACCTCAGACGAGTGGATCGCCACTCGCACTGGTATCAAGGCTCGACACATAACTACCAGCGAGGAAACCACCGCATTTCTGGCCACCGAAGCTGCCAAAAGGGCTTTAGCCGAGGCAAATCTCGACCCCGCGGAGCTTGAACTTATCATTGTGGCCACCATCACACCGGAAATGGTTTTTCCATCGACGGCTTCGTTTGTACAGCAGGCTCTCGGAGCCAAGAAAGCATGGGTGTTTGACGTATCTGCGGCCTGCAGCGGTTTTGTGTATAGTTTGTCGATTGCACAGCAGTTTTTGGAGAGCGGTCGGCTTAAAAACGCCCTTTTGATAGGCGCTGAAACTTTGACCAAAATCACCGACTGGACAGACCGGGCCAGCTGCATTCTGTTCGGTGATGGAGCGGGAGCGGTGGTACTCGAGCGAACCAAGGATGGGCGTAAGGGTATTTTATACAGTACTATGGCTTCGGATGGGGATTATTGGGAAGCATTGCATTGCAAAGCCTATGGTTCAAGATATCCAGTATCCAGAAAGCTGGATGACCCGAAAATGGTTTATATGCAAATTAAAGGCAGGGAAGTCTATCAGCAGGCTGTCCGCCGAATTGTTGAAACTGTTACTGATTGTCTTGAGCACTGCAAATTGAGTCTTGACGACATTAAGATGCTTATTTCGCATCAAATGAACGCAAGGATTATTGAATCTGCAGCAAAACGACTAGGATTGCCCGATGAAAAGGTGTTTCTTAATATTGCCGAGTACGGCAATACGTCAGCAGCTTCGGTACCCATTGCTTTTGACGATTGTATCAGGCAGGGGAGAATCAAGCGAGGCGACATCATCATCTTTGTGGTTTTTGGAGCAGGGCTGACGTGGGGGGCAAACGTAATTCAGTTTTGATTGCGTGAACCAGACTACAGGATACTTGTTGGGTTATGAAGACCGCTTTTTTATTTCCGGGACAAGGTGCTCAGGTTGTGGGAATGGGCAAGGAAGCAGCCGAGACATTTTCTCAGGCTGCGAAGATTTTTAAAAGAGCAGATGATATTCTTGGGTTTGGTTTGAGCAGAATTTGCTTCGAAGGGCCCGCAGAGCAGTTAAATACTACAGCAATTTCACAACCTGCGATTTTTGTAACCTCTGCTGCCATACTGGAGGTTCTTAAGACAAATCCAGCCACCAATGGACTGAGGCCAGATGCGACAGCAGGTCTAAGTCTTGGCGAATATACGGCTCTTTATTCTGCCGGAGTGTTTAGTTTTAAGGACGCACTTCTGTTGGTGCGAAAGCGCGGTCAGGCGATGCAGGCTGCCGCTGATGTAACTGAAGGCGCGATGGTCAGCATAATTGGTCTTGATGAGGAAAAAGTTAACCAGCTTTGTGCAGAGGCCAGCCAGAGCGAGCTATTGCAGGCTGTTAACTTTAACTGTCCAGGACAAATCGTGATAAGCGGCAGCAAACCGGCCTGCAAACGGGCTGAAAAATTGGCAGCGAAATACGGGGCCATAAAAGCCGTACCCTTGGAAGTAGCCGGCGCTTTTCACACCCAGATGATGTCTGCCGCAGCGGATGCCCTTAAGGAGGTGTTGTCGCATTGCGCGATTTTGGAACCTGTGAATGCCAGAATTATCGCCAACATTGACGCTGATTACTACAAAACAGCCGAAAAAATTGCACAAGGGCTAATAAGACAGTTGACTTGCCCAATTCTTTGGCAAAAATGTGTGGAACGCCTTTTAGCGGATGGAATAGAAAAGTTTTACGAGATTGGACCGGGAAGGGTTTTGACCGGTCTGATGAGAAGAATCAATAGAAGCATAACGGTTACCAACATAAGCAGTTTGGAATCATTAAACGAACTACTAAATCTTAAGCCTAAATTGGGAGATCAGTAAAATGTCACAGAAGAGGCTGGCTGTTGTAACAGGTGCTGCCAGAGGAATAGGTCGGGCAATTGTCCTTGAGTTGCTCAAGCAAGGCCGTATTGTCGCGGGACTGGATATAAATACCGAGCAGCTTGGCGAGCTTGAAAGGGTAGTAAAAGAAGCGGGCTTTACGGTTATGACCAAATGTGTTGATATCACCAACACCGCTCAGCTGGTCGAAACACTTGAGTCGTTGGCGGCTGAATATAATGGGATAGGAATTCTGGTAAATAACGCTGGTATCACACGCGACGGACTGATCCTGCGAATGAGTGATGAGGATTTTGATAAAGTTCTCACAGTTAACCTTCGAGCCGCCTTTGTCGCCATGCGGACCGCTGCAAGGTCTATGGTTCAAAATAAATTTGGTCGCATCATCAGTCTGAGTTCGGTCTCCGGCGTCATAGGCAATGCCGGGCAGGTCAATTATGCAGCCAGCAAGGCGGGTCTCATTGGCATGACAAAATCGGTAGCCCGCGAGCTTGCGAGGAAAAACGTAACAGCAAATTGCATTGCCCCCGGCTTTATCGTAACGGAGATGACCGACAAACTGCCCGACCCGGTCAAAGAGGCAGCTAAGGAAATGATACCGTTGCGAAGATTTGGCACCACTGATAACGTGGCCAAGGCAGTTGCATTTCTGGCAAGTGATGAGGCGGGCTATATTACCGGGCAGGTACTGTGTGTGGATGGCGGAATGGCAATGTAACACAAGTACTGCCCGACGTGTGCTGCATATTGTGTTTGATGAATTGCTGTTACTGAGAACCCGTAAAAAAAATAAAAAAATGTTTGTAGATAAGTAATTTAGCAGGTATATTACCTGCCGAAAACCCCCAATAGCGTGAGTAGTTATTGTAGGTTAAAAAGTGAATTCCTATTTGACTAAGGAGAATAACAAGTGAGTGCTGACGAGGTAAATGTTCAGGCAATTGGAAACAAAGTGATCGAAATAATAAGTGAACAGATGGGTGTGGACAAGTCTGAAATAACACGTGAGACCTCATTTATTAACGATTTGAACGCTGACTCATTGGATACGGTCGAACTGGTTATGGAGTTTGAAGACGAGTTTGATATGAGCATTCCAGATGAAGAGGCCGAAAAAATCCAAACAGTCGGGGCTGCAGTTGATTACGTCGTCAATGCTGTACGTTCCAAGAGCAAAGAGTAGCGAACAAATTCTAGTATGAGTAAACGGCGAGTTGTTATTACAGGCTTGGGCTGCATTACCGCCTTAGCTGAGTCAGTCGATGGCCTTTTTGCTGCGCTATGTGGGGGTAAAAGTGGTATTTCTGCCATAGAATCATTTGACACGACCGGTTACCCTGTAAGGTTTGGCGGGGAGATAAAAAATTTTGATCCAATCAAGTACATTGACCAGCGGGAAAGCAAACGAATGGACCGTTTTACTCAGTTTGCTCTCGCTGCTGCGATTCAGGCTGTGAATGAAAGCGGGCTTGATTTCTCCAAGGAGGATGCGTATCGCGTTGGTGTTTTGGTAGGAACAGGCATAGGCGGCATCAAAGAAATTGAAGAGCAGCACATACGGCTTTTAAATGGTGGACCAAAGAAGGTTTCACCATTTTGTGTCCCGAGACTTATGGCCAATGCCGCCAGCGGCAACATAGCCATCCGTTACGGCTTGCGAGGACCTAATATCTCTGTTGCAAGCGCCTGTGCTTCCGGTACCCACGCTATTGGCGAAGCCTATTGCAGCATTGTGGCTGGACGAAGTGATATCATGATTACCGGCGGGACCGAAGCTGCCCTTACGCCCATTGGCTTGGCTTCATTCTGTGCTGCCAGGTCACTGAGCACCCGCAATGATAATCCGCAGGCAGCTTCCCGGCCGTTTGACAAGGATAGAGACGGCTTTGTGCTTGCCGAGGGCGCCGGAGTTCTCATCTTAGAAGAGTATGAACATGCTAAGAGGCGCGGTGCGAAAATATGCGCCGAGTTTCTCGGTTACGGCGCAACTGACGACGGTTACCACATCACTGCCCCCCTGCCGGACGGAGCAGGTGCGGCAAAGGCAATGGCATTGGCGCTGACCGATGCAGGTGTGGAAAAAGAGAAAGTTGACTACATTAATGCTCACGGAACCGGCACCGAACTAAATGACATCGCTGAAAGTACAGCTATAAAATCGGTTTTTGGTGACCATGCGTATAAACTGGCTGTCAGCTCGACAAAAAGCAGCATTGGACATTTACTCGGAGCCAGCGGTGCGGTCGAACTAATCGTTTGCGTAAAGGCCATTATCGAATCGGCTATCCCCCCTACTATCAACCTGGATAACCAGGACGAGCGTTGCGACCTTAAGATGGACTACGTGCCCTTGGAAGCACGCCATGCCAAGGTCAATGTTGCCTTAAGCAATTCTTTTGGTTTTGGCGGTCATAATGCGTGTTTAGTTGTGGGCAAGGTTTAGGTTTGACCTTACAGAACACCTCCGTGAGGGGCTAACAGCGACTCTTCTTCTTTTTGCTGAAGTGCTTTGGAACAGCGGGAGTTGAGGTTGTCCAATACATTCATAAAGTTGATATAAGAATCGTAAGGTGTGTCGTAGGGATTGAAGTATTTGTGCACGTCACCATCAGCAAAATACTTGGTGCACATATAGTAAAAATGGTCCGAAGTCTGTAGTTTCCGCCAATCTGCAATGATGTCCTTATCTTCTGTTTTTTTCACCTTTTCCTCGAGTCGATAGAGTTCGTAGAGAGCGTTTTCCTGCATAGGATTCCCCAGCCAGGCGGAAAGGTCCCGTTCAATGTCAGCCCAGCTTGTCGTACCAGGAAAGTCCAATGTGTCAACAGCATCGTAGGATGCAACTGCCTCGGAAAGAGTTTTAAAGTCTGTGTCGGGGTGTTTGAAAATTTCTCCGGGCAGATGCGAGAGAAAGTCAAATATGCCTGTATCCTGCCATTGGTGCTCGCCAAAGGTTTCGTAGTCCATAAAGAGATTTACAACAAAACCGCATCCGTTTACAGCGTTGACCCAGCCTGCAAATTTGTCAGCTTTGATGGGCCACTCAGGCCAGCTTCGCTCGGAGAACCTAAAGGCTATGTCGTCGCTGAGGCGGTAGTTTTTTAGCAATAGTTTCAATCTGTTGGATTTCAGCGGACGATAAACGAAGTTCGGACTTCTATAGCCGAGGATATGGTCCGCACCTTCGGCTAGTATTGCATCGAAACCGCCGATTTGGTCAATCAAAGCCGCAAGGTCGTTATTATAAATAAGCTCGGTGTTCCTGAAGATGCGAGGCGTCTGGCCAAAAAGTCTCTGCATCGCTTGCTTGTGAGCTTCTATTTGTTCTACGAATTCATTTCGTGAATACAGGTAGCTTAAACTGTGATAGTATGTTTCAGCAAGAAACTCCACGCAGCCCGTATCAGCCAGTTTTTGGAAAGTGGCCAGAACCTCCGGTGCATATAACTCAAGCTGCTCAAGTAAAACACCGGTTATGCTGTAGGATATTTTAAACCTGCCTTTGTATTTTTTGATCAGGTCGAGCATAAGCAGGTTTGAAGGTAAATAGCATTTTTTCGCAACTTTTCTGCAGACCTGCGCATTTTTCCAGTCATCAAAGTAGTTGTTGTCCCTGTCAAATACGGTATAGTGTCTTATTCTGAATGGCTGGTGAACCTGAAAATAAAAACATACCGACGCCATTTATGACCTCGCTATCCGGCAATAGATTATGCTGAAGCCAAGACCTTCTCATAAATTTTTTTGATCTTTGCGGAAGAGTCTTCCCAGCGGAATTTATATGCCTCGAAATGACCGTTCTCGCAAAGAGTTCTGTGCAATGGCGGATATCTCAGAACAGCTATCATTTTATTTGCCATCTCGTTGATGTCCCAGAAATCAACCTTAAGCGCGTGCAAGAGCGCTTCGGCGATTCCGCTTTGTTTGCTTATGATAACCGGCACCTTGTTTTGTAAAGCCTCTAGCGGTGTGATTCCGAAAGGCTCAGAGACAGATGGCATCACGTAGAGATCGGCCATTTGGTACGCTTTTTGGACATCGTCCCCCCGCAAGAACCGCGTAAACAAAACCTTTTGCCCAATGCCCAGCTGTGCCGCAAGTTCTATAATTCGGTTCATCATATCGCCGTCTCCGGCCATGATAAACTTAATGTTATCCATTACTTCCAGAACTTTTTGGGCGGCGGAAAGAAAATATTCGGGGCCCTTTTGCATTGTGATTCGACCGAGGTACAGAACTATTTTGTCATTTTTGTCCGGCCGTACGGGCATACTGTCGCAGTTTGGGTTGCATTCAACGCCGTTATAAACCACCTCGACCTTTTCCGGCGGAACCCCATAACGGTTTATTATGATGTTTTTCGTATAATTGCTGACAGCAATTACTTTGGAAGCAGCATGCATACCCTGTCGCTCGATGTCATAAATCATCTGGTTAACGTGTTCCCCGCTGCGGTCGAATTCTGTTGAGTGGACCTGCACCAGTAATGGTTTATGGCTTGCCGCGGCCACCGCAATTCCCGCAGGGTATGTCATCCAATCGTGCGCATGGACGATGTCAAATTCTTCGGTTGCAGCAATTTCGGCGACTTTGGCTGCGTAGCGATGAACCTCCGCGTACATGTCGCCGCGATAGTTTTCCATGCTGTCAAGCCAGCGGAGATGTCCTGGGTTGGAATGGACAGCTGTTTTTCCGTGCCCTGCTCTTGATTGCCTGGAGTGATGCCCAAATGTGCCGGAAGCAACGTAAGGTTGCAGCGTGGAAGAAATGGCACGAAATCTGATATTTTTAAGTTTTTCGCTTTCGAACCAGCCATGAGCACCGAACATCTTAAAATGACTGGAATACTGAGCCGTTTCTACCTTGGGAAGAACGAAGGTGATTTGTATGCCTAGCTGGTCCATCGCTTTAGCTAGTCCGTAGCAGGCGGTACCCAGTCCGCCGCTGATAAAGGGAGGGAATTCCCACCCCAACATGAAAGTTCTCATTGGTGGTTTCTCCTTCTACGGATTGTGCGTTCGATTTTTGCTGCTGCAGGTTTTCATTTTTGATGTTCCTTACAACGTGATGCTAACAAAAGTTAAGTCTTTATGAATCGGGGCGACAGCTTTTTTTTTAATCAGGTCAAGCCCTCTCATTCACATTGGGAAATCCCTTATAACGGTGCAAACTCGACAGGCAAAAGTTTCGAGAAACACTGCTAGATTCGGCTAAAAGGCAAAGAGTAGCCGCTGATGGTCTTTCAAATAGCAATTAAATACCCCGTGGCTTTGCCGCTTACCCGCTGTATGGCATGCCGATTTGTTTGACAGGTACTTGTCAGGCTTGGTTTATTCTGATATTATTCTTGTGCGAAAGTATTCTCTTTACAATGTTGAGAGAGTTATGCAAGATTAATGGGGACGCAGTGATTTTTAGAAGCTGCCTGACGGCTATTTCAAAAAAACCATGAAAAACCAAAAAGCTTTAGTAACAATGCGCGGCATGCCTTTGACACTGGTGGGTAAAACAATCAGAATTGGCGAGCCAGCTCCGGATTTTAAAGTCCTGACCAACGATTTGTCGTTAGTTAAGCTATCATCGTTTCGCGGCAGGATATGTATTATCTCTTCAGTGCCTTCGCTTGATACGCCGGTGTGTGACAGGCAGACACGAAGGTTTAATGAAGAAGCCAGCAGCCTCGGAAAGGACGTGGCTATCCTGACTATTAGTATGGACCTTCCATTTGCTCAGAAACGATGGTGCGGTGCAGCAGGGATTGAGAATGTTCAAACGCTTTCGGACCACAGAGAGGCATCGTTTGGCAAATCTTACGGCGTGCTGATAAAAGAGCTTCGGCTTCTTGCGCGGGCTGTGTTTGTAGTAGATAAAGGCGGTATTCTAAGGTACATTCAATTAGTTAGCGAGCTAACTAATGAACCTTATTATGAAGCTGTGCTGAATGCCGTAAAAGAGGTAAAAAATGAAACAGATAAAACCTAACGTCTATGCAATCAGGGCCATTGATTGGGACCGGAGGCTATTTGACGAACTGATTCCTTTGCCGGATGGGACAAGTTATAACGCGTATCTTATAAAGGGCACTGAAAAAACAGCACTGTTGGATACAGTTGACCCTACCAAAACGGCTGTGTTGATAGATAAACTTGTCAAATATGGCGTGAACAAAATCGACTATGTAGTTGCTCATCACGCCGAGCAGGACCATTCCGGCAGCCTGCCTGACGTATTGAAACTTTATCCCGATGCAAAAGTGGTAACGAATCCAAAATGCAAGGACATGCTTATAGACCTATTGAATATTAGTGGGGATAAATTCATTACCATCGATGATGGCCAAACACTTTCCTTGGGAGGTAAAACCCTGCAATTCGTTTATATTCCCTGGGTTCATTGGCCTGAGACCCTGGGCACATATCTGCAGGAGGATAAGATATTTTTCCCTTGCGACTTTTTCGGCTCACACCTTGCGACGAGCAATTTGTTTGCGGACGATGAGCCGGTTGTTTATGAATCAGCCAAGCGATACTATGCAGAGATAATGATGCCTTTTAGGACGCCGATAAAGAAAAATCTGGAGAAGTTAAAAACTTTTCAAATTGAGATGATTGCTCCAAGTCATGGGCCCATCTATGACAGGCCTGAGTTTATTGTCAATGCTTATAAAGACTGGGTCAGCGATGAGGTCAAAAATGAAATAGTGCTGGCGTATGTTTCAATGCACAACAGTACAAGAAGAATGGTTGAATATTTTGTTGAAGCCTTGATTAAGAGAGGCCTCTCGGTGAAACAATTAAACCTGACCGATGTTGACATTGGTAAATTAGCCATAGCGATTGTGGATGCCGCTACAATCGTCCTTGGGTCTCCTACCGTCTTGACGGGAGCGCACCCAAAAGTTGCATATGCTGCGCTTTTGGCAAACGCACTCAGGCCAAAGGCAAAGTTTGCTTCCGTCATCGGTTCTTACGGATGGCAAGGCAAGATGGCTGAGCAGATTCTTGCGTTGATTCCAAATCTCAAAGTAGAAATCCTTCAGCCTGTAATCGCAAAGGGCTATCCCAAAGAAAGTGATTTTGCAGCTCTCGACAGGCTGGCTGACGAAATTTTTGCTGGACATAAGGAACTCAAAATTGCAAACTAGGATGGGAAAAGTTGTTTCAGAGTAAATGCAAAAAACACAAATTTGAAAGGGGAGGTTATGGCTGAGAAACTCGAAGTCTATAAATGTATGGTCTGCGGCAATATTGTAGAGGTACTTCATGGAGGCGATGGTGAACTGGTCTGCTGTGACCAGCCAATGAAGCGTATGGTTGAGAACACAGTCGATGCAGCAAAGGAAAAACATGTTCCGGTGATTGAGAGGATGAGCGGCGGTTTCAAGGTCAAGGTCGGCAGCGTGGCGCATCCCATGGAAGCCAAACACTATATTGAGTGGATTGAGCTTCTTGCTGACGGCAAGGCCTACAGGCAATTTCTGGAGCCGGGGATGGCACCGGAAGCGGTGTTCGAAGTTGAAGCAGATTCGGTTAGTGCCAGAGAATATTGCAACCTTCATGGCTTGTGGAAAGGGGAACAAATATGATAAGCAAAAAAATGGAAAAGGCATTTAATTCGCAAATCAATGCTGAGACATATTCTGCATACCTTTATTGGTCGATGTCGGCATCGCTTGAGGAAATTGGTCTTCCTGGCTTTGCGAACTGGATGCGCGTGCAGGCACAGGAAGAAATGGTTCACGCGCTAAAGTTTTACACTCACATTATCGAGCGAGGCGGGACGGTTACATTAACAGCGATAGATGGGCCCCCAACAAAGTGGGACGATGTGACGGCGGTTTTTAAGGACGCTTATAAACACGAGCAGAAAGTTACGAGTTTGATTAACGGCCTTGTAGACCTGGCGACTAAAGAAAAGGACCATACGGCGCATCCGTTTCTGCAGTGGTTCGTCAACGAGCAAATCGAGGAGGAAAAGAATGACGATGATGTTCTGAAAAAACTTAAACTTGTAAACGGCGCTTCGGGCGGTATTCTTATCCTTGATAAGGAAATGGGAATGCGAGTGTTTACTCCGCCACCAGCCACATCGCAAGGAGTCGCGTAATGAGCATTACTTTCAATGCCTTTGAAATCTTTGAAATGGCCGAACAGATCGAAAGAAACGGCATAAAGTTCTATACCAAAGCGGCAAAAAGCATCTCGGGGCAAGATGTTCATCAGATGCTGCTGAACCTTGCTGACATGGAAAGAAAACACGAAGAAATCTTTGCCGGGATGAAAAGGCAAATTTCCCCGAAAGAGCGGGAACTGATGACTTTCGACCCCGAAAATGAAATGGCTCTCTATCTTCAGGCAATGGCCAACGGTCACGTCTTTAACCTGAAAAAAGACCTAAGTCAGCAATTAACAGGCAAAGAAACGGTAAAGGATATTCTTGAGATGGCTATCGAAGCAGAGAAGGATTCGATTGTTTTCTACCTTGGCCTGGTGCATTTTGTCCCTGCTGAGACCGGTAAGGACAAGGTTGAGGACATTATCAGAGAGGAACAGGGCCATCTTGCTCTTTTGAGCAGCAAATTGACGGCTTTGGAATAATTAGACAGATGCTGGATTTAGAATCGCTGTTCAAATTAAGCTATGGGATGTGTATAGTCGGTTCGAGAAAAGATGGCAGATTTAACGGCTGCATTGTTAACACAGTATTTCAACTGACACCTGAGCCGCCGATGATAGCGGTCAGCGTCAACAAACAAAGTCTGACGTGGGATTATATTGCCAGCAGCAAGGTCTTTGCTGTTTCTATTCTATCGCAGGAGGCATCGACGCCTTTTATCGGCAGGTTTGGATTCAAGTCCGGCAGGGACATCGATAAATTCGAGCAAGTAAAAAACAAGGCAGGTCAGACTGGCGCGCCGATAGTTTTGGAAAATACCGTAGGTTTTATAGAAGCCGAAGTGACCCAAAGTATTGACGTCGGAAGTCACACTTTATTTGTCGCCAAAATCGTAGCCTGCGAAACCCTTGATGACAAGGAACCTATGACGTATGCCTACTACCGTGATATTAAACAGGGTAAAACACCAAAGACTGCTGCAACATATATCCAGGTAAAGCCAAAGGCGAAACCAGAAAGAGGGGCAAGAACTATGAAAAGATATGAATGTCTTGTGTGCGGATATATTTACGACCCTGCTGTAGGCGACCCTGATAATGGGGTGGATGCTGGCACTGCCTTTGAGGATTTACCCAATGACTGGGTATGCCCGGAATGTGGCGTAGGCAAAGATGAGTTTGAGCCGGTTAGGGACAAAGATTAAGTCCTGTCAGTGCAAGTTATGAGTGTTGTTGTTTATTGAACGATGTAATAAGAGACAGGTTTATGCAGAAAATTCAGCCATCCTTAACTCGCCAGAATATTTTTTGTGCTGAGATACCCGCTCCACCAAACGCCATGGTGGTTTTTGGTGCTTCAGGAGACCTTACCCAGAGGAAACTCCTTGCAAGCATTTTCCAGACCTGCAAGCGAGGGTTGATTGGAGAGCAGTTCTATCTATTGGGATGCGGGAGAAGACAACTTTCAGATCAGCAATTTCGCCAAATCGCAAAAGAGGCAATCCAAAAAGCTTCGACCAATAATTCCACAGATGAGTTAAGGTCTTTTGTCGACAGGCTTTATTATATAAGTGGTGATTACAGCGATAGTTTATTTTATGGCAATATTAAAACAAGATTAGCTGAGTTAGACAAAAAGCATAAAGTTGATGGTCCTCATATTTTTTATCTTGCTGTCCCCCCACTGTTGTATGGTGCAATAGCAGAGCAGCTTAGCTCAGCGGGTTTATCCTGTGCAGCCAGGCCCGATTCAAAACAGCAGGCCAGATTAATTGTGGAAAAACCCTTTGGCAGAGATTTACACAGTGCTGTCGAATTAAATAAGGTAATCCATCGATGTTTTGATGAGTCGCAGATATATCGCATTGACCACTACCTCGGCAAAGAAACTGTTCAAAATATTCTCATGTTTCGCTTCGCAAACACTATTTTTGAGCCTGTTTGGAATCGCAATTATATTGACAGCATACAAATTACGATAGCTGAGGCGATTGGAGTCGAGCACCGGGCCAGTTACTACGACCAAACCGGTGCTCTGCGTGATATGTTTCAAAATCATATGCTCGGCATGCTTTCACTGGTTGCGATGGAACCTCCTGCTTCCTTCGAAGCCGAAAGCGTCCGGGATGAGAAAGTGAAGCTTTTGCAGTCGATCCAGCCGTTTACGGATGAGACAATTTTGCGGGACATTGTCAGAGGACAGTACACGACAGGTATGATTGAGGGCAAGAAAGTTGTTGGCTATCGGGACGAACCGGAAGTAAACCCTCAATCCAAAACGGAAACCTTCGTTGCTGCAAAGATATTCATAGACAATCTGCGATGGAAAGGCATTCCATTTTACCTTCGAACGGGCAAACGACTTGCTTGCAAGGACACCGAAATTGTCATCACCTTCAAAGAGGTCCCGCATTCGATGTTCGCAGCAGCTGGTCTTGACGATATGCCCCCCAATACTCTCGTGTTGCAGATACAGCCGGAAGAAGGAATTTCTCTAAGCTTTCAAGCGAAACGGCCTGGTTCAAAGATTTGCATGAGCACACTTAATATGAATTTTAGCTACCGCGAAATTTTCGGCACCGGGCCGCCGGAGGCCTATCAAAGATTGTTACTGGACTGTATGATAGGTGACCAGATGCTTTTTGCAAGGCAGGATGATGTGGAGGTCGCCTGGCGATTGCTGACACCGGTACTGCGGACGTGGGGAAACAATCAGTCGGTACTCCACGAGTACGCTGCCGGGGCTGAAAGTTTTCCAGCTGCTGACGCTCTTATTGAATCCGATGGCCGAGCATGGCGAAAGCTCGGAACAGTTTAGGATATTTTTACAGAGGATAAACGATATGTTGCAGGATGGACAAAAAGGAGTGATTATTCAGCGGGACAGGCAGACATATGCTGTTGCTCCCCACATACCATGCGGAGTCGTGAAGCCGGAAACATTACGAAAACTCGCTGATGTGGCAGAAAAGTATGAAGCGGCAGCACTAAAGTTGACAAGTGCGGAACGAATTGCAATCGTTGGGCTGAAGGAGGAGGATATAGATAAGGTGTGGGCTGACCTGGAGATGACTCCCGGGGCCGCAGTTGGTTTATGTGTGCGAAGCGTTAAGGCTTGTCCGGGGACAACCTTTTGCAAACGTGGTTTGCAGGACAGCCTGGGGTTAGGTCTGAAACTGGACAGAAAATACCATGGTCTGGAATTGCCGGCCAAGTTTAAGCTTGGCGTAAGCGGCTGTCCAAACCAATGTGCTGAAACCTGTATAAAGGATATTGGACTTGTGGGCATGCCAAATGGCTGGAAAGTATTGGTTGGCGGAAACGGCGGGGCCAGAGCCAGATTATCGTGTGAGCTTGCCAAGGACTTGTCAACAGAACAGGCGCTTGAGTTAGTCGATAAGATTATTGAATACTATAAGGCTAACGCAAAGCCGCATCAACGATTAGGCGCGTTGATTGAGAAAATGGGTTTCGAAAAATTTAAGTCGGCGGTAGTCGATGAGTAAGCAGTGGGTAAAAGTAAAAGATGTGCTGGAAAAACTGTATGCAAAATACAATCGGCGTGAATTTATAAAATCAGACCCCCTGCAATTTGTATACCGCTATTCAAGTAAGGAGGATATGGAGATTGCAGGCTTTTTGGCTGCTCTGCTTGCCTATGGCAAAGTGGAGCAGATTAAAAAAAGCGTGACCGATTTGTTGGGGCGGATGGGACACAGCCCTTTTGAGTTTGTGCGTAAATTTGACAAGCACCACAGGAAAGAACTTGACGGCTTTAAACATCGGTTTACCAAAGCTAGTGACATTTCGGATTTGCTGGAATTGCTAAGAGAAGTTTTTGAGCAAAATGGTAGTATGGAGCAGCACTTTTTGTTGGGGTACAGGCAAAACGAGGCAAATATTATCAACGCACTATCAAGATTTTGTAAATCATTACTTAGCAGGTATTCAAACCAACATAATGGTGTGGTCGCTAAAGGGCTGCAGTATTTGCTGGTTCTGCCTGAATCAGGCAGTGCTTGTAAGAGGTTAAATCTTTTTCTCCGCTGGATGGTGCGTAACGATGATGTTGATACGGGATTGTGGAAAACGGTTGATAAGGCCAAACTCATCGTGCCTGTCGATGTACATATGGGCAGACTGTGCAGGCTATTGGGACTCTACGACCAGAAAACCGTTTCTTTATCAGCTGCTGTAAAAATTACAGAATCATTCAGAGAAATAGAGCCAGCTGACCCTGTAAAGTATGATTTTGCATTGAGCAGAATAGGAATTGTCGAAAACTGCACAGGCCGAATTGCTGCAAAATGCGAACCATGTGAACTGCTTGAGTACTGTTTGAACCAGAAGGACCGAGCTTAGATGAACCCTGAACAAATCGAAAAATATACTTCGGCAATAACACTTTCGGATATGGAAGTCTTTGTCTTTCCAGAACTTACATACAGTCTGATTTTGGCCAATATCATGAGCCCGATTATCTGGCAATGGCGGGAGCTGGATTGCTTTAAGAAACTGGAGGGAAAGGGCTCTTACAAAAAATTGATGCGGCTGCGACAATTCATAATGGACGAATACGAGTTTAACCTCGACCTGGAAACGTGGGGACTTACCAGCAAGGCAAAGGAGCTTGGCCGTTTTGAAAAGTTCATTTCGTCTGAAGACATTGCTAAAAGCAATTCTCTGTTTGGCTACGAGGGTGACAAATATTATTTCGATGTAGACATTCGCAAGCATTTCGGACTGGATAAATACGATAGCGACATCATTCCATACTGGAAGACGGAAACGGTCGAGGCCATGAACGCTTTTCGCCGCAAAAAAGCCTACAAAACCGGTGCTGGCGAATGCGTGTCGCTTTCAGCCTTGTATGCCGCTGCTGCATTTATCATCTGCGGGATACCATTGGAAAATATTTATATCATCCTCACGCCGCTCCACTCGCAGAATTTCATGGATATACAGGATGGTGTCCTGACTAACAACAGAAGGCTTGTCACCAAAACAATGTGGTTTAACGGCACTGCTATTTCCAACAGAGCTCAGCGGGCATTGCGCAACGAAAACGTCACGATTGTAGCTCATCCATCTGGTTACGTCCATTGTTTGTATAAAGACGCAACTATGGATAGGAAACACTACGAGCATTTTAAACAGCTGCTTGCTTCGTATCTTTCAGCTGAATTATCGCTTCAGACAATCGCAGGCTTTCTCAGGACTAAGCCAGATTATCAAAAATCTTTCCAGATTTGTCGTGACTGCAAAGGTCAATCACAATTCTTGAAAGCGGAAGTTCTCTTTGGCTATGAACATACCAGCGATTGCAGCATAATGGAAAAAACTCACGATAAACTGCTGGTGGAAGTTTCTGAGGAAGACTTCGTATTTTACGAATTGCCCGACAGAATTCGTTGCGACGAACTTGGCGCATTTATACAAAAAGAAAAGCCCGACTTAAAAACCCATGCAGGCAGGGTAAGTTTAGCGGAATACCTTCAACCAGCCATCCCCAATGCTCAGCAGTTTGTCGATGAGTTGGCTGACTTCGCTCATATCGAGGCCAAATTGCCGGCATTAGACAAAACCTACATAGCTGGTAATCCTATTAAAATCAGCACAGAGCAAGGCAGAGAACAAGTCATCGATTATTTGCGGGGGGTACGCCGCAGCAATACCGCTGCAGACCTTGCCTTTTATGCATATCGCGATATGGACGGTTGCAGTTGGGCGCCGTTTATCAAAGCGGCGGTGGAACGCAACCCCGTTTCAATTCAAATGGCGGGCTCCATGTCCATTGAAAACGCATATGAGTGGCTCGGGCAAATGGAGAACGTTTCGATTTACAACGGTAATCGGCTTGCCCAGCCTGACGAGGTGGCAAATTATACAACCGGCGATGGGCTCGAAAAAGCCTTTCTACTGACTAACCTAATCCATGAAAGAACCCCAGAACAAGATATTGAAATTACAGTTAATAATAATGATGTGGTGCTAAAAGCACGCAATCAATACGGCTTTGTATCCGCCAAGGCCTTAAAAAAACAAATCAACATTGCAGCTGGAAGCGAAACCTATCCCGACTAACGAGACTTGAACCAAATCAGCCTTTCCTATCTTTTCTGAAATTCCATAACCGTTACTGAATGAGGTTTGAAATTGCAGGTAAAGGGATTGCTTATATTGGTCAACAGACTCTGCTTTATAGTTATTCTGGCGGGATTCTCAAAAGTATTCTCAGCCATATGGTCTTCATCATAAAGTTCAAAGATTTTCGCTTCCGGCGAGAAATCCCACTTATCGAGCAGGAGTTGTGTTTTGATATTCTTGTTTATGTGTAAATTAGCAACTGCCACGTAAACGGTATTTCCATCCTCACTGATGGTAGCCGAAGCATCCAGGTAAGGAATCATGTTTTTTGCCTGAGGCCGGCCTTTTTCGTACTCCGGCGCAGGAAAACTATCACATTTTACATCCGTCTTCAGCAACGTCGGACCTGAGTGTTCTAAATACATTTTGAAAACGAGATACTGAGGATTCAAAAACATGCCGCATCCGCTGGCCCTGATCATCCCGATTGCATTTACAACCTTCGAAAAATTAGCCAATGTCACCGCGTTTGATTGTCTTCTGAACGCATGTAAAACACCTGCAGTATAAAGCCCATCCCGCAATGCAAAGTCAGCCTCCTCGTACTGCGCCAGATATGCAAAACAATTCCATTCATCAAACGCAACTTTAACCTCTGGCCGATTGGGAAGAGCTTTTCTTATTTCTTTATCTGTCTCGATAATTTGCTCTTCGATTCCATAAGGCGACGAAACGATATAATAATAGAATTCCTCGGCAAATTTGGGGTCTTTGAGGTCTGTCTTCTTCATTTTGCTTCTGTACTTTTTCGCATAGGAGTGGAGAGCGAGATAGTCAAAATAATTGCCAGCTGATTTAAAAAATGCTTGGTTCCACCGTGGAAATTTCCAATATCGGGCACCTGAAGCTACAAGCTTTATATTCTTATCTGCAGCGAGCATCGCTTTTGCGAATTCAAGATGCCTTTTTGCATAGGTTTCTTCATCGACATGGCCGATTTGCCAATTCCCAAACATCTCATTGCCGATTCCCCAGAGCTTGACTTGGTAAGGCTGGCTGTGACCATTCTTTGCTCTGAGTTTCCCATACCTGGTATTCGAGCCGCCGTTGCAGTATTGGACCAAATTTGCTGCTTCTTTAGCGCTGCCGTCTCCAGAATTTACAGCAATATAGGGCTTTGTACCTACCAGCCGACAAAACTCTATAAATTCATCCATTCCAACGTCATTGGTTTCCCACAGTTCTCTGGCAAATCTTGGAGGTCTTTTGTCCCTGTCTCCTATTCCGTCTTCCCAGCGATAACCTGAAACAACATTACCGCCTGGCCATCGTATATTTGAAGGATGTATTGCCCGTAAAGCCTCGATGACGTCTTTTCTGAATCCCGAAATATTGTCAGCCGGCATCAGTGAGGCGGTACCCACCCAAAGTGTTCCACTGCCTCGAAAACTTATCGTAAATTTGCCATTGCTATCTGCTTCCGCAGGAGTCAGGGTGAAAGAAAATCGGTTCCAGTCTGTATTGGGAATCTTAATTTCTTGTTGTGCATAGGTACCATTTTGTCCTTCCAAGGCTACGGTCACGGCATCCTGCAGGTTTTCCTGCCTTAAATTTACCCTTACCTGATATCCCTTTGCTTTTTCAAGACACAATCCGCCCTGTCCAATGCCCGACCGGTGGTCTTTTTTGTTTTTGCTCACAATCTTCCCAGACTGTTTACCACAGTAATAGATTGTATTATCATGGGCCAAATACGTTTTGTCGTTCTGGCCTATTCCAAACCAGGGTCTTATGACCCCATAATCTTCATCTTCTCTGTCATCTTCAGCAAATTTCCGGCTTTTGAGCATCTCAGCCCATACTCCCCCATTAAACTCGTGGTAACACATTTCCATAAACAGGCCGTAAATATCAGGGTTTATATTGCCGACCCTCTCGGACACCGAAACCACAACGTTTCCCTCCAGCTGGTTTCCTTCGCCCAAAGAACCAACCACCGAAAGTTCTTTTGTGCCAGTCATTCCAAAAATCAAAATCAGAGCAGCTGCCAGAACAGATGTTGAAAATACGTTTCTTGCCTTCATAAAAATCCCCTAGCTTGAAAAAGTATATACATTTTCCAACCTGCTTACACTTCGACCAGATAGACTTCGCATGAACCGCTCATTGTACTGCTGAACGCCACAGTTTTTCCGTCAGGCAAAAACCGTGGATGCGGATGAAATTCCTGTTGTGGCCCAGACCAATCGACACCGGTCTGGCACAACAGCTCCGGTTCGACCGAACCTTTTTTTGACATCCACAAACCTGTTTTGTGGTTGTTATACAGCTCATCAATCACAAATCTATCCTGCTGGTGGTTAACCGCGCCATGTCCAACACATGCTCCGGCAAGTACGCACCGTTCGTTGCTTCCGTCGGCGTCAAGTGCCCAGAGTCCCTGCGGTTGCCGTCCGCCATTACAGGTGACGTAGATGGTTTTGCCATCTTCGCTCCAGAACTCGTGTCCTGCTGCTTCAAAATGCGTTTGGAGAAATATTGGCCGATTTCCCGTCCCGTCGGCATTAATCAGCCACATCCGCTGCACATACCACCATGGCCCAGCATAACAATAAAGAATCAGATTCGGGTTGGTTGGACAGTACTGCGCATGACTGCGAGGCGTGTTCCCATCAAGAAGCCTGTGCATTTTGCCGCTATCGGTTTGGATAACAACCAGAGCGCTCCGTATCAAGGACCCCTCGGGCTTCAAAAAGTCCTCTTCCCTTTTGTTCTCAAAAAATATTCCATCAATAAGGAAACGGTTGTCGGGACTAACACCGATTTGGTGCGGGCGAAAACAGTTTTCCACTCGGCATAGACTGCGTTCCTCAAGTGTTTCAATATTTACCGCCTTGAAATGATTCCCGTCCTCAATGAAATAGATTTCTTTGCCATCAGAAGAAAGGTGAGACCACCGAGGCACTAAATTTCGGTTCGATTCGGTAAGCTGAATGCTTTCGCCTGTCTGAAGATTCATCTTAAACAGGTTAAGTTGTCCTTGTTCGCTGCCGCGGTCCGACCCGTATAGCAACCATTTGCCATCCGGCGTTGCTCCGGGCTGCGTAAAGTACTGTGCGTGGCTGATTCTGCCGGGAGTATCTGTCATTTGCCAGACAACATGGCCGGTTTTTGCATCTCTATATTTTCTCCGCTGGTCAGGATAAACCTGTCCCTTTCCGCCGGCGTTGCCGCTTTTAGACAATACGGCGCAACCGCTTAAAGTGCCGGCTGCGATAGCTGCCGATGTCTGCTTAATAAAATCACGACGAGTCATCTTCATAAAATATAGTGCCTCTCAAACTTAGTTTGACGTTACGATTTCAAGTTCCGCCTTTTTATATGGAACAATCTTAACCGGCCCCAAAATACCGGAATCGAGCGCCTGCGGTTTTCTTAATACACACAGGTTATGTCCCCATCTCGAGTGAAGGTCTGTCAGCGTTTCATCATAGATATTCCATTTTACCTCATTGGCTCTCAAGTTGCCGACGACAAGACTTATGGTATTTTTGCCGGCCTTCAGATAATTTTGCACTTCGGTTGCAAAGGGAGGCCATACTCTGGTATCGACAAGTTTTTCATTTATCCATACTTCGACAAAATGTTTTACCTCACCGAGGTCCAAAACAAGTTTCGTATCAGCGGCAAGATATTCGGCGGGCACCTCAAATTCTTTTGAATACACAGCTCTGCCGGAATACCAGTCTAAACCATAATCCTTCCACAAACCTAATTTGACCGTCAAAGGTTCGCATATAACCATAACCGGCTCGATTATGCCTTCTGAATAATCTTTTACGGCAACTTTTATAAGCAGCATATTTTTGCTGTCGTTTAATAATCCCTTGAAGGCTATTTGTTTTTGTTGTGGTAACGGCTCAACTTTTTTACCATCGACGAATATCTGGTAATCTCCTTTTATTATTGGGATGCTTATTCCTGCTGTGCCGCTCGGCAACTGCTGTCGATACCACACATTAAGCGGGAAGGACAGCGGCTGTTTTTTCAGTTCCATATTGCCCCATGGCCCCAAGGGAGGATTTACATATTCAAACGCTTTTGTCCATATCCCGCTTTCGCTGGAAGTCTCCCAGTCCCCGTTTGAAATCAGCCTGATTGGGTTACCATTCTCCGGCGTTATTTCTCCCTGCAGCAGTAATGCTCCTGCGTTCTCCACCGTTACGACAAAGATATTTTCACCGGCCTTTAGATATGGCGATATATCATACGTTTCAGCGGTTTTCCAGTCGCCGTCCTCTCCTGCGGTTTTGCCGTTGACGTCCAATTTATATTTTTTGTCAGCAGTTATGCACAGCCAGGCACTTTTCGGCGGTTCATTGATAACAACTTTTTTTCTGAACTTTATTTCTTTGCCTCCGATAGTCCCCCAGTGCGGTTTCAGGTCGCTGTATGTTATCCACCAGCCGTCCCACAGACTAAGGTAACGTCCGCATCCCCGTATTTTATTATACTTATCTTTGATTTTTATCTGTTTCCAGCAGATATTATCATTGGGCAGGAGCAGTTCTTCCACCTTGACATAATCAGGGACTCTTTCCGGCCAGAATTCCATTACCGGCAGTTCTATTTGCGAGCTTTGCACAGTTGCCTGCCACTTGTAATCAAGAACATCTCCGACGGGAATAAAACTCCATTTGTCACCCAGATTGATTTCCGGCAGAGAATTTTTGGCTGTAAATTCTTTTGTTATTTTTTCTTCCGGATAACCTTTCGTTACGTTCACGTAGAAAGTCTTCGCCTCCGGCGGCACCCACCCTTCGATTTTTACCTTCTTTTCCGCTGCATCCGTTATTTTGACGTTTTTAAGATTCGTGTCACCAATGCTTACACTACATCTTGCAGCTTCATTTCGGTTAAAGACAATGTAGTAACTTTCCCAGGGCTGAAATGAAAGATTTAATTCCGTCCTGCCGCCGTCTGTAAGCCCGTATAATTTCTCAGTCTGTGCCGTTTCCGGATGCCACTTTTCAGCTCCGCCGCCGCATCGCAGGCTCATCGCCCATTGCCGCGGGACTTTTTGACCATTCATGATGTAATAAATGTCATAGTCCCCTGTCGT
>Ga0315294_10001202_pt1 | contig 27921 bp, 35 predicted proteins | sample YL17G13_40_MG_FD_203626 | JGI IMG/M metagenome (GOLD analysis project Ga0315294, IMG submission 203626) | Sediment microbial communities from Yellowstone Lake, YNP, Wyoming, USA - YL17G13_40 | ecosystem: Environmental > Aquatic > Freshwater > Lake > Sediment | place: USA: Wyoming | collected... | reverse complement strand
TATGTTGAGATAGGAAAATTATAGGAGCCGTTTGTCCTGATGTATGTCGGGGCAATTCTAGATAAACGGTAGGTGCTCAGAGTCGTATTGAGTTAAATGTTGGAACGCAACCAACAGCCTTTAAATCCTTTTTAATAGGAGATAATTAATGACTAAAGAGATACAGATTACTAAAAAATTAAGCTTAAGATTATCTGCTCATAAATTTAGGAGTTCTTTTACATTCCTTGCTGTCTATATTGATAGATTTATGGACTATCAATTAGTGCTTGAATTTTTGAATATGAAGTTGACTTTGTATTATGTGAATATCGAACAGCAAGAGGCTTTGAAGAGACTACATGAAACGTAGTAACATGCTAAGCAAGATAGCTTCTGTAATTATAAACTACAACGAAGCTGACTGTATTATTAATCGTGACAAAGCTATGGAGATGGCTGAGACTGTATTACAAATGCAGGAAGAAGTTGGTATGCTTCCTCCTCCAGACTATACAGAAACCTACTATTCTGGGGATGAACCCGGAGGGTACAACCCCAACTTCTGGGAGGATGAGTAATGAAAAGTAATATAATGCGTGTAAACGGTAAGGAAGAGGAGTGGACTGACGCTCAAATGTGGGAGTGGTTTGAAGATCATTGTGATTCTCTTACTCAGGTGTTATGTAATAGAAATTCTACTCTTCGTAAGTTATCAAAAGAATACAGAGATCTACAACAAGCTCACGCAGAATTACAGCAAGCCTATACTAACGAGATGCTTAAGAATGGGGAGTTAGCTGAAGAACTTAAGAGGACAGAAGATGAATAATATCAATGGATACTGCCCCCACTGTAACGCTGACTTAGATGGAGAATTAGTAATTGACTATCCGCTTAGTCAAGGTGAATCTAGGGAGGAAGCTTTGGTGTACGCAAAGTTCTATGCTGGCTGGGAGGAACATGGAGAAGCTAACCGTTGGGGTAGAGCAATTAGCTTGTATTGTATAGACAGAGATCGTACAATAGAATACAGATGTCCTGACTGTTCTAAAACTTGGGAGAGATAATGCCACACCATTACTGGGGAGATGAAGACTTCGACTGGGATTCCCTGTACAAAGCTATAGAAGAAGCTGATACTATAATGAGCAAGTACGGACGCATAGGTGTCCATAGTAAAGAGAAATTTGGAACAGCTCGTTGGAGTCTTTACTTATGTAACGGAAGTCTACACTCAGTCACACACCCCGGCTATATGTATAGTCAATATCCTAAATGGCTTTGGTCATTCGACGTAATGAATGAACCACTCAAGTATGTTGCTCCTATAATTAGATTCTGGCAGAAGCTAGTCATACAATATGCCTTCACTACAGTATGCGCTAAGTATCCACACATACGTAACGAGATAATTAACGATGCTCCGAGAGAACTTTTGCCTTGTGAACTTGCTATAGCTTGTGCTAAAATGTGGAGCAGTAGCTGTGACCATTGCGGAAAAATGTCTACAGTAGATAATTATAAATGTCCTCATTGTGAAAAATTAAAAAGAATAACAACCGATTAACTGATACAAAGTTATTAGTTTGTATCAAATAAAGGTAACTTATGACTAAACGATATGTCTTAATTGATTCCGCAGATACACTCCAAGAAGCCATTCAACATCTAGCTAACCACGTTACCTTTGCGTTTGATACCGAGACTACAGGATTGAATGTACGTAAGGAACGAGTGATTGGATTCTCATTCACTGGTGAAGTTGGCAAAGGCTATTACTATCCTATCTGGGTATACAATAAGCAAGCTAACGCATTAGATAACCATCCGTTCCACGATGAAGATAATCTAAACACCATACTTGGATTACTCAAGCGTAGTAAGTTAGTAATGCACAACGCCAGTTTCGATATACGTATCGTAGCGAACAACCTCAAAGTAAATCTCCTCTCCTCACTCCACGCAGATACAATGCTAATGGAGCATACGATTAATGAAGACGGTCCATTCGGTCTAAAGGATATCTGTATCCGTAGAGCTGGAGAGCTAGGGCTTGACGATCAAGATGCAGCTAACCAAGAGCAGCTAGACTTACAGAAGTCTGTGATTGCCAATGGTGGTAAGTGGATTGCTTCCAATAAAGAAATGTACAAAGCTAATTTAGATATACTAAGTAAGTACGCTTGTGCCGATGTTGATATGACATTACGTTTATATAAGTACCATACCATTCAACTAGCTAACCAAGGTATCTCAGACTTCTTCTATCATGATGAAGTGATGCCGCTATACAAACTAGTTACTATCCGCATGGAGAGTAGAGGTATTCATATTAATATGGTACGCCTCAATGAACTTGTAGAGAGGATTGATAAAGACATTAAGCAGTTTGAGCACGTAGTAATTAAAGATATATGTGAGACTCCTGAATGGGAAGCTTACATTGTAGACCTCCTCAACGAAGAGTTCCCTATCAGTAACAAGGGATCGTTCGCTCAAGCTCTGTGCGAGTATCACTTGATCAACCTTCCTCGTACCGCTAACGGCAAGATGTCCCTTACTAAGAAGAACATTGATACCCTACCTGACTCGATTGTAAAAGACTTCCTACTTACTAATGTCTCGGACAAGCTAGACTACTCGGAGGTTAGGTTTATCCAAGAGACTTTGTGTAGAGGGGACAATGCTACTGGACAGCTAATCAATATCCAATCTAAGTCACAGCTTGCGGAACTAGTCTTCACCTACATGGGACTTGAGCCGCTATCAAAGACAGCCAAGGGTCAGCCACAGTTCAACGAAACATTTGTCGAGAGCATTGCTGCGGAGCACAAGTGGGCAGACAGCTTACGAGTTTATAACAAGCTAATGAAGATTCGCAGTAGTTACTATGAGAGGTTCCTTGAGAACACTGAGGATGGCATTTACTATCCATCCTTCAAGCAGCATGGTACTTCGTCAGGAAGATACTCCTCAGACTTCCAACAGCTTCCTAGACCTAAGGATGAAGACAGCGTAGAGCATCCTCTTGTACGTGAGTATAGTGATAGCGTTCGTGAACTCGTAGTAGCTCCTGCTGGATTCGTATTCATCGATGACGATTATGAATCTCTTGAACCAAGATGTTTTGCCGACGATGCAGGAGACTCTGCTCTTATTAAAATCTTTACAGATAACTTAGATATGTATTCAGTAGTAGCTATCAATGCTGAGAACATCAAGGACGCATCGGCTGATAAGAAAGCCCCTGACTTCCTTAAGAAGAAGTACCCCTTACGTAGACAGAACGCCAAGGCATATGCTCTTGGTATTCGCTATGGGATGAAATCATTTAAGCTATCAAAGACTTTAGACATATCATTAGAGGAAGCTCAGAACATTATCGATAACTACTTCAAAGCATTTCCCGGACTGGAAGCTAAGATGAATAAGTATCTCACTGAAGTCAAGACTACTGGAAAAGTTACAAGTAAGTTCGGTCGTATCCGTCACTTGCCTAGAGCTAGGGATATCTATAAAAAGTTTGGAGATGGGATACTTGAGTACAACAATCTTAGATCAATCTCCACTAGAACCTATACTCCAATCGCAGACTTAAAAGATCTACGTAAGGAATACAATAACTTATTAAACAATGCTTTGAACTTTCCCATTCAGTCAGCCGCTACTTCCATTGTGAACCGAGCAGCTATCGCAATGACTAAAGTATTCTTAGGTGAGAAGTTAAATGCTTGGGTTAGTTTACAGATTCACGATCAGTTAGTAATTACTTGTAGTGAGAATTGTATTGACAGAGTTAAAGCAATAGTTCAGAATAGTATGGAGCAAACAAACTTACTTGCTATGCCGTTGATTGCTAAGCCAGAAGTTGCACACAACCTTAGAGAGGGGCACTAGATGTTAATGTTAACCGCACTAATCATAAGCACACTTTTAAATATAGTACAGGTGTATATGTTCTACCGATCTATCCTATACTCGGATAAGTTGGAGAACGATTTGTTTATGGCTAACCTACAAAGAGATTTAGAACTACCTAGAGACTTGGATACTCCTGTACCATCTCCAGATCAAATACATTAAGGATTCAAAATGAATGATATAAACTCTCCAACAGAATATTTTCACCTATGCAAAGATGAAGGTTTGACGGATTTAGAAGCTTACAAAGATACGGCAGAGATGTACGGACTTACTATTGAAGAGATTGAGTATATAATAGGAGAAGGCAAATGAAATTCATTAAAGAACCTGAGGCTCACGATAAGAACCGTATTGAGTTTACCTCAGTATCAGTTACCTTGCCTGAGATACTAGAAGACTTCAAGTGTTTCCTCATGGCATGTGGATTTGCTGTTGACTCAGGGGATGAGCTAATTATAGTAGACCAAGAAGAACCGGAGATTAACTAAATGAAAAGAAGCACTTTGGCTAAACTAATTGCACCAATATTAACTCAACGTAATACTGGACACTATTCGTACAATGAACTGGAACATGCTCAGCTTATCATTAACTGGCTAGAAGAGTTTGATCTACTCAAGCCTACTCATAAGAAGACTATCACTCGTATGTGTATGATGGGAACTCCGTATGAAGATACCGTTACAGTAGAAGGGTGGGATGAAGAATGAAAAACATTATTATATTGTTTGTTATTATACTACTATTACAATATGTCGGGAGGCAGTAACATGATTAAACGTAGTAAGCTTTTGGACGAAATTGAGTTTGCTTCTAAGTGTTACGATTGTACTCCAGATCAAACAGCAGCGTATATCTTAGCTATAGTGGAAAAGTATATGGACCCAAAGGTTCGTCCTCTCACTGAAGCCGAAGTAGAGGACCATATCTTAGTCAAGCAGGTACATGAGTCTAGGAAGCCAGAGGTACGTAACTATGTTCGTAACCTTGACTACGAGTGGAAACGCGAGTATTTACCAGAGGATACATAATGAAACTACTACTCCTTCTATTGATCCTAAGCTCTTGTGCGTATGAACGTAGGTTCGGTGAGACTACTGAGGAAGAACAGGAATCTACTGGAGCTAATCGTGTCAGATAGTAGAAGCTATGTTTTACCTAGAGAGATATACTTATTGTGCAAACACTTTGCCTTCAAGTCTTTTGATACTAATCAAGACTGTTATGCTAGACGAGGACAGTCAGATACTAGGAAGATCATAAACGATATCACGACAGGTAAACTTGCTGAGTGGGGAGTGTTCTTTATGTACCTACAACAAGGTAGACATAACATAAGTTCCCCCGATATGAACATATACTCAGTGAGGCAGAAGAGTTACGACCCCGATCTTAAGTGGGGATTGTACAGACTTCACATTAAATCTCAGACATTTGAATCAAGTGAACGATATGGATCAAGTTGGATGTTCCAAGCTAAAGATCCCTTGTTTGTAAAATCAGATGACTGTGATATAATTATTGGATGTAGGGTGGATTTAGATGTTCTACGAGATGATAGTTGTTTGGTAGAGATACAATTAGAGAAGCCGTTTGATCAATTGGTTATTGGCGAACCTAAGTTATCTAAGTTTTCAAATGGTAAGAAGGCTATTTACTTAAAGGACAATGAATGAAACAAAAAGGGAATCCAGTTACTACTATCACTCTCGAAGATGAATGGGTCGAGAGAGTAGTTGATATCGTTCAGGGTGAACTTGAAGTTACGAATCTAGATATAGAACAACGAGAAGCATTGGAACGTGTGGTCATGCTTTCTATCAGTATGTACTTTATGTGTGCTAGAGAGTCCACAGATCGCACTACTAAACTTACACAATAAGGATTTTATGCAAGAGAAATGGTCTGCTAAGCAGGTTAACTTTATATTAAAGCTACATAGGAAAGGCTTCTTTCGTACTGAAATCGCTAAGATGTATAACAAAGTATTTGAGAACAAGCGATCTTCTAACTCGATTAAGAATGCAATCAACCACTATGGGTCTGACATTGAAAAAGATCTCCCAAGAGTTCTTATCGTAGACATTGAGACTAAGCCTATGACCGCTAGAGTATGGGGCTTATTCGATCAGAACATTGCCTTAAACCAATTGGTAGACGAGGGCGGTATCTTCTCATGGTCTGCTAAGTGGATCGGAGAATCGGAAGTATTGTACAAAGATGTTAAGGGCAACATGAGTAAGGAGAAGCAACTACTTACTCCTCTGTGGAAGCTAATGGATCAGGCGGATATTATCATTGGTCAGAACTCCAACAAGTTTGATATCAAGAAGTTAAACTCTAAGTTCTTAGAACATAAGCTAGGCTCACCTAGTGAATACAAGAAAGTAGATACACTTGTTATAGCCAAGCGTCACTTTGGATTTGTTAGTAACAAGCTTGAGTGGATGTCTAAGAAGTTCTGTAAGCTTAAGAAGTTGGCTCACAGTAAGTTCCCCGGTTTTATGTTGTGGGATGAGTGTGGTAAGGGTAACGTAGCTGCGTGGAAAGAAATGGAACTATACAATAAGATGGACGTACTTGCTACAGAAGAACTATTTGTAGTGCTGTCTGAGTTTGAGAAGAATCAAGTCGTGACAGATGCTATGCGATCTTATAACGCTGCGAAGAAGGGGAAGAAATGAGTGCTCCATCTACTGTCGGATCAGTATGCGTAAAAGAAGAAGTCAAAGGTACAGAGTATACTTGTGGATGTAATAAGTGTGCTAAATCTGAATAGGTGATATATGATTATTACGAAGAACCTTGTATGGTTCGATGAGTATATTCAATCGGTTAGTCATCTTCTTCCTAATGTAAAGAAGCTTAAGCGCATATCTTCTAAGACGGGAAACAAAGAACGATGGCAACATTCGCATGGTCTTATAACCTACTATAATCAAAAGAATTATAGAATCACTTTATATACCAGTTACCATGATATGATCTCTGATAAGATAAAAGACTATTCCACTCTGGATCTATTACAATACCTAGCACATGAACTATCACACTTAGAGCATTGGGATCACACTACTAGGCATAAGCATTTAGAGACTATACTTATGACTTCCTTCGTGTTACGATTAGAATCCAAAGGATATGAATCCGAAGAAGATGAAGAGAAGAATGGATTGTTTTATAAAAGGAAGCACGAATGATAGTTGCCTTTTCAGGTCGTAAGTTTGCGGGCAAGGATACGTGTGCTGAAGGTTTAATTAAACGCCATAAGTTTAAGAGAGTTAGCTTAGCTGATGAACTAAAAGACATAGCTTCTGTAGTCTTTCATATCCCTCGCACTTGGATGGATGATCCAGATCAGAAAGAGAAACCATTTGAAACTCCTATCGTTATTAACTCTACCCACTTAGAAGATCTTATTGATCAGCTTGAGATGGATGGCTTCAGAGTGTCGGAGACAGCACACAAGAGTATATTCGCAGACTTCTTAGGAACTCGTTTACAATCGGTTAGGCATACCTTACAGCTATTGGGTACAGATATCTGCCGCCTTAATGTTAAGGATACTATATGGTTAGAATACTTTGATCGTAGAGTAGCTAAGATCGAGGGCAATGTAGTAGTTACTGACGCTAGGTTTAAGAATGAGAGAGATCATCTTAAGAACCTTGGAGCAACCCTAGTACTAGTCAAACGAGAGAATAGCTCAGAGGCTACAAAGCTAAGCGGTACTGAACTCCATATCAGTGAGAACCAGCTTGGAGTGGATGAGGACTATGATGTTCTTGTTTATAACGTAGGCACTGAATGTCAGCTACAATCTGAAATCTCAATGTGGTATACTATTAAATATGCAACTCAAAGTAATTACTAAAGATGGCATCACCTACTTGAGAGATCTTAAGATAGGTACTAATGTACTATGTGAAGATGGCAAGTCTTACCCAGTTAAGAACATTGCTGTACTATCTCAGAATGGATACTACCTAAAGATCTCCTCTGCCTTTGGATTTCATATCCCTTCCCGATTAAAAATAAAAACAGAAAGTGGATTTAAGTTTCCAGAAGTATATGATATACTACCGATAGACAAGGATTTTACCCCTAGCGTAATAGCTATAATAGAATCCACTAATCTTAAGTTCTACTATGACATACTCATTGATGGAAATATGATCAGCCCTGAAGGTATTGTTTTTAAGTTCTCAGACTAAAGGATTTAAAATGGGACGAAGTAGAAGAAAAGATGAGAAGGAAGGCGATGGAAATGAGATCGCTCTAAAAGAATTAAAGGCTAAAAACAGAAGGCTCAAGAGTGACAACGACAGACTTAAAGCAGAAATCGCAACCCTCCATGAAGCTTTCGGTAAAACTGCTGTGTATCTTAAAGGTAATACTGATGGTATGTCAGTTGAGAAAGTTATCGAAGGAGTCAAGAAAGGAGCAACCTTAGCGCAGATTAAGAAGGTTGAGCCTTGTGATAAGTGTAAGTCGGATAAGGTTAAAGAGATTCGAGTACCCTCCGTTGGGACTGTTATTATGTGTACTGAGTGTCAATTTAGAAAGGTAATTAAGAATGGCAAAGAAGACTAAGAAGTATGTTCCTATTGAGTCAATAGACGATCCTAGGTTTAAGAGCTTTCTTATGTCTGCCTTACGTCAGCAATCTAGATTCTGGTTCCCTAAGACTGAATGTATTAAGAACGCTAGAGTTGATAGAGGTAAATACCAGTGTAGCATTTGCCTTGCTATCGTTGGACCTAAGGATATTAAAGCGGATCACATTGATCCAGTAATACTACTAGAGGGATTTGATAGTTGGTCCGAGGTAATCAAGCGTATCTTCTGCGGGATAGAGGGATATCAAGCTTTGTGTAAACCCTGCCACGATATTAAAACTAAAGAAGAGAATACTAAACGAAAATCTTTGCGTAAAGAAAAATCTGTGATATGATACTATAAGACCTCACGAAGGAGAGATAGTGATTGATAGACTTATACTGGCGTTCTCATACCTCATGTTTGGCATGTCGTTGTCTATTCTTGTTGTCCTTGGTATTAGTAAAATATCTAACTCCCCTATCTACGTTAACCCTGAATTTAAACCATACCTTGAGTTATTCAAACAAGACGCTAAACGATTCAATGCTCCTATTGATCTATACAAACTGACTACTATATTCTCTAGGACAGTTCCAGTAGGGACTTTAGCCTATTGCCTACCATCTACAAACACCGTAGTCGTATCTACTAGATACTGGAACGGTATGAATACTAAACAAAGAAAGACATTGCTATATCATGAATGGGGACACTGTGCTCTCAAGAGAGATCATACTGAAGATATGAGAGTTCCTTATTCATTTTGCCCATCAAGTATTATGCATCCTTATATGGACCCAGTCGGTAGATGTTACGCTGAACTAGAGGAAGAGTATTTAGAAGAACTATTTACTAATCCTAATAATTACCCAAAAATCTCTAGGAGGGATTAATGAAGTTTCTAGCCGTTCTATTATTACTAATGTCATCTGCGTTTGCAAAAGACATTGTCCTATCCAGTGAGAATACTGTTAGTCTATTTGGTCCAGTTGATCGTGCCTCTATCGGAGGAGTAATGCATGAACTTACCAGATTGTCACAGGTTGGAAAGAAAGAAGATCCTATCTATCTAGTACTATACACTCCCGGTGGAAGTGTTTCAGCAGGGTTAGAGTTGATTGAGTATATGAATACTCTTCGACGACCTGTACATTCAGTAGCTATCTTTGCAGCAAGTATGGGATTCCATATCCTTCAGAATAGTCCAGTACGTTATGTTACGAAGTATGCCACTGTAATGTCTCATAGAGCATCAGGTGGATTTGAAGGAGATATTCCTCAGCAGATTAACTCTCGTCTAAATCATATCATTCAATTGGTAGGACGAATGGACGATCAGGTTATCTCACGTACTAAAGGCAAGTATACTCGATCTAGCTATATGGAACTTATCCGTGATGAGTACTGGGTAGTTGGAGCTAATACCATCAAGGATGGATTCGCAGATGAAGAAGTAAATCTTCGTTGTGATGATAGCTTAAGTGGTTCTACTGAAAAGACATTCTCGGCTGGTCCTTTTGTAGCGTCTGCTACATTCTCTAAGTGTCCTCTTATCACTTCTCCAGTTACAGAGAAGGAAGAAGAAGCTAGAGAGATTAGACGTATTGTAAATACTGTAAAGAATCTGGAGTTATAAAATGAATGGTCTGCTTAACAAAACAACTGTGATCGTAGCTATTTCTTGTATCTTAATTGGGAGGTATGCTCTTGCTCCTAAACCTGAGGTAGTTACAAAAGAAGTAATTAAGATTGTGGAAGTGGAAAAGAAGCAGACCAAGAAGAAGAAAGATACTACTCAGACTACCAATCCCGATGGAAGTACTACTACTCAGATTACTGAAACAGAAGATACAACCATTGATCGTAATACCAGCATCGCCTCTACTTCAACATCAGCAAGTAAATCGGGGGTCACCTTAGGTTTACTTGCTATCAAAGACGTTACTAGTTTTTCAAGTCCACTACAATACGGAGCTACGGTATCCGTTCCATTAATAGGTAGCCTTAACGTCATAGGACTAGCCACAACCTCAAAGCAAGTTGGGGTAGGTCTAGCTATAGAGTTCTAATGAATAAGCCCACAGACGAAGAATTAATCGAATTAGCCAAGCAAGAAGAGATAGACCAAGAGTACTATGATAATAGTTTCGACATTGGATACTATCAAGAATCCCATAGAATAGTTGATGGAAAGCATAAGGTATATAACGGTATACTTTATCACCACTATCGTAAGTGGTCAGCCAGTCCAGTTAGTTTGGAACTGTTCCATAGTATGCTAAAATTAAATAGAAAGACATTTACTGCAGTATTTATAGATAAGCAAACTTGTAATATAGACTTGAATAAAGTCGTAGGGGATTATGTTAAAGCCAAAAAAGTCAGGGAAAAAGAAAAGAGAGTTAGACAAATATCCAGCCTTAAACCCCAGACTTAACGCTAAGACTAGGTTTGAAGTATTGGATATGGATTATCTAAAGGACTTAGATGACGCATCGCTTAAATACATGAATCAGTTTATGAGTGAGTATGTGAGCGGTGGATTCAAGAAGGATGAAGATGGGGGCTATAGCGACGAGAACCTCAATAAGACCCCAGAGGAACGTAAGGAATGTTACGGACGTAATAACGCTCGAAGTCGATGCGGCTTAACCATTTCAAATGCTACAGGTCAAACGTACCGATGTGATGACATTGCTGCGTTTATGGATAGTCTCACTGATATTACAATGATGACTGATTCAGTTAATGATATTAGTAATCTGGTTCATGATAATTATGATGGGAGTTACGATGATTTGGGAGAGGAGTTGATACGGGAGATGATGGCAGATTATAAGATATGCATGAACCCTGTTACTGCTGCCGACCGTAAGATGGCAGAATCTAATTATGGAAAACGTCTAGCTTTAATATTTCAAAATTCCAATCTTATAGAGGAAGACTAGTGCTGCGGCTACCGCAGGAAGAACATACTTAAAAACTACATGTACTATGTTTACATGGCTTGCTATAGGCTCTAGCTTCTGCTCAATCTCTCTTAGGATAATACTGTCCCGAATCGTATACTCTTTAAACTGTACTTCTAGTAGCGATAGTTTAGACTCTGCTAGGTCTGTTCTCTTCTCATGGATAATAAGCGACTGAGTATTCTCAGCTAACACAATGTTAGTCTCTTGGAGTTTATCGGCTAGTTTGTCTAGCTTATCTTCGATCCTAATGAGCCTGTCTTTATCAACCATGATGTCCTCAATTATTCTTCTTTCTTCAGTGGATTTATAATCTTTCTAAATGAATCGTATTGCATGAGAGTATTTAAAATAGCAGCTCTCCTAACTTCGTCTTTCTCTTCCAAAGCTCTACCAAGTATCTCCGACAAAGTCTTATATATAGTAGATTCTGGTTTAGCTAGTAATAGGTCATCTACTATCTGTTTAGTTGTTTGGAATAGACTTGTAGTAGGTCTTACTAGAGTACTGAAAGGTAGTGGGATCGGTCCTGATGTACCTTGGCTTACAGCCTTAGCTGTTTGAGAAGCTAAGTTTATTCCCGTAACCCCGTACTGAGCTAGGTTACCTAGAATGCCCTTAATAGCACCGGGTTGTTTAATCCCTTGTTCTAGTCCTCCACCTTCGGAGAATGTCTTAACTTGATAATCTTCGAGAACAGGCTGTAGTTTCTTTTTAATTCTAGCTGCAACCTCAGGAACTACTTCTTGTAGGTTGGTCATTACTGTATCAAATCTTTTTTTATTTACAAATGCTTCATCGCTATCTTTTGCTTGGGATAGGATGTTCTTAAAGATCTTGACTACTTCATCTAGGTTATCAGCTTGTTTATACTTAGGAGCATTCATAACTCCTCCTAGAACCTCAGAAGAACTAAGTATCTTTGACATTACATTGTCTAGTTTTTCAATTGGATTAGATTGAATAATAGCTTGTCTAATGGTAGGATCTTTTATAAGATCATTTACTAAATTTGGATCTTCTTGTTCAAATGCTTGAGTAAGTACTTTAAATATATCCTTAATATCTTTTGCTTTCTTTAGAGCTTCTTTCGCATTAAAGGGCTGACCTGATCCCTTCATAAATAAATCTAACATTTCACCAGTGCCTAAGTTGCTGACATACTTACTATAGTTCTTCAGAGCTACTGGATCGTCTGATAATACTCGGAGTGCTTCTTCTGGTTTTACACTACCTCTAACTTTAGATTTAATACTATTCGCAAGGTTCCATACTAGTTCCTTAGCCTTACCCTTTACATCTGCATGAGTAGCGTCAGATAGTAGGTCTGTTATAGATGAAGCTATTTCGCTTGCATCTGCTATTGTCATCGGACTTCCAGTAGAGTTAAGGGCTTGTATCTTAGTGTTGTACGTATTCATGATATCTTTACGTAATGCTTTCTCAGCAATAGACCCAACACCTTTTAATTGTGTATTTAAAATCTTAAAAGAATCAGTAAGATCAATTGGGATTGGCATACCAGATAGGATATTTTGTTTAAGAGTTCGAGCTTCTGTAACAGCTGTCTGCAACTCTGGCTTAATCTCATTCTCAGCTAAGTCCATAGCACTTTGTAAGACTTTTTCTTTCTCCCCAGAAGCAATAGTTCCTACTCCTCGCTGTCCACCTCTATACGCACTTCTAGCTACTTCAAATATCTTAGGGTACTTTCCTTCGTCTATTCCTTTAGATACCATTTCTCCGGCTTTCTTTGCTCCGGCTCCTAGAACTCCAGTAACTCCAGAGATTCCTCCTCCTAGAACAGCACCACTTAATACTCCTGCTGGAGCGTCTTCTAATCTTTCAAGTCCTTCTTTCTCAGAACCTCCGATAGAACTTAATCCACCTTGAGCGGCACCTGCTAAAGCACCAGTTCCTATATTCTTAGCTAACCCTGCCTTTGTAGTAGGCATTAGTATATTCTTTCCAACTTGAGCTAAACGAGAAATAGCTCCTCCACCAGCGGCAGCAGGAGCTGCTAACGCACCTAATCCAACAGCTTGAGCTACGCCTCCTGCAAGCTGACCTGCGAACGTAGTCTTAGGGTACTGTTCTTCCGATGCTGCATACTCAGCTCTAGATTCTTCCAAAGCCTGTTCATATGGTTCTGAGAATCCCTTACCAGTTACCATTCCCAGTCCACCCTCTAGGGCAGCTGTGATCTCATCTGCAGTATTAAAAGTTAAGCCTTGAGCAGCTCCTCTTAAGCCAGCCTCAAGCATACCTGTTTCAACTTTAGGCTTCTTAGGTTTAGATACATTAGCAAGGAACGTCTGAAGCTCAGTATCATTCTCTAATTCATCTAACTCAGCTTGTTCTTCTGGAGTAAGTGCCATATTTATTTACCTTGTTTCTTTAAAAGTTCTTCTCTTCTCTTAGCTCTATCTGCTAGAATCTCTAGCTCAGATTTAGCCTCTGGAGCGTATACTTCCTCTATTATATCAGGAGAAATAGATTGATCCAAGTCATACCCACCTCTCTGAGCATCGAGTATGATGGGGTTAATTCTTTGTTGTAGCTGTTCTTTCTTAACTTTACGAATTGCATCAACTACTTTTTTCATTTCTAGAAGTTCATCTTTTGTAAATGGAGAACCCTCAGCATGAGATGCAAATTTATTTAATAAAGAATATGGACTAGAGTAATTAAGTCCTCCAGCTAAAACTTGCATATCAGATGATCTAACTACTGAATCATCTCCTTGGGCAATTTTAGCATATTGCATAAAAGCAGCTTGCTTTTTAATTTTAGTTTCGCTATCGTCATTATCCCAAGCTTCAATAGCATTATCTAATAATTGATTAGTTTGCTTTGCTTGGTTATATCCGGCAAAGGGGGAAGTCTTTGCTTCTTGTAGTTTGCCAATCTTATTGTTTACAATAGTTCTAGTCTTCTCATAAGAAGCTTCTCTCCTTGCTTCCTCTTTACTAGCATTAGCGTCTGCTCTAATCTGTCTAGTAAGAACGGCTTCTTCTTTACGAGCCTCTGCTGCCAGTTTAGTCATCATAGCATTAGCTACACTAGGGTACAGCTTCTCAATCTGAGCGTAGGAGATCTTCTCCATGCCCTGCATATTAACTCCAAGTTCTCCTAGAGACTTACGAATTAATTTAGATAGTTGACTGTTAGGATCATTCTTAGCTTTGGCATTATTTAGTTCTTGCAATGCATTTATTTTCTGTATAGGAGCTGTCGCAGCTATAGAAAGCTCATCATACATGCTATAATCGCCTTTTATAGTCTTTCCTAGACCTGCTCCCATAGCAGCATCTCTAAATCGAGCTAATCTTTTGGCATAGCGTATGTCACCTTGATTTTTCTGCATATCTTCTATAAGCTTTAAATTATCTTGATTATCTGGTTCTTCTGCAGCTACAGTAGGCTTTATAGTTTCTTGTTGTAAATTAGATGTAGCTCTTTGAATACTTGGTTTTACTCCCGTAGGAGCTGGAGCTTTTACTTCTGTAGGAGTAGAAGGTTTTCCTTGTGGAATAATAGGTTCTTCTTCAGATACTACTTCTTCCTTTGGAGCAAATGGAATCTCTTGTTCAACATCCCCAGCTATGTCTTTAATGCCAAATAAATCATACCCATACTTCTTGGTGTCCGGAGACATCTCAAATTCTTCTTTTGGCTCTTGAGGTAATCCTGCATTACGTAGTCCCTCAGTTGCAGGTCCAAGTGGAGAATCTTTCTTAAAAGCTGAACCTAGTAATCTCTTAAAAGAATCCCTATTTGCTTGAGTAGGATCAATACCCTCACTCACTAGTTCAGGATATTGTTCAGCTAAGAGTCTCCGTTCTTCTTCTAATTCTTCTTTAGTTTTTTCAAAAGCCATAGTAGTCTCTCTGGTATATTATTAAACAGGCGATCCGGCTGCTGCTTGTAGTTTCTTTTTCTCTTCATCAATATCAGCTTGCGATTTAGTGACTCCAGCAGGAGGTGTAATCTGTGAAGGTTTTGGAACTATAGGTGCTGGGGGAGCCATAGGAGCTGGAGCTACTGGAGCCGCAGGAGCAGGAGGAAACATTTGATCCTTCTGTGCTTGCATTTGCTGAGCTGGACCTACTGTTGTAGGAGCTGGAGCAGCAGGAGAAGGAGGTGCTGCAGGAGGAGCAGAAGGAGGAATTACTTGCTGTATTACTTTCCCCGGAGGTGGACTCATTGGATTATTCTGCATACGTTGAGCTGCTATACTAGCAGGAGGAGTTCCAAGGGAAGCCAATAGACCCGGTGATTTACTATTTTGTATTTGATTTGCAAGACCCAATCCTCCACTAGTAGAGTTTAAGTTATTAATAAGACCTCCCGCAGCATTAGGAGATAGAGTTGGTTTGACAGGAGGCATAGCAGGAGCTGTTAATCCTGCTAAACCAGATAATGCATTATTGCCCGCAGGGTTTATGTTACCAAGAGCACCTCCAGTAAGTCTATCAGAATTTAACTGATCACGCAATCCTTCAAAATTAGAATTAGGTGGTATATCTCTTCTAAACCCCTCCGATCTATTAAGAGGCTTACCGCCTTGAGCACCAATTGCCGCTGCTAAAGCTGGGTCTGCTAATCCTGCTGCCGGGTTAGGTTTGATAGCAGGTTTTATCTTAGTAGATGCTGCTATCCGCTTCTTTCCAGTATATGCCCTAAGTGCTGCTGGTTGTCTTGCATACCTATCGCTTTTTTTAGACATAAAATTCCCCTTTAGAACTTATTGAATATATTTTTCATTGAATCAGGAACTAATCCAGCAACTGCTTTCTTGCCAGCATCAATTCCCTGTTGTTTTAATTGTTCAGCTTTCTGCTTAGCCGCATCTTCTAGCTTTTTCTTGGCTAGGTTAGCTGCCTCTTGTGCAACTGCTTGTGGATTCTTAGCTACTTGCTGTACAGTACTTGCTACTTGTCCCGGATTCTTTAATGCCTGTCCGGGATTCTTCACAATATTCATCATAGTGTCCATAGGATTAGCTGGCTTAGGTGGTTCAGGTGGTCTTTGATACGGTATAGATACAGGAGCTTGTCCCGGTTGAGGAGCTTGTCCTGCTTGATTGAACTTATCTGCTTGGGTGGTAGGAACTTTGCCAGTAGTAGGAGTTTGTGTAGGTGTTGTACTGGCTGCTTGTATATTACCTTGAGTAGGTGCGGTCCCTGATACGTTTCCTGCTGCGTTTGCTTTTGCTGCAAGATCTGCCTTAGCCTTCGCATCAGCTGCTATCTTGGCATCAGCTGCTTGTTTTTTCTGATCCACATCTGCCTGTGCTGCAATTTCTCTTTCTTTATCTGTAGCATTTGCTCCTAGAACAGCTCTATCATATAAAGCTCCTGTAGCAAGGTCTGCTCCTTCTCTAACAAGGTTAACTTCAGCTGTTCCTCTACCTTCTTCAATTGCTCCAAGTCCAGCCCTAGATGCTGCTATTTGTTTTAATTTATCTAATTCCATTGCATCTTTAGAAGATGCCAAGGCTATGTCGCTTGTAGCTTTTGATTCTAAAGCAGCCGCTCTATTAGCGTATGTTTCTTTTAAATTCTGAGCAGCACTAGTGGCTGCCGCTCTTTCAGAGTCAGCTCCTACATTTGCTTGAGCTTGTGCTCCTGAGAATGCACCTGCCAACCCTGCAGTACCTAGCCCAACTCCACCTAATCGTGCTTGTTGTTCTACTCCTGCAAGTCTACCTGCAGCAGCCGCTCTTGCAGCTCTATCTTGACCTTGTTGCTGCATCTCTCTTTCTTTAGCCCCAACTCCTCCACCTGCAATTACATCCTGTTGGAACTTATCTTGCTGAGCATAGGCTTCGTTTCTTTCCTTAGACTGTTGATATTTTTTTAAACCATCAACACCTTGAGTTTCTAGAATTTGCTTCTCTAGTAGCTTTTCTCTTTCTACTCTAGATTCTTCTCCTACTTTATTACCATATATAGCAGCGGCACCTTGAATACCTGTAGCTACTATATTTTTATTCTCATCGACAAATTTACCAGCAGCACTTGCGGCTCCTGTTACGGCATCTTTAGCTCCACCAAGGAAGTCTTTTGCTTTATCTAAGAATCCTTTCTCTCCCTGAGATTCCATTTGTTTTACAAAGTCATCATTACTAACTTGACCTGTAGCTCTTTTATTAAAAAGATCTTGCATGAAAGCTTTCTTTTCTTTTCCAATATATCCAGTTTGAGAATTAGACCATTCTTGAAATGCTACATTTGGATCAAAGGCATTACCCTTACCTGCATCAAACGTAGCTTGTCCTACTTGTCCCGACTCTACTACTCCAGCTCCAATCTTTCCTGATAGATCTTGAACTGCATTTGTGGCTTGCTGTACAGCTGCTGGCACCTTTAAATCCATACCAGCTGCAATCTTATTTATATCTTTAATTCCATTAGCGGCTGCTAAGGCTTGAACATCAACTCCCATTCGTTTAGCAATAGCACCAAGGGTATCGCCTTTAGCGATCTTATATGTACTCTCTGCTGCTTTCTTCATATCTTGAATACCACGAACTTGATCCGTTGGTAAACCTGCTCTATCCATTTGGTCTAGTGCTTGATTTTGAATATCATCTTTGTAAGCGTTTGCACTTTCTACAACTCTACCTGCACTCTTGGCACCGTCAATCATACTAGATACGCTTCCCGGAAGATATGCTTTTGCTGTATCTCCAAGAGAAGCTGTTAGATTTGCATTCTTAGCGAGTTCTCCTACATCAAACTTTCCTGTAGATACTTGGCTTAATATATCTTTTGGAACTCCACTAGCCCCTGCTAACTTACCGAGGAGAGCACCTTTAACATCACCACCTGCAGCAGCTCCTAGCATACTAGAAGCGGTATCCCCTGCTCCAAACTGAGAAGCTAGTCCAGAAGCTAGTCCACCCTTGTCTCCAGAAAGAGCAGCAGCTCCTGTCTTAAGTAGATTGGGATCTATCCCACCAAAAGATCCAAGACCTTGTAGTGCGGCACCTTTGAGATCGCCTTGAGCAGCTGACATTCCCATCTTAAGCATGTTAGGGTCTACTCCTGCGTATGATCCTGCCATACCTAGCGCAGCATCTTGTAAGCCTTTACCACTTACTAGACCTCCAAGACCTTCCGAAGCTAATCCTTGAAGTGCAGTTTTACCAACTCCGTATCCGCCAGCAGTAAGAGCATTAGCTCCAACATCAAGGGCTGCATCTCCGTATTTATTAACTCCACGCTGACCTTCTGCATTGACATTCTTTGCTAAGTTAGAAATATCCTTAGCTCCAGTAAGAGAACCTAAAGCTCCAAGAGCACCTGTTCCCATAGATAAATTAGATAAAGCGGAATCCTTGGCAAGATTCTTAGCGGTATCTACAAGGCTCATCCCAGCCCCTGCAACACCTTTAATGTCTCCCTTAGCAGCAGAGCTTACGACTTTCTCAAGACCTTTACCAGCCCCAGCAACTGCATTAGAAAGAGGATTTGTTATCTTTCCTATCGTACTAGCTATAGCTTTTGGTGCTGATATTTTTATCTTAGGAGCTGAAAACCCTTTTTTCCCACCCATCTTATATTTCCTTTATATACCATTCAAGTTCTTCGTCTTCTTCTTCTAACTTTGAAAATCCGTAAGAAGTAAGAACTTCTCTTGAAGCTTGTGCTGATTTAGCTAGTTTATTAACAGATCCATATAAATTAGTAATCTCTTTGCTTTTAGCAATTTTAGCAATTTCGTCTGCAATTTGAGATGCCACTTTCTTATTTCTTTTTTCTGGAACTACATATATATCTTCAATATAGCAACTATCTGAATCTAGATAGTAAGTTGCAAACCCATGAGGAGTTTCTAATACCCTAGGACCAAACCCTCTCTCATTCGCATAATCATCAAACATTTTAGAAAGCATATATGTACATCCCTACTAAATATTTGTTATTATTAACTAATGGCTAATAGTACCAGTCTATAGGATTTATTAGCGGTTAAGCCAGTGATTTTATTAATAGTAACTGTAGGACCAGATCTAGTAAACGCTACAAAAGGAGTACTGGATGGGAAATTTTGACCACCTGTAAGATCTGTAGCATTTATGCATACGTATCCTTTCATATCAGTAAGCCCTGTCAGGACTGTAAAGGGTTGAGAAGTAATGATTGCATACGATTGAGGGGTAGGTAGTGCTTGGGAGATGGTAACTGTTAGAGAAGTGATACTAGCTACTGCAGTAATTGTCCCTACTGAAAGTCCACTGGCATACCTTAAAGTCGATCCTATCATAGAGCTTGAAAAAGAAGTGCCGATTCCAGTTACTGTTACTCCAGACTGAGAAGCGGTTCCTGCGCTAGGAACGAAGGTTGGATTCCCAAATATATCTACCGTAACATCTATTGTTTTAAACTCAAATGGGAGGTTATCGTCTACTGTAAAGTTTTTATTGAAGCCAATAACTAGCTTATCTATAAACGGATTAAGCAATCCCCCTAAAGCATCAGCCATTTGTTTCTGATCTTTAGGGAAATCGTTTGTCTTAATTCTTACAGATTGTAGTTTCATATGGTAGTATTATACTATATTGTTTAGTATTTTCCAATTATTTATAATCTCTATTTGGAATAGCATATGTTCTAAAAGATAAAGATAGTCCATATAAACTAAAAGACTCAAGTGCTCCATTATGTATGAACTTACATCCCAGAAATCTGCATCGTTGTTTTTTTAAAGGTATATAGGTTCCAATCTCAGCTTGATCCCCTAGTCCTCCCCACGTACCTTCTCCCCAAGTACCAGCTCCAAATATACTATAGGAGTTCAGGTCAATAGGAATTTCCTCATAGTTGCTACTAATATCACTATTGTACGCAATTTCTGCATGAGAGAACGACTTAGTCTCAAACATGAAAGTTCCATCCGAGAACTGCTTACTAGTGCTAGGATCTCCTGCATGTTGAGGAGCGTACTCAATTTCAATTGGTATTGCTTTTAATACGGAGAATGGACCCTCCATGAAAGAAGGGGTTGATCTAAAATTCACAAGCTTATTAACATTATCTAAACCTGTCACCATCGCTTCAAAGGCTGAGCTTCCCATTGAAAGTTTAAATTTAGGAATGTAACCTGCTAAATATACAAAATTAGAGTTTAAAGTTTTAAGTTCTATTACCATATTAGGGTCTGCAGGAGATCCTAAAACGTAGTCTAGACTTTCAAATACTCGTCTAAGAGCGTATATGACTTCATTATACTTAGCTTGTAGTCCTGCAAATGTATCTACAAAAGCTGGATCTACTGAAGGAAACAGTACACCATAGGTAGAGAACAAAAATCCTTCGTCTGCTTCAAGCTTATACATTAGGAGAGTTAAGTTATTTAGTAAATCATCCCCTCTATTGAGCTTGACAGTTTCGTAGTAGTCTTTACTAGAAGTTTTATAGAATAGATCTAGAGTATTTAATAATCTATTAAATTCCTCAAATGTTATGTATTGTGTTTGAACACAAACATCTCCCACATTTGCCGATAGGAATAAAGGATTATTAGTAATAGTCTTATCCCCTAAGGCTCCCGGAGTTAGTTCATATCCTGTAACTTCTCTATCTGAGTAATCAAATCTACTAAAGCTTTTTCTCTCGATCTCAATGTAGTTATCAGTTCCAGACCCAAGATACATCTTATCATCATGAGCACTTACAATACCGCAAGTTTTAGTCATACTCCATTCTGTCCACGAATCTGTAACGTAATTATATCTGTAGCATATGTTTGCAGTAGTATCCTTTGCACTTTTAACTGTCCACAATAGAAATGATTTATCAGACTCGTAAGATACTGAGAATGATAGACTTGGAAGTAAGCTATTGGTAGTGATTAGGGGAAGTAATTTATCATTAATTGGCAAAGATATAGACTGCATACTAGATTCGTTTAGTTGCATTAGTCCTTGGTTAGAAAGGAAGTAGCATTGATTTCCTAAAGTAATAGCAGTATCTGGTGCTCTTATTATAGTGGTTGTATCAAATGCTCCAACATCCCAAATAGGATTAGGACCGGGATCTCCTGCTAATCGATAAACACCATCTTCTTTCAAGATGAATAAAGACTCTCGTAATTGAATGATTCTAAGAATTTGCTGATCTCTAGATCCAATGTCGATATAGTTTAGTAATGGAACAGCTTCATGTTCCTGATACTTAGAGTAATATATTCGATTAGGGATAACTTCAGAGCTACTCTTAAATAAACAAACTCCTCTGAAATCATTAAGGTATACAGAGAATCCTGTATATTCTAATTCTTCTGTTAATATCTTGGAGGTTCTGAAATATCTTTGGTTAGTGTAAGACTCGGCTCCATCATTGATATCAGTGAATCCATTAAAGCTAGAGTAGTCAGAATAGGCTAAAGCGTATGCTGGAGTGGTTAAAGAAGTATCCCAGATGTAGTAATAAGCAGGTCCAGTTGGAGAGTTAGTTACATAATATAGTCTATTTACTACGCCTATTGCTGGTAAGCTTTCAGTGGTAGTGTAAGTATATGTCTTTATACGAACTCCATGTATAAATAAAGAGCTTTGATTATTCCCAAGATTAGTACTAAGTCCTTGGTTATAAGCAGAAACAATGTCCGTCCCTACTGAAGTAGTAGTTAATCTAGCATTAGGTATACTAATTCCAATATTAGGAGTAAAGGCTAGAGTAGTAGTCGGATTGAAGGTAGTCACTACAAAAGGTAGGCTATCGATATACTTCTTCTCGATGTATATCTTTCCGGGAGTTTCCCCATAGTTAGATAAGTATTGAGCTGTATACTTAGAATTTTGATTATTATTTATAACCTTAACAAGAGATCTAGCTGTTTCTTCAATGGCATCAGCAGCTACTACTTTTGTTGAAATAGCAATTGTAGTAGTGTTTGAAGTTGGAACAACTGATGATCCCGTTTGAATAGTAGTAGTAGCTGTAGATATTAAAGGATTACTTCCACCAGAAGCTCCTGCGCCAGCAAAAGCTCCTACGTTAGTTGCAAATACCGCATTAGCTCCACTGCCAATATTATTATACGGATGAGGAGTTATGGTTAATATGCTAGTCCCCGCTACATAGTTGACGTTAAATACACGCCCAGCACCATTGAAATTAGCATTAGCAATTAAGGCAGTATTAATAGCTGCTGCAATTGCAGTAGTTGTGGTAAGCCCTGTAACAGTTGCTTTAATAAGAGTAGTGCCTACAAACGTAGGAATACTATCTGTGCCTGTTTTGTCAAACCATACTACAAACTTTCCGGGGCTAGTTATACTGTCTGTGCTTGCTGTTTCAAAGATTTCAAGATAATTATACGAACTATCAGCTATAGAACCATAGTTATTACCATCGGAATTATTAACAGTTATTGTACTTACTTGCAGATTAGAAGTAACGGCAGTATCTCCTCTCCCAACTGCAGTATTAGCTAGAGTAATTACAGATGTACCATTCCATGTTGCAGTGTCGGGGGCTGACCCTACAGGGATTGCTGTAATTATTGAAGCACCTGCTGGATATATTGAAGTAAATTCACCAGTTCCTACGATTGCTGTATTTATAGCATTTGCTATGATGGCTGTAGTAGCAGGAGCAGCACCTAATAAAGTCCTAACTGCATTATACCCACTAGGTATTGTAGTAGGTACGGGAGCCGTTCCTCCTGCAGTAGTATCCATCCAAAAGGAATATCTTTTAAGTATACCTGCTATAACTACCGACATTTGAATCTGTAGATTAGTAAAAGAAGCTATTGTGGTACTAGTTACAGTTATTTGAGATGCATTATTATATAGGGTGACTCCAACACTTCCATCCCAAAAAGGAGTAGAGCAAGCCCCTGCTACTACATTTGTAACTATAATTGTAGAGGTTGTAGCGGTAAAGGTTGTAGTAGTAGTAAAATCTAAAGTAACAGCTACAATAGCAGCATTAATAGCAGTAGCTATCGTAGTAGAAGTAGGAGCGGCATTATAGACGTTAACTTTAACTGCAATATATCCAGCTGGAATAGCATTAATAGGAGCGATAGTAGTCTGTCCGATTGTACCATCAAGCCAAAATGCATATTTTCTTTCGTTATTACCTGAGAATAATTGGATTTGATATCCAGTATAGTTAGCAGGTAACGCTGTTGTAATAGCTATAACCGATGCTTGTTTAGTGAATGAGTTAAATGTATAGGATTCAGTTCCATCATTCGTGCCATCTGATAAGATCAAATTACTTCCAGATGTCAGCTTTGTAACATCAGTAAGAGTAGAGATTATAGATTCTTTAGTTTTAGTATTAGCATAAAACATATGTCCTTTGAATAAGGATATGTCTGCTGCAGAAGGGGGAACATCATTTGCTTTTAAAATTCCTTCCCCACTAGTAGCGTTAGTATATAATGGAACTCCCGATGATCGTAAAATGTCAGACGCAGAGTCTACAATTTCAATCGAAGGTAGAGCTGTGCTTAGCTGAGCCTCGTATACTTGGAACAACTCATCTGAAGGATCGGCAGTACTTGATAATAGCTGCTCCGATCTGTATACTCTTATTTTGTAATTGCCTTGACTTTGATAGATATCTTTGGGCAGGGTTATTCGTAAACCTACTGAAGCTGTTAGGGTAATGCTAGGATTTGAAACAACAGTTCTATTAGAAGGTGCCCCAAATATAGGATTATTATTGTTATCAGTTTTAATGAAGAGAACTCTATACGCTACTTTATTAGTAAGCAGAGAAGTAGACGCTGAAAAGAATAGTCCAGAAGCAGCAGTAGAAGCTACAAATGCTACGGGAGATACAGCTTTTGCAACCCCTACGTTACTTATTACTGGACCTAAAGCGTTAGTAATATCGTATGTATCTTTTGCAGATATCTTCTTAACGCCATTACTATTGGTAATAAAGAAGTTACCTTTAGATTCTTCATATCGAAGTCTATATCCGTTATTAGGAGGAGATAGAGTAGTTGCCCCGCTAACATAACTAAATCTAGAGGTTGACGTATCTAGAAACGCTAGATTGTTATTAGAAGTATGAGCTAAGATTTGACCCTTGTACTCAAATAATTGTTTTGCAGTAAGAGGAGTGTCGGGGCTTACGTATGTCCAATAGATATTGTTAGTTGGAATATTTCCACTTGCTTCAGAGTATTGAGTCCAAAATGATAAATTGGTAGGAATGTTTCCGGTAGAAGGAGCGATACACTGGTATACTTTAGTACCGTATTTTACTTTATTACCCACTGTATAGGAAGTTAGATTATTATAAGTTGGGATTTTATACGAATAAACTGCATTTAAATATCTAACCTGATTAGCTTCGACATACAAAGTAGCATTGTCATAAAAAGGAATAAATGCGCTGTTAAAATTAGAATATATTGGGTAATAGGTATTTAAACCTCTACGAGGCTCTACTATTCCAACTCTATTAATTACTATGTTTTGGGCTTTTAATAAAGCTCCGGGAGGAACTTCCATCAAGGACTGATAGTTCGTATTAAGACCAGAGGCTTTAAGCATCACCGACTGACTAGCCATTATTAACTCCGTCTATTTCTATTTACACCTGTCATCAAAGCTCTATTAACTACCTTCCTAGGTGCTCCCTCTACTCGACTAGATATCATAGTAGTTAGCTTACTCTCCATCTCTATTACTTTTGCAGTGGCATTATTTAATCCCTCAGTATCTCCTAGAGCTTCTAATACTCTCTGAGCAACTCTCTGAGCTAGTACCATGTGTAATTCTGTAGGGACGTTAGGAATGCAGCTTTCTCCAGATAGAGCTAAGAAATCACCAACTTCTAGATCTTCTGGAATTGTTGTAATATTAGTTGTAATAGTTTTAGTACTAGTATTAATGCCAGTTATATTCTGGTCAATTTCTAAGATGTTATGAGGTGACTTTGCTTTAATAAAATCATACGTCAGAGATATAGAGAATGCAGTAGGGACGTTAGCTACGCTAATAGTTCCTAAAGTTCTATCGATATCGGTAATAGTGGCTACTTGAGTTTCTTTTACAATGGTATTTGGACGGAGATAGTAATAAAAAGCTAGGCTTCCGTAAGGGGACGGACCTACGCTAGGATGTAATACTAAATCACTGCCCATCATATAAAAGCGTCGAAACCCAGTAAAGTCAGCAGAACCTGTACCATTAGATAAACCAGTATAACGATCATCAATTGCTATCTGAGTCATCTCATACTCATTACCAACTAACTTATCTGTACTGTCTCTAAAACAAACTTCTCTAAGTTTATTAGCCAATGCCCTTTCTGGAACAGGGTATTTAGATTTACCAGATACTAGTGGAGTAATGTGCTTAAACATAAAGTATTCTTCTTTCATTTGTAGAATAGAAGGCACTAAGCCAATCATCATTTCTTCATTCATTAAGTCAATGAAATCTTGATCTGTAAATGTATTTTGGTTAGCAGAAACCATAGCTCTACGCTTAATAGACTTAAGCATAGCATTAGTGGTTAGTCCTGCTTTAACAGTACTAGTCATTTTTTATCTTTTAGATTTAAGGTCTTCTAGTTGTCTTTTAAGGTCTTCAATTTTCATTTCGATCTCATCAGCACTATCAGCTTCTTCAGAATAAGAATCTTCGGATTCACTCTCATCCTCAGACTCGCCATCGCTCTCTTCTAGAACGTCTTCAGCCTTTTCAAGACCTTTCTTAAGACCTTCCGCAGAATCAGAAGCTACAGTAACCTTGCTCATTCCACCCTTGATATCGTCGGTAAGATCGCTACCAAGCATATCAGATAGCTCTTTAGCCATTGACGCTTTAGCACGAAGTTTACCTTCATCCTTAGGCTTACCCTCTTGTTTTCTTGCCTTATCAACAAGAAGTTTCTTAAATTCTTCCATCATATGCGTTCCCCTTATAGATAACTAGACTATTTGTCTACTTATATTTGTTATTAAGTACTTATACTAAAATCAACTAGTTATAGATTAAACTGAGTATTATATCTTTCAATCGCAATTTGCATGAATTTTTCTAATCGGTCATAAGCTTGCTTTCTTCCAACTACAGACAAGCTTATGTAATCATTTCCGTTTATATAAATTTGCGATCCTTTTACATATTCAAATACAATTCCATCAATGTTTACACCGAAGGACTCTAAGGCTCCAAGTGGTGTGACATTTAATGCCTGATGAGCTAAATAGAATGCATCCTGCATTTTTTGGCGTAAATAGGCATTGTTCTCTACTTGCTGGCTAAATTTATTAGAAGGGGGCGTTGGTGCTGGCATATATTTTTACCTTTATACTGGATACAATTGTTTGTTGATTGCTAACTTCATTAACCCTAGACCTTGATTATAATACTTAATTTTATCAGCTAACGAGGAAGAGGATATTTGCAAATCAGTTAAAATCACTTTAACTTTTGTGCCATCCCAAAAAATATCTAAGTGATATGTAGTAGGTGCGCCAATATTTGAAAGTGTTGATTCTAAATCCGCAAAAAAGGAATCTACCCTTGTTTTTCTTACCTCTAGTTTTGAATACTGATTATCTGTAAAACTTGACATATTAAACTCCCAAAACTGACGAAGTTGATTCAATTCTTATTTCTGCACGATACTCATCACCTGATGCCCTTAGTGCTTCTAGTTCAAATGAAAGTTGTTCCATTGTTCCAATGAAGTCACCAACTAGAACCCATGAATTATTTTCTAGCTTCCAAATTGTAATCATATTAAACACCTCTCGCTGTTATGCATAAACAAAACATTGAGGAACCCACTCCAGCCGTTGATGTTATTGCTCTTACAAATTTAGGCAAACATTGTGAGGTGCTTACAATTTGAACACTTGTCGCTGGTGTTGCTGTAAGTGTTGTTGATGGTACACTGTACCAGTTTAAGTTATCGTTAGAACCTTGCATTTCAAAAATGGGAGCTGTTCCCCCTGCGTTCATTGTGACTGATAATTGAAATTGATCGCAGCCTTCCACAAGGTATGATGGTGTTATCGAATTCAATGTGTTTGGATCAATTGTTCGGTTTACAAAATTTCTCCATAAATCAGAAGAAGTTTGTCTTGCTGGTCTTACGACTGTATTTGTAAATGATGGAGTTATTCCCCCAACAGTTCTTACGTAGCGAATCCCTGCACCTGAGATTCTGATTTGAGGAGACTGATATTGTCCGATTGCTGTGATTCTTGGAAAATGATAAATGTCAAAATAGTTTGTTCCATCAAATGTTTCTTGAACTACAACATCCATAAATTGACCCACTCCAGATGCTGCGGTCACAGCTACCTGAAAAGCCATGTTTTGCGTGTTGCCAGTGCTAATGTTTGCACTTGTTTGTGTCGTGGTGATTGCCAATAATGCAATGTCTGTGGGTGTGTTTCCTGCAAGCTGTGCAGCTGTTATTGACGAAACTGTTGTTACACCCCC
>Ga0315294_10001199_pt1 | contig 27964 bp, 26 predicted proteins | sample YL17G13_40_MG_FD_203626 | JGI IMG/M metagenome (GOLD analysis project Ga0315294, IMG submission 203626) | Sediment microbial communities from Yellowstone Lake, YNP, Wyoming, USA - YL17G13_40 | ecosystem: Environmental > Aquatic > Freshwater > Lake > Sediment | place: USA: Wyoming | collected... | reverse complement strand
GGATTAACAGATCGAACACCCCCAGGCATAAAGCCTGCTCGCGCAGTCTTTCTGCCTGAGGGTGCCACCCGATTCGGCATCGAAGTGACTTTTTCAACAGCCCCGTAAGCCTAGGCGCCGCTAGATACCGACCAGGGATCATCGCGGTCGAGCTGATCCCTTCCTTCCCCCAGCGCCCTTTCTTCTCGAGGGGGCTTCTCTGGATTTCACCTCACCTGAAGTCCGAGTGGCAGCAAGGTGAGAGGCCACGCACAAAGCAGGTGACCTGCGCGGCTCATGCTGCCAAGTCCCTGCACAACACCTCCGCTTGCTCGAGGACAGTGAATGTCGCCTTCTCCTGTTTGTCCGGAGGGTACCCGTACTTGCGCAACAGTCGTTTCACGATCCTCCTCAAGTTGGCCCGCGCGTCGTGCCTGACTGTCCAATCGATAGTGATGTTCTTGCGAACCGCCTCGACCAGCTCGCGAGCGATGGTCTTGAGGGTCTCGTCTCCCAGGACCTTGACGGCGCTATCATTCACCTCGAGCGCGTCATAAAAGGCGAGTTCTTCATCTGTGAGCTGGAGTTTCTCCCCCCTTGTATGGGCCTCGCGCATCTCCCTGGCAAGCCCGATCAGCTCAGCGATCACTTCAGCTGCTTCAATGGTGCGATTTTGATACTTGCGAATCGTCTGCTCCAGCATCTCGGCAAACGAGCGGGCTTCGACAACATTCTTCCGCGACCGCGACCTTATCTCATCGTTGATCAGCTTTCTGAGAAGCTCCAAAGCCATGTTGGGGTACTTGAAGCCGCCGATCTCCGCGAGGAATTCATCGGAAAGGATCGAGATGTCCGGTGTCTTCAGCCCTGCTGCACCGAAGATATCCACAACTTCATCGGATGCGACCGCCCTCGATACGATCTGCCGGATCGCTGTGTCAAGGTCCTCCTCCGGCTTTCCCTCGGTTGGCGTGGCCTTTGCTATTGCAGCCCGCACCGCCTGAAAGAACCCTACATCGTCCCGAACATCCAGGGCCTTCTCGTGGGGCACGGCAAGCGCGAAAGCCTTGGACAGCTCCACAATTGCCTTCATGAATCGCTGCTTGCCATCCTCCTGCGCAAGGACGTGTTCCATCGCTTCGGCAATGATGGTCAGCCGCTCACGGGGTTTGCCGTGGATGTAGGCCGAGTAGTCGAAACCGTGGAACATCGCAGCCACGATCTCGTACTTCTCTTGCATGACAGCGACCGCCTCGTCCTGAGGGATGCCGGCGTTGAGACGGTCACCATCGGAGTACACAGCAAGAGCTTGTTTGAGCTCGTAGGCCAGACCGAGGTAGTCAACTATCAGGCCCCCGGGCTTGTCTCTGAAAACCCGGTTCACCCGGGCTATCGCCTGCATCAGACCGTGCCCCCGCATGGGTTTGTCGATGTACATCGTGTGCAATGACGGCACGTTGAATCCCGTCAACCACATGTCGCGCACAATCGCCAGCTTCATGGGATCGTCAGGATTCTTGAATCGCCCGGCGATTGCCTCCCTGCGTTGCTTATTCCGGATGTGCTGTTGCCACTGAGGCGGATCAGCGGCTGATCCCGTCATCACGACCTTGATATATCCCTTGTCATCCTCTTCCTCGTGCCAGTTAGGACGAAGCCTGACGATTGCATTGTAGAGATCCACACAGATCCGACGGCTCATGCAGACAATCATGCCCTTGCCGTCCAGCACCTCAAGCCTTTTCTCGAAGTGATCTACAATATCCTTGGCGATTAGATCTATCCTCTTCTCGGCGCCAACGAGGGCCTCCAGTCGAGCCCACCTGGTCTTCAGCTTCTCCTTCTTCTCTACTTCCTCTCCCTCGGTAACCTCCTCGAACTCAGGATCGATCTTCGGGCGCTCGTCCTCGTCAAGCTCGATCTTCGCCAGCCGACCCTCGTAGTAGATGGGCACGGTCGCTTTGTCCTCGACCGCTCGCTGGATGTCGTACGTGTCGATGTAGTCACCGAAAACCGCGGGCGTGCTCCTGTCGCTCAATTCGATAGGCGTACCGGTGAAGCCAATGAACGAGGCGTTGGGCAACGCGTCCCGCATATGCCTCGCGAAGCCGTCAATGAAGTCGTACTGGCTGCGGTGGGCCTCGTCGGCAACGACAACGATGTTTCGTCGTTCGGAAAGCGTTGGGTACGTTCCTCCGCTTTCGGGGAAGAACTTCTGGATCGTCGTAAATATCACGCCTCCTGAGGCTCTTCGGAGAAGCTCCTGCAGATTCTCCCTGCTGTCGGCCTGCAGAGGCTTCTGCCTGAGTAGGTCTTCACATGCAGAGAACTGGCTGAAAAGCTGTTCATCGAGGTCGTTCCGGTCCGTCAGCAGGACCACCGTGGGGTTGGCCATCGCCGTATGCTGGATTATCTTCCCCGCGTAAAAGACCATCGTCAGACTCTTGCCGCTTCCCTGCGTGTGCCAGACGATCCCGACCCGACGGTCGCCCCCGGGTGATGAAGCCTTCACCGTGCATTCCACGGCCTTGTTTGTCGCGTGGAACTGGTGGTATCCTGCCATTTTCTTCGTGATCCTGGAGCCGTCCACCTCGATGGCCATGAAGTGCCGGATCAGATCAAGGAACCGACCCTTCTCGAAAACCCCTCTGATCAACACCTCCAGCTCCGGCTTCCCCTTCGGCTCGACCCTGTCCCCCTCAATCGTCCGCCAGGGCAGAAACCACTCCCAGTTGGATGTGAGCGTGCCCACTCGGGCATCTAGTCCGTCCGAGACTACGAGCGCCTCGTTATACGTGAACAGGCTCGGGATTTCCTCCTTGTAGGTTCGAAACTGGTTGAAGGCGGTTCTTGTCGTCGCGGCCTCGTCCTTCGGGTTCTTGAGCTCGACAACGCCCAGCGGGAGACCGTTCACGAACACAACCATGTCCGGGCGGCGCCTGTTCTTGTCCTCTATCACTGTGAACTGATTGACGGCGAGCCAGTCGTTGTTCTTCGGATCGTTGAAATCAAGGAGCCAGACCTTGTCATGAACCACCCGGCCTTCATCGTTCCGATATTCAACGTCCACGCCGTCGGTCAGCATCCTGTGAAAATGCCGGTTATTCTCAACCAGGCTGGGACTGAGGGTTACGGTGACCTTCCGGATCGCATCCTCGATTGAGTCAGGCGGGATGTCGGGGTTTATGCTTTCAAGCGAGCGGTGCAGCCGGTCAATGAGAACCACATCGCCGTAGCTTGACCTCTCGGCGAACAGCTCCCCGGGCGCGATCTCAGGACCGTAGAAAACCTCGTAGCCGAGACTGGCAAACCAATCGAGCGCGGCTTGCTCTACGGTCGATTCTGTGATGGACGGGTTCACTCAGCCTCCTCCGCGAAGAAGTCTTCGTCGCCATCAAAGCGAATACCATCACTGGCAGTGTCCGCATGCGGACGCAACGCGTCGGCGATCTGGCTGACTATCTCAAGATCGCCCGTGTTGTAGCTAATGAACAGGCGCATGTTTTAGCTTCCTTGTTCCTTCAGGATTTTCACTATGAATGTGACCGCATTGTTGTTGTATATGCTTGGAATATTTTTCGGTATTTCTCCGCTTTGGCGATATTCCTCTTCTTTTGATTTCCTTGGATAATTATACTCAGCATAGTTAGTATCGTTTTTCAAATTATTATCCCGAATTATTCGGTACACTAAATGCTCCTTTGCATCGGGAAGTTCTTTCTTCACCTCGGCAACTAGCTCTTTGGCGGAATAAGGATATGAATCCAATAACTTCTCTTTGACAATCTTAGTTGCTTCAACGAAACCAATAGGCAGAACATCGCCAACAAGTTTTAGCGCCAGCGCACCAGAACTTTCAGAGAAATGCCCCTCCTTCACGAAGTTAAGCTTTTTGGCCAGCTCCTTATCGAGCACAAGCATTTGATGCTTATCTTTCTCAATAAGTCCCCTTTCTGTATCTAGAATAGCTGCATTAGCTGGTCCCGCTTTGGCGATTTTGCTCATCAATGATATCCATTGATCGTTTGTGCCCTTAATCCTTTGTTCAATGATATAATTTAACTCAGAAAATTCGATTTTCTGCGTCCTTCCTGCATATCGATAATAGATATCCCCATTTTTTATCAGATTGTCCCTTCCCTCATCCTTCTTGGCAATAACTGGCTTCAGGACTGACCCGTGAACATAAAACACACCAAATGACTTATCGCTCACATCGATTATCTGCTGTTCCCAGAGAATATCAGGCGAAAAAATATCTAACAGATAGCCGCTGATCCTTTCTGGATCTATTTTATCAAATTGTTCTCTTGATTTCTTACTTAGTCCAATCAGCCTTCTTGGGCTATTGGAAACTCCAAAAATGATATAGCCCCCCACATTGTTTGCGAAGGCCGCGAAATCGCGAAAATATTCGGCAAGTCCAGCAAGGTTAAATTGCACCTTAAATTCAAGCTCTTTATTCTCCCTGTGGTAAAGGGACTCATCATTTTTGAGCCGCAACAATTCATCAATAACTTCTCGTGTTATGTGGCCCATGTATGTATCTCCCCCGACATCAGCTTTGGCAATAACGAATCGCGGATGGTCGATAATGTGGCGGATTCCTTCTGGCCATCATGTTTCTTGTCCCGTAGCGGAGCCACGAGGGAATCAAATGCTTTCAGAATGTCTTTTGGCGGCACGACCTGATTGCTCATGTAGGCGGCATTGCGATTGAGGCCGGGAACTGCAGAATCGGCGCTGAGGGACGGAAGGTCTTGCAGCCCAAGAGCGTGATAAAGGTAATACAGGCTTGGGCAGTTGCTCTTGGGCACTACGTAGAAGGTGGTGTCGATTGGAAAGAAATCGGTATGAACCCAAGTTACGAATCCTGGATTACCCTTGCGTCCGACCACGATCCCAGGGCCGTTAACGAGGCTTTCACTATGCCATCCGATCTGGCCGTTCGAGCCGTAAACCGGCACTGAGCCAATGCTCCGATCATCCTCTTTGAGTCCCTTTCCGTAAGCCAGTTCGAGAATATCTCCGAGAGATTCCACCTTCCAGCCTTTCGGGATCTTGCGCAGTTCTGAGTCCACGAAGGAGTCGGGGAAGAGGGTGGCGATGTCGGACGGCAGACCCGTATCCCGACCCTCCGACTTCGCGCGTACGGGGTCGAAATCCACGAACCAGCTCTTGAATATCGCGCGCGCCATCGCCTCCAAAGTCTCATTCATCCGGCGGTTCAGCTCGATCTTATCGTCCAGCGCCCCCAGTATCCCCGCAATCTCCCGCTGGAGTGGAATTGATGGAATCCGGACCGTAATCCTTTCGAGGTCAGCCTTTGTCACATGACCAAGACCGGTAGTCTGCTTATTTCGAGCAATAGCGATGAAATGTGGTTTCAGGTACTTGAGAAGATAATAAAAGAACTCAGGCAAACAACGTTTCTTGTCTGGCAACACTTTGAAGATATGCTGATTAAGCCAGCCATCGGAGCCACGCCACCAAGACACATCGAGGGACGTTTCTGGCTGCCCCGACCATGAAAAAAGCATATCGCCTGCAGTCACCAGATAACAGGGGTCATAAGTTGCATCTGTGAATTTCGTTTGGCCAGAAATCCCGTTCTTGATTTCAGCTATTTTAATGATCTGCTTGCCCGTGGGCGTGAACTGGAAATTGCGAAATGCCATTCCATTGATCCAAGTCGCTAACGAATAGAGATCAGCCCTTGACCAGGATTCGTCAAAAACAGGCTCGTATAGCGAGCCAGGGAGCAGAGCGGATTCAACGCGGTTACCCGCCATATCCCGGCCTCCGCATGTTCTCCCGTATCTGCTTTTCCAGCTTCGCGCTTTCCGTGGATTGATCGGCAAGCTGAGCGGTGAGGCGGTCACTTGAGGTCACAATCTGTGATTTCAAGTCATCAACCGGGCTTGAAGCGCCGAAACGGCACTTTAAGATGACGCAGTCTTTGTGTGCAGTAGACTGAACACAAATGGCGTTGTGTATAGTGAAAGGGGTTTTCACTATACACAAACCGTCTTGTCTTTCGTGCACGTTACAGAACATTCCTGCCCTCGGCGATGTTAACCAGCTTCGGGAAACACATAAGAGCGGGTTTGCGCCCGCCCGCCAGTCTGAGCTCCTTTAGCACTCCTTCGCCCTTCAGTTGGCGCATTATGGACCAGGCAGTCTGGTTCGGAATCTTCGAAATCCTGATGAAATCGGTGGAAGTGAAGACAGGCTTCTTAAAGATGGTGTCCAAAGCGGCAATCGCATACTGGGAGCGGGTGATTTCGACCACGGCTTTTTTCATTTCTTCGTACAGCCCGTGGATCGCCTGGCCCTTCTCAGTGTTCTCATGCGCCTGTTCCACAACGGCCCTGAGAAAAAAGACGACCCAGCCCTGCCAATCATTCCGAGACGTCACGCGATTCAGAAAGCTGTAGTAGTCCTCGCGGTGGGATTCCAGATAGGAGCTCAGGTAGAACACCGGTTTTGAGAGCACCGCCTTCTCGGTCAGAAACAGCGGTATAAGCATCCGTCCGATGCGGCCGTTGCCGTCCAGGAAGGGATGGATAATCTCGAACTGGGCATGAACCAACGCAAGATGGACCAGAGGGTCTTTCTCATCGGTGTGGATGTATTTCTCCCAGAGGTCCAAGGCTTCTTTCATGTGTGGAACATCAGGGGGGACATAAGTTGCCGTCTCGATTGTTGAGCCCGGAGCGCCGATCCAGTTTTGGATACGGCGGAATTCGCCGCGGGCGCTGTGATGCCCGCGCGTGCCTTCCAGAAGGATCGAGTGAAGCTCTTTTATGACATTCAGACTCAAGGGTTTCTTCTTGAGCATCTCTTCGGCTGCGAAGAGGGCACGCCGATAGTTGATGATCTCCCGGATGTCTTGCCGCTTCTGTTCTGAGAATTCCTCTCCAGCCTCATGCTGGAGGACTTCAGCGAGCGACGCCTGAGTCCCCTCGATTCTCGATGAAAGCACCGCTTCTCTAAGAGTGATTGGCGACAGAAGAATCTCAGGATTGACCATGCTTTGCAGCATGCCGTCGAACCTGGCCAAAGCAGCATTTCCATTGCCAATCAATGAAACCAGCTCTCCCCATTCCAGGGAAGGCGGCAATTTATCAGGAATGAACGGTCTCATTTATCGCCCCCTGCTAGAGGAAATCCGATCCTGTCGAGATTCTTCTTGATCTGCTTCTCCAGTTTCGCGCTTTCCTTGAATTGCTCGTCAAGCTGAGCGGTCAGGCGTTTCATCTTCTCATCGAACGGTTCACCGTCATCCTCCACGTCCTCGGCGCCGACATACCGTCCCGGCGTGAGTACATAGCCGTGCTTCCCTATTTCTTCCGTTTTTGCGCTGTAGCAGAAGCCGGGCACATCGGCATATTTACCGGAGTCCTTCTCGCCGCGCCATGCGTGATAGGTTCCGGCGATCCGCGCGATTTCTTCATCGGTCAGTTCCCGATGCACGCGGTCGATGAGAACACCCATTTTGCGCGCGTCGACAAAGAGCGTTTGGCCGCGACGGTCGCGGAACTTCCCATTGCCCTTGCTTCGTGAGACAAACCACAGACACGCGGGAATCTGTGTTCCGTAGAATAACTGTCCGGGGAGGGCGATCATGCAATCGACCAGATCAGCTTCGATAATGCGCTTGCGGATTTCACCCTCACCCGATTGGTTGCTCGACATCGATCCGTTGGCGAGCACGAATCCCGCCATGCCCCGTGGCGAGAGATGATGAATGAAATGCGAAACCCAGGCGAAGTTGGCGTTGCCGGCAGGCGGCGCCCCGAACTTCCAGCGCGCATCGTCCCGTAAACGCTCACCGCCCCAGTCGCTATCGTTAAACGGAGGATTGGCGAGCAGGAAATCGGCTTTCAGGTCCTTGTGAAGGTCATCATGGAAGCTGTCGGCATGCTGCCCGCCAAGGTTGGCCTCGATTCCCCGGATGGCCAGGTTCATCTTGGCCAGTTTCCACGTGGTGGGATTGGATTCCTGGCCGTAGATGGAGATATCGCCCAGACGCCCGCCGTGCGCGCGGATGAATGCCTCACTCTGAACGAACATGCCGCTTGAGCCGCAGCAGGGATCGTACACGCGGCCCTTGTACGGCTCGATCATCTCGACAAGCAGTTTGACGATGCATCGAGGGGTGTAGAACTCGCCGCCCTTCTTTCCTTCCCTGCTCGCGAACTGTCCCAGGAAATATTCGTAGACCCGACCGAGGATGTCTTTCGACCTGTTCTCTTTGTCACCGAGGCCGATTGTGCCGATGAGGTCGATCAGCTCGCCCAGGCGTGTCTTGTCGAGTGCCGGACGCGCGTAGTCTTTAGGCAGGACGCCTTTGAGCGACGGGTTCTCCTTCTCGATGGCGACCATGGCGTCGTCGATCAGCTTGCCGATCTCGGGCAGCTTGGCGTTGTCCTGCAGATTCCACCAGCGCGCTTTCTTCGGGACCCAGAATACGTTCTCGGCGGCATATTCGTCGCGGTCCTCCGGATCCGCGCACTCCCCGGGGGGCAGGGCTTTCAGCTCGTTGTAGCGCTCCTGGAAAGCATCGGAGATGTACTTGAGGAAGATCAGGCCCAGGACGACGTGCTTGTACTCCGAGGAGTCCATGTGGCCCCGCAGCTTGTCAGCCGCAGCCCAGAGTGTCTGCTCGAAGCCGAGCCTGGCTCCGGAGTTTTTGATGGTATTCCCGGTAGCGGATTTCTTCCTGCGAGCCATATCTTACCTCAACTGAATCCGATTCTAAGCCTGGCCTCAAGCCAGTTGCGAGCCATGGTTGCGACCCTACATTAGGACTGTTTGCAGGACAGCCCATCAATCCGGTATTATATCATACGAGAATGCCGATTCGAGCATTTTCGCCGGTCGGGATCGGAAGACTATCTCACTGTACCTGAGCCTAGCTTGCTCGACACGATGCCGACCAGGGTGAGACGCGAGAATCCGCCAAGAGACCTCGGACGCGGGGATGACGTCGCGGCGAACGCGGCTTACAGAAAGAATGGCTGGCGGAATCCAATGTGCGGTACGACGAAGCTGAGATCGCTTGTACTTTCTTGCACGAGCCGATGACCTAGCGAGAATGGGAGGCTTGTATGAAACGCGAGCATCTGGAATACCTTTGGGAACAATGCGACGATGGCTGTTTGGGCCCCCCATTCCAGCCTGTGCCAAAGAAAGTCTGGCGTGATCTGCTCGCTGAGCACATTGTCAGCGATGGTTTTGAACCTGACGACGTCTATCCCTTCGACGAAGACAACGAGTATGGAAATATCGGGCGTCGATGTTTCTACAGGGATGGCATATGGCAGGTCTCCGGCTTCTCACCTGATGAACTAATTACGCTGCAATTGGATGGCAAGATTCGGATCCACTCCGTCGAACTGCAGGCGTTGGCAAGCCACACGGCAGAGCAGTGGGGAATAAGACCCGTTTTCTGGGAGCTGGAAATAGAGCACTGTATTGTGGCTTATATCATAGGGTGGAAGGGCCAAGATACGGCTGTAGTTATAACCGACTTTGGCGGTAAACACGGTTCCCTTAGTGGCTACTTGTGGGAGATCAGGGGAGTAGTTAGGGAAGAGCTCAAAGTGATGAACAAGGAAGGAGTCTTCGAAGAGCCAGGTGAAGAGGACAATGGGGAACCCGATCAGCCCTGCCCTTCGGTCTGCAAGTATCTATACGTAATCAGCATTGGTAGCTCATTTAGCAGGAGTGCCGAGACGCAGGAGCAACTGGACAGAAGTCGCATAACCTGTCTTGGCACTCAAGACTTTCTAACCGACGAGGGGCTACCTATATGGGATGCTCGGGTCAAACCAAGGACTATTCTGTCATACTCCGATGCCACAAAGGAATTCATATGCGATGGGGAACCCTTAGTACTTAGGCCTAAAGAGACGGCTATTCTCAAGGTCTTGTGGCAAAACGGTGATAAGATCACTGGCAATGAGGAGCTATATGAAGCCGTCTGGCCTCGTGGGCGCAGGGCTAAACCGAGGAGAGGAGCAAAACGGCGCAGTAAACCAGCATGGCCGGAGGCGACATTATATACGCACATTTCGGCACTCCGAAAGAAACTAAAGGGAACAAACAAACTGTCAATAGTGCGCGAAAGAGGGAAAGGTTACCGGTTGATTATACATCAGTGATTGGGGCTATCGGCTCAAGTTATTCCTATAGGGAATGTTAAGCTGATTTTAAGCTGATTCTTTAGCAAGTCTTAAGGCATTTCCAGTGGCGACATGGTATCTGTGAATCAAAAGGCAACCCTGTATACGGGTGCTTGATCGAGGTATTTCGATGGATACCAATGACAGAACAGAATCCGACAATCTCCGCGCTGAATGGGAAGCGGCTTTAGGACACAAACTGACGCTGACTGAGTTTGAGGAGCTCACGGATAACCTTCGGTTCTTCTTCGACCTTCTCCACAGTTGGCAAATTCGAAGTGAATCACGTGACTGTGCCGGTGATGATATCGGCTGCGACTCTGATTTGGGAGATAGGCTGGAGCCGCAGTTCCGAGCGTAGACCATCGGGCGGTTCGCTCAATAGATCGGAGGAAGATAGAATGAAAAGAAACACTACGAAGTCAAGATTCACTGTCACGATCAACTACTCCCCCGTCCCCATGACCCAGGCTGAGTGGGAAGCGAGTGAGGACCTTCTCGCGAAGATGGTCGCGAGGGCTATTGCGGCTGAGCAAGGGTGGCTGAAGACAAATGAAGACCGGACAGAAGGAGATGATCAGAATGCCCCAGAACTGGATTCCGGTCGGCAAGACCGACTTCCACATCAAGAGTGACAGGTTGAACTGGATAGTCGCAAGGCGCGTGAAGTGTCAGAAGACGAAGAGCAATCCTGACGGCTGCAAGTTCGTTCATGAAACCTACCATCCGAAGCTGTCCGGCGCGTTCGCGCGCATCTTCGACGAAACGACCAAACTGGCTGAGGCGAAGACCATGCGGGACATCCTGCGCGTCTGCGAGCAGACCTACGCGATGCTTCGAGAGGTGCTGGACTATGACTTCAGCGAGAAGCACAAATCCGGCCATGACCGCAACTCCGACGACGTGAAATCAGCCGCTTAGACCCGTCTGGCGGCTGCCTGGAGCGACGATGCAGGCTGCGAGATACAAGATTACCTATCCTGGCCAATCCCCACCCTGGGCGGGGATCAGTCGAAAAAGGGGACGTTGAGAATGCGTAAAACATTGAAAACTTGCGCAGAAGCACACACGGGAGATGTGAAGCACGACAACCGGCTGAAATCCCGGTGCTGGACGCGGCCGAGGAAGAAGCGACATCGCCTCAGTTTGGACGTAGAACCATTAGGAGGTCAAGTCCATGGCTGAAAGAAGAATGATATCAACAAGCATCTATGACTCGTCCGTCGCCTGGAACCTGGGACAGAAGAATCCCGGGCTCAAAGGGCTTGCGGCCCAGCGAATCCTTGAGATGCTGATCTTCCTTGCGGACGATCACGGACGCGGTCGATACATCCCCGGAATGATCAGATCGAGAGCATTCAGCTCAATACCGGAGGTGCTCGGGGAAGTCAGCGACGATGACGTGGATAACTGGCTTCGGCAAATCGAGGAGGAGGGCACTATCAAAACTTACACTGTCAATGATCAGAAGTACTACACGCTGAGCGGATGGCAGCATTATCAGCGTGGTAACTGGCGCCCAGGGCGTTCCCACATCCCCCCTCCGCCCTGGGAAGAGGCCGAAGAGGAATCCAAAAGCTTGGCGGGAGCAGTGCGCGATAAGTCGCACAAGAAGTCGCAGGGTAAGTCGACGAAGAAGTCTGCAGTGGAAGTCGACGAAGAAGTCGACACGGAAGATGTCGCAGAAAAGAAAAGAAGAGAAGAGAAAGGAAAGGAAGAAAAGCAGGCGAATGACGGCTCAGAACCCGAATCTGACCACCAAGCGCCAGCTTCCATAGGTGATATGCTCAGAGACCCTGATGTCCCCGACTCGAAGGCGGTCGCTGCAGGCTGCCGGGACCTTCCTGACCCGGAGCCGTACGGCGCGACTCAGTTCCGTCGTATAGAGCAAGGCGATGAACCGACGCCTGGACTCAATCGCAAGGAGCAGGAGGAACAGACGCACTCCCAGCGAGCGCAACCGCTTTCACGGCAAGGGCTTCCCCCCTCGCCCCAGTATGCCAGAGAGACAGATGATTGACTCAGGGACCTAACTGGCCGGAGTTGGACGCCTTGTTTAGGTGCTTCGAGAGGTCCTGGTTGGACAGGCTAGACTAGTATAGATATTTACAAAATGAAACGAATCGATTAAGATGAACGTCGAGTACTCAGATAAGACGCTTCGGCTCGGACGGCTCAGCTTTCATGAGCACTACCAGCGCTATCCCGATGAATCGGAGCTTGTTGAGTACGTCGACGCACTTCTGAGACTAGGACTGGCACTACTCCGATGACTGATTGCGTGATCTACACCAGGGTCTCAAGCAAGGAGCAGGAGGAGGGTTTCTCTCTTGCTGCCCAGATCGACCTTCTCCGCAACTACGCTAGGGGAAAGGGATTCCAGGTTGTGCAGGAGTGTCAGGAGGTCGAGAGTGCGAAAGCGCCCGGGCGTCCGAAATTCAAGCTCATGCTTGATTTCCTTCGCGCGAATCCCGAGACGGTGGTTCTGGTCGAGAAGACTGATCGCTTGTTTCGGAACCTGAAAGACTACATCACGATTGAGGATCTGAATGCCACGGTTCACTTTGTCAAGGAAGGCCAAGTCTACGGTCCCGGAGTGAATTCAAGCGACCGTCTGATGCAGGGCATGAAGGTTCTCATGGCGCGGCAGTATATCGACAACCTTAGAGAAGAAGTCAAAAAGGGCATGACCAAGCGTGCCGAGGCAGGCAAATGGAGCTGCAAGGCTCCGTACGGCTACCGCACCAATCCCGAGACGCATTCGCTGGAGATCGACCGCGCGGAAGCGGAAGGCATCAAGTGGCTGTTCGAGACATACGCCACCGGTGATTGCAGTCTGAAGGAGCTTGCGTCTGAGTTTCGCCTGAAGGGGTTCGCCTGGCGATTCGCACGACCGATGTACCCCACGCTCGCCCACAAGATGCTCAATAACCCGATCTACATGGGGGTGGTCAGATGGGGCGACATCATCTCTCAGGGTGAGCATGAACCGATTATCGACGCCGCCCTCTGGCAGAAAGTCCAGGACACGATTCACCAGAGGTCCCGTCCGAAAGCTCATAAGCACGAGTTTGCCTTCCGTGGGTTGGTCCGCTGCGGTCACTGCGGCTGCCTCATGACCGGCTCGATCAACAAAGGGCATCTCTACTACAAGTGCAGCAACGCCCGCGGTAAATGCAGAGGGAACGGCTATGTCAGGGAAGACAGACTGGACGGCATGTTCATCAGGAGCCTGAAGAAAATCCGCCTGTCAGACACGGACTGCCGGCTCATGATTTCAGCTGTAAGGGATTTCAAGAGGAACGAGGTCGTTGACCGTGACAAGGAAATCGAGCGCTTGAGCAAGGAAACGTCCCGGCTCAAGGGGAAAATCGATCAGGCTTACGACGATTACCAGGACGGCAAGATCGACCGGGACACGTGGCAGCGCGCGCATCAGCGCCACTCGTCGAAACTCTCGGAAGTGAGAGGGCGTATCCAACTCACGGAGAAGCCGGGACCCACTCTCTATGATCACGCTGAGCGGCTTATAAACACCGCCATGAGCGCATCGGGTCAGTTCTCCACCGGAAACCCCGACAAGAAGAAGGCGATCCTGAAGGCGGTCGTATCTAACTGCACCATGACCTCCGGAAACCTGCATTATTCCTACAAAAAACCCTTCGACATCTTCGCCGAAGGGTCTAATTCTCCCGGGTGGTGGAGCTGAGGGGAATCGAACCCCTGGCCTCTAGAGTGCGATTCTAGCGCTCTCCCATCTGAGCTACAGCCCCATGCTGAGGGGGCACCGTAATATACTCGTCAATCGAAGCCCCGTCAAGACCCGGCACCGCACCAGCCCTACATATCAAACACCTTGCCGGGGTTGAGGATGCCTTGGGGGTCGAGCGTGCGCTTCAGGGAGCGCATAAGCGAGAATTCCGCTTCCGACATCGCGAGCTTCAGATACGGCTTCTGCGACCACCCGATGCCGTGCTCGCCGGAGATGGTCCCGCCGAGCCTCACGCAGTGCTCGAATATCTCGACGATTGTCGGCGGAAGCTTGTCAGTCCATTCCTCGTCGGTCATGGTGTCCTTGAGGAGGTTCACATGTAAATTTCCGTCACCCGCGTGACCGTAACACACGCTCCTCACCCCGCGCCTCAGGCAAATCTCCTTCACGCCGACGTACAGGTCGGGAAGGCTCGCGCGCGGAACCACCGTGTCCTCCTCCTTGTAGACCGAGTGCGCCTTGACCGCCTCGCCCACGGCCCTGCGCACCTCCCACATCTCGTTCACGCGCTGACCCGAATCCGCGAGGATCACATCGATCGCCCCGCCACCCCCGCCACCCCCGTCCCCGCCTTCATCGCAGACCGTCCCGGCAAGCTCGATTTCCTCCCGCAGCCTCGCATCGTCGTTCCCGTCAAGCTCGATAAGAATCTGCGCGGCGGCGTCGGAGTTGGGAAGGCTTCGGTCGAGATGCCTGAGGGCCATTTGCATCGCATCTCGTTCTATGAATTCACACGCGGACGGAACCAGTCCCGCGCGGAAAAGCGCCGGCACCGTTGCGCACGCCTTGAATGCATCGTCGTACGCCGCCAGCAGCACGATCGAAAATTTCGGCTTCGCAATCAGCTTCAGCGTTGCCTTCGTCACAACGCCGAGCGTGCCCTCACTCCCGATGAAAAGTTGCGTGAGATTGTAGCCGGCAACGTTCTTGAGAAGCTTCCCGCCGGTTGAGATAATCTCGCCCGTCGGCAAAACGACCTCCAGACCGTACACCCAGTCTTTCGTGACACCGTACTTCACCGCCCGCGGTCCGCCGGAATTCTCCGCGATGTTTCCGCCGATGAAGCATGACCCGCGGCTCGCGGGGTCGGGAGGATAGAATAAACCTTGCTCCTCCACTGCATTCTGGAACGCTTCCGTTATGACGCCGGCCTCGACTGTGGCGAACAGGTTCTCGCGGTCGATCTCGATGATTTCGTTCAGGCGATCCGTGAGAAGCACAATTCCGCCGTGCACCGGAAGCGCCCCGCCTGAGAGACCGGTTCCACCGCCCCGAGGCGTGACGGGGATCATCTCTTGCGATGCGAGACGAAGAATCTCGCTGATCTCGCCGGCAGTGCGAGGTCGGACGACACATTCGGGGACAAAGCAAAGGTCCTCGGTTTCATCGCAGGACGCGAGTTTCAGCGAATCGGGATCTGTCAGCACGAATTCATTGCCGACAATACGTCGGAGAGCTTCGAAATGGGTATCTGAAAGGCGATTGAACATCGGCCGGAGTGGAATTATACCAGAGAGCCGTCGCGACGATGCGTGTCGGAAACATCACTGCTATACTGGAACTCGGACGACCCGATTCGGCGTCGGGCCGGGAATGCCGTGGCGAAGAAGAAGAAGAACAAGAAATCCTCCGACAAGACACCGGGGCGGCCTTCGTATGTCAACAGGCAGGCGCTCAGGGACTATCACGTGCTCGACCGGTTCGAGGCGGGCATTTCGCTTGCCGGGCAGGAGGTCAAGAGCATCCGCGCGGGCGGGCTGGATCTGAAGGACGCCTACGCGCGGGTCAAGGACGGGGAAGTGATCCTGTTCGAGATGAACATAGCGCCGTACAAGTTCGCCACTATCGACCCGCTCCCGCCGCGACGTCCCAGGCGGCTTCTGTTGAACAAACGCGAGATACGCAAAATCAAAGGTGCGGTCGAGGAGAAGGGAATGACCATGGTGCCGCTGAAAGTGTATTTCGCGCGGCATCTGGTGAAGGTGGAGATCGGCATCTGCAAAGGGAAGCGGCTGTATGAGAAGCGCGACGTGATCTCGAAGAAAGAGGCCGAGCGGGAAAAGGAGCGAGCTATCAGGGAGAAGGATTAGAGTCGGTTCGTGTAGCAATGCGCCTCCGGCGCATAGTTCCTCGTATTCCTGCCGATAAGAACCATGTGCAGGATGCGCATGACTACGTTGTGGTTCGCGTCAAGAACCATGCGCAGGATGCGCGTGACTACGTTGTGGTTCGCGTCAAGAACCATGCGCAGGATGCGCGTGACTACATGGCGCCCGATCGCGTATAATCATTTTCAAAACCTTACGAGGAGGGAGACTATGAATCTCCAAAGCGACGATTTCACCGGCGGCAACCGTCTGCCAGATCAGCACGCATACGCGCGCGACAACCAGAGCCCGGCACTCAAATGGACCGATCTTCCCGAGGGCACAAAGGAGTTCGCGATAATCTGCGACGATCCGGATGCTCCCGTGGGAACCTGGGTGCACTGGGTGATCTACGGGATTCACTCATCGATCAGGAGACTTGAAAGGGGCGTAGCGAAGAGCTCCGAGCTCAAGGAAGTCGGGGGTGCGAAGCAGGGCAAGAACGATTTCGGACAGGTGGGCTATGACGGCCCGCATCCACCGCCGGGGCGACCGCACAGGTATTTCTTCAGGCTTTTCGCATTGAGCGAACCACTGGGCCTCGGACCCGGCGCGACCGCGACCCAGATTCGCAAGGCCATGCAGGGAAGAATCCTTGCCGAGCAGGAGATAGTTGGGATGTACTCAAGATAGGCATGGAGGGGCCGGTGACAGGCACCCCGATTTCGCCTTCCCGGGCCGGGTAGCGAAAGTGAAGCAGACACGAAGGCGAAATCGGTGTGCCAGTCCCCGACCTGTGCAAAAGAAAGACCCGGGATCAGGTCCCGGGTCGTTTTCGTAAAGACCTTATACCGCCGTCCATTCCGGAAGACGGGGTGTGTCAAACAGATCAGTTGAGCGGAAGCGGGTAGACCAGCACAAGCTTCTCATCGACCTCGGTAGAGATCAGAGTAAGCACGTGCGGGTCCTGGGTGATCCACTCACCGCAGGTGTAGTAGTGGTACAAATCCACATCTTCCGTGAGCCAGTGCCACGTGATGTTGTCGGTGTAGCCGTCATCGTACTCGGGAGTTGCGCCGCCGCCGTACTGCATGAGCATTCCGAGCCAACCGAAGAGTTGATCATAGGCCTGGTCGGGAAAGTACTGGCTGGCTTCGCACATGATGCACAGGATGCCTCCATTGTCTATGAACTCCTGCATCGCATGAGCTTCTTCCTCAGTGTACGGCGGATCGGGCGGCAAGTCGCTGGTGTTCAGCCCGATTATGATAACTACCCGGCTACCGGTGGCGTCGAAGTAGTCGTTCTGCGTCCTGCTTAGCGAGTATCCGAGGGAGGTGCACGTGGCCTGGAAAGCTTCGATGGTCTGTCCCATGACGTTAGTCTTACCTTCCCAGATCTGGACGTGGGTGTAGTCGTTGTAAGAGCCTTCGATGTTCTGGCTGATGAGGTTCTTCATCAATATCTGGTTGTCACCACCATTCTCGGTGCACTGTAGACGCATCGTGCCGCACCAGTCGGGGAGGAAGTACACGTACGCGTAATCGCCCTCGGGAGTGAGATTTGTTACCGGCACATCGCACAGCAGGTATGCCGCCAGCGGCGCGGTGGGCCACTTGAATTTGCTCGTGTCGCCCTGAATCTGGGGCTCGAAGGTGTTGGGGCTCGCGCTCTCGACCGTGATGAGAAGCTGCTGATTCTCAAGGCCGTCGGGCATCATGTCCTCGATCCTGATTCGATATGTGGCCTGAGTCGGGGTCGTGCTCTCGACGAATTCCATGGTGTTTCGGACATCGACCGGGGCGTCGAACAAGGTCGGGGACTCCAGCCAGACATGGGAAATCTCGTTCAGCACGTTGCCGCCGGTAGCCTGCCAGTCGCCGACGGTGAGGAGGAATTCGAGGTCGCCGCCGGCTACCCACTCATCGACGTAGTAGGGTATCTCAACGTATTCCGGCACTCTAACCAGGTAGGGCTCCTGGCAGTTGGCCAGGAGGTCAAAGGCCTGTGCGGGATAATTCGGAGCGTAGGCCGGGTTCGGCAGCGACCAGCTCGCGCTCACCGCATACTTGAACCGGTAGATGGGGAACTGGGTCTTGTTGAACTGCAGCCGGTACTGCCGCTTGGCATAGCCGTCAACCGACGGGAAAGTCGCCCTGGTGGTCGGATCCAGCTGGTAAATAGGCTGAGTCGGCTTAAGGCTCGGGGTGTGCAGTTTGTACGGGTTCACCGTGCTTGTAGCCGTGAAGCCGGCTTTCGCGAAGTGACCTTCGGTATACCCGAAAACCGTGCCGTACGTCGTGAACTCCGCCTGGTTCCACCACCGGCTGTAACCGTCGGGGTTGACCATCTTCATCTGGCCCGGCGCGGCAAACTTCACTCCTGAATCGTGAATTCCCGTCCTGCCGCCCTCAGCCATGATTATTCCGCGCACATCGAATCCCCGGAAGATAGTCTTGCCCGGGAACGGGTGCCTCAGGGTAATGTCCATGGTGATAAGTCCGTTCATTATGTCGGACTCGGGGGAGTTAAGCTGGATCGTCACAAACTCGATCGGTGCGATGGGGGGCTGGAGGAAACGCACCACGTTGGCGGTGAATTCGGCCGTTCGGATCGGGACCATCTCGATGCTGCCGGTCTCGCCGTCGATGGTGACGTCCCACAGACCCCAGCACATCTCGCCGGCCACCCCCGCGCCGTCGCGGAATTCGGGCGTTGTGCCCGGCGTTGTTGTGCTCGGATTCTGGCTGCAGCCGCTGAACATGACAATAAGGCAGCATGCAGCTATGCATGTTGTGGTAAAGCGGGAGAACATTTTTTTGGGACCTCCGGAATGGGATTCAACTTATTAGAGGATAGCATTTTTTGGCGATTTCAACCACAGGCGGCCATTTCTTCTCAGGGATTTAGATGCCGTACCGGGCGGTTTCAATGCGACTCGGGAAGGAGAAATCTCCGAAACCCGGCGGATGCGGTCAGCCGGCCGCTCTGACCAGGAAAGAGTAGAAAGCCCGAATCTCCCTGGCGAAGTCCTCCATGTCGAGCATTTCGCCGACCCCGCCCCTTCTGGTGAGGGTTTCGGACAGGGTCCCGCCGATCGCGAACGGCTCCCAACCCAAAACGCACGTGCCGTACCGCCGCAGCGCACCCAGACCTGTCGGCCACGGCGCGAGCCCGACTACAAGAAACGCGTCGGGATCGACCTCGTGAAGCGCTGCCCGTGCGAGCGCAAGTGCCTCGGGGACGATCTCGCTTGCGCTTGGCGGTGTGACGGATTTCTCGGAAAGGTAAACCCCGTCCGATTTCAGAAGCTCAGCCACTTCTCGCGCGACCTCCTCCGGGTTTTCACCAGGGGGGAAGCTGTAATTGATCTCCGCTTCGGCGACGCTCGGCCTGAGGCCGTCGGGCGCCGTCGCGCTGATGCGCACGATATTGCGCTCAGTTCTCAGGGCGGCCTTGAGAAGCATCAGCAGCCCGGCATCCATCTGCGTCTCCAGCTCAAGGGCCCTTAGAGACCTGTCGACCGTGGCCTGCCTGTTGAGCCCATCGAGAAGCTCCCTCAGCCCGCGATCCGGGATTATCGGCGCAATGGACTGGACAAGCGCCTGCGATGCATCCGATGGCCTCGGGGGGAAGTCGTATCCGCACAATCGGCTGAGCGCCGCCGCAAGCTGCTCGACCGGGTCTTTCCCGGTTCTGACACCAGCCCGGCCACCATCACCCTCGGAGCGGAGCTTCATTTGGAGGACACCCTTCTCGCCGGTGGTCAAAAACGAGCACGGGGCCCCTCCCGGGCCGGTCCAGCTCATCGCGCCCCATGCCAGGGCTATGTCGCTGGTGATGTGCTCGAGGTGATTTTCCGCGAGCGCGCGAAGGCCCAGACCCTTCCCGCCCGCTCCCTCGCTCGTTGCGGCAAGCCTCACCGTACGCCTCAGCGGAATGCCTGTCCTGACAAGCAGAACAAGCGCCATGGCCTGGGCCACCGCGAGATGAGTTCCCATGAGCGCACCCGGACCAGTCAGGGATCTGCCCATCAGACGTCCCGGAAGATCCAGGTCATTTGATGTCCTGGGGGCGCTGTCAAGATGGCTCAGGAGCAGAAGGGGCTCCTCGGCCCCGCTTCCCGGGACATGGGCGACGAGGTTGGGTCTGGCCGAACAAAGCAGATTCCCGCCCCCTCCGGAATTGGAACGAGGCGGAAGAAGCACCGCCGGAATTCCTTCGCTCTCAAGCAGATTGAGGAGATATTTCGCTGCGGGGAGCTCCCATGCGGGAGGCGAGGAGGTCCCGTGCGAGAGAATGTGGCCGAGATGCTCGACCGCCTCGCGTGCGACATCGGTCCACGGGATGCTCTGCGATGTGGCCATGCTGAAACGGGTCGCCGAGGGAACGGTGATGTCCCACCCTCAGGATCAGGCGACACGTGCATTTTAATTGTCCGAGGGCGGTCAGAGCAAGAGCTTCCGCAGAATATCTTTGGGGCAATGTCGCCGAAGCGTAATCCGGACGGACTTGGGAGGCAGATCCGAAATCCGGTGATCCGCAGTTCAGAACTTCGGTATGTACGTTTCTCCGGTCCAGGGACCCTCCAGGGTTACCTGCGGGTAGTTCCCGGGACCCGCCGCGCACGTGACCTGAAATATCTCCTGGCCGCTCTGCACACCGATGATCCTGAATGCATCGCGACCCGACTGCACCTTCGAATCATTCCGCTCTTTCAGCCTCACCATCACGTTGTAGGCGAACTTCCCGGCCGTCTGGGCGTCCGGCAGGTCTTTTGTGACGCACCGGTAGACCCCGGGCTGGCCATCAAACTTGAAACTGACGACATATGGCCGGCAGTCGTCGGCGGTTTTCAAGTTCTGCTCGACGAGAGTACCGAGGTCGCGGTCCTTCGCGGCCTGCGGATCGAGCATTTTAGCGCAGCCTGCACTGTAGAGGGCCGCTACAAGCCCTATGAGCCCTATGATAATGGCCCGTTTCGTCATGAGTTCCTCACCGTCCTGTTACTCCCGCCCGACGTTTGTTTTGATAATCATACACGATCTTGAGTCGGAAGCACCGTTACCTCAAGGTAGGATCGTATACCTCGCCGGCCCACAGACCCGTCAGAGCAACCTGGGGATAGTTCCCGGGACCCCTTGTGTATGTGACCTGGAATATCTCCTGGCCGTTCTGCACACCGATGATCCTGAATGCGTGGCGACCCGTCTGCACTTTCGTGTCGTTCCGCTCTATCAGTCGCACCATCGCGTTGTAGGCAAACTTCCAGGCCGCCTGTCCGTCAGGTAGGTCCTTTGTGACGCACCGATAGACCCCGGGCTGGCCATCAAACTTGAAACTGACGATATATGGCCGGGAGTCGCAGGCGGTCTTCAAAGTTTGCTCGACGATAGCACCGAGATCGCGGTCCTTGGCTGCTTGCGTTTCGGGAGTTGCGGTCACACCAAAGCCGTAAAGAAGCAATCCCAGTCCCTCAAAGATTGTCACGCAGCCGACGCTGCATAGAACCATCATCAGCCCCAGAAGTCCCGCGACTATGGCACGCTTCATCATGAGTTCCTCACCGTCCTGTGACTCCCACCCGATGCATTTTAGATGATCAAACACTCTTTTGGTTCAACGCGGCGTAACGTCCCTATGAGCCGACCGCGCGGGCACTATTCCTCATTCCGGCAAAACGCAGAGATCGCCCTCCATGAATCCCCCGCCGGTCACCCATACAGCCTTGCAGCTTGTGATATCGACCTCGGTCACTCTTACCCGACCCAGAAGCGTTCGATCCTTCCATACGACCTCACCGTTCGAATCGGTCACCGCCCCGAGCCGGTAGACCTCGAATTCCATGTCCTTCTCGATATGAGCGTTCGCGCCGATGCCTATGACAACGAAATCCTCGGTGACCGCGAGCAGGGGCGCCTGGATGGGGAAATACCCGAAGAGCTGATCCATCAGGTTCTCGACGGCCTTCAGGGTGGCGTGCCCGATCATGGATTCCGCGAATTCGTCGGAGCCGAACTCTATGGAGCCGATCCAGTCAGGCCAGTCGGCGCCGCTGATGTAGACGCCGGTCTCGGATTCCTCACCTTCCGCAGACGCCGCCAGGACCGTCGCGCCCGTAACGGTGTCTATCACGGAGAAGTCGAGCCTTACGTCGGCGCGCTGTCTCGAGATGGCTACATCGACTCCCTCTGAATCGCCCAGGAATCCGCCCGCGGAGGATTCCTCGTAGCCGAAATTGGTGACCTGTCCGGCAAGGATGTAGTCGACACCGAGGGCCCGGCCCATCTCGACCGCAGCATCCGGCTCGATGTAGCCGGACTGACCGAGCTCCACTTCCTCGAGACTTTCGCCGCGCTGGATCACCTCGAACCGTCCGGATTCCGCGAGATGCGTGATGATGATGGCCGTAAGGCCGTCGCCGATTGTCGAGTCGTGATAGTCAGCGGGGTTCTCGAAGGTCCAGACGACGATTTTCGGACGTCCCGCCGCACGGATCGGGGTCATGGTCGACTCAGCCGTGACGGTGGTCGTGGACTGGTTCGATTCCTGGGTTCCCGGGCTTGATTGGGTCTCCTGCGCGACCGCGTAGCCGCCGGGAACGACCATAATCAGGGCTGAAAGAGCCGACAGGAAAATTGCGTTCAGAATTCTTGCAGCCATGGGTTCTCCGCCCTTACACAACCGCCCCAGCGCATCCGCAATGGAAGCGTACAAGAGCGAAGCATGGGGTGTCAAGCAGTCCCCTGGAAGGGGTGCATCCGGACCCGGTGCGCCGGCTTTCCAGCCGGCTCTTCTCTTTGTCATGCCGCTTGGAAAAGCGGCGCACCCGGCAGCGGGAGTCGATCTGTTGAGTTTGACCCCTCTCCCGGCTATCATTCGCAGCCACAGGACAGTGTCAACACTACCTGGGGAGGTCTGGGTTGTTCTGTTACAGATGCGGCACGGAGCTTCCTGACGATTCCGTTTTTTGCGGCACATGCGGCGAGCGTCTGCACGGGGAAGGTCGGAAGCCGGGCACCGACCGGGAAACATCGAGAGCGAACCGCGAGATGGACTTCGGGAGCGACAAGCCCGGGACGTATGGTTCCGCGCGATCGGAATACCCTTCCGGCTCAGACCAGGCGCCTCCATCGCAAACGGGCTGGGATTCGTCATCGGGCGCACGGGATATGCAACCCGGGACCTGGTCCCAGACGCGATACGTCGATGCCGGGGATGAGTTCAACCAGCATGTGCGTCCGGAAAGAGACAGGTTCGGCTTCAAGATACCGGCCGAATATCCTCCCTACTTCGATCGCAACGGGTGGTGCTGGCCCGGCTTCTGGTTCCCCGCGTACTGGTGCTGCATCAAGGGCATATATAACCAGGCATGGAAATACATCCTGGTCAAACTCCTGAGCGGACTGGTAGCGTCCATCTGGTGCGGGCTTGTCGGGTACAGGGAATACAGCGACTTCATCAACCGCCACACGCCGGAGGAGATCACCCGGCACAAAGGCACCGGCATGGGGTGTTTCATCAGCCTGATTGTGACGGGGGTTGTGGCAATTATCCTCTACTTCGTGTTCCTGGTGGTATTGATGTCCGAGATGGGCAGCTATTGACGAGAGCAGGGCACAGACAAGCCGCCGACTCAGGCTTTCTCAGGTGCTTTAATCATCTCAGGACCGAAAGTCTCAATATGGAACTTGATTGCGGACCTCGCATCATCCAAAGCCTGCTGGTATGTATCCCCCTGACCGACCACTACCCCCTTGAGCCCAAGAGGATAGGCCACATAACCATCGGGGTGTTTCTCTACTATGATTTTGAACCGCCTCATTGATCCCTCCGCGAACCAGATCTGATCAGCAGTAATTCTAGCACAAGCCGCACTCCGGGGCCCGCGCGTGAGCAAGGGCGTATCTGACGCGCGCGGGCACGACTTCTCAATCGCAGCCAGCCCAGCAAAGAATGCTATTATACTCCACGGGAGGATTTGAACTATGTTTGCGTTTTTCCCTTGGCTAACAATTGAGGACGATGGGTGGAATGAGGATCTGACTTTCGGCCGGTTCAGTTTGTTGCCTTATCAGAGAGGCGTGAGTCCAGCAGGTCCGAGCACACCGGCTCAAGATCTTATCGACGCGACACTCAAACATTACTTGAAATACCGCGGAAGGGATTCGCAACCTGTCAGCACCGCGACGCTCATTGCCGTAGATGGCAACCTCGAGTTCGACCACTCAGACAGGTCTTTGGTAAATGAGCTTTTTGCGTTCAAGGAAGTTGTTGCCTTTGCGGGCTTGGCCATCCGCTCACCGGCATGGCAGGAAGGAGGAAGCCACTGCAACAGCACTTGCTTTGAGATTGAAATCCAGGGCCAGTACAATCCTAAGTTCGGAGTGACTAGGATATCGCGGCAGTACGGAGGGAGTCATATCTCATTTTTTGTCGGGGAGGTTCACTGTCCGCACTTTGCAGATCAGTTCACGGGTATCAGGCTTGATGCTGCACTCATTAAAGCACTGTGGAAAATACATTCGCCAGACAGAAGGAGCCGGATGGAGACGGCAATCAGACTGTTCAATGCTGCTAACACGGACAGTGATCAGAAGTCGTTCTACGAAGAGTTGATGGAGATTGTGAGCGCAATGGAGTATCTCCTGGAGGTCAGGGGATCAAAGAAGGGTCATGCCCTGGGAGTTAATCTCGAGCGAGATTTTCGTCCGTCGTCCGGAACGCCTCGTATTCCGCGGCATCCTCTGCTAAGCAATGGCGGTCTTCGAAAGAAATATAGACGAGCCTTGACGGTGCTGGGAATATGGGCTTGGGATCTTTACATTTGGCGGGACTACTTCGCGCACGGGGAAATCATGCCAGACACAGGAAAGGTTGCTCAAGAGCGCCACCACATATTGGAGCCTGAAGAGCACTTAGTCTTGGCTAATTTCGCTTTCCCGAGGCTAGTTAAAGCGATGTTGGAGAGGCAGAAGGCGTATACCTTGACAGAAGATGATCGGGACGAAATCGATCTATTCGAGCACCTGATAGTCCTGGATTTTGACCAGCTAGCCAAGCAGCTTAAAGACGATCAGCCGAATATTTGGGACAAGGCTGTCGAGGATTTCAAGGGTGAACGCGAGACACACCGAATGGTCGCGCGTTATCGCAAAGCTCTTGATAACCAAGGACTCGTATAGGGCCGTATCGAACATGCCTTTCTGCTACGGTCCCCTGCGTCAGCTTCAAAGTGAAGCTCGGGTCGGAGCCATGCTGGAGCCACTGAGAGACCGCCCTCTGTGGGAGCATTCACGGAATGCGTTCAGCAACCGAAGTGTGACCGAAGGTTGAAAGTGATCAGGACAAGATAAGAGCCCACGGGGAAGGTGAACCTTTCTGTCGCGCAGGGAGATGGTATTTGGGGCTATCCGCTTGCGTATTTCAGGCAAGCCTGTATGTCTTCCCTGGCGATGCCCGGATAGTTCTCAAGGATCTCCGATTCGGTCCAACCCTGCGCCAGAAGGTCAACAATAAATTCGACCGCAATTCGGGTTCCCTTGATGACGGGTTTTCCGACGAGAATCTCAGGGTCTATCACGATTCGGTCTTCCCATTTCATGGCGATCTCCCGGGGATAATTATAACATCGGGACAGACGAGAAGCGCCTACTGCATGAATGTTCGCAATGATTCCATCGCCGTGGTGAAGCGCTCGTGCCAGGAATTCCGGCGCGCGTAATCAAGAAACTGTTCCCTGCGCTCCTTCCTCCAATTCTCGTCGATCGCTCTTGAGACCATGCTCACGAACTCATCATCGGACGACGCCAGCAGCGCCGGGCTGTCGAGGTCTTCAAGCTCCCTCCATCGAGTGCTCACGACAGGAAGCCCGGACGCGAAGAACTCGAACAGCTTCAACGGGGAAACGCTCTCGACCAGACGGGTCCGCTTGAACGGGATGATCCCACAGTCGGCATGGACAAGGTAGCGAGGGATTTCCTCGTACGGTCTCGGACCCAGCGCGCGAACGTTCCCGGTCTGAGAGGTCCACCCCATGTCGATACCGGCCTGTCCGATAAGGACGGTGGTGATATCGGCGCGCTCGCGTGCGAGTTTCTGTATCCATGCCGGCTCGAACCATTCCTCGATCGCGCCGACATAAACTGCGATCGGCCCTTTGATGTCCCGGTATTCGTCCGGCCGGGAAAAATCCCCCTGGAAATGGGAATCGTCAACACCGTTCCGGAGAAGCGTGAGTTTGCCTGCGTACTGCGGTCGAAACCGATCCTCAAGGGGCGATGATGTCACGAAAACGACGTCCGCTCGTTTCGCAAGCTTGTCCTCAACACTCTTCAGAGCACTTGGCATGTTCCTGAACTCAACATTATCGTCTGCAATCCTGACCGCCACCGCTTTCGCCTCGGCGATATCCGCGACCGAATGCATGGCCGTGTCGGTGATCCAAACAAGATCTGGCTCGTAGAATCCGGTCAGGATCAACCACTCCCTCAACGAAGGCCTGAAAAATCTGTAACTGTTCTCAAGCACCCAGAGGGACGAAAGTCCGGGGGAGTTCAGGAAAGGGAGGTACGTGTAAGGCACCAACTCCGTGGGCCCGTCTGCATGTTTCTCGGGGCCTTCACGAGACCGCCTCATTCTCTCCTCGTTCCCGGCCTTCAGACCATGGAGAAAACTCACCGGATGGCTGATCCAGAGGACCTCCCAGCCCGATGAGAGAAACTCGCGGGCGTAATGATGGTTCCCGATGCGAAAGACTGCGTTCCAGGGGTGATATTCGCAGATGATGACTTTCATGCCCGGTTCTCGCTATCCCGGCACATCGGGGGCAGCCCGGAAAATGAAATGGGCGCGACCGCTGTCGGGCGGCGGCTCAAACCTTAACGTGGTGTTCGGAATTTCCGCACCATACTCGCTGGAGAACATCGTGTCCACGAACTGGACCGTCCAGCCCGGAAAATACAGGATCTCCGCGACCATGTTCCCGTCCTTGTCCAGAATCTTCAGATAGCTGGTCCCCGCAGCAAGGGGCGCAAGGCCCGGCGCGAGCGGGAAATTCCAGACGATATCGGTCTCACCGACCTTTTCCGACAGTTCGACGACATCCTCGATTTCGAACTGGCGACGCTGACGGTCGTGGGTGACGGTTCTTGTCACGCGCACGTCTTCTTTCGACCAGGGACCGTATCCCAGCAGGACGCCTTCGAGCCTTGCACGATCCGACCCGGTTTCCACCCCGGAAAAGCGGGTCTCGATCGTCTGCGGGAGCGTGAAGAGGTTCCCCTCCACAAAGCGATTCTGTTCGTCCCTGCCGACTGCAACGGTCGCGTGCGACTCGGTCGAGCGATACCGATTCCGCCTGACGGGGTCCGAGGTATAAACGGCCGATCCGGGATCGACGATGAGAGGTTTACCACTGAACCAGATGGTGATCGACAATTGATCGTTATGAGCGTGGCCGCCGGCGCCATTCTGTCCTACAGGCCCGAGGCGAAATGTCAGGAGGTCCTCTTCGTCTTCAGACCTCAGGCACCACAGACCGCCGTCGGGAAAGGCGCCGGCCATCGGACGCCGCTGTGCTCCCAGCCATTCAAATCTCTCAAGCCCATCTCTCCCGAGAAGCCATAGAATTTCGGGAACCGCACCCAGGTCCTTCCTCCTGAGCGCGGGTTCGCCCAGATAGGCCGCACAAAGCGCAAGCAGGTAGTTCAAGGAAGAAGAATCTCTTGTCTGGAGAGCCATGAAGAGGCCCGAGTCGTTGTCGCCGATCAGTGGAAACGATCCGTCAGGCATCGTGATGTCGCGGACGAAGGCAGCCATCGATTTCAACCCGGCACGATATGCTTCATCCGTACGCATCCCGGCCCGCTCGATGAATATCGCAGGAATGAGGAAGCATTCGAGGGCAAGACGATGGTATGCGGTCGACGCCTCGA
>Ga0315294_10001198_pt1 | contig 27986 bp, 25 predicted proteins | sample YL17G13_40_MG_FD_203626 | JGI IMG/M metagenome (GOLD analysis project Ga0315294, IMG submission 203626) | Sediment microbial communities from Yellowstone Lake, YNP, Wyoming, USA - YL17G13_40 | ecosystem: Environmental > Aquatic > Freshwater > Lake > Sediment | place: USA: Wyoming | collected... | reverse complement strand
CGACCCCGGCGCCCAGACAGCCCGCCTGGAGCAGGACCCAGACCGCGATCCCACCCACGACCGCGGCCACCGCTCCGGAGGTCGGAACGCCTGCCGCCTGAACCATCCGCCGGCACACGGACAGCGCCGCATCCAGCGGGAGCGGGTTGAGCAGTTCGGCCAGGAACAGGATCGCGGCTCCCCACGCAGCCGCTACGGCCGCGGACGCAAAAACTCCGCGCCTCATCGGATGGCCGCGGTGACCTGGGCGAGCGCCTGCCGGAACTCGGTGCGGCCCGGATCGGTGCGGACGGCGGCCGCGAACTCCTCCGCCGCCTCGCGCAGACGGCCCGCCCGGGCGAGGATGATGCCGACCCCGAAGTGAGCCTGCCCGTCGGTCGGCAGGAGCTCGAGCGCCTGCCGGTAGCAGGCCAGCGCCCGCATCCCGTCCCCGGTCTCCCCGAGCGTGTAGGCGTAGGCGCGCCACGTCGCGGGCGAAGCCTCGGGGCTCCGGATCGCGCCGGCCAGCAGGGGCTGGGCCGCGGCCGGCCGGGCGGGCGGGCCCATGAGCGTCCGGACCCCGCGCGCCTGGCCCAGCGTCGAGGATTCCGGCGCCAGCCTCCCGAGGGCGGCGATCACCCAGGGAGTTTTGACCTCGGCCGGGCTGATCGCCTCCTTCATCGCGTATTCCTCCAGGAGCGGCACCCGGCCGAGCTCGCGCGGCCGCGCGTTCCTGGTCAGGGCGTAGACGAGCATCTCGCCCCACCGGAAGTCGAACTGCGTGAATCCCTTCAGCCACGCCACGATCCCGGCGGCGTCCGGGGCGGTGAACGTCACGTAGGGCAGTTCCGTCAGCCCTCCGGCCACGCGGGGGAAGTAGACGACGTGCGTGAACCCCTCCTGCCGGAGCCGGACCGCGAGGCGGGCGGCCGTCCCCGCGTGCGTCCACTCGCGCAGGAGCGGGCACGGGTCGAGATGCTGGTGCGGAACCGTGCACCGGCGGTCGAACCGGTAGCTCTTGATGCCGGACACGAACAGGAGGCGAGAGCCCCTCGGGAGTCTGGCGTTGCACATCATCGCGCCTTCCCAGTATTCGGGCTGGGGCGGGAGCCCGGAGCGCATGTGCTTCTCGAACGAGCGCAATCCCACCGCGGGCGGCAGGGGATCGAACTGGACCGTCGCGATCCGGAGGGCGTCCCACGCGCCGAGGGGCACCAGCACCGCGATCGTGACCCCGGTCGTCCACCGGAACCAGGCGGCGCGCCACGCGGGTCCCGCCGCCACGATCGCGGCCGGCACGAGCGGCAGGAGGAACCGGCCGTCGAGCGGCAGCAGGAGCCATAAGGTACCGGCCGCCGCGATGAACCGCCACCGGCGGTCCGCGAACCCGGCCAGGGCGGCGGGGAAAAGCGCGGCGAGCCAGAGACCCCCGGGCGGGGCGCCGACGCCCGCGTCCTCGGTCGTGAGCGCGAGCCACAACCGGGCGGCCGGCCCGGGCAGGTCGCCCGCCCCGGGGGAGAGCGGATGCGCGCGCCAGTAATCGACGGTGGCCGAAGAGACGCCTCCGAGGATCCCGGTCGCGAACGGGTAGACGGGGTTGCCGAGGACCAGCCAGTCGCGCGCGAGCCACGCCGCGGCAGGGACGGCGAACCCCGCTATCGCGAGCTTGAGCGGCCTGAGATCGCGGCTCATGACACATGCGAGCAATCCCACGAGCGCGAATCCCCCCGTGAACTTGGTCAGGAACGCGAATCCGCAGAAGACGCCCGCGAGGAAGGGGAGCTCGAGCGCGGCGACCGCGGCCAGCGCGACCAGCCAGGCGGTGGACAGGTCCACGTACGCGGCCCCCGCGAGCAGGATCCCGAGCGGACTGCCGAGCCAGAGGAGCGCGGCGCCGCGGGCGGGCCAGAGCCCCCACGGGGCGGCGGCCAGGAACAGCGTGCGGGCGCCGAAGAGCCAGCAGGCCGCGTGCATGAGCTTGGCCGGCCGGTCGCTCCCGCTGAACGCCATCACCAGCGCGTAGTTCGCCTCGGTCAGGCACGGGTAGCCCGTGAACGGCGTGTCCGGCTGGGCGAAGTGCCGGTGTTCCATGATCCAGAACGTCGGCAGGCGGAGATGGTAGACCATGGCGTCCCAGCTGACCTCGGGGCTGAGCATGGACGGGAGGGCCGCGGCGACCGGGAGGGCCGCCATCGCGCACCACGCCCAGTCCGGGGCGGCCTTCGGCCGCACGACCATCCGGACCGCGTCGCGCGCGAGATCCCGGCTCCCCCGCCACCCCTTAGCCGCGGCGGCCGCGAGAACGATCAGGGCGAGCGGCCCGGGCGACAGGAGGCCCGTCCAGCCGGCCGCGAGCACGGCCAGCCCGAGCGCGCCGAACCCGGCGCCGAGCCCGAACTGCCGGCCCAAGGGGCGGCCGGACCCGCGGGGCGAGATCCAGGCGACCAGGGGGATTCCCCAAGCCGCGAGAGCCAGGATCCAGACCGCCGCCCACCCCAGCGCCGCCAGGTGCCCGCCCAGCGCGGCACCGAACACGTTCCACTGGAACGGGTCCGTGGCCTGCGGGAAGAGCGAGAACCACGCCGGCGGCCGGTGCCGGACGTATCCGGCCACCAGCGCCACGCTTGCCGCAACCCCCGCCGCCGCGGCCAGCCCCGGATTCATGGCGCGTGCAGGCCCCCGGCGATCGCGGCCCTGACCTGCTCGTACTCGGCGTTCGCCGGATCCAGCCGGCACGCCTCCGCCGCCTCGCGCAGGGCCTCCGTGCCGAGACCGAGTTCGTAGAGCGCGCGCCCGAGACTGTAGTGCGTCTCCGCGCGCCGGGGGTCCAGCCGCAGGGACTCCCTCCACGCCGCCACCGCTCCCGGCTTGTCGCCGCGGTAGTGCCTGACCTCTCCGAGCATCAGGTACGCGGTCGCGGCCTCGCTCCCCCCCTCGCGGCCGGCCTCCGCGAGCATGCGCTCGGCTTCGGTGAACCGTTGCCGGCGCGCGAGCGTCATCCCGAGGAAGGCCTTGACCCCCTTGAGCCACGGCGCCAGCCGCGCGGTGGTCTCGAGCACGGACGCGGCTTCCGCGTCGCGCCCCCAGATGATCAGGTTCTCGGGGTGCGTGAACAGCATCCAGCCGTACCCGTCGAGCGACCGGCGCGGATGCGGCCGGTCCATGACGCGCAGGACCTCGACCATTTCCGTCCGGGCCAGCGGGATCGTGTAGGAGGCCAGGAACTCGGCCGCCTCCGCGAGCTCGGGGCCCTGCCACGAGTAGTGGTTCCCGACGTCACGCGTACGCTGTCGCACGACCAGGATATGGGTGACGCCCTCCTCCCGGAGCTTCCTGAGGAGCCCGTGGACGGACCCGGCCTCGCGCAGCCAGCGCAGGAACACGCCCGGCTTCGCGTACTGGAAGTCGTGGTAGGTGCGCCGCCAGATGTCGTGCGCCTTGATGTCCACCATGACCAGCAGGCGCGCGTTCGCCGGGAGATCCCGGTTCGCCCAGTACGCGATCCGGCCGTAGAACGGCGCGGGGTACAGCGCCCGCGCCGCGTTGTCCCACGCGGTCTCGCGCCCGAAGACGAACGGCAGGGGATCGAAGAGCCTGACGTGGTCGAGCGGCAGGCGGACGAGGTTGAGCCCCAGCACGACGCCGAGCACGGGGCCGAGCCACGCGGCCAGCCGGCCGGGGACCGCCGCCTCGATCCGGGACCAGCCGACCGCGGCAAAAGCGGCCAGCGCGGGCAGGACGCCGAGGTAGAACCGGAGCTGGGGCGTCAGGATCATCCAGCACGCGGTCAGCGCGGCCGCGAGAATCCCGAGCAGACGTCCGGCCGGCGGCACGCCCGGCAGGAGCCAGGCCGCGGGAACCAGGACCCAGAGAAGCTCGGAGAGCGTCTCGCCGGGCGCGGCCATAGCCAGGCATTCGACCGCGTTCCCGGCGGCCGCGGCCGAGAAAGTCATGCCGCCGACGTGGCCGGCGTAGGCCGAGAACTGGAAGGCGGTCTCGGGCCCCGCCGACGGGAACAGTCCCCCCAGGAGGGGGGCGGCGGGATTCCCGGTCAGGAGAAGGTTCTTCAGGCTCCAGGGCGCCAGGACCGCGGCGGCCGCGAGCCAGGGCGCGGCCTTGAGCCGGAACCAGAAGACTCCCAGGACGGCCAGGGGAATGACGGCCGTGTACTTGGCCGCCAGCGCGACGCCGAGCACGGCCCCCGCGAGCCGCCCCGCGCCGCGCGGGCGTTCCAGCCAGAGCACGAGGGCCAGCCCGGTCAGGGCCGCCTGGGCGTAGTCGTTGTAGGCCCGGACCGCGATCGCGCCCGTGACGGGACACAGGAGAACGAGCGCCCCCGCGAGCCATCCGGCGGACGTCCCCGCCAGCCGGCCCGCGATCCGGCCCGCGCACACGGCACCCACCAGCGCGCAGGTGACATGGAAGAGCCTGGCGGTTGTGCCGCCCCCCATCCGCTCGAGCCCGCCCAGACACATGAGCCACGCGTAGTGCATCTCGCAGCCCAGCGGGAACGCGGTGAAGTGGTGCGTCGGCATGTGAAAGATCCGGTGTTCGGCGACGAAGAACGACGGCACCCGCAGGTGGTAGACGACGGCGTCCCACGACGTGTCGGGCGGCAGGGCGAGCGCCCCCAGGAACACGACCGCGACCGCGGCTGTCGCGGGAGTCCACCACGGGACGCCGGCCAGCGACCGCGCTGCGGACTCCTGGAGTCCGCCGACGGCGCGGCGCAGCCCGGCTCCGGCTCGCGTGCCCCAGACGGCCGCCGCGACCGCGACCGACGCGCCGACCACGGGTGCCGGAAACAGGAGGCCGGTCAGCCCCCACCCCAGCGTAAGGAACCCCGCCACGCCGAACCCGACGCCCCAGGGCACGAGGAGGCCAGGGGCTCCGCCGGGCACGAGCACGCGGGCCGCCGCCGCCCCGCAGCCGGCGAGGACCGCATGGAGGAGCCCGGTCTTGAGAATCATCTCGCCGTGATGGTGGATGACGTAGACCAGCCCCGCGTCGGACGAGTGCTCCTTCACGAACCGGTCGATGACCGCCTTGATGAACGGGAAGTCCGGCAGGTACCCGGGCGCCGCCCGCGCGATCAGGAGAAGGGCCCACCCCCCGAGCAGGGACAGGACCAGGGCCGGGGGCAGACGGCGCCGCATCAGGCCAGTTTACAGTGGCCGAGCCGGAGGCGCCCGCGGGCCGCGCCGACGCGCAGTCCCGGCAGGTGGGTCTCCCCCGCTCCGGCGGCGGCGATCCGGACGAGCGCGTCCAGGTGGGCCTGGGTCAGCCGGTTGAGCGCGGCGCCGGCGCCCACGGCGGCCAGCCGCAGGACCCGGCGCCGGGTCGCGACCGGGAGCCGCGCAAGCCCGCGCAGGTCGAGCCCGCGCCGGCCGCGCGCGATCCGGGCGAGCGCGGCCTCCGCGGCGGACTCGAGGAGCGCGTCTTCCTCCGCGAGCACCTCGCCCGCGCGCGCGAGCGCGGCGCGGACGGCGGGGTTGTACCCGCGCTCCAGGTACGGGATGAGGTCGCGCCGGATCCGGTTGCGCAGGAAATCCGGGCTCGCGTTGGACGGGTCGCGCCGCGGCGTGATCCCGCGCCGGCGCAGGAACGCCTCGATCTCGGCCCGGGACCGCGCGAGCAGGGGCCGGATGACCTCGACACGTGGTCCGCGCCCCCGGCCGAGAGGGTCGATGAGCCGGCGGCGGGGCGCGATCCCGGCGAGACCGCTCATCGACGCCCCGCGCAGGAGGCGCATGAGCACGGTCTCAGCCTGGTCGTCCCGGTTGTGCCCGACGGCCACGAAGCGTGCTCCGGCACGCTCCGCGACCCGGAAGAAGAACGAGTACCGGGCCAGCCGCCCCGCCTCCTCGATCGACAGACGCCGCCGCCGCGCCAGCCCCGCCACGCCGGCGCAGCCGCACGTGCAGGGCCACCCGAGCCGTTTCGCCCGGGCCGCCACGAATGCGGCGTCGGCCGCGGACCCGGACCGAAGTCCGTGGTCGAGATGCGCGACGTGGAGCGAGAGAGCCAGAGGGCCGGCGAGCTCCTGGAGGACCTCGAGCAGGGCCATCGAGTCGGGACCGCCCGAGACCCCGACGACGATCCGAGCCCTGCGTGGCACCAGATCGTGGGCGCCGCACCAGTCGCGGACCGCGTGGACGAACTCCCGCGGCGGCAGTTGACGCATGCGTTCAGTATACGGGGACCCGGGTTGCACGGAGCCCCCGGCGGCTGACAGAATACCCTCCTGAAAGTCACACCATGGGGAGGGCTCGATGAGGATGATGCTGCGGATTCTACTGGTCCTGGCCTGCAGCCTGCCCGGTTTCGCGGTCGCGGCGGACATCGACGAGATGCTCTCCGATGCCATCGCCAGATTCCGCGATGACGTCCGGACCGCGAAGATCGACGTGGACAAGGTCGCGATCTACGCGATCGAGCCGGACCGCGGGGGGCAGGTCAACGTCAGCCTGCTCCAGGACCAGCTCGAGGCGGCCCTGCTCGAGACCGGGCGGTTCAAGGTCATCAACCGCAAGGCGCTCAAGGCCCTGCTCGAGGAGCAGGCGCTCTCGCTCACGGGCGTCGTGGACGAAGCCCAGATGGTCAAGGCCGGGAAGCTGGTCGGCGCCAGGGGCTTCTTCTACGGCTCCGTCGAGGTCCAGCCGGGCAAGGTTCTCCTCACCATGAAACTCATCGAGGTCGAGTCCAGCGCCGTCGTCTACTCCCGCAAGTTCGCGGGCGAATCGCGCGGGTTCGCGCGGCTGGGCATCGGATGGTTCTACAGCATCGCGCCGGGCCTCAGCCTGGACTATCGCGTGTTCTACAAGGATGGGATGACGGGCGTGGAAACCGACCTCTTGCCCGAGCCCGGCGGCCTCGACGGCATCAGCGGGTCGTCGTTCGCGAGCTTCTCGCTCTCCTACAAGCAGGGCTTTCAGTCCATGCCGTGGGCCCAGCTCGGCATCGACCTCTCGTTCGCGCACTACATGGGCTCGCCCTCGGAGGTGTCTTCGGCCGACGGCGAGACCCAGCCCATACCGCCCGCCGATACCGCCACCTACAACGCCATCGTCAGCCTCTACGGAGTGACCGCGGTGGGAGTCACGCCCAAGCTCTTCCTCACGACGAAGGACATCCTGGGCACCGAGCGCGACATCTTCAACCCCTACCTGGGTGTCTCAATCACGGTGTTCGCCTACACCACGCACTTCGGCGGATGGTGCAACATTTCGGGCGCCAATTCCAGCAACATGGGGTACCAGGAGATCGACAGCTCGTTCACGAGCACGGCGATCATGCCCGTCTTCGGCATCGAGGTCAACGCGACCAAGAAGCTGTCGGCCTTCGTCGAGGGTGCCTTCCTGCCCAGCGACTCGAAGCCGGGCGAAGGGGAGAAGGGGCTCTACCTCGACCCCAACCTGCACGGGGACCTTCTGGCGTTCGTCCCCAGCGGGCTCTTCGTGAATCTGGGAATCAGATACTACTTCAACTTGTTCTAGCGCTCAGAACACCGCGACTATTCTCCCGGACTCGATCTCCTCGAGCCGGGCGACGCGCTTGTCCAGCGACGGGTGGGTGCTGAACAGGTTCGCCATCAGCCCCTCCCGCGCGAATGGATTCGCGATGTACATGTGCGCGGTGGCCGGCGCCGCCTGCTCGAGCGGAACCTCTTTGACGGTCCGGTGAATGCGCGCCAGCGCCTTCTTGAGCGCGGCCGGGTCGCCCGTCAGCGCGGCCGACCCCTCGTCCGCCGCGTACTCGCGCGACCGCGAGATCGCGAGCTGGATGATCATGGCCGCGAGCGGGGCGAGCACGACCAGGACGATCATGCCGAGTCCGCCGCCGTCCCGGTCATCGTCGCGGCCGCGCCCGCCGCTGAACATCGCCGCCCACATGGCCGACCGGCCGATCATCATGATCGCGCCCGCCATGACCGCCGCGAGCGTCGAGATCAGCATGTCCCGGTGCTTGATGTGCGCGAGCTCGTGCGCGAGCACGGCCTCGAGCTCGTTCTGGGGCATCATCTCGAGGAGCCCGCGCGACGCCGCCACGGCGGCGTGGCTCACGTTCCGCCCGGTCGCGAACGCGTTCGGCTGGTCCGAGTCGAATACGTAGATCCTGGGGCAAGGGAGGTTGCCCGCCTGCGAGAGCCGCTGGACCGCGCGGTAGAGCCCGGGGGCTTCCTTGGCTCCGACCTCGACCGCCCCGTGCATGGCGATCACTATCCGGTCCGAGACCCAGTACATGCCGAAGTTCATGACCGCCGCGATGATGAAGAAGAGCACCGCCCCGCGCGGACCGCCGACGAGCTGGCCGACGAACGCGCACAGCGCGATCATGGCCAGCATGAGCAGGAACGTCTTGAAGTAGTTCATCCTTTACCTCCGACGGCTATTATACGGGCTCGCGGCCGCGGTTACGGCAGTCCGCGGCTGAGCATCTCCTCAGGATCAACCGCCACCGCCCCGAGGTAGGTTCCGAAGTGCAGGTGCGGGCCCTGGGCGAGTCCCGTCTCCCCGACCGTCCCGATCACCTGACCCGCCTCGACGCGCTGGCCTTTGGCGACTTCCCGCGAGTTCATGTGGAAGTAGGCGGTGTGCACGGTCTGGCCGTGGTCCAGGACGACCGCGTTCCCGTAGGCGTCGAGCCGGCGCGAGACCAGCACCAGGCCGGCGGCGGCGGCGACGACGGGCCAGCCCTCGGGCGCGGCCAGGTCGATCCCGCGGTGCTGCCACTGGGCGGTGCCCGCGTACGACCGCATGATCCCGTACCCGGAAGTCAGCCGGCCCTGGAGGGGGAACCTTAAGGGCGACGACCACAGCGCCTCCGGCCCCGTCTGCCGGAACGCGCGGCCCAGGACCACGTTGCCCGCCTTGAGTTCGGCCGCGGTCTGGTCCGTCACCTCCAGGTGCGGCAGGCGCTGGCGCGGGGGCTCCACGCGGGCGACGACGACCAGCCGGGCCGCGAGCGTGTCATCCGGCAGGACGGCCTCGAGGCGCTTCCTCCCGCCGGACGTGCCGAGGGGAACCGGCACGAGGGCCCGGAGCCCGCCGTCCGCCGCGAACATCGGGATCTCGCGGCCGAGGACGCGCACGACCCCGCGCCCCTTGACGCCCGGCACCCGCACCACGACCCAGCTGCCCGGCCGGGCTTCCGGCGGGTCGACCGAGACCGCGCCGGACGCGGGGACCGCGAGGAGCGCGGCCGCGACGGCGAGGGCCGGGACGAGGCTAACGGCCCCGGCGACGGCCCGAGCCGGCGGGGCCATTGGCCTCGCTGTAGAGCCAGGCCGCGGCCGACGCCGCCAGCAGGTAGAGCACGAGGCTCACCACCGCCTGCAACGGAGCGGTCTCCCGGAGGCGCGGCGACCACACGTACTCGGGCACCCAGCCCTGGAGGAACATGAGCGACCACGCGGCCAGCCCGGCGATGATCGCGGTCACCAGCCCGGGCCCTAGCCGGGGCCTGATCGCGGCGTACAGCCACGCGAGCAGGACGCCCGTAGCCAGGTCCACGACGATCATGGCCCACACCGCGGAGCCGAACGCCGGCTCCGGGAGCCACAGGTTGTCCTTGACCAGCCCGGCCGCCTGCGGCGCCAGGAGCTTCATGTAGAGGAGGCCCTGTCCCAGGAGCAGGATCGCCCCCGCGAACAACCCCCCGAGCAGGACCCGCCATCCCGAGATCTTTCCCATCGTCACCCTCCCCCGGCGCCCTGAAGACTCCCCCGGTCGCCGTGCGTATTCTACGCCCGGGGATGGAACTGGCGGTAGATCTGCGCCAGCCGGCGCCGGTCCACGTGCGTGTAAACCTGCGTGGTGGCGAGCGAGGCGTGGCCGAGCATCTCCTGGACATCGCGGAGCGATGCGCCTCCCTCGAGCAGGTGGGTGGCGAAACTGTGCCGCAGGACGTGCGGGTAGAGGCGCTTCGCGAGCCCGGCGTTCTGCGCGCAGTCGCGGATGATCATCCATACCCGCACGCGCGTGAGCCGCCCGCCGCGCCGGTTGAGGAAGACCTCCTCGCGGTCGGGACGCCGGGCGATGAACGCGGGACGGGTCCGCTGGAGGTACCGGCCGAGCCACGTGAGCGCCTCGCGCCCGACGGGGACGAGGCGCTCCTTCGACCCCTTGCCCACCACGCGGACCCACCCCTCGTCGCGGTTCACGTCCGTGCGCCGGAGGCCCACGAGCTCGGAGACGCGCAGGCCGCTCGCGTAGAGGAGCTCGACCATGGCGCGGTCGCGGAGCCCCAGCAGGGACTCCGTCTTCGGCTGTTCCAGCAGGCGCGCGACCTCGGCGCGGGTGAGCACGTTCGGGAGCTGGCGGCCGGGCTTCGGGAAGGTCAGCAACGCCGTCGGGTCGCGGCCGGTCAGCTTCTCCTGAAGCAGGAACCGGTGGAAGGACCGCACGGACGCCACCGCGCGCAGGATGCTGGACCGGCGGTAGCGCTCGGACTGCATCCAGCCCAGGTAGCTCTGGACCGTGTCAGGAGTGGCATCCGTGGGCGCGACCTTCCACTCGTCGAGGCGAGCCAGATATGTCTGAAGATCCCTCTTGTACGCGAGCTGGGTGTTGAGCGAGGCGCCACGCTCGGTGGCGAGAAAGAGGGTGTACCGGTTGAGGAGGTCCTGGTGACGCCCACGGGCGTCCGGGACGCCACCGCGGGCATGGTCAGGAACGGCCGAGCCTGCCTTCGAGGAACTCTCTCGCACGGGCGAACGCCTCCGGAAGCTTCTCGGGTTCCCTGCCGCCGGCCTGCGCCATCTCGGGCTTGCCGCCGCCGGTCCCACCCACGGCCGCCGCGGCCGCCTTCACGATCTCGGCCGCCCCCAGCCGCTTCGCCAGCGCGGCGCTCACGCGCACGATCAGGTGGCACTTGCCCTCCCCGCGGGCGCCGAGCAGGACGACGCCCTCCTTGAGATCGGCGAGGGCGCGGTCGGCGAGCTCGCGGAGCGCCGCCGGGTGCTCGGCCTCGGCCTCGGCCAGCAGGACCTTGACCCCCCCGATCTCGGTCGCCGCGGACATCTGGGCCGAGAGGCCCTTGGCCGCCTTGTCCCGCCGCGCGTTCGCGAGCGCCTGCTCGAGCTCGCGCCTCTCCTCCAGGAGCCGCTCGAGCCGCGCCTCGACGTCGCGCGGCGCGCACCGGAGGAGGGCCGCGGCGCGCTCGACCGTGTCGCGGCCGGAGCGCAGGGCCTCGATCGCGGGGCCGCCCGCGAGCCCCTCGATCCGGCGCACGCCCGAGGCGACCGACGCCTCGTCCGTGATCACGAACGGCCCGATGACCGCGGTCGAGGCCACGTGCGTTCCGCCGCACAGCTCGCGGGAGACCTCCGGGATCTCGACCAGCCTGACCTTGTCGCCGTACTTCTCGCCGAAGAGCATCATGGCGCCCCGCGTCTTGGCCTCCTTGAGACTCAGGACTTCCGTCACGACGGGATGGCTCTCGAGGACGCGCCGGTTGACCTCGTCCTCGATCGCGCGCAGGGCCGCGGGCTCGACCGCCTTCTGGCTCATGAAGTCGAACCGGAACCGGTCGGGCGCCACCAGGGACCCGGCCTGCGTGGCCCCCTTCCCCACGTGCGCGCGCAGGGCGGCGTGCAGGAGGTGCGTCGCGGTGTGATGCCGCGCCGTGGCCAGCCGCCGGGGACCGTCCACCTCCGCCCGGACGGAGGCGCCGTCGGCGAGGCGGCCCCTGGCGACCCGGACCGTGTGGATCACGACGCTCCCCAGGGGCTTCTGAACGTCCACGACCTCGCCCTCGCCGCCTTCCCACGTCAGCTTCCCACGATCCGCGACCTGGCCGCCGGCCTCGGCGTACAGGGGGGTGCGGTCGAGGACGACGTCCACGGTCTCCCCCGTCTCGGCCGCCTTCGCCCGGACGCCCTCGCGGCCGCCCTCGCCGCCGAGCTGGACGATCGCGAGCGCGCGCGCGGGCGTCGCCAGCTCGTCGTACCCGGTGAAGGCCGTCGCCGGCAGTTCCTGCGACAGCGCGTGGTAGAGGTCGCCGAGCGCGCGCCCCCCGGAGCCCTTCCAGGCGGCCCGGGCGCGTTCCTGCTGTTCCTGAAGCGCCTCCTTGTACTCGGCCTCGAACTGGGAAGACAGCTTCAGCTTCATCTCGCGTACCCAGATGTCCTCGGTCAGTTCCTTCGGGAATCCGAACGTGTCGTAGAGATAGAACGCGCGCACGCCCGAGAGCGGCTTTTCCGCCGCCGATGACCGCTCCTTCTCGAGCTCGCCGAGCCCGTGGTGCAGGGTCTCGATGAACCGTTTCTCCTCGGCCAGGACCGTGTCCGCGATTCCCGGCTCGCGCTCCGCGATCTCGGGGTAGGCCGGGCCCATCACCTTCACGACGACGGGCACGAGCGAGGAGACCACGGGGAAGGCCTCGCCGAACAGGGCGGTCTGACGAACCGCGCGCCGGATCAAACGCCTCAATACGTACCCGCGCCCCTCGTTGCTCGGGATGACGCCGTCGGAGACCAGGAACGTGGAGGCGCGCACGTGGTCGGCCACGATCCGGCGCGCGCGGACCGCCACGGGCGAATCCTCCCGGTGCTTCATGAGCGCCCCGGCTCCGCTCGCCAGCGGCCCGAACAGGTCGGTCTCGAAGAGGCTGTCCTTCTGCTGGAGCGCGGTCAGCACCCGCTCGAGCCCCATTCCGGTGTCGATCCCGGGCTTGGCCATCGGCGGGTTCTCGCCCGTCGCCGTCGAGCGCATGAACTGCGGGAAGACGAGGTTCCAGATCTCGCGCCACCGCTCGCACTCGTGGACGCCCGGCCGGTCGCAGGGATGCGCAGGATCGACGCAGAACTTCTCCCCGAAATCGTAGTAGATCTCCGAGCACGGGCCGTTCGGCCCCGCCCACGTGTCGAGCACGGACCCCGCCGGCCAGTAGTTGTCCTCGTTCCCGAACCGGACGAGCCGGAGCCCCGGCACGAGCTTCCGCCAGATCGCCTCGGCCTCGTCGTCCTTCTCGTAAACGCTCATGTACAGGAGCTTGGGGTCCAGCCGCAGGACTTTGATCAGGAACTCCCACGCGAACTCGATCGCGCCCTGCTTGAAGTAGTCCCCGAACGAGAAGTTCCCGAGCATCTCGAAGAAGGTGAGGTGCCGTCCCGTCATCCCCACCTGGTCGATGTCGTTGGTCCGGAAACACCGCTGGGACGACGTCGCCCGCGAGAACGGCTTCTCCTTGGCGACGTAGTAGGGCTTGAACTGGACCATCCCCGCGCTCGTGAACAGGAGCGTGGGATCGTTCGAGGGGATGAGCGAGTCCGAGGGAACGCGCCGGTGCCCGCGCTCCTCGAAGAACTTGATATAGGTTTCCCGCAGTTCCGCGCTCGTCATGGGAGTGAATCCATCATAGCGGAAGAGGGCGCCACCGCCCCGGCCTTGCGACGCCCGGGCGCCTGCTCCGGGGCTACGACCCGGCGCGACGCTCGAGGGCGGCCAGCCAGCGTTCCGCCAGGGCGGAATACGACGGAAGCCTAGCCGCAATCTGCACCGCGAGGGGCTCGTTGTACGTGTGGGCGGTCAGGTTCCGGTCGTCGATCATCGCGAGCGCCTGCTCGGCGTCCGCATCGTTCAGCAAGCCCGATTCATGGTCGCGTCGCGGCGCTCGATGGACGGATGCGGGTCCGCGACGAGCTCTGAGAAAATCCCCAGCGCCTTCCGCGCCGCAGTGAGGGAGTCGTTCAGACGCTCCACCTGATCCCCTCCCTCATCGCGCGATCCCGGAACGGTCCTTCAACGGCCGTGAGATCGACGACATCGACGGCGTACGGCACATGGCTCTCCTCCAGCGCGTCCCGAAGATGCGGCAGACAGCCGGGCCTGAACCCCTCCTTCGGACGGATCGCGACGTCAATGTCGGAATACGGGCGGATCTCGTCGCGCGCGCAGGAGCCGAAGAGGTAGACGTCGGCCTCCTCGGAACGCAGGTGCGCAAAGACGATCCGCTTCACCTCAGCGAGATACCGGCGCTGGTTGTCATCCATGTCTCATTCCATGGTAGCTCAGTCCTCGTCGTTCGGAACGTCCGCAAGTGCCAAGGCTTTGCGGGCGGCGTCGGGGTCGGAACTCCACCCCGCCCGTGCCTCTGGCTACCCCTGTGGCCATCGCCAGCGAACGGCAGTCCCAACTACGCCGAGCGGACCGCCCCAAGAGCGATCGTTCTCACTTCCCCAGCACGGCCAACTCTCCCGCCCCTGGGCTGCTTCGGCAGGTATCTCTCAACCGCCTCTACGCGTTTCCTATGGGTTACGCCAAACGTCGCTCAGGTTGCCCGGGTTCTGGTTCCCGCCGTACACCCACATCTTGTCGTTGAAGATCACGAACGAATGGCTTGCCCGCCCCGGTGAGTAGTGCGTGCCGGTCATGTTGGTCCACGTAGCCCCATCAGTGGAATACCAGGTGTCCGAATCCCGCACACCGGAGTTCGTCCCGCCCGTCACCAGCATCTTCCCCCGGTACACGGCAGCCCGGTAGGCATGCACGGAGCCGTACGGGGCGTTCGCGGTCGCCTGCGTCCACGTCACCCCGTCCGTCGAATACCAGACGGGATTCTGGCAGCCGCTCCCGGCGCCGCCGAATGCCCACATCTTGTTGTTGAACACCACGCCCGCCGGACCGTCCGTCAACTGGCTGGAGAATCCACCGTCCGCCGTAACCTGCGTCCAGGTGACCCCGTCCGGAGACGACCAGACATCGTTCGGCGCCGTGCTGCCTCCGATCACCCACATCTTGCCCGCGTATACCAGGGCGATGAAACCGTCCCGCACCGGGAACCCGGCGTTGGCCGTCGCCTGCGTCCACGTGTTTCCATCAGTCGAATACCAGACGTCGTTCCTCCTGACCGCCCCATCGTATCCCGCGATCAGCCACATCTTCCCGTTGAACGAAAGGCATTCGTGAAACCCCCTAGTCCCGAATGCGGCGGCCGCGGTCACCTGCGTCCACGTCACGCCATCCGGGGAGGAGTACACCTCGTCCAGGACCGCGGATTCATCGTACCCACCGATAACCCACAGCTTCCCGCCGTACGCCAGCGCCCCGTGACCGCACGCCTTGTTCGTGAACCCCGCGGATCCGGTCACCTGCACCCAGCTCGCGCTCGCGGAGAAGGTCCCCGCCGCGACCACCACCGTGCCGGAGGTCGAGGTTACCCCCGTGTCGCTCGAACACCGCGCCTCCGCCTGCACGTTGTACGTCCCCGCCGAGGACCACGAGTGGGACCCGCTTGTCCCCGAGGACCAGGACGAATAGGTGCTATCGCCCCAGTTGAATCGGTACTGGACCGAATGCCCGAGACTGCTGGTCGAACTCCCCGTGTTGTACGTGTACGTGGTGCCGGCCGCCACACTCGTGTTGCCGTCCGGAGCCATGGGCGCGCTCACGGTCTCGGCAGCCACCGGGTTGGCCCACACGTCGCTCAGGTTGCCGGGGTTCTGGTTGCCGCCGTAGACCCACATCTTGTCGTTGAAGATCACGAACGAATGGCTTGCCCGCCCCGGTGAGTAGTTCGTCCCGGTCATCTGCGTCCACGTCACCCCGTCCGTCGAGTACCATGTGTCCGAATCCCGCACACCGGAGTTCGTCCCGCCCGTCACCAGCATCTTCCCCCGGTATACAGCAGCCCGGTAGGCGTGCACGGAGCCGTACGGGGCGTTCGAGGTCGACTGCGTCCACGTCACCCCGTCCGTCGAGTACCAGATGGGGTTCGAGCACCCGCTGCCGGCGCCCCCGAAGGCCCACAGCTTGTTGTTGAAGACCACGCCCGCGGTCCCGTCGCCCAACTGGCCGCCGAAACCGCCGTTGGAGGTCACCTGCGTCCACGTCACCCCGTCCGAGGACGACCACACGTCATTCAAGGCCCCACCGGAGTTCCCGCCGCCGATGACCCACATCTTCCCGGAGTAGACCAGCGCGATGAAGTGACCCCGCACGGGGAAGGCGGCGCTGGCCGTTGCCTGAGTCCACGTGACGCCGTCCGTGGACCACCAGACGTCGTTCCGGTATGCGCTCCCGTCGTATCCCGCGATCGTCCACATCTTCCCGTTGAACGCCACGCACTCCTGGTCGTAGCGGTTCCCGAATGCGGCGGTCGCGGTCACCTGCGTCCACGTCACGCCATCCGGAGAGGAGTACACCTCATCCAGAACCGCGGACTCGTCGTATCCCCCGATGACCCACATCTTGTTGTTGAAGACGAGGGCTCCCTGCGCGCACGCCTTGTTGGTGAACCCCGCGGACGCGGTCATCTGCACCCAGTTGGCGGTGGCCGAGAAGGTTCCCGCGGAGACGGCCGTCGTCGCGGACGAGGAGGTCACGCCCGTGTCGCTGGCGCACCGCGCCTCGGCCTGCACCGTGTAGGTTCCGGCGGAGACCCACGAGTGGGACGCGGTGGTGCCCGACGCCCACGACGAATAGGTACCGTCGCCCCAGTTGAACCGGTACTGGACCGAGTGCGCGAGGCTGCTGACTGCCCCGCCGGTGGCGTAGGTGTACGTGGTTCCCGCTGCGACGCTCGTGTTCCCCTCCGGCGACGTCGGCGAAGTCACGACTTCGGTCGCGTCGAAGACCACCAGATCAAGCCATGCCGCATCTGCACCGTTGGACACGCTGCCATCCTTGGAGTACTGCCAGCGCAACGTATGAGCCCCCGCCGCTACCCCAATGTCCTTGTACGTCCAGTTCACGCTCCCGCAGATCGGTCCGGACTGCGGAGTCCCGTCCACCAGCAAGGTCAGGTAGTCGTAGTTATTCTCCGAATCCACCTTCCAGTAGAACGACAAGGTGCCGGGGCCCGTAACGGTGGCTTCCATGTACGTGCTCTGGTTGTCCGAGATATCCCCGCTCTGCGCCGCGTCACCGCCGGAATAGAACGCGCAGGCTTCCCCAAACCAGTTCGCTGCGCCACCCGTCGACCACGTCAACAGGGCATTGTCTACGGCCGCGCCGAGGGAGATCGACGAGATCACGACGCTCTTGACGGTCGACCAGCCGGACGGACACGCCTTCGAGTCCTCGTCCCGCACCTTCACCGAGTAGGTGGCCGCCGATGACCACGCGTGGCTCCGGTTGTCCGTCGTCCCGCTGGCCACGAAGGTCGACCACTCGTCCACGGTCCCGTTCCCGTCCCAATCCCACCCGTACCTGATCTGGTCCCCTTCGGGGTCGGTCGCCGCCGTCGTGTAGGCATACGATCCGCAGAGCACCCCGCTGGCCGCCCCACTGGGCTGGGACGGAATGCCGACGTTGCACACACTGGAGATCACGACGCTCTTCGCCGTCGACCACGTGGGCAGGCATGGCAACCCATGCTCATCCTCGGCTGTGACCTGAACGGAATATGTGGTCGCCGATGACCAGATGTGGCTCCGACTGTCCGTTGCGCCGCTGGCCATCAGCCCCGACCACTCATCCACCGTCCCGTCCCCGTTCCAATCCCACCCGTACCTCACCTGGTCCGGCGGTACGTCGGGGTCCGTGGTCAATGTCGTGTACGTATAGGAGCTCCCAACGTTTCCGGTACCCGCGCCGCTGGGCTGAGACGGGGTGTTGGGAGCTACATCGACGGGGAGAAAGACGTAGACACTCCTCGCGGTCGACCACCCCGACGACGGCACGCCGTAGGCATCCTCGGCCTTCACCTGCACGGAATACGTCGCAGGCGTTGCCCACGCATGGTTCCGACTGTCCGTCGCGCCGCTGGCCATCAGCGCCGACCACTTGTCCACGATCCCGTCCCCGTCCCAATCCCAGCCGTACCTCACCTGATCCCCGTCGGGATCCGTAGCCGAGGTCGTATACGTCGAGATGGCGTTGATCGTCGCGCTGAGCGCACCGCTGGGCTGGGTCGGAATGCTGGGAGCGCGACTGCTGATCACCATCGTGGTCGCCGACGACCATCCCAGCGAGAGCTCGCCGTAGGAATCCTGGGCGATCACCTTCACCAGGTAGGTGCCCGACGTCGTCCACGTATACCCACGGCTGTCCGCAGTCCCGGTGAGCACATAGGCGGACCACTCATCCGTGGTCCCGTCCCCGTTCCAATCCCACCCGTACCGGATCTGGTCTCCGTCTGGATCCGTCGCGCCGGGAGACGTCGTGAATGTGTGCGACGCGCTCACCAGCCCGCCGCCCGGACCTCCGGGCTTCGCCGGCGTGGTGGGGCGCCGGCTGTGGATGATTACGCTCAGCGTAGGCGACCAAGCCGACGACAGCCCGAGGCTGTCGTCGGCCTTCACCTTCACCGTGTACGTCCCGGGCGTCGCCCACATGTGCGGCCGGTTCTCCGGCGTCCCGCTGTTCAGGAGCCCGCTCCACTCCTCGGCGGTGCCGTCGTTGTTCCAGTCCCACCCCAACCGGACTTGGTCCCCGTCGGCATCCGCGGCGACGGCGGTCCAGGTGTACCATGCGCTCACGGTCCCGGTCGAAGGCCCGGTCGGCTGGGCGGGCGCATTCGGTGTACTATTCACGATTCCGAACGAGAACTCCGCCGACGAGGACGCCACATCCGTATGGTTGCAACAGCGGGCTTCGGCCTTCACCTTGAACGTGCCCACCGAAGTCCAGGCATGGGTCGCAACCGCAGTCGCGGACCAGTCCGAGTGGGTGCCGTCTCCCCAGTCGAACCGGTACTGCACCGCGTGACCCCGGTTGCTGACCGCGCCGCCGCTCGTGAACTGGTAGGCCGTGGCGCGGATACCGCTCGAGGATCCGGAGGGAGTCGCGGGGGCAGTGATCTTCTCCTCGAGGTTCTTGCCGACCGCCTTGACGGCGCTCGACATGCCGATGTCGATGGAGCTCGCCATGCGCGCCATGGCTCCAACCGCCACGAGGCCGAGCAACAGGGAGGTGAGTCGATTGAGTTTCATGTTAGAAGTACTTCGTCAGCCCGAAATCAACCACGAATCGCACCTCGCTTCCCTTGAGATCGCCTTTCGCCAAACTGACAAAAGCGGCCCCGCCATCGAATTGGAATGAGAACGTAGGCCAGAGGAAATATTCGACTCCCGCGAACAACTCGCCGGCGAATCCGTTCACCTTGAGGCTTTCCTCGCCCTTGTACATCACGTAGTCGCCTTCCAGGCCCAGATACGGCTGGATGGCACCCGACGAGGAGAACTTGGCATAAAGCCTGCTGCCAACCGTCTGCGCCTCTTTCTGGTACTGCCCCCGGGCCTCGAGCTGCCACTGGCCGTTGAACCGGTAGCGCAGGCCGACGCCCGGCGAGTTCAGCCCGAATCCGATACGCCCCGGCTCGCTCCGTGCGGGAGTGGTCGGCTCCGGAGATGACTCCGCGACGACGACCGCGGACGCGGGCTTGCCGGTCAGCTTCGCGACGAGGCGTTCCGCCGCGACATCCGCCCCAGCAAGATCGAATCCCCGCCCCGTTCCCGTGCTGTCGATGACGCCTGTTTCCACATCCACCAGCGAAGCCGTCAGAAACCGACTGCTGCCCAGAACCGTATACGAACCGACCACCATCTTCTTGACGTTCAACAATCGGCCCAACCGGACGGCACAAGCCTGGTCGGCGCAACCAGCCTGCTGGAAAGACTGCTCCGAGATGACCTTCTCCATGTTCCCTTTGTCGACTACCGTGTACCTGCCCGACTTCACGAATGCCGTCCGCAGATAGTCCGAAACGACCGCCGCCTCACTTGCAGAGGTACCATTCGGCTTCAAGTCCATCACCGCGATGGTATCCCCGCGCGCAACCGCCGCCGACGCCTGAATGACAGAGGGAACAATCAGGACGAGGATGAGTAGCAGTATCGATCCAACACGGCGGGGCGTCATGGCTGTACAGTCCTCCTCATGCTACCGAGCATGGCAGGACTATAACCATTAGCAACTGATCTTGTCAATCCCATAGCAATATAGGCCCCCGGGGGGGGCGGCACCTGAGAAGGCACACGGTGCCGACACAATGCGAGGGGGGGCCTTCTGGACACATGGCGCAGAAGCGTGCCCAGCATTCAGGGCGGCGGAGAGGACCATGGCGATCTACCATAAGCAATGGACCTTTATGCGCTTATGGTGCATTTACACATCGGAAAGGGCCGCGCCATGATGTGCCAGTGCTTCGGAATGAAGCGCGGGCGAGGTGGGCCATGGAGAACGTCTACGCGGCGGTGGGGAAACGCGTCAGGGAGGCCAGAAAGCGGCGGGGACTGACCCAGCAAGGGTTGGCCGAACAGGCGGGGATATCATCCACGTTCCTTTCATTGCTGGAATCTGGCGGGCGTAAGGGAAGCCTGGAGACGTATCATCGGCTGGCCGCGGCGCTGGACATCGACTTCGGCGATCTCACGAAGGGCCGGTTCGCCGGAATGCCACGGCAAGGCGGGTACACGCTCACGCTCCGGGGCCTGCGCTCAGGGGAACGCAAAGCAGTCTACAGACTCGTAAAGGCGTTCAAGAAGCCGAAATAGACGTTCGCGCCCCGGGAAGACCTCAGTCCGCGTCTTCCTCCGGCACGCCCGCGACCGCGAGAGCCTTGCGGGCGGCGTCGGGGTCGAAGCCTTGGCGGAAGAGCCAGCCCATGAGCCGGGAGCGCTCCATGGCCGCCTCGCGTGTGCGGGCCCCCGCGTGCTTGAACGGCTTCCGGCGCAGGTACTGGCGGGCCGCTTCGACTGCGCGGTCTGCTTCCGCCGTTCCAGCCGCGGAAGCAGCAGCCGTCGCCACCGTGCGGTCCACGCCCCGGACGTGCAACTGCATCGCCAGCAGGCGGCGGCCCGTGGGCTTGCGGGCGAGCCGGGACCGGACGAACGCCGCCGCGAACGCCTCGTCGTCGAGGAGGCCCTGGTCCTTGAGCCGGTCCACCGCGGCCTCGATGGCCGCGGGCTCATACCCCTTGCGTTCGAGTTTGCGCCGAATCTCACCGATCGCGTGGGGCCGCCGCTCCAACATGCGCATCGCGGACCAGCGCGCGGCCACCTCGCTCCCCGGATGCCGCGCCGGACGCGGTCTCACCCCGCTGACACCGTCCCCGTGGCCGGGTCGTAGGTGACGCCTCCCGGGACCGCCTCGATGTACTTCTTGTCGACGAGCTCCTGGAGGCTCGAGGGGAACCGTCCCTCGGCGTCGCGGAAACCGTTCACCGCGCGCTGGACGGACTCGACCACTTCCTTGCCGGTCACGCGCTTGGCCGCCTCCACGGCTCTCTGGCCGTTCTGGAGCTGGACGGCGGGATTCATGGGGCCCTTCCCGCCCTGGGTGAAGTAGTCCATCATCTTGTAAGCGCCGTAGCCGAGCCCGGCCAGGATCGCGAGGTAGACCAGCGTCTTCATCGGATCAGGTCCAGCATGTCGCGGACGGCCCGGTCGAGCCCGGCGAGCGCCGCCCGGGCGACGATCGCGTGGCCGATCGACGCCTCCGTGATCGAGGGAATCGTCTTCAGCGCGGCCGCGTTGCGGTAGTTGATGTCGTGCCCCGCGTGGACCGCGATCCCGGCCCGCGCGGCGCGCCGCGCGGCTTCCGCGACCCGCTTCAACTGGGGAGACCCCGCCGGATCTCCGGAGACCTTCCCGAATTCGAGGGTGTTGAGCTCGACTACGTCCGGCTTGAGCTTTCCCGCCACCTTGACCGTGGCCGGGTCCGGGTTGATGAAGAACGAGACCGCGATCCCGGCTTCCCGGTACAGGGCCAGGTACTCGCCGGCTTCGACGCGGTGGGCGGCGAGATCCAGCCCCCCCTCGGTCGTCACCTCGTCCTCGCGTTCCGGCACCAGCGTGACCTGGTCCGGCTTGACCTCCTTGAGCACCTTGAGCGCGTCGGGCGTCATCGCCGCCTCGACGTTGAGCCGGCCCCGCACGCACTCGCGCAGGAGGTAGAGGTCGCGTTCCTGGATGTGCCGGCGGTCGCCGCGCAGGTGCACGGTGATGCCGTGCGCCCCCGCGAGCTCGGCGACGATGGCCGCCGCCACCGGGTCGGGATCGCGGCCGTGCCGCGCCTCGCGCAGGGTGCCGATGTGGTCGATGTTGACGGAGAGGTTCATCAAAAGCTCCTCTTATCGGCCCGCGGACTCAAACTCGAGCATGAGCTGGCTGGGGTTGATGCTCAAGACCTCCACCCCCGCGGGCCGCAGGATGTGGTCGGAGGTGAGCGGGATCGTCACGTACCGCCCGTTCACCTGTTTCGTCATGTCCACGACCGCCCGCACGGCCCTGGGCGCGAGCCGCGGGATCACGTCCCACCGCGCCTCCAGCCGCACCTCGACGGTGGCGGGCGGCCGCCGGGCCAGCCTGGCCGCCCGGGGGACGTTCCGGAGCTCGAGCGGCACGCTGAGCGTGATCTCGAGCGACTGCAGGCTGTGCACGTAGGCCCAGAGGGCCGCCGCGATGGCCAGCCCGAGCAGTTTCAGCTGCCAGTCGGCGACGAAAGCGCGCGTCCAGCGGCTCATCCCGCCCGTCCCTCCCGCGCCGCGGCGCCCCGGCCGTGCAGGGTCAGGAGCTCCTCGAGCGTCTCCTGCTCGAGGGGCGGCGTTAGCTGGCCGTCCATCGCCAGCGAGGTCTTCCGCTGTTCCTCCGACACGATGACGGCCAGGGCGTCGGTCTCCTCCGTTATCCCGAGCGCCGCCCGGTGCCGCATCCCGAGCGCCTGCGTCCTGGTCCGGGTCTCCGAAAGCGGCAGCATGCACGCCGCGGCGTAGACGCGGCCGTCCCGGACTATCACCGCCCCGTCGTGCAGGGGGGAGCCCGGCGTGAAGATCGACGCGATCAACTCCGCCTTCGTTTCCGAGTCGATCCGGGTGCCGGATTCCGCGAATCCGGCCAGGCTCGTCTCGCGCTCGAGCACGACCAGCCCGCCCCAGCCCTGCCGCGCCATCATCTCGGCGGCCTCCGCGATCTCGTGATAGACGGCCGCCGACGCGGCCGGGAAGAAGGACTTCAGGAACTTCTGCTCGCCGAGCGACGAAATGAGCCGGCGGAGCTCGGGCTGGAGGACCACGACGAGCGCGATCGCCCACAGGATGGCGAGCGCGCTGATGAGCCAGACCGTCGTCGCGAGGGCGAAGTGTCGGCAGACGAGCGCGGCCACGAACAGGATTACGAGCCCGCGGATCATCTGGAACGCGCGGGTGTCCCGGATTGCACGCAGGAGGTAGGTCACGATGAGGGCCACGACCGCGATGTCGACCGCGTCGCGCCACCCGAACCCGGCGACGAGACGGCCCCAGAGACCGCCGGAATCGGCGGGCGGAATCGCTCCCGTCATCGGCATCGTGCGTCCATCATATCGCCTTCTCGAGCGTGACCGTCATCTGTCCCGCGACGAGCGGCATCGCGGGACCGAGCAGGAGCTCGACTCCCGCGAACAGCGGGAAGCTCCAGCCCGGGGCGAGACCGCGGTACCGGAAGCCGCCTGCGAGCAGGAACAGAAACGCCGTGTGCCGGCGGACCGACAGGATCCGCCAGCCCGAGTGCTCCCGCTCGAAGCGAGCGCGATCCCGGACGAAGACGATCCAGGCCTGCGGCACGTTGGCGGACGAGAGCCGGCCGCCGGCCGCGAACCCCCAGTCCGCGTTGGCGTCGTAGCGCTCCGGAGAGAACGCCCGGTAGAGCCGGGACCACAGCGGCGTGTGCGCCGGCTCGATCATGACCAGCCGCCCCCCGGGCAGCAGGACCCGGTGGGCCTCCCGCAGGAACGCGCCGGGGTCGGAAAGGTGGTGAAAGACGTTGAGCATCACGATCCCGGCCAGCGACGCATCGGGCATCTCGATCTTCCCCGCCGACATGACCCGGGCAACGCCCGGCGCGGGGACCACGTCGGTCGTGATCACGCCCGGCACGACCTCGCCCAGGAACCCGGCGCCGCTCCCGACTTCGAGAACGGGCCCGGCCGGCGCGCCGCGCAGGGCGTCCTGGAACCGGCGGTAGTTCGCCCGGTAGAGCCGGTTGAGGAAGGGCGAGCTTCTGAGGAGCGCGGCGTGGACCCCGACGGCGCGCGGATCGTCGTCGGACATCCCCCCGACCCCGGGCCGCGCCAGTGCCGCGCCGATCCAGCCCGGGATCCGCCCTACCGGCGCCGTCAGCCCTCCAGATCCCGGATGATGTACGTGGGCCTCTGCTTGGCCTCGTCGTAGACGCGCGCCAGATACTCGCCGATGATGCCGAGGGCGACGAGCTGGGTGCCCCCGATGACGCAGAGGAGGACGATCATGGAGGCCCAGCCGGCCGGAATCGCGGGTACCGTCATCAGGAGCCTGGAGACGGTCGCCCAGGCCGCCACGCCGACGCCCAGGAGCGCCACCAGGACCCCGAGGATGGCCGACAGCCGGAGCGGCACGTACGAGAACGACGCGATGCCGTCGAGCGCCAGACCGACAAGCCCGCGGAGGGTGTAGGCCGGCTGGCCGGCCGCCCGGCCGGGGCGGTCATATGGCACGCCGACCGACCGGAACCCGATCCAGCTTCGCATGCCGCGCAGGAACCGGTTCCGCTCGGGCATCCGCCGGAGGATGTCCACGACCCGCCGGTCCATGAGGCAGAAGTCCCCGGAGTCGCGCGGGATCTCGTGGGCGGCGAGCCGGGCCAGCAGGCGGTAGAAGATGCCGTAGACCGCCCGGCGCGGCCAGGCTTCCTGCCGGGAAGCCCGCACCGCGTACACGATCTCGTGCCCCGCCCGCCAGCGGGTCACGAACTCGGGGATCAGCTCGGGGGGGTCCTGGAGGTCCGCGTCCATGACGGCGACCGCCTGCCCCTTCGCCTGGTCCATGCCGGCCGTGATCGCGGCCTGCTGGCCGAAGTTGCGCGAGAGCCGTAGCAGCCGCACCTGCGCGCGGCTGCCTCTGATGGCGCGGAGCTTCTCCCACGTGTCGTCGGTCGAGCCGTCGTCCACGAACACGACCTCCCAGGAGGCGCCCAGGGAGTCGAGGACCCCGAACAGTCGGGCGCAAAGCGCCCCCACGCCGGGCGCCTCGTTGCGCGCCGGGATGACGACGGAGAGAACCGGCGGCTCGCTCACGAAACCGGCGCCCTGGCCGACGGCGCCTTGGCCGACGGCGCCTTGGCCATCAGAACCGAATAGGGGTAGATTCCCACCGCGGTCACGCACCGGTCCTCCCACTCGATGGCCCAACCCGCGGACCCGAGCAGGCCCTTAAGGTCCGCCGTGGTCCGGAAGTACCGTCCCCGGTCGAGCGGGGCGAAGACGCGCCGGAACAGCCAACCCGTGCGCTCGAGGGCGACGTCGACGAGGAAGAGCCGGGCGGGCGTCACGACCTTGAGCCCGTCGAGGCACCGGCGCACCTCCTCGTCGGAGAAATGGTGCACGACGTTGATCAGCGCCACGACATCATGATGCCCCAACGAGGCGTCCAGCGCCAGCGCGTCCCCGGCCTCGAACCGGCGGCCCGGAATCCCGTAGTGCCGGCGGGCGTATGCGATCCGGGTGGTAGAGGCGTCCACGCCGGTATATGTGGCGGGAGTCATGCCGCACAGGTCCCCGATCCCGCACCCCAGGTCGAGGAGGGAGGCGTGGGGAACCCGTCCCAGCAGACGCCGCATCGGCGCGATCCGGACGGGATCCACGATGCCGCGCAAGAGCCCGTACATGCGCGGCTCGTCCAGCAGTCCTCCCGTCGTCGCCCGTTCGGTCATCGCCGCTCATTGTCCCGCCCGGCTCGGCCGGCTGTCCAGCAGCCGCCCCCCGTGCCACAATGGACCGGATGGAACGGCAGGAATACGACCTCATGTACGAGATCGAGCACACGTACTGGTGGCACGTGGGCAAGCGCGCGCTCATCGTCCGGCTCCTGCGCCGCTGGCTCGGCGCCAAGGGCCCGTTCGACGTCCTGGACGTGGGATGCGGAACGGGCGGCCACCTGCTCGCCCTGCGTGCCTTCGGTCCCGTCGCCGGGTGCGACGTCTCGGCGGAAGCCGTCGCCTACGCGCGGAGCCGCGGCCTCGAGGGCGTCGTGCACCAGCCGGAGCCCGCCCGGCTCCCGTTCCCGGACGGCCGGTTCGACCTCGTCTGCGGATTCGACATGATCGAGCACGTGGACGACGACGTGGCGATGTTGACCGAGATGCGCAGAGTGCTGAAGCCCGACGGGGCGGTCTTCCTGACCGTCCCCGCATTCCCCGCGCTCTGGAGCGTGCACGACGAGGCGGCGCACCACAGGCGCCGGTACCGGCGGAAGGAACTGCTGGAGAAGGTCGCGGCGGCGGGCCTCGAGCCCGGGCACGTCACCTACTTCGACGCCTTCCTCCTGCCCCTGATCGTGCCGGTACGGTGGCTCCGGGACCGGATTGTCCGGCCGAAGGCCGTGACCTCGGACTTCCATCTCCGGCTCCCGCGCTGGCTGAACGCCGCGTTCCTCGGGATCTTCGTCTCGGAGTGGGCGATCCTGAGGTTCCTGCCCTTGCCCGTAGGCCTCTCGCTCTGCGTCCTCGCCCGGAGGAAGTAACCCCTACTTCGCGATCAGAGCCGCGTGGGCTTCTTTCAGCCGGTCCGGGATCGGGATCTTCTGCGGGCACTTCTCGAGGCAGGTCTTGCACTCCTCGCAGAACTCGGCCGTCTTCTTCTCGGTCCGGTGCCAGCTGTAACTCCCCTTCGCGTTGTCCCACATGCCGTAGACGCGGGCTTCGTTGTAGAGCCGGAAGACGAGCGGGATGTCCACGCCGTTCGGGCACGGCTTGCAGTAGCCGCAACCCGAGCAGTAGAGGTCGGCCGCCTTCTTCAGGCGCTCGAGATGTTCCGCGATGGCCTTGATCTCGGCGGGCGTGAGCGCGCCCTCCCGGGAGGCCGTCGCCGTGTTCTCCTCCACTTGGCTCATCGTGCTCATGCCCGAGAGCGCGACCGAGATGTTCGGGTTGGACAGGACGAACCTGAGGGCCAGCTCGGGCACGCGCTTGACGCCGGCGGGCAGCATCTCCTTGAGGACGTCCGTGTCGACGCCCAGCCGGCCGCCGCCGACGGGGCCCATGACGGTGACCCCCATCCCCTTCTCGTGCGCGTACTGGATCGCGTCCTCGAGCTGGCGGTCGAGCAGGTTGTACTGGAGGGTGACGGACTCGTAGAAACCGGTGTCCACCAGCTTGCGCAGGGCGTCGTTGGAGTCGTGGAAGGAAGTGCAGATGTGCCGGATCAGCTTCTGGTCCTTGGCCTTCTTCAGGAACTTGGAGATGTGGGGCTCGACGCAGTCCGTGTACGACTTCCAGTTCACGCCGTGGGTGTTGTAGACGTCGATGTACTCGACCTGGAGCCGCTTCAGGCTGTTCTCGAGGTTCGTCCACCACTCCTTCTCGTTGTTGTCGTAGCAGTGGTTCTTGGTCGAGACCACGATCTTGTCCCGCCAGCCCTTGAGCGCCTCGCCCACGGCGACCTGGCTGTCGCCGTTGCAGTAGCCGATGGCGGAGTCGATGTAGTTGACCCCCGCCTCGAACGCGCGGTGGATCATGGGGATGGCAAGGTCGCGGTCCACCTTGTCGTTCTTCATCGGCAGGCGCATGGCGCCGAAGCCGAGCTGTGAAACCTTGTACCCCGTCCGCCCCAGCATGCGATATTGCATCGTCAATCCCCCCTTCGGGTTCCCTCGGGATTCCCGATCATAGCATCCCGGCTAAAACGGGCGGATACCCAGCTCGGCGACCAGCGCCCGGATCCCCTCGTCCTCGGGCGCCAGCCGCAGGGCCCGGAGGGCGGGCGCGGCGGCCTCGGCCGGCCGCCCGGCCCGGATCAGTGCGCGCGCGTATTCCCCCAGCACCGCGGGCTGGTCGGGCACGAACCGGACCGCGACCTCGAGGTCGCGCAGGGCGGACGCGTACGCTTCCTCCCCGATCCTCATCCTGGCGCGCCGGTAGAAGGCGTACGCGATCCCGACCGCGAGATCCGCGCGCCAGTCCACGCGCCACGCCATGATGTAGGCCGCCAGCCCCTCCCTGATGTGCCCCTCGTTCAGGGCGGCGCCCCCCAGGTGCTTGAAGGACCCGTCCCCGACGAACCCGGTCGCGACCAGGGGACTCAGGATCCGGTACATCTCCGCGTGGTCGCCGTGGG
>Ga0315294_10001196_pt1 | contig 28003 bp, 28 predicted proteins | sample YL17G13_40_MG_FD_203626 | JGI IMG/M metagenome (GOLD analysis project Ga0315294, IMG submission 203626) | Sediment microbial communities from Yellowstone Lake, YNP, Wyoming, USA - YL17G13_40 | ecosystem: Environmental > Aquatic > Freshwater > Lake > Sediment | place: USA: Wyoming | collected... | reverse complement strand
CAACAAATATCTTTATCTTGGACTGTTGCTTCTGATTCTGGTTCTGGCTTAGCCACCTCTAGTACTTACAAATTAGTATTTTCTACTTCTAGTTCTCCAGCGATAAACTGTACTTCTGGTACCCAAATCTATTTAGGCACTAGTACTTCTTACGATCACACTGGTTTAACTGATGGTACGACCTATTATTACCGGGTATGCGCTTATGATGCTGTGAATAATATTTCCAATGGGGCTACAGCAACAGCAACTCCCGATAATTATTGTGATAATGATAGTGATGGACATTATAGTAATACTCGTTCGACAAGTTGTTCTGGCTCATCAAGACTTGCTCAGGGCGATGATTGTGATGATACCTGCGTTACTTGTTATCCTGGTTCCACTGCCTATACCACTTCTGCTGATGGCAAAGATCAAAATTGTATCAACGGTGTTGATGAAGCAGACACTGGTTATTGCACTGCTTGTACTCCTACTTTAGGAACTTCTGTTACCTTTGGCTATAATGCTTCTTGTGTTTTCAGTTCTTCTGGTACCTATATTTATGCTACTGCTACTTTTACTCCTCCTAGCAATACTGCATCATGTTCTTGTAGTGTTAAAACCTGTACTTATGATTCAAGTACTTATGCCAATTGCGCTGTTAATACTGGAACAACAAGGAGCACTACTAAAAAATCATGTACGATAAATTATTATACAGCTGGTTCAACTAGTGCTACTGTTTATTATAATAAATGTCAGCCAGTTACTGGTTGTACCGTAAGTTCTAGTGAAACACATTACTATTAAAAATATTATGATTAATAATCGATTTCGCGGCCAATCCCTTTTAGAAGCTCTTTTATCTATTACTTTAGGCGTGATTTTGATTGGTAGTTCTGTTGGTTTAATTGGAGTTTCCTTAAAAACTTTTAATACTGCCAAACAGCATCTCCAAGCGAATAGTTTAATCCGCCAAACCGCAGAAGTCATTCAATCTTTAGCCAATGATAATTGGCACAATATTTATGATTTAACTAAAAATAGTAATTATTATGCTACTTCTACTCAGAATGTTTGGTCTTTTGTCTCTGGCCAAGAAATTTCTACAATAAATAATGTACCTTATAAAAGATATTTTCAGGTATCTAATGTTAATCGTAATTCTAGCGGCAATATTGATCCTGCTGGTACTATTGATGATCCATCTACTCAAAAAATTTCTGTGTTTTTGAATTATGGCACTAATTATGTTTCTTCTTCCACTTTAATTTTTTATTTGACTCGTTCTTATAATAATCAAGTTTTTCAGCAAACAGATTGGTCAGGAGGTTCAGGGCAAACAGGGCCAATTTCTAATCCTGGTAATAAGTTTGATACTGCTGATTCTAACATTAATTACGCCTCTACTACTGGTTCAATTTATATGACAACCGCCACGACCACTACGGCAACTTTAGTTTCTTCAATTTTAGATACTGGAGTTTCTGGTGGTGCTGGTTTTAATTCTCTATTGTGGCAAGGAAGTTTAGGCACTAGCGGTGCAGTAAAATTCCAAATTGCTTTTTCTACTTCTTCTTCTACCGTTAACACCTTTTATGGTCCAACAGCCACCACTGATTATTACCAACCAAATCCTAATGTCAGTGTTGCTTTTCCTACAGCCGGAACAGCCAGTCCGCAAAATAAGCGCTACATCCGCTACAAAGTTTATCTTTCCACTACTGGTACTACCCCTCAAATAAATGATATAATAATTAATTGGAGCCCTTGAACTGGTATCTAGTAGATGGTATCTTGTATATAGTATAAAAATACAAGATACAAAATATAAACCTATGCGTTATACAAAATACAAAGGATTCACCTTGCTGGAGCTTCTTATTTACTCCGGTATTTTAGCTATTAGTGCTGGCTTGATTGGTGGTATTTTTTACACTGTTTCCAAAGCTAATTTGAAAACTCAAGCGGAAAACGAAGTGAATAATCAAATGGCTCGTTTTGAAGAAATGTTCCGGCAAAAAATCGAAGCCGCCAAAGGTGTTAATAGCATTAGTGGTTCTCTTTTAGAGTTGAATATGGGTAATTCAACGAGCACTTTTTCTTTAGGTGCTACTGATAATACAGTTTATTTGCAAGAAGGAGGTGGCTCACAAGTGGCTTTAAATGATCCGACGAAAGTAAAAGTTACTTCTTTAATTTTTTCTCCCACTGGCGCTACTGGTGCTCAAATTTCTAATACTTATCATTATGCTTGGTCAGGAAATGTTGGTTGGATTGATTTTGCTTATTCCGGAGGTAATGTCAGGGTTCCTATTGGTACTGGAGATTTAAATGGCGGAGCTTATGTTTTAAGTAATAGTAGTTGGATTTCTTTAAATTGCGCTTTTACTGATAGTTGTTCCAGCGTTAGTTATAAAGTTTCTTCTGATACTAATGGCAATTTATCTGGTTGGGCTTGGTCAGATAGTTTTGGCTGGATTAGTTTTGCCAGCACTACTCCTATTACTTATGGTGTTACTGTAGCTACTTCTACTGGCGAATTCAATGGTTATGCTTGGTCAGAAAATATTGGCTGGATTAGCTTTAATTGTAAAACCGGTGGCGATAATCACATAGATATTTGTTCTACTTCAAATTATCGAGTTCAAGATTTAAGAATGAACACTTCTGCTATTAAAGTTGATATTACTTTGCAATATAATTCTACTCGTCCCGAACAACAAATCAGCCGCACCAATTCCTTTGTGTTTAATATCCTGACACCAAGCAAGTAGTATTGAGTATTGAGTATTGAGTATTGAGTATTGAGTATTGAGTATTGGGTATTGGGTATAAAATAAATTATGGAAAGATATGAAAAGAATAACGGTGGAAGTATCAAAATTAAAAATTTTTCTGACCTTATCACCTATAAAGAGGCACATAAGTTAGTATTAATGATTTACCAAGTTACTAAAGAATTTCCTAAAGAAGAAAAATATGGTTTAATAGATCAAATGAGAAGAGCAGCAGTTTCTATTACTTCTAATATAGCCGAGGGTTTTTCTAGGAATACAACTAAGGATAAATATCAATTTTATACTATGGCATTAGGTTCACTCCTTGAACTACAAAGTCAGCTGCTAATTTCAAAAGATTTAAAGTATTTCGATAATCAAAATTTTCATCAGATATCAGAACAAACTATTTTAGTGAGAAAATTACTTCTTGGTTTAAGAAAAATTAAATTTAAGAATAAATGAAATTTTTTCCCTCAATACTCAATACTTTTTCCTCAATACTCTTTTCTCGCTCCGCGAGAAAAGGCATCGCCGCTCTCATCACTGTTTTATCTCTCGGCGGCCTTATTTTTACTATTAGTATGGGTTCTGCCATTATTGCCTTTTGGGCCAATCAAAATATTAAATCTATCAGAGACTCAAATAAAGCTTTTTACGCTGCCCAATCAGGATTGCAAGATTCCTTAATTAAATTAGAACGCAATAAAGATTTTCCCTCTGGTAGTTTTAATTTAAGCCTTTATAATACCAATGACGTTTCAATCAATCTTACCAATTCTTCTGGCCAGGCAACAGTTAATGCTACTTCTACTGTTGGTATTAGTAATAAAAAGATTCAAGCAGTAATTAATATTGATACCACAACTGGACTAATTACTCCAACCTCCACCGCAGAAATTAGTATTTAGTAGCTGGTATCTAGTATCTAGTAGCTAGTAGTTAGTATACAAAATACAAGATACAAGATACTTTTCTCGATTCTTTTAATTTGGTATAATATATCTATTGGGTAATCAAAATAATTATGCTTTCCTTAGAATCAATTAAAAATCTAAATAGTTTATTTCTAAAATATCCGCAAGTAAAACTGGCGTATCTTTTTGGCTCTCAAGTTAGTGAAAACACTGGTCCTTTAAGCGACTATGATTTTGCTTTTTACCTTGAAGAAAAAAACAAGAAAAAGTTATTTGATTTAAAATTAGATTTAATTAGTGAATTAAACCGAATTTTGAAAACCGATAAAATTGATGTGGTCATACTGAATGAGGTAGAAAGTCCGGAATTAAAGTACAATATCATCAAAGAGGGAAAATTAATTTTTGAACAAGAACCGTATCGTCTTCTTATAGAACCTCAGATTTTAAATCATTATTTCGATTTTCATTATCTCCTTGTAAAATATAATTTAACCAAAGCTTAATGACAAATTTTAGCGTTATTGAAAATAAAATTAGCGCTCTAAGGAAATATTTGGATATTTTGAAAAGATACAAAAAATATACCCGAGAGCAGATTGAGCAAGATGTTGATATCAAAGGAATGGTTGAACGATATTTATATTTAGCGACCCAATCTACTATTGATTTAGCTGAAGCAATCCTTTCTTTTAAAAATTTACGCAAACCAATAACTTTAAGTGAGACTTTTGATATTTTAGAAGAAGCAAAGCTTATTGATAGAACCTTAGCCGAGAAAATGATTAAAATGGCAGGCTTTAGGAACATCCTTACTCATGATTACGCTGAAATAAATTATGATATTGTTTATGATGTTTTACAAAATAAACTTTCGGATATAGAAGAATTTATTCAACAAATAAATAAACAGTTTTAAAATTAAAAATTGTGTTCGTTTATTTAAAAATTAAAAATTATAAAATTAAAAATTAAATAATAAATCTATGAAACATTTACTTAAACAACCCCTTTTTTACACTACTATTCTTTCTTTACTGGCTTTAGGCTTGATTATTGGTAGTTATGTCTTTGGCTGGACTACTCCTACAGCGAGTCCGCCCGCAGGCAATCTTGTTCTCTCTCAAGGTGCTTTACCATCTGGTTCTGCTGGTTATGTTCAATTTGCCAGTTCTTCCACTGCCTTTGGTGCTGATGCTAACTTTTTCTGGGATAACACTAACAAACGTCTCGGCATCGGGACGGCGACTCCAGCTTTTGGATTGCACATTATTGGTACTATGGGAACTACCGCTACAACTACCTTAGCTATATCTGGCGGCAACGTTGGCATCGGGACGGCGAGCCCAGGACAAAAATTATCGGTGGCGGGAGTGATAGAATCAACAACTGGTGGCATAAAATTTCCTGATGGTACAATTCAAACCACGGCAGCGAGTGCGGGCAGTGATAATAGTATCACTACTACATGGTCCAGTTATAAGCATTATTTTATAACAGCAACTACATATAATGGTAATTTAGGAGGATTGAGTGGTTGCGATGCAAAATGTAATAGTGATTCTAACAGGATTGTTGGGAAAAATTATCATTGTATTCGTGCTTCGGATTCAGTTTGGAATGTAGGTCCATACATACTCTATAATGCTAGCATAGGTAGTATGTACGACAAGATGCAATGTTGGGGATTTTCTTGTAAGGGGATATATTCATCTAGTCATCCGGCCCCTGGTAGTAAGACCTATGCTTATTCATTAACAACCGTGCTTGGTTCACCTTACGATATAACTGGTTACAACTATTGGCAAATTAATAATGTACAAGGTGGGAGTGCACAGTTTTGGAATACGGCACAGGTTGCCGCGGGAAACTCTTGTAGTACCGTATCAAGCGGGTGGAATTACGGGACCTCTAGCTACCAGGGGTTCGTTTCTTATGGGACTATGATCCAAGTGGGGAAGTTGTACACCAGCTCGGGACAAAACTATAATTGCGATTATGTGGAGCCGCTTTTGTGCGTAGAAAATTAGGTACCGAGGAAAAAAGTCCAGAGCGGCTAAATATATTTTGAAAGAAGGCTCATTAAATGTAATTTTCTTGCCTAAGGGTTTACCCTTGAGGAATTCAGGGCAAACCCTTAGGCTTTTTTGTCTGAGTTAGAAGTAAATAATTATGAATTAAAGGATTCTTATTAGGTTTTTAGTTTTTCTTATTTTTATTCATTTCGCTTACCTTTTTATTTAATTGCTCTAATTTTTTGGTAATTTCTTTTAATTCCTTAAAAATGACAGCAAAGCTGTCATCCTGAGGGTGAGCCGAAGCCCTGAGCAAAGCGAAGGGAAAGCGACGAAGGATCTCTGGGTTTATCCCAGGTACATTAATTAAGTACTTCCTTAAACCATTTTTGGCCTTCTTTTTGATGCTTTTCTTCAAAATAAGGTGCTTTTTTGTGGTATATTTCGTATAAATGTCGGTTAATGATTTCAATCCCATATTTTTTAAGACTTCATTGGTTAGCAATAAGTTTCCTTGTTTATTTTTACTATTTTTATTTCGGTTTAAATATCGACGCAATCGCATTCTTACAAAAGCATCTAAATTTTCAAAATCTTGTTTACAATAAACAAACTTATAATAGTGCCCAAAACCTAAAATTTTATTGTTTAATTGCTTGATGATTGCTGTAGTTGGTTTTTTCTTGGTTAAATGAGTGATTTTGATTATTTTATTTTTGAATTCTTCGATTTTTTCTTCGCTGATTGTAAAAATTCCCGCATAATATCTAAAACCCATAAATTCTACAGGGTTTTGATGGAATTTTCCTGAATTAAGTTTATTGATATTCAAATTTAAATTTAATTCATTCAGGGTGGGCTCTATGGTTTCTTTGAGAATCTTTAAAGGTTCTTTTTTGTTTTTGCAAAATACCAAATAATCATCTTGAATTCTTAGAAATGGTAGGTTGAGTTTTATTAATTTAATATCCAAGGGGAGCAAATAAATTCCTGCTAAGATATAGCTGAGATAGTTACCTAATGGTAAACCTCTATTTTGAAAGCCTGTTTTATTAAGAAAGGGCAATATATTTGTTTTTAACATTGTTTCTCCTCTTCGCGATTTAAGGATTCTTTCCAGTGTGATTATAAGAATTTGATGGCTTATTGAAGGATAATATTTTTCTATATCTAATCTCAGAAAATATTTATATTTTTTACTCAATTTTTGGATATATTTTAATCGTTTATCTACTCGGCCAAAAATCAAATAATGATAAGGACTCTTTTCTTTTAGAAATTTTTTTACTTTTTTTAACAAAAATCGTGCCATTTTATTTGTTTCGTTGGTATTATTGATTTTATAATAGGGGAGTTGATTTATATTAGCCATATTTTTAAATTTTAATTTTTAAAGGTGTATTTTAAAGTTGGTTTTTAGTTTTTCATAATTCTTTTCTTAATCCACAAGTGGAAAAACTCTCTTCAAATTTGACAATAATAATAAAATGAGTAAAATAAATGGTATATGAATATAAAGAAAAAAATTCAAAAAGTTTTTAATTATCAGGTTATTGTTTATTCTGATAGGACAGTGGGAAGCAATAAACCTTGTTTTACTGCTTATTGTCCCATTTTAGAAGTTGCTGATAGCGGTAAAACTATTGACGAGGCCTTAAATAATATAAAAAATCTTATTAGATTTCATTTGGGATGCCTTAAAAAAGAGAAATCTCCTATTCCTAACGGATTTGACTTGAAAGGAGAAGAAGTTATTACTACAGCTAAAGTATCTATTGCTTTATAATTTGTAAATGACAAAAGAAATTAAACCAAAAGAACTTGTAAAATTTTTTCAGAAGCAAGGATTTTTAATACTTTATCAAAAAGGTAGTCATGCAAGATTAAGACATCTTGATGGTAGAAACATCACGATTGCTATTCATAACAAATCTATCTCAAAGGGCACACTTTCAGCCATTTTGAGACAGGCTCAACTTTCAAAAGGAGAATTTATTAAATTATTTAAGGTTAAGAAACAGAAAAAATAAAGTAATAAATTAAAACTTATTAACGACATCGCAAGTCGATAATATTTGCGTTTTTTGTAAGATCTTTGCATTTGAGTCTTTGAATTTTGAGTTGTATTTTGCTATACTTAAAATAGTATGGCTCTTAAGTTTTCTCTTAAAGATTGGCAAAAATTGTTAGTTCCGGGATTTACTATTTCCGCTTTAAATGGGATTGACGTTTAATTCAATCCTGCTAAAATTAGAATATATATGATTTTAACCCCACTAAAATTATGGATATTCAAGAAGAAAAATTAAAAGATATTTTAGAGAGTCAGCGCGAGGAATACCAACGGTATTTGGGCGTTTTAGCTGAAAATTTTGGATCTCAGCTTAAATTGGTTATTGAATCATTGACAGGGACTCAGGAACAGCTTGTAGCGCTAAGGGAAATGGTGGCTCGGAATACCGAAGATATTATTAAAATACAAGTCCAGCTTGTAGCGCTTCGGGAAATGATGGCAAAAAATAGCGAAGATATTGAAATAATGAGAATGGATTTGCATGTAATCAAAGACGACCTTATAGAAAAAATTAGTCGAGAAGAGTTTAAAATTATTGAAAAACGAATCAATTTACTTGAAAAGAGGTTTCAAAAAGCATAATTCTTATCATAGAAATGAGGCTATAAATTAGCTTTAAAAATCGAAACTTATATCTCGGAGTAGAATTTCAAATGATTATATCCTTGATCAATTTAAAGACTTATGAAGTATAAAAATACACTCCAAAAAGGCTCTGTTCGTTATATTATTTTTAAAGAAAAGGGCACTTGGTATGGTGTTGCTTTGGAACTTAATATGGTAGAAGAAGGCGATAACTCCTTAGAAGTAATGGTCTCCTTGTTTGAAGCAATTCAAGGTTATGTAGAGACTGCTCGAAAATTAAAAATGCGCCCCATACCATTAAACCAAAAACCTGATGAGGAATATGAAAAACTCTGGAAGAAATTAAATGCAGGCACAAAAGAGACAATTGTTAAACCAGCTCAAATTTATACTTTTGGATATAGTCCGTTTAATAGCTATTCTTTTGCTAACTCTTAAAGGTATTATTATACAATCAGGTATTTCGAAAGATAAATGGCTTGAGTAAGAGTTTAAGAAACAGCGGAATATATACTTCGCTGTTTTTTTGTTTTAATGATTAAATTTGTTATAATATAAAATAGCAAATATGAAGCCGAAATTCTCTCTTAAAGATTGGCAAAAGTTATTAGTTCCGGAATTTACTATCAGCGCTATTTCCATTGAAGAAAGAATGGTGCGGGTTTTTTGTTTTAACAAAGCCATTAATAGGATTACTAAGGTTGGTAAATACGCTTTGCCTTCAGGGATTATTGAAGAAGGAATTTTAAAAAAACCGCAGGAATTACAATCCTTTTTCTTTTCTTTAAAAACAAAAATTTGGCCAAAAGAGAAAAATGTTTGGATAGTTCTATCTTTACCTTCGGCCAATTTTTATACCAATATTTTATCTTTACCTGATTTGGAGGAAGAGCGTTTTAAAGACGCAGTGATTTTTAATACGCAGATGGTGGCCCCTTTACCCTTAGAAGAGGTTTATTTCGATTGGGAAGATTGGGGTCAATCAATTAAAGATAATGAAAGAGAGGTTTTTATTGCTTTAGGCATTAAAAAACAAATTGATCCTTATTTGGATATTTTAGAGAATAGTGGTTTTAAAATTGTGGCCATTGAGCCTTGGGCTTTAAGTTTAATCAGATTCCTCCAATATTTTAGTGAAAAAGGACAAGCGGTTTTAAGCGTATCCCTGCGAACTGAAGGCATTGAATTTATTTTAAGCGAAAATAATAAATTAATTTTCTTTGATTTTGATTCTTGGCCGGAAATCTTTGGCGCCAATATTCCCCAACAAATCACGATTGAAATGTTAAAGAAACATTTGGATGGCGAAATTCCTATGCTTTTGAATTTTTATTCTTTAAAGCGCAAAAAACCTCTTCAGAAATTCGTTTTTATAAGCTCTGATAATCAAATGACAGCAATTTTAAGTCAATGGATTAGCGAGACTTATAAACTTTTACCTTTGAATTTAAGTGTTCCTTCTTATATGCGTTGGGTGACAGGAGAGTGGTTTTCTATCATCGGTACTGCTTTACGAGGTCTCATTCCTCGTTATCAAGATACTATTGTCAGTTTAGCGCCAGTAGGCACAGAAGAAAGTTATGGGCAAAATCACCTTTATCGAGTAGCTTCTTTATGGACCAAGGTGGCTTTGGTGGTGATAATGAGCCTAACTTTAACTTTTAGCCTTTTAGATGGTACTTTTTTTACTACCATTCGAAATAGATACCAACAAGCTTTAACCAAACCCATTGATGTTATTACCACTAATAAAGAAGCAGAATTACTAAGAAAAGCTGACGAGTTTAATGCTTTAGTGGCTATTTTAGAAAAAACTCAAACCTGTAAAAGAGATTGGAAAGCAATGTTAAGTAATATTTTTGATTCCAGCAAACAAAATGGCATTAATGTTCAAAGAATCTTAATGAGCAATATGCCGGCCAATAATATTACTATTCAAGGGAAAGCAGCAAAAAAAGACGCGGTCATTTCTTGGAAAAAAGCTTTAGAAACATCAGGATTACTTAAAGATATAAATTTGCCTTTAGAGGCTTTAGTAGAAACTTCCGAAGGGGTTAGTTTCACCTTGAACGCGAAAATTTAACACGATACCAATTATACGATACCAATATACGAATTAATACGAACTATACGAATATTATACAAATATATAAGTTATTTCATTAGTATCATTCGTAAGATTCGTATATTTGTATCGTTAGTATATTAGTATCGATAATTATGCAATTAACTTTCTATAGCGGTGTAAACGAAATCGGTGGAAATAAAATATTACTACAAGATAGAGATACTTCTGTTTTTTTGGATTTTGGCAAAAGTTACAAAGAAGCTTCAAAGTATTTTGAAGAGTTTGTTAATCCTCGCTCAGTTCATGGTATCAAAGATTATTTAGAATTAAATTTGCTTCCTCAAAAAGGAGGTTTATTCCGCGATGATTTAATGACAATCTTACAAAAAGAAGAGCCAACTCAATATGAAAACCTGATTGATAATTTCTTACATCTTGATGCTGTTTTGTTGTCGCATGGACACATGGATCATGCAGGATACCTCTCATTTTTAGATGAGCGTATTCCTGTTTATTTAAGCAAAGAAACAAAAATTGTGCTTGACGCTTATAAAACTATTAAATCACCGTCTTTAGAAAATGAAATCGTGGAAATCAGTATTCCTCATGAATTACCACCACAACAAAGAAAAAAGAGAAGAAGAAAATTTGAAATTTTAACTAAGCAAAAATCATTTCAAGTTAAGAATTTGGAAATTACACCTTTATTTGTTGACCATTCTATTCCCGGGGCTTTAATGTATTTTATTCATGGCTCAAAAAATGTTTTATATTCTGGCGATTTTCGCCTTTCAGAAATTCCAGAGAAACAATTAAAAGCAATTTATGCATTTTTGAAAAAGCAAAACATTGATGTTTTTTTGTGCGAAGGTACTCGGGTTAAAGAACAAATGGTTTTAAAAGAAGAAGACGTTTTCAATAAAGCTAATGAGGAAATTAAGAATATTAAGAACTTAGTAGCAGCTGATTATTCTATGGCTGATATTACAAGATTTAAAACCTTAAATTCGGTCGCTAAAGCCAATAAAAGAAAAATTGCTCTACCTTTTAATTATTTTGCCTATCTCTCAATTCTTAAAGAGAGCGGAATAGAAGTAAATGATTTTGACAATATTGTTTTATACGAAAAGAAAAAAGGGAGCATGCGCGCTTGGGAAAAAAATTTATTGAAAAAATATTCTTATATTAATGCTCAAGACATTAGAAATCATCAGCGAGATTATTTAGTTATTTTAAATTTTTATCAAATTCAAGAATTGATTGATTTCCAACCTGATAATAATTCTTATTTTTTGAGAGCGATTACCGAGCCCCATTCCGAGGAATCAGAAATTTCTGAAGAAAGATTTATCAATTGGATTAAGCATTTTGAGATGCAAGGGTTAACAGAAGAAGGTAAATTTGAGCGGGCTCATATTTCTGGTCATATTTCCGGCAAAGAATTGGAAGAATTTATTTCAAAAATAAAACCCAATTGCGTAATTCCCATTCACACCGAACATCCGGAAGAATTCAAGAAATTTCATAAGAATGTCAAAATAGTAGAAAAAAATGAAATTTTTAATTTTTAATTTTTTGTCATTGCGAGAGAGCCGTAAGGCGAGCGTGGCAATCTTTAAGATTGCTTCGTCGTTCACTTCGCTCACTCCTCGCAATGACAGCTACGTTATTAAAAATTGTATTTATGATCATCGATGGTAAACAATTAGCGCAAGAAATTATCGAGGAATTGAAAAAAGAACGAGAACTAATTCCTAAAAAGATTCGCTTAGCTGTAGTTTTAGTAGGTGATAATTCTGCATCTTTATCTTTCATCAAACAAAAAGAAAAAGTAGCCAAAGAATTAAGCATTGATTTTCGTTTATACCAATATCCGGAAACTATTAAAACCAAAGAATTAAGAAAAAAAGTCAGTGATATTTGTCGCGTTACTTATAATCGGGGAATAGTGGTTCAATTGCCTTTACCAGACTCCATTAATAGCCAGGTAGTATTAAATGCGGTTTTACCATTGAAAGACCCGGATATTTTAAGCGAGAAAAATTTAGGCGCTTTTTATGCTAATCGCTCAATTGTTTTACCGCCAGTAGTGGAAGCAATAAAGTTTCTTTTGGGAAAATATCAAATCAATCCAGAAGGGAAAAATGTTTTAATTATTGGTCGCGGTCAATTAGTAGGTAAGCCTGTAGGTTTATGGTTTATTCATCAAAGAGCGACAGTCACAGTAGCCAATAGCCAGACTAAAAATTTAGAAAATTTATTAAAAACAGCAGAAATTATTGTTTCTAGTGCTGGTATACCAGGATTAATCAAAGGTGAAATGATTCAAAAGGGAACTGTTATTTTTGATGCAGCTGTTGTTTCAGAAGCCGGTAAATTAAAGGGTGATTGCGATTTAGATTCTGTAAAAGATAAAGCAGTTCTTCTTACGCCTGTTCCTGGAGGTCTTGGACCATTAGTGGTGGCTTTTTTATTCAAAAATCTCTTGGAGTTAGTTAAGCAACAAAAATAATGATAAAATAGAGGATAATTATGTACGATATTTTAATTAAAAACGGAGCAATTTTTGATGGCACAGAAACCGAAGCTAAGAAAGCAGATTTAGCCATTAAAAACGGCAAGATCATAGCCATTGGTTCGCTTAAAAACGAAAAAGCCAAAACAGAAATTAATGCCGACAATAGATTTATTACCCCTGGATTTATTGACATTAATAATGACGCTGATCATGATTTGAGTTTATTGAAGATGCCTGAAGCAGAAAATTTATTGCGTCAGGGAATTACGACGATTGTTGGCGGCAATTGTGGCGCTTCGCTCGCTCCTTTAATTTCTGGCTCTTTATTATCTCTTGATAAATGGGTAAAAACTATTGATTTTAATATTAGTTGGCAGACAATGAAAGAATTTTTGAATTTTTTAACTAAAAAACAATTAGGAGTAAATTTTGCTACTTTAGTTGGATGGGGAACTGTAAGAGCAGATATTACCCAGAATCAATTCCGACCTTTAAAGAAAGAGGAATTAGAAGAATTAAAATTTATTATCAAATCAAGTATTACTCAAGGCGCTTTTGGCGTTTCTTTTGGTTTGGGTTATAACCTAGAACAGGCTGTAGGCCTGACCGAGATTCAAGCTATAGCCCAAGTGATCAAAGAAAAAAAAGCTTATTTCGAGCGAAGCGAGAAAAAAGGTTCCCGAGCGATAGCGAGGGGTCCTTATCTCGCTTTTCATTTAAGAAATGAATCTGAGGGTTTGCTCTCGAGCATGAGAGAGGTTTTAGAAGTAGCTGGAAAAGAAAAAGCTTCTTTAGAAATTTCTCATTTGAAAGTGGAAGGAAAAGATAATTTTGATAGTTTTCCCGAGGCTCTTAAAATGGTGCAGAAAGTGAATCAGGAACCTGCCTTGCTGAGTCAAGACGGGCCTGAATTAGTTAATTTTGATATTTTCCCTTACGATTATAACGTGGAATCGCTTTATTTAATTTTGCCAGAGTGGCTAGCCATTGGCGGTCGGGAAGTACTTTTAAAAAATATTCATGATGGCATAGTACGAAAAAAATTGATTGAAGATATGAAGAAGAAAAAATATCTCTATCAAGATCTCATTATAGCTGATAGCGGAGAGAGATGGTGGTTTGCTGGCAAAACTTTAGAAGCCATAGCCCAAGACTTTAATTTAAGTTTAGAAGATGCGCTTTTGAAGATCATCGAACTTTGTGAAAAAAGAGTTTTAGTCTTTGTGAAAAGTTTATCATTGGAAAACGTAGAAAAAGGTATCCTTTCTCCTTATTCTTTCGTGGCATCTAATAGTGGTATTTATAATTTAAATAGCGGCGAGAAAGGCACTTGGGTTCATCCTCGAGCTTTTGGCGCTTTTCCTAAGTTTCTCAATGATTATGTTAAAGTAAAGAAATTGTTTTCTTGGGAGAAAGCCCTTCATAAAATTACTGGTAAGGTAGCAGATAAAATTGGTTTAAAAGATAGGGGATATCTCAAAGAAAATTACTTCGCGGATATTGTTATTTTTAATCCAGACAAAATAAAAGACAAGGCCTCTTTAAAAAATCCCTTTCAATATCCAGAAGGAATTGAAACCGTAATTTTAAACGGTGCTTTAGCTTATCAAAAAGGCATTTTTAGTCATGAAAGACTTGGTCAGATTCTTAGAAAAGACTAAATTGACTAAAAAAGAGCTTAGTGTTAAAATTGAACTCATATGATTGTTCGTCAATTAGGGATTGATTTAGGCACGGCCAATACTTTAGTTTTTATTCCCCACAAGGGGATTGTTATTAACGAACCATCAGTGGTGGCTATTTCTGTTGATGAAAATAAAGTTTTAGCCATTGGCTTAGAAGCCAAAGAAATGCTGGGCCGGACTCCAGAAATGATAAAAACTTATAAACCATTAAAAGATGGCGTGATTGCTGATTATCGGGTAACCGAGGCGATGCTTCGTTATTTTATTGATAAAGCTTTAGGTTCTTGGAAAATATTTAAACCAGAGTTAGTCATTTCTGTACCGGTGGGAGTGACTTCTACTGAAAGAAGGGCAGTCATTGATGCTGCCAGGGAAGCTGGTGCGAAAGAAGCTTATGTGGCGAAAGAGCCTATTTTAGCTGCTTTAGGGGCTGGGGTTCCCATTAATTCACCAGCTGGAAACATGATTGTTAATATTGGCGGTGGCACTACTGAAGTGGCAGTAATTTCTTTAGGAGGAATTGTTGCTTGGGCTTCAGTAAGAATTGCTGGTAATAAAATGGATGAAGCAATCTCTGAATACATTAAAAGAAAATATAATTTAGCCATTGGTGAAAGAACAGCAGAAGAAGTTAAAATTCAAATTGGTACTGCTGTGCCAATTAAACAAAAAGAAGAATTAGAAGTCAGGGGATTAGATTTAACTGAAGGCTTGCCCAAAAATATTGTCATTAATGCCAATGAAATAGCTGAAGCTATTGCTATACCGCTCAAAGATATTATTCAAGCTATAAAATCGGTTTTAGCTGAAACTCCTCCTGAATTAGCTGCTGATATTATGGAAAGAGGCATGCTTTTAAGCGGCGGAGGATCAATGTTAAGAAATATCAATGAATTAATCACTAAAGTAACCGGTGTGCCTAGTTTTGTGGCTGATGAAGCTATTTTCTGCGTTGCTAAAGGAACAGGAGTGATTTTGGATAATCTTTCACTATATAAAAAGAGCATTACTACCTATAAATAATATTCGCTCACCCTTTCTCTTTCGCTCCTGCTATTCCGCCAAAGACAAATATTACTCGCTCGCTTCGGGAAACCTTCCGGAATGTCGCTACGCTCAGTTCCGGCTTTCCTCTCGCTTGCTTCGTATATTTGTACCTTTGGCTCCATAATGTCGCTCAAGAGATAAGGGTTCGCTCATTAATTAAGAAAGTGAGCTCTTGTTTTTGAGCCGCTTCAGGGGAGGGATCTAAAAAGGGTCTGCTGAAGCAGACCCAAAATAAAAAGGGAGAGGTGTAACATGCTCCTCCCCTGCTAAGGCGAGAAAATAGGAGCGAACTTTAAAACATATTTGAGAAAACAATGATTTTTTTGGAGGAAAGAATAAGAAATTTTTTAGAGAGATTTTTTAATCCGGAAACAAAACCAGTTCAAAGTCTTTTATTTTACGGAGAAGAAACAGTAGGTAAAAAAACGACAGCTTTAGCTTTTGCTAAAGCTTTATTGTGCCAAGCAGAACAGAAAACATGGAATGGCTGCGGCCATTGTCAAAATTGTTTACGCTTTGACAAGGGTCTACATCCAGACTTTTTGTTACTTGAGCCCGTTGATAATGATATTCCTATTGAGACAGTGAGAAAAGCCATTGAATTTTTGCATTATGAGCCCCAATTCTCTTTTTTAAGAATATTAATTATTAATGAAGCTGATAGATTAAAAGAAGATGTTCAAAATACGCTTTTAAAAACCCTGGAAGAACCTCCTCAAAATACCTTGATAATTTTTCTTACTGCCTATCCTCAAAAATTGCTAGCTACCGTTTTTTCTCGTTTACTGCCGATAAGATTTCATCGTTCTTCCGTTGAACAAATAACTAATTTTTTAATGGAAAAACAATCTTTGAACAAAAATCAAGCTCAAGAAATAGCGAAAATGTCAGAAGGAAAAATTGGTTTAGCTCTCAGAATGTTAGATAAAGAATATTTAAAAAAAATCGAAGATACTCAAAAGCAGTTGACCCAGATTTTGAAAAGTGATTTCTTAGACCAGCTGCAATATCTGCAAGCATTAGCAGATGATAAAGAAGGCTTATTAGAGGTTCTAAAAATTTGGTTGGAAACGCTTAATCGAGATATTCAAACATCGTTTTTGCCATCTCGTATTAAATTAACTAAAGAACTACTCAAAGCCTTTCATTTAATTTCTAATTATAACATCAATAGCTCTCTTTTATTAGAAAATATATTTTTAAATTATAAATTTGACCAAGCACTCAAATGAGTGCTTGGTATCAGGGCAAATTTTTAATGAGATGTATCGGCTCCGCCGATGTATCTGAAAAACATTATGGCAACCAATGATTTTCTTAAAAATTTTGAAGAGAAAACAAATTTGTTGATTGACCAATTCAAAGAAGAAATTTTGACTCTTCGTACCTCGAGACCCTCAGCAGCCCAAGTAGAAAATATTAAGGTGGAATGTTATAATACCCAATCTCTCATAAAACACTTAGCTTCGATTTCTATTGTCTTACCCAACATTATTATCATTGAACCTTGGGATGTAACCATTGTGCCTAATATTTTACAATCTCTGACCTCCTCTTCTTTAGGCGTTAATCCTGCAGTTGAAGGCAGACAAATTAAACTTTTTCTTCCGGCCCTAACCAAAGAAAGAAAAGAAGCTTTAGTTAAATTAATTAGTTCCATAAAGGAAGAATACAGGGTTCGTTTGAGAAAAACCCGCGAGGAAATAGTGGCTGTTATTAAGAAAGGGTTCGAGTTAAAAACGATTTCTGAAGATGAGAAGTTCCGTTTATTGGAAGAAGTGCAAAAAGCTGTCGAGAAAACAAATCAAACTTTAGATGCAGCAGCAGAGACAAAAGAGAAAGAAATTTTAGAATCTTGATTATGCTTACCTTATTACTTGCCATTGGTACTTTAAGTCTTCTCATGATTTTACATGAATTCGGTCATTTTCTTTTGGCGAAATTATTCAACGTTAAGGTTGAAGGATTTAGTGTTGGTTTGCCGCCAAAAATCTTTAGTTTCAAAGTTGGTGAAGTGACTTATTCATTAAATGCTATTCCTTTTGGCGCTTTTGTGAAGATTAACGAAGAAGAAAATGATCAAGATAAAAGAAGCTTTGTAAATCAATCGACTTCGAAAAAAGTTGCTATTTTTTTAGGAGGGGTGGGAATGAATTTTATCATTGCTTTTATTGTTTTTACTTTGCTTTTTACCATTGGTTTTCCAAAATCTTTATTACCGTCTAACTATTTAATTAGCTCAACAACTTCTTTAAGCCTCGTAAAATATCCTCTTCATCAAGCCTTTTTAGAGACTGGTCGTTTTTTGAGCTTTGTTTTAGTTGAATCATTAAGAGGTTTAAAAATTGCTTTCGGAAAAATATTTACCCATTTAGATGTGAGTGATTTGCTTGGTCCAGTGGGCTTAGTGGCAATTACTAGCCGCAGTTTTGAACACGGTTGGCGTTATGGGGTATATATTCTTGGATTAATTTCTTATGCTTTGGCTATTTTTAATCTTTTACCGATTCCAGCTTTAGATGGCGGCCGCCTTTTATTTCTCTTTCTAGGGAAAATGTTTAGAAAACCTATTTCTCAAAAAACAGAAACTTTGATAGATAATATTACTTTTGCTCTCTTAATGTTTTTAGCTGTTTTAGTAACCATTAAAGACGTTCGCTTTTTCTATCTTCACTAATAATCGCTCGGAGATATATTTTCTTTGATTTCTCGCTTGTCTTAAACTGTCGCTCATTTAGCAGGGGAGGAGCCTCGCTCACCTCTCCCTATCTAATAAGGGGTTTATAAATAAACCCCTAAATAGATGACCCCTCCCCTGAATCATTCGCGCCAGTTAAGACTCGCTCGGATGAAAATATATTTCCTCGCTCTAGAGATTTAAAAATTATCGCGTATTATATGAAATTATCATCACTTCATCTTCACACCTTAAAAGAAGCACCAAAAGATGATTTATCCATTAATGCTTCGCTTTTAATCAGGGCTGGTTTTATTGAAAAATTAACCTCAGGAGTTTATGATTTTCTTCCCCTTGGCTTAAAGGTTATTAGAAAAATAGAAAATATTATTCGAGAAGAAATGAATAATTTGGGAGGACAAGAAATTTTAATGGCTACCTTACAGCCAAGACAGAATTGGGAAGGGACGGGACGTTGGAAAACCTTTAATGCTCTTTTTAAAGTTAAGTCTCAATTTAATCAGTGGTATGCTTTAGGCCCAACTCATGAGGAGGTTGTCACTCCTTTAGCCAAAAAATTGCTGTTATCTTATAAAGATTTACCTTTTTATTTGTATCAGATTCAGACTAAATTTCGTGACGAAACAAGACCAAAGTCAGGATTGTTACGAACTAAAGAATTTATTATGAAAGATTTGTATAGTTTTCATCGAGACGAAAAAGATCTAGATGATTATTATGAAAAAGTAAAGACCGGCTACTCAAAAATTTTTAAAAGATTAAATCTACCAGTTCTTATCGCCGAAGCTTCTGGCGGTACTTTTTCCCGCTATTCGCATGAATTTCAAGTCATTACTGAAGCTGGGGAAGATACGCTTTATTATTGTCGCCATTGTGGTTTTTGCCAAAACGAGGAAATTATTGAGAACAAAAAGAAGTGTCCTCATTGCCACCATGAATTACAAAAAATCAAAGGCATAGAAGTCGGCAATATTTTTAAATTAAAAGAAAAATATTCTCAACCTTTTCATTTGAAGTTTAAAGACTTAGACAGCCAAGAGAAATTTGTTCAAATGGGGTGTTATGGCATAGGAGTTTCAAGAATTATGGGAGCCATTGCCGAAATTTCTCATGACCAAAATGGTTTAATTTGGCCAGAAGCAGTAGCTCCTTATCAATTTTATCTTTTACCTCTCTTAAGCGGTAATAAAAAAGAAGATAAGGAAATCAAAAAACAAACCGATTTGCTTTTTCAAAAAATAGTAAAGGCCCGTTTGGAAGTTCTTTATGATGATAGAGAAGACGTCACGAGTGGTGAGAAATTAGTGGATGCTGATTTATTAGGCATTCCCAAAAGAATTATTATTAGTAGCCGCACTTTACAAAAACAATCTTTAGAAATAAAAGAGAGGAAAATTAAAAAAACAAGATTAGTCAAAATAAAAGATTTTGACAAATTAATAAAAATTAAGTAAAATCTGAGAGATTATTTCATATGATGGGTTTATTTAAAAAAAGTTTTTCCAGGTTTGGCCAAGAGATAGGAGTAGATTTAGGAACAACGAAAATCCTAGTTTATGTCAGGGGCAAAGGTATTGTTATCAATGAACCAACGGTCGTGGCTCTCAATAATAAAACCAATCAAATTTTGGCCATTGGTCGGGAAGCCCTTGAAATGGTGGGCAAAACCCCTCCTCACATTAGCGCCATCAGGCCCTTAAGTAATGGGGTTATTTCTGATTTTGAAGTAACGGAAAAAATGTTACGTTATTTTTTGGATAAAGCCGAGAGAAAGAATTTCTTGGATAATTTAATTAACAGACCAAAATTAGTAATAGGTATTCCTTGCGGTGGTACTGAAGTGGAAAAGAGAGCAGTTGAAGATGTGGCGAGATCTGCTGGCGCAAGAGAAGTTTATCTTATTGAAGGGCCTTTAGCAGTAGCCTTAGGTATTCGTTTGCCAGTGAAAGAATCCAAGGGAGTCTTTATTGTTGATATTGGCGGTGGGACAACCGAAGCGGCGGTAATTTCTTTAGGCGGAGTGGTGGTATACAAAAGTTTACGCGTTGCCGGAGATAAATTAAATAACGATATTATTTATTATCTAAAGGAAAAATATAAATTGGCTGTTGGCGAAAGAACAGCCGAAGAAATTAAAATTGCTATGGGTTCAGCCATGGACTTAGGCACTAATCAAGAAATCAAAGTCAAGGGCAGAGATTTGATCAAGGGATTACCAAAAGAAATAAAAATTAAAGAAATAGATATCAGGGAAGCAATTACCCCTTCTTTAGATAAAATTGTTGATGCCATTCAAGATACTTTAGAAATTACACCTCCAGAATTAATTGCTGATATTATTACCAGTGGTATTTATCTTTCTGGCGGCACCTCTCTTTTAAGAGGATTAGACAAACTTATTTCTAATAGTATCGGTTTGACGGCAAAAATCGTTGAAGATCCTATCACGGCAGTTATCAGAGGAGTTGGTTTTGTTCTTGAAGATTTAAAAAGTTCAAGAGATTTACTGATTAATATTAACAGGGAAAAACCTCCGATTTAGCCCCGTTAAAAGTTTGCCATTATTATTTTGGGCAAAAAAGTGTTAAAACATTTTTTTGCAAGAGTTAAAGGGGTTTAATAGAGAATATAATAGATTATTCCCTAAAATCATCGCAAACTTCTAACGGGGTTAGTCCCTCACTTGATCCATGAAAAAGACAAAAATATTTCATCGCCTTTTTATTGGAGTGATTATTTTAATCGCTCTCTTTTTTATATTTAAAATATATTTTATTTCCAAAAAGTATATTCAACAGACAACTGTTTCTATTTTTGCTCAATCTAATGAACCAATTCTTTTAGAAATTTCCAATCGCGGCTATAGCTGGTTTAAAGATTTTTTTCATTTTAATCAAATTCGTAATCAGGTCCAAAGTTTAAAAGAAGAAAATAACAACCTTTTGTGGCAATTAATCCAATTAAAAAATTTAGAGGAGGAAAATATTAGTCTTAAGCTAGCTTTTAACGTTAAACAAAACACTGGTTGGCATTTATTGCCAGCTCAAATAGTGCTTGTCGATCCCACTGGCCTAAACGGTAATTTTTGGATAAATAAAGGTCAGAGCAGTGGTTTAAAGCCAGGGATGAACGTTATTTTAGAGAATCAAGTGCTGGTAGGGGTTTTAAAAGAATGTTTAACTGATTATTGCCGTGGTGAATCTATTTTCGCCCCTCAAACAAAAATAGGAGTTAAAGATATTGAATCTCGAGTTTTGGCTATTTTAGAAAAGGATAATCAAGCTAGGTTTATTCTAAAATTAGTTCCCCGAGATACTCAAATCCAACCGGAAGATCTTTTAGTTACTTCTAATGAAAATACCGGGCTTATGCCAGATTTATTAGTAGCCAAAGTAAAGAACTTGATTCCTTCAGAATCTTTCCTGCAAGAGTATCTTACGGAACCTTTATTTTTACCCAATCAACTTTTTTCAGTGTTTGTTATTACCGACTCTATCTTTTAATTTTTTAAATGTCACGTTTTCTTAAAAACTTCTTGTTATTTCGAGCGAAGCGAGAAAAAAGGTTCCGCCGATTATTAGGAGGCGGGTTCTTATTTATTGTCATTTGTCTTTTTCAGGTATATGGCAAGGGCAATTTTTTTATTAGACCAATCATAGATTTGCTTTTAATCTTTTTAGTTTTTAGTTTTTTTAATTCCCCCCTATCCTATTTTGCTGTTTTGTTGGTAATTCGCGGATTTATCTTTGACACTCTATCTGGTTTGGTTTGGGGAACGAATCTTTTTAGTTTAATTTTTGCTTTTGGTATCGGTTTCCTTTTGACCAGACTTTTAGAAAGTGATAATTTTCTTTCCCGAATAATTATCGGAGAAAGCATTATTAATATTTATTTTTTGACTATCCTTATTTCAAATTTGCTAATTTCTCATTCGAATCTTTGGTTGATTATTTTAATTGATGCTGTCATTAATTCTCTCATTTATTTTGCCTTAATGATTTTAGAACAAAAAATTAAAACGCATGGCTTTAAGAAACACTTCAATTAAAAGAGATAAACACTTAATTGATCCAGAGGAAATTCTTCTTGATAAGAAAGCAGAAGAAATGGGCGAGGACCAATTGGCAAAATTAGAATGGCCTTTAGCCTCCGCTTTTGTTAAGGGTTTATTTGTTTTTTGTTTGATTTTGATGGCTGTAATTTTTTCCAGAATATTTTATCTTCAAATAACCAAAGGTTTTTATTACGAGGATTTAGCTGATAACAACAAGACTCGTCATTATGTGATTAATGCCCCGCGAGGAATTATTTTTGATCGTTATGGCGAACCTTTAGTTTTGAATTCTCCTTCTTTTAGCTTAACGATGATACCCTTAGATTTGCCTCGCGACGAAAGCGAAAGAGACAAAATTATCAATCAAGTAATTTCTATTTTTAATATCAATAAAGATGATATAACGAGTATTTTAAAAGAAAAAGGACGATTAACGTTAATTGATCCTATTTTGCTCAAACCCAATTTAGCGGTAGAAGAAATTAGAAAATTTGAAGCCAATGTTGAATCTAACAAGGGATTCATGGTGCTTGCTGATACCAGTCGTTACTATCCATATAAAGAGATCATGGCTCAGGTTTTAGGTTATGTCGGTAAAATTTCTTCTGATGATCAAAAAATCTATAAAGATTATCCTTTAATCTCTATGGTCGGTAAAGATGGTTTAGAATCTTATTATGAAAACACTCTCCAAGGCAAATGGGGAAGAAGATTAGTAGAAGTTGATGCTTATGGCAGACTCAAGCAAGATTTAGGAACAATTTCTCCTCAACAAGGCAATGATTTAATTACTACCATTGATAAAGATTTACAAATAAAATTTTATGAATCTTTGGAAAAACAATTAAAAAATTTGGGAGTTTCAGCTGGCGCTGGCATAGCTTTAAATCCTAAAACCGGCGAGGTTTTAGCGATGGTTAATTTACCGAGTTTTGATCCAAATGTTTTGGTAAAAGGTTCTCCAAACAATTTGATTAATCAATATTTGACAAGTAAAAATTATCCTTTATTTAATCGGGTGATAAGCGGGCTTTATTCTCCAGGTTCTTTAATCAAGCCCTTAATGGCCATAGCAGTATTAGAAGAAAAAATAATCAATCCTTTAAAAAAAATTTATGATGAGGGCCAGATAGTTATTACCAGCCCCTACAATCCTAATGAAAAATATATTTTTAATGATTGGCAACCACATGGTTGGGTAGATATGCGTGAAGCTCTTGCCGTATCTTGCAATGTTTATTTTTGGACCGTGGGCGGAGGGTACGGGGATATTAAGGGATTAGGTTTGAGCAAGATAAAAAAATATTGGGATTTATTTGACATTGGACAAAAACAAGGCATTGATTTATATGATGAAAGCGCTGGCGTTTTGCCTGATGAGGAATGGTTAAAGAAAATAAGACCCAATGACCCAACTTGGAAAATAGGTGATACTTATAATATTTCTATTGGTGAAGGCGGTTTAAGCTTGACACCGCTTCAAATGGCTGATTATATATCTACCATTGCCAACAACGGGATTCTAATGAAGCCTCATTTAGAGAAAAATATTTCTCCTACTTCTTTACTTAATCTGAACGTTTCTCTGGATAATTTAAAAATTGTTCAAGAAGGAATGCGTCAAGTGGTGACAGATGGAACAGCAACCTCTTTAAATGATTTAGCCATGGCAGTGGCTGGTAAAAGCGGCTCCCCAAAGTTCATTTCCTTAGGAAAAGAAAAATACCATGCTCTTTTTGCTGCTTATGCTCCTTATAAGAATCCTCAAATTGTAATTTTAGTTTTAATTGAACAACCGCCTCAAGGATCAATTGCTACCTTGCCAGTAGTCAGGGAAGTTCTGGATTGGTATTACCAAAATAGAATTAGTAATACTTCTCAATTATTAAATCAATAATAATTATGAAAAAAAATTATATTACTTCTGAGGCTTATAAAAAACTTAAGGGAGAACTTAATATTTTAAAAACTATCAAAAGAAGAGAGATTGCCTTGAAAATTCAAGAGGCTAAAGAGTTAGGTGATTTATCCGAAAACGCTGCTTATCAAGAAGCAAAAGATAGCCAAGCTGCCTTAGAAACGAGAATTTTAGACATTGAAGTTCTTTTAAGAAACGCTTTCATTATCCACCCAACAAAATGTAATGGTTTTGTGGAAATAGGTTCTTCTGTTATGGTTCAAAGTTTGTTTTTACCTCGTAATAAAAGGCAATTTACTATCATTGGAGCCCAAGAGGCTAATCCAGCCGAAGGTAAAATTTCTAATGAATCGCCAATAGGCAAATCTTTCCTTGGCCATGAAAAAGGCGATATCATTATTGTCAAAACCCCTAAAGGTGATGTAAAATATAAGATATTAGATATATCATAGCAATTTTCAATTTTCAGTTTACAATTTACAATTATGCTCGAAGATATTATTAAAGAGCGAATCAAAAAATTAAGAGAACTTCAAAAATTAGGCGTTAATCCTTATCCAGAGAAAGCCAATCGACAATTTACCATTGACGAAGTTTTAAATAATTTTTCTTCTTGGAGTAAGACCCAAAAGAAAATTTCTTTAGTTGGCAGAATCTGGTCAATCCGGGGTCATGGCGGAGTAATGTTCTGTGATGCTAAAGATGAAACTGGGAAATTACAATTAGTGTTAAAGGCAGATATTCTGACTGGAGAAAAAATGAAATTTTTCAAAAAATATTTTGATAGAGGTGATTTCCTAGAAGCCCAGGGTACTTTATTTATCACTCAAAAAGGAGAAAAAAGTTTATTGGTGAACAAATTTACTCTTTTAACCAAAAGTTTGAGGCCTTTGCCAAAAGCTTGGTTTGGATTAGAAGATGCCGAAGAAAGATTCCGCCGGCGCTATCTTGATTTATTAGAAAATGAGGCAGTAAAGAAAAAATTCACCCTAAGAAGTAAAATTATTGCCGAAATTAGAAATTTCCTTAATAAAGATGGTTATTTAGAAGTAGAAACGCCCATTCTCCAAACAATGTATGGTGGAGCTAATGCCAAACCATTTTTAACCAAATTAGAAGCCTTAAATCTTAAATTGTATTTAAGAATTGCTCCGGAACTATATCTTAAAAGATTATTAATAGGAGGATTTGAAAACATTTATGAAATAGGAAAAAACTTTCGCAATGAGGGCCTGGATAGAGAGCATAATCCTGAATTTACCATGATGGAATTATATAGCGCTTATAAAACCCGAGAGGATTTGATGCAATTGACTAAAGAATTAATTAATTATTTAATCAAAACTTTTAAGAAAGATCTGGAGAAAAATTCAATCATAAATTTACCTTGGCAAATCATTGGCTTTGAAGAATTTTTAAAAAAGCAAATTGGATTAGATTTTGAATCTTCTTTGGAACAATGGTTAAGCAAAGCAAAAACTCTGGGAATAGAGAACATTCCTTCTCAAGCAAGCAAAGAAAAAATTGCCGATGATATTTTTAAAAAATTAAGGACAGAGATGACAAACCCAACCTTTATTATCAATCAACCGTTAGCCATATCACCCCTAGCCAAAAAAAGAGTCGATAACCCCCAACAAACTAGCCGTTTCCAGTTGATTATTAATGGTTGGGAAATTGCTAATGGCTTCTCTGAACTTAATGATCCCTTGGATCAAAAAGAGAGATTTAAAGAGCAAATCAAAATGAGAAAAAGAGGTGATTTAGAAGCTCATCCTCAGGATACTGATTTTATAGAAGCCTTAGAATATGGTATGCCTCCAGCAGCAGGTTTAGGCATAGGAATTGACAGATTAATCGCTGTTTTAACTAATGCTCCCTCCTTAAAAGAAGTTATTTTCTTTCCTTTTATGAAACCCCGTAAATAAAGAGCTTTCTACAAATTTTGAAGCCTAAGGCGAACAAAATTTGTTTAGAAAACCTTTACCCAGCACATAACTTTCTGTATCATAAAGTTATGTGCTGGGTGCTCAATGTGATAGTAAAATTTACTTCGCATTGAGCTCGTAAATTTTAATCACATTGGCATGTTAGACATCAAATTCATTCGTGAAAATCCGGATAAGGTTAAAGAAGGTATCAGTAAAAAAGGCGTTGATTCTTCTTTAGTTGATAATGTTTTGGATTTAGATAAAAAGAGACGAGAGTTAATTCAACAAATAGATACTTTGCGAGCAAAGAAAAATATCGTTGAAAAGAAATTGCTTAAAGAAAAAGAAGAAAACCCTGCCTCGCCGACAGGCAGGAAAAAAGAGATTTTAGATGTTTTAAAGCAGGCTAAACTAGTCTTGGAAACTAAAGAAAAAGAATTAGGGAAATTAGAACAAGAATATCAAAAATTAATGAGTTCAATTCCCAATTTACCTTTAGAAGATGTTATTGTGGGTAAAGACGAAAGAGATAATCAAGTTCTAAAAGAAGTGGGGAGAAAAGCAAAATTTAATTTTATTCCCAAAGATTATTTAACCTTAGGTGAGTCTTTAGATATCATTGATACCAAAAGAGCTGCTAAAACTTCAGGTTCTCGTTTTGGTTTCTTAAAAAGAGAAGCTGCCCAACTAGAAATAGCTTTGGTTCATTTGGCCTTTGATAAATTAACAAAAAAAGGATTTATTCCAGTGATCCCTCCAGTTTTAATTAAACCAGAACCTTTTTGGGATATGGGTTATTTAGATCGAGGCAAAGAAGAAGTTTATCATTTAGAAAAAGATGATTTATATCTGATTGGCACTGCTGAACAAATTATTGGCCCTATGCATATGAATGAAACTTTGAAGGAAGAAGAACTTCCTTTACGTTATACTGGATTTTCTTCTTGCTTTCGAAGAGAAGCCGGTTCTTATGGAAAAGACACCAAAGGCATTTTACGGGTTCATCAATTTGATAAAGTAGAAATGTTTATTTTTTCCAAACCAGAAGATGCTCAAAAAGAACATGAGTTCTTGCTTTCTATAGAAGAAGAATTGATGCAAAGTTTAGGCATTCCTTATCGGGTGATTAACATTTGTAGCGGTGATTTAGGAGATCCCGCAGCTAAAAAATACGATATAGAGGCTTGGTTACCTGGTCAAAATGATGGCCAGGGTGAATATCGGGAAACTCATTCCACTTCGAATTGCACTGATTATCAAGCCAGAAGATTAAATGTCAAATATTTAAATCCGCAAACTTCCAAAAATGAATTCGTTTATACTTTAAACGGAACAGCTCTGGCTATTGGTCGGGCAATTATTGCTATTCTTGAAAATTATCAAACCAAAGAGGGCTTTGTCAGAATTCCCAGAGTTCTTATTCCTTATATGGGAGGCATTAAAGTAATAAAGAGAAAATAGCTCGTCAACACGCTATCGATTTTCCCTGCGAGAAAATCGCGCTCGCGCTCGGCCTCACTCTCTCACTCGCTTTGCTCGTTCGAACCATGCCCGCTCGGCCTGCGCGACGGTTTTTGTTAACAACATATCCTCGCCATATTAAGAGCGAGTCTTTTCTTCTGCGAATGATTCAGGGGAGGGGTCATCTATTTAGGGGTTTATTTATAAACCCCACATATTAGATAGGGAGAGGTGAACGAGGCTCCGAGCAAGTGATATGAGCAGAAG
>Ga0315294_10001195_pt1 | contig 28011 bp, 25 predicted proteins | sample YL17G13_40_MG_FD_203626 | JGI IMG/M metagenome (GOLD analysis project Ga0315294, IMG submission 203626) | Sediment microbial communities from Yellowstone Lake, YNP, Wyoming, USA - YL17G13_40 | ecosystem: Environmental > Aquatic > Freshwater > Lake > Sediment | place: USA: Wyoming | collected... | reverse complement strand
TATCTTAATCTGAGGCGTATGTAAGAGACTACCGTCCTCAAGTATATCTTTCTTAATTAATGTCTCGACATCTGTCCAGGTTTTTCCGTCCCGAGAGAGGCGGCCATTTTCAATTGAGGTGTAGTTTACTCTCTTGCCGTCTGGGCTGACCTGTCTTTCCCAGTCTGTTTCCAGGAGGCCTCTTTCTACTTGGCCGGTCTTATCTTTTTTATTCACTGCCGTGTAAATATCCCGGAACCCGCCTTCGCTGGATTCCCCAATGCCTTTGCGGCTTTCCTCGGTAAGGTAACCGCGGTAATCAAAGCTGACGCTGTTTTTGCCGTTAGGTTCTATATTTCTTACTGCTAATTTACCGCCTCCTTTATCTTGTACAAAGAGAGGAAGTTTCTCGAACTGAACGGTATTATTTAAAATGGCTTTCCTCAAATCCCCTGACAATCCCACATTAGGAGAATTGAGATTAGAAATCATCACATTGGCGCGCTGGGGACCTTCAGCATAAATTACATTATCTACCACACTAAGATTTAAACTTCTTGCTTCGATAGGATATGCTTCCGCAAATTTACCTAAAAGGGTCTTATAACCTTCATCCTTAGCTAGCTTGTATCCAGCAGGTAATTTTATTTTTGGGTCTGCCATTAACTTTGCTGGAGAAATAGAAGTGCTAGTGTTATCTGTTAAATCTTTTAAGGTGGGACTTTGCGCCTGAGTTAAGATAAATGGATTTTTGCCGTTTACAGTAAGATAAGGAGAAGAATTGCCTTGGGTATTTTTTTCAATACCAAAGCCCAAAGCATCGGAATTAGTATATCTTTTCCCGTCTATTTCAAAGGCTGTTAAAGTAAAATTTAAAAAATCCTTGCCGCCATCTTGCACCCAAAAATTTACTCCTTCTAAGCGGGACTGCTCCGGACCAACTTTTGCTCCCACTAAGGCTTTATAGAAAGAGCCATTGGCATTTATATTCTGCCAACCTGACTTAAAGCCATCTTCAACGGCAAAGCCATATTTATTCAAAGTAACAGTAGTTTTACCTAATGGGCTTGCATCTAATCTAGTAGCAGCAACTATCCTTCCTGTAACATTTCCTCCCGCATCCATCTGCACGCCGGAAACAAAATCCCTTACATTGCCGCTAAAGGTATGCTGGACATTGTGGAACATCGGCGAGAAATCAAATGGAGAACCACCGCCCATTACCATTAATGCGCTCACTGAATCTGCGCTGGCATTGACATCAAAAGCACGCTGAGTCTTTTCTGAAGAAGAAATATAATAACGCCCTAAGGGCCCTAAGGTAGTATCCCAAGCACTGGCTGGTGTATCAATAAGGAGAACTAAATTCTTTGCAGATGCTTTATCAGTGCCCTCTTTACTATTCACCAGTGGTGCGCCTATCTTCATATCAGCGCTCACGCGCATCGGCTCATATAAAACTTTGTTCGTCCACACCTCTGCGCTATTGCCATTATCCACTGGCAGCAAATTTACATTTACCGGAGTCTCTGCGCCAGTCTTAATGTCCCTGAACACGACACGCGCATCACTGCTCCATCGCTTATCCCAATCTTTACCGGTATTGCGCATAGTCCGCACATAACCTTTGCTGGCGTCAGTTAAAATAGTGCTTAACTCTACCCCGATCCCCTCAAAGCGCTTATTCCCAATCATCAAACCAACCGAAGAGTATGTATTATCGTAGGTGCCGTCTTCGGCGACACCAAAGGTCTTACCTCCCCATACTTCGATTGCGCCATTAAAAAAAGGAACTGCTCCGATTGCTGTAGCAGCGGCGGCTTTATCAATATTATCCACGGCAGCGTTACTTATAGGTAACATGCCTGCGCCAAGGCCAGGCCCCATCATTCCTATTGAATATTCGGCTGGCATGCTCTTATCTGCGACGCGTGCAACTAATGATTGCAATTCAGGGGCAGTGTAAAGCGTTCCTGTATGCTGACCGTTGAGCACGAGCCGATCTCCCGGCATCACATAAGCGCCGCCGCCGTAGTCCACATGGGCATAAGGCATAGTTGGAGTGACATATATAGCAGCAATCTTGTCATTGATATTGGCATAACCATAGGTGAAGGTGGGGATATTGACGGGAATATTTGTGCCAGGAATCCTGGCGCGCTCCTGAGGGCTCACGGTTTTGGCGTCCTGGTCAGTAGCAGCAGAAATGCCATCTTTAATCCCCTGAATTTTCACGAAAGTAATATTATTTATCGTCATCACCCGGCCATTATAATTAGCAATGGCACCCTCTATGGGTACGCCCTGAAGATAGGTGGGCGAGCCAGGAAAAAGTTGGATAAGAGCTTTATCTTCCGGGCTAACAAAATGCGGCATTATATCATTACCGTAGGCTGCAATAGGCTTTCCTGTGGCAACCCACATCGTGCCCTGCGTGCCATAGTTAAAAGTAACAAAACTGCTTCCAACCGGAACTCCGCTTATTTTAGGGTCAACAAACATTACACAGGTGGGATTAATAGGATTGCCCTGTAGATTACTAAACCCGCTTGCGCTTACCCGCATACTTCTGTGGTAATAGTAAGTAGGAGTTAAAGTGTTGGTGCTAAAACTCGGCATCCTCGGCGTAGATAGGCCAGCAGGAACGCTATAGCTATCGCCGCTGTAAGAAGAGCTTCCCGAGCTATAGCTTGAAGAGGTAGAATATCTTCCTGCGCCCCTTATCTCTTTGGCCTCTTGATCCAAAACTTCCTCAAACTCTGCTTTCAGCTGTGCCACTAAGGCATAGCCGCTTGACTCCTCCAGGAATTTTTCCAACGGCAGAAATTCCTCTTTATGCTCATCTATAAAATAGACCTTATCATCAGCAATCTTAGTAACTAAAATATAGTGGTCGCCTTTTAAATGGGCGATGAAAGGAACAGGGACTGTTCCCGCAGGGGACTGTCCCTGAATTTTAACCGAATAGAGTTTGTGGCCGAAAAATTCTGCGGCCTTAGACAGAGCATACAGTGAGTTCTTGATCACCTCGGGATTACCTTCTGGTATTACCACCTCATTTAAAATATCAATAGTCAAAGCCATGACCGCAATATCTTGCTCCACAACCTCTACGCCTTTATAAGTCAGATAATCATACAGGGCTTTTGAGCCGCAGGGCTTTCCTTTTAACCAGGTATAGATTTCTTCTATTCTTTCTTTGGAGATATTTAAAGGTTTTTCTAATTCAACGGTTAAAGTAGGTGAGATTTTTATGGCATTGATGGGCTTTCCAGAGATATCTTTGAGGATGTTCTTAATGGTCAGGGGTATATCAATCTGACGGATGTCGTTGAGATAGGAAGGTGTAAAGGTATTGCCAATTGCGGGTTTCTGCCAAAGCACGCGCCAGTCATACTCTACTGCCTGGGCAACCTGCTCAGGTAAAAAAACCGCTACGATAATAAGAGCAACTATTCTAATCCAGCGTTTGAAACTGGATTTGAACACTTGCTCTTCTACTTGAGGTTTAAATTCAGGCTCTGGTTCGCTTTTTTTGTCTGTACCTTCGTCCATTTATCCTTACCTATATATAAAAGGGAAAGAGATAGTTCCCCCCTTACCCCCAAATATTTTCTATATTTTTGGCGTCTAAATTCACGCTCGTCATAATCAAATTACTAAAGTCTTTGTAAAACTTTTTATTAAGCCCTGAAATAAAAACCGGATTGTCAAATACTGACTTCTCCGTCGGTATTCGGCAACCCGGCTATCTCTTGCTTTGTTACTCTTCGCTTGCGCTCAGAGTCAATTGTTCACTTCGTTCGCAATTGAGACCCGTGGCTTTGTGCCCCCCGATTGCTCGGGGTTTACCCTTTCGTTCCGTGGCTTTCTATATCTTATTAGCGTTCAAAGTATAACATATAAAAAGAGCGTCTGTCAAGTAAAATTTTACTCTCAAAGAGAGCGTTTTCTTTGTGGTTATCTATTGAGTTTGCAAAAGGTTTAATGCCTGTTAAAATCACTTAATTTCAAGTAAAATGTGAGCTCGCACTGACTACTGAGTGCTGTTCATCAAAAAGAGGGGACACCCTGCCGATTGGATTATTACCCCGCCCTATCGGACGGGCGGGTACGCCGCCTCCTGCGGCAGCACCCCGCCTTACAGGATAGGCGGGTACGCCGCCTCCTGCGGCAGCACCCCGCCTTACAGGATAGGCGGGTACGCCGCCTCCTGCGGCGAGAAACGTCCCTCATAAAAGAATAAAAGAAGGGGGCATTTGGGAAAAGGCGGCTTTTTAGCCTTGGGACTCACTATTAGCCCCCTCCCTTTAATTTCTCAATTAAACTCAATAAATAATTTCTTCCTTCAAAAGAGCAATTTTTGCTTCTTTATCTGCAAAACCTTCATATTGGACATTTCTGCATTCATTTATCTTCAGATTGGACATTTTTATATTCATTTATCTTCAGATTGGACATTTATCGCAATTGACCTTTCCTATTCTTTTGGCATGGAAAGTGTTTTAACATAGTCATTAATCCGCGTATTTAGCGCTTCTCTATTCAAGCCTGCGGGAACTTCCACCCTGACTGTCTCTGTTCTACCCAAGTTAAACACATCCACCTCTGCAACTTGTTTTCCTGTAGATTCATATTTCGCAGGGTTAAGCGGGTCAGGGACCTCGCGCATATCGTAGACATTCTTCATTGCCCAACCTTGCCTCTGCAACTCTTCTGGGCTTATTGCTGGGGCTGCCTGACCTTCCACAGGAGAAAGCACCAAGGCATTTGGCTGGGGCCCATATTTAGGTATAGGTTCTTTGGTGTATTTAAATACCCGGCTTCTTCCCTGGGGATTCTGTGGCATTACCCAATTTGCATCTGGATTCTCGGGGCTAAAGATAAACTGCATCTCGGTGTTCGCATTAAGTAAGGCAGTGTTGTAATATAATCTTTGGATGACATAGGGTTGGTTTGGCGAATTCGTTACTGCGGCTAATCTAATCGGGGTTACCCTAAAGGCATCAGCCAAAGGCCTAAATGCCGCAATAGCTCCAATTACATTATTAGAAATTGCGCCCGGATTTCCGTTGACGCCCAGATTTGCGTCGATGAATGAACCCGCTAAGATATCGCTAAAACTTTTGCCGGCCATCGCACGTATAGAACCCATATAATTAACATACTCCGAATCAGAGACCCTATCCGACCTTACTGGCCGGCCAAAATAAAAAGTATTGCCAGCCACCTCTAAATTGGCCTTGGCCAGGCTATAACCAATTGCCGCAGAAAGCGAGGGTCGCTCATCCCGAAAATCTACCTCAATCTTTGAACCGTCTTCCTGCCAAACAGTTTGTCCGGTGGAATCTACCAATACACTGCGGCAGTTAGGCAGGGTCTTTCCTGCGCTATCCCTCAGGAAGAAGTAGCTCAATTCATCCGCTTCTAATTTTGCGCTATCATAAGCCCATCTACTGCGGTCAGAAGCATCCTGCGGCAGGGTAGGTATTTTCTTTTCAAAATTATAATGCCATAAACCGCCGGCTTCGTGCCATCCAGCATATAAAGCTACTCCCCTTATTGCAGCCGTAGCCATATTTGCGGCATAAGCAATCGCCATCTTCTCCAAGGCAGTAGAGTCCTTGGTATTCTTCCCGAATGCCGCTTGTATGCCTCCACTAATCCCATTTATGAAAAGATTAGAGCGCACCTGGCTGAGAGAATTCTGAAATACCAGGTCTGTCTTGGAAGTATTAGCCAGTCCCAAAGACTCCCTGAGGCTCATAGTAGGAAGCCTGTTGCCATCTGGCAAGATTCCTTTCATCTTCTTCTCTTCGGCTATCCTTAACTCACTGATCACCATGTTACTCATATACTCTACATTAGTCATTTCGTATCTGCTCTTTATCGCTGCTTCCCTGGCAAGACCTTTGTCATATTCGGAAAGGTTAGCCCATTGCCCTTGCAGCATCCGGGCTTGCATCACTTGCTCATCAGTCATTTGTTCCGGTTTTACATTAACCCATTGGAAATTTAAGCCCGGAATTTCTCCACCAAACTTTTCTTTATATAACTCAATTTGTGCCTCAAGATTAGGACGCTTTTTTGCCTCTTCTTCCACCTGAAAGACTTTTTCTACTTGCGGTATCATATATTGACCCAAGCCTGTCTGCAGGACATAATCTTTATAATTAATACGGTTGGCTACCACATAGGCCTTGCCGCCGGCATATAAGCTGGGTTTAACCCCATATATATCGGCAATGTTCTGAAAAATTGGCTGAGTAACGCCCTGCACAAGCCCCTTGATCAAAGGAACTAAATATTGTTTCTTCTCCCCTACATTCTCGGTAGCAGCAATGCTTAAGCCCTGAGACAAAAGTGTGGGCCACTGGTCAAAGGTTTTTACCACTGCAGCGCGGAAAAAATGCGGTTCTGCAGGATGCAATTCGGTTACTGTAATTAACTCGCCAGATGGGCCGCCTTGCTGCTTCATAAAATTAGGGCTGCCGAATTGAGCCCTAAACTCATCTTGCGTTAAAGTAGCGCCGGTCTGGTCGCCCCCGCCCAGCACATTTTTGCTGGTGTCGCTTATCTCTGTGCTGGTGTCGCTTATCTCTGTATAGGTATAGGTCTTGGTCTTGGGATTGAATTCATATTTGTATACTCCTACCGGGCTCGCTGCATGATTAAACAGCTCCCGGCCAAAGCCAGTAGCCATCATTCCGGTAGTCATCCCGGCTATCTGGCCTACGGCGCTGGGATTCTTACCCGCGTCAATCCTCTTTTTGTCAATGGCGTAGATGGTCAAACCCTCGGCAGTCCCTTCAAGCATACCGACAGCCGCGCCTTTGAGCAGCGTAGAAAACTGAGTAGGATCAACCGGAGTCTTTATGGGTATGCCCGCGTACGTAGGCACAAAACCATTTTTCGTCGGCATATCTAAGGCAATCTCGGGATTAAGAAAAGATGAGGTGGCTGAGGTGGCAATGGTAGAAACTAAATAGGTAGTAGAAGGCTTCCAACCATAATAAGCGCCCATTGCGCCTATTGCCCTGCCTGCCTGAGATGTTGCCACAACTGTGCCGAAGCCGCTGGTCATACCGCCTAAGCTAAGGCTGTTGCCTAAAGAACTACCCATCCCACTTATGCCCTTGCCTGCTACACCTGCTTTAAGGGCACCTCCTATGACCATACAACCCAAACTCATCCCTAAGCTTAAAGCAATATCTCCGCTATCAAGCTTTTCGATTTTGGCTCCGCCTGAACGGGTGCGGTAAGCGAATGCCTGGGAAGGAGAAAAAGAAGAAAAAAGTAAGGCACAAATTAAACCCGCGCTGATAATCTTAAATATCTTTTCTTTTTTCTTAGCCCAATACATCTTTCTTACCCATTTAGCGCTGCTCCGTAACTCCCCTTTCGTATTGCTCGCCTTCGCCAAAGACATCCCCGCTCTGGCGGTATTTTTCCTGCACTGCCCTGAGCATATAGATACGCATGGCTAAAAGTGCGGCTACCACAATAACAATTAATATCGTGTATTCTAAAACTGATTGTGCTTTATTTATTTTTTTCTGCATCTTTTCACCCGCTACAATTTATAATTTATAGAAATCAGGGTTTCTGGTGCTGCGCCAGAAGAGGAAAACTCGCTTATGCCTATAATACACGCTCGACTGTCCTTACTTATCCTGAGGCCCTGCATTCTCATGGCGCTATCTTTCAGTTCGCTCTGCAGGGAAGCAGGCATCTTTTTACACTCAGCACATTGCGTTAAATCCTGGGAATCGTATTCCATAACTGGAAGTTCCTCCTCTATTTCCCAGCCATAAACAGGTAATTCCTCTCGGTAAAATTGTATAACTTGCTCTATGTTATCAGAAGTGGTATAGCCAACTTGTATCCTGCCTTGTGTCCTAATCGAACTAAAAGGCTCCATTGTTGCCCCCGGATAAACCGGAATATCTTTTAATTCCCTATGTTCTGGCTCTGGCTCTTCTTCCCCTAAATCACTTCTTAAAAACCTAGGCCTTCCTCTGGCCAAAGAAAATCTGGTTTCTCTGGGAGCCTGAGGATTAGGCAGATTTTGAATCGTGATAACTTCATCATTATTTTTAAAAAACAATGATTTTGAAAATAAACCTGCATTTGCCAGTTGTTTCAATTTCTCATCTTTGCTTATATCTTCCCAGCCATTCTGGAGAAGTTTCTCTTGATAAAACTTGGTGATTTCCTTAAAAGACAACTCTGTGGCATAAATCGTAATCGTAAAATCACCACCCATTAATTGCATCTGTTCTCTACTCAACTCTTCAGCAGCAGAAGGTAGAGGAAATGGCTCCTGCCAATCAGCAAAGGCGCAAGCTAAGAAACTGCTTAAGCATAACAATGCCAATATTACTGCTAATAGCGCTTTTTTCATCCTCATTCCTTTCTAATCCGTATCTATTATATCTGGATCAAAGCTTGCGTCCACGGGATAAATAGTTCCTTCGGCTTCGAAATTTACCTCGCTCCAACTTTCTGTATGCGGATAGCGCATATTCCACAATCCATAATCCTGCTCTTTGTGCTCCTGCCACGTCATTACTCTCACGCGTTTACTAAAGCGTTCACCAGGGTTAATATCTACCACCCAGCAAATAGGAAATGTAAGTTTGTAAAAGTCAGTATTATCCTCTACCCAATAAGGCCTAAGTCCGCCCAAGACCGCTAACATATATCCGAGTATACGTCCAGCCATGGCAAAGGTTACTCCTGCTGTACAAGGACAACCATGGCATGCGCCACTTCCTTTCTTGGCTGCGAGACTTGCCTGCCGCAAAAGGAGTTCGAGTGGTATTGTAGGCAGAAGGGTATATTGTAAGCTATATCTACCTACACCCTGAGTAGAAACCCCTACGTGAACCTGGTGCTTTCTTCCTTGTCCGTCTATCCAGATGTAATCTCCGCCAGTAACTTTGCCTCCCTTAACCCAATCATTAAAAGTCTCGGCATAATTATTTTCGTCTCCCCGCATCTCCTCAGCACTACTCGGTGGCTCCCCAGAAATCAACTTATTACCTATACCGCTATTTATAAAAGCATAGCGATAAGCCAATTCAATTGCCTGGTCCCTGCCACGTTCGGCATCTTTTCTCATATTCTTATAAGTCTCATACTGAGCAAAATGAAACCATGCCAGAGCTAACATTGCTGAAGTTATTCCACTGCTAGCCGCTCCGAAATCGCTCTTACATTTTGCTGACCCGCAACAAGGATGGTGGCTGCTGCAGGGTTGGGCAGCACAACTAAAAGCTGCACTATAAGCAGCCATAATAATTAAAAATGCCAAAAAGGGCATCTCATAATCAGCAAACAGCTTATGGTTGTTTATCAGTACTTGATTAGCCGCAGCCTGGGCATTAAAAACATTCGCCATATATGCACCACCAGCTAAGGCACCGGCATCTGCCGCATTACTGGTATCGGTTTTGATGAGACCCAGTTTGCCTAAATTCACGGTAAGCATCGCCATAATTATCAGAATAACTATCACCACAATAAATATCGGAGTTAACTGACCTTTCTCATACCTTAATTTATTTTGCTGAAAATAAATAAACATTATTCTTCCCCTGTGCTACTCAACCCCGAGTAGAACCTCCTCTTCTCTAAGCGGAGGAGGGACATAATTCCAGCCCACCCTTTTATAGTCATTCAAACCTGTGCCTGCCTGAACTCTACTATCATTATAGCTCAATTGCCTCTGGACAATCTGATTATTTGCCCAAAGCCACATCTTAGTTATCCCAGCCAGCAACAAAATCACCACAACAAAGATAACTGCGGTCTCCAGCGTGCTTTGTCCTTTTCTGCTTAAAATTCGGTCTCCCATGTTCTCCCCTGGTTTATCTTTGTTCCTACGTGTGCGCTACCATAGCGATATTGACCATCTGCATAGTATGCGCCTTGAGTTACATTCCAAATAGTAGTTCCATTTTTCGCTAATAATGCGGTAGTAACTGTATCCTGTAGCGAAGAAGACCGGGTATTGGTAATCGTCCCGGGTGTTTCCTGTTTTACCAGATTTTCGTCAAAAATGGTCTCTGATTCCGTGTTTATATCTTCAACGCCCGCATCTTCGTCTTTAGAAAATAAATCTGGAGAAAAATCTTCATTTACTTTAACATAAACCCGGGATGCAGGTTCATCTCCCACTTGTGGGACTGCCCAGAATACACTGGATGAGGCGCTTATACTGGTGGGGCTTCCTTTTCTAAAATTATTGGAGATATCTACGTGTCTGCGGTTTTGTAAAAGTGTAAGTTGAGCTGAGGCGCCATAATCATTGCCCGTTTCTGGTGTAAATCCGCCTAAACAGGCTATCTGTAATGCGGTGCGAAAAGTCTCCATCTGGGTATATTGCTGGTCATTTAAACGCTGCATATAGGAAAGTAAGATACCAAAGATAAGCAAGATAATACTACCAAAAACCCCCAATTCCACTATTGCCTGTGCCTTCTGGTGATGATGAAATCTCATTAAAATTATTCCCCCCTTCTCCTGTGCCCAGGTCCCCCGTGCCTATGTCGCGGATCTGGCGATGGCGATTCTGGCCCTGGTTTCCCTCCGTAAATTTCTGTAGGGACAATAGGGACAACGCCATCTTCAGGAGCGATAGAAGACTCTGGCAAAATAATTTTTTTATCTTCTACTGACCTGCTCTCTCCAGTTGTATCTGTGTTATCCTCCAACACAAATGTTCTTGCACCGCCCAACCTCTGCGCAATATTATAATTTGAATTTGCTGTGCTTGCGGAGTTACTTGTGGTGATAGCACCCGCGTTCGCTTCTCCCTCTTGAACCTGGCTTCCTTCACTAATAAAGTAATCAGACATATCCTTAATTCTTCCTTGCGCGCCGCGTTTGATATAGGTGTTCATGGTGGCAAGAACTAAAGAGGCCACGCCTAAAATTATGGCGTATTCCATAAAGACGCCTCCTAAATTATTATCTTTTCTCAAAACCATTGCCCTCACCTCCTCGGCTCTTCTCTAAAAGAAAGAGCCTCTTCTGTTTTGTTAGTAGTCTGATTAATGGTGGTATTACTTTCGCTAATATCCCGATCATCTGCATCGGTATATGAAATGCTACTTTCTATTATTTCTCGGGTAATTGTAGAATTAGCATTGGTGGCGCCCAGAGAATAGGAAGTGCCACCGCTTAATTCCTCAGCGTGGCTCCTTAGCCGACCCTGGATGCCCCTTTTAAAATAAACTTGCGTGGCAAGGAGCGCTGCTACTATGATAACTATGAAAACGCCGTATTCTAATGTGCTCTGGCCGTTACCTCTAATTTTCTTTGCTTTATCTTTTTGTCTCATCTAATTCGGTTTGGACTTGTCTTAAGCGCGCATTTATCGAACGCTGAATGTATTGATGCATGGCGATTAATGCCGCAGAAATCACCATAATCAACATCGTATATTCTAAAAAATTCTGTGCACGTTTATTGTAAAGAATCTTTAACATATATTGGGTCTCCTTAACGGATAACGGTTATGGCATCGCGTGCCCTGGTAAAATAGTTATCAAATGCTGTGCGCATACGGCCAATAAATCCCACGGCTAAAATCGCGGCCAAAAACACACTCATTATGAGCGCATATTCTATCGCGCTTTGGCCTGATTTTTTAGAGAGTTTCCTCATCTCTATTAACCTCCCAGTTAAAACAATTTTCCCTGCATAAATTGTAATAATATCGGACCGCCGATGACAATGCCAATCACCGGCAAGATGCAAAAGATTAAAGGGATTAAAATCTTTATCGGCGCCTGCAAGGCAATTCTTTCTCCGCGATGAAAACGCTGTAGCCGGCTATCCTCTGATAAAATCATAAATGCCTCGGCTACGGGCGTGCCCATTCTTTCTGCCTGCACCAGCGTCTGGACAAAAGAGCTTATCTCAGAAATATTCAATCTATGGGACATATCTTTTAATGCCTGGGTGCGCGACTTGCCCCATTTTATCTCTTCCAAGACAAAACCCAATTCTTCCATCATCGGGTTAGTAGGAATTTTTTCTACTACCCATTTTGCCGCGGCGGTAAAATCTAAACCTGCCTCCACACACAAGCCTAATAAATCTACGGTTTCCGGAAGAACCCGCACAATGGCATATTTACGCCTGGCAATCCGCCGCCCCAGCCAGATCTCAGGAATTACATAGCCCAAAGCAAAACCCCCCGAAAACACCATGGGGTCAAATTTTCCGATGATAAAAAAGGTGGAAAAGCCTAAAATAAACATCAATACTAATTTTATGTTAAAGAATTCCTGCGCGCTAAGCTTTATATGCGCAGCGTCCAATCTGTTTTTCATCTTTACGTCTAACTTAAGCTTCTCTAAGAGCTTTCGGCTAAAAGGAAATATACTGCCCATAAATGAATGTGTTCTGATGTTTTTTGCTTGGACTGCATCTTCAGGAAGCCTGACCCTGCCTGCGCTATATCCCGCCGGGCCCGGGCTAAAGACCCCTATGGAGACAAAGGCTATTCCTAGGCCTAAAAATAAATAAATTAAAATTAATATATTCATCTCGTATCCTTTTTATATATTTATGGTGCTAAATTTACGGATTAAAATCATCCCCACAATCTGTAAAATTGCTGCCACCAACAGAAGCATCCTGCCAACTTCACTTTTGAGCATAAAATCAAAGTGGTTACGGTCAAAGGTTAAGACCCACCAGATAAATAAAAAAGGCAGAGCTGACATAATCACTGCCTGCAACCTTCCCTGTAAGGTTAAGGTTTTTATGCTATCTTTTAATTTGCGGTTGTCGCGGATAGTGGTAGACAGCCGGCTAAAAACCTTGATTAAATCGCCGCCGGTTTCCCTGGCTACAAGAATAGAATTAACCACTAAGCTTAATTCTTCCATATTCATTCTCTTATTCAAATTCTTCAGGCTATCCTCCAGGGTGATGCCCATCTTGTTTTCTCTGATGACTAATCCTATCTCCTGGCCCATCGGAGGCTGCATTTCCTCTACCAAAACCTCCAATGCCTGCAAGAGGCTTAAGCCGCCTTTTAAAGAACTGGAGAGAATCATAATCGCATCGAGTAGTTGCACATTAAACTTTCTTCTGCGCTTGGCATCCCTGAGCTTCAAAATAAGGTTGGGGATAAACAAACCCAGGATAGCGCCGGCAAAGACAAATATGGTAGATTGAGAAAATACCCAACCCAGTATACCCAAAATAGGAGGCAGAATATAATAGAGCCGCACGATTTCTTTTGGGCTGCGGTCATAATAGAACATATCATCCAGCTGTTTCGCAATAATCTGTTCTTCTTTTACCTGCCACCTCTGGCGCCGCTGTTCTAATAAGGGGATGATTACCATTGTCACCAGATACACTGAAAGGCCGCTCAATAAGAGCGCGTTGGTTAAAAGCATATCTTCTCCTTCCTTGCTTTTTTTCAGCCACACCGCTTGCCATAAATAACAAAATTATTCCTCTGCTGTTATTTTCCCTGGGGAATAATTTTTAGTCTGGCTTTCCCCAATATTCATTGGTATCATTATACCCACTAACCCTTTCCGTCCCGGTGCGAGTCTGCGTCTGGTCAACAGTAGAGGTAGTTAAACTGACATTTTGGGTACCACTACTTTTAAAGGGCGTGGTGGTTTCCGTTGAGTTCGTATTTGTAGTGGTGTTATAATCATAGTAACTAGCCCCTGGTGAAAATTGTTCGCCGATATCATCAGAAGCCTGTTTCAACCTTCCTTGCACACCCCTTTTGATATATACCTGGATAGCCAGTAAAGCACCGACAACCACCGCGATAATCACTGCATATTCCAAGGTACTCTGTCCGCGTTTATTAAGATAAATAAACATCAAGGCTCACCTCCTTTGAATAATAACTGTAATTCTTTTATTATTATTCTCCTTATCCACCTGGTACCGTTGGTAAAGCAGGTTTCGCTGGAGCCGCTGCGTCCACAACTGTTTGATTCGCGGCTAGATCACTTGCGTCCCAAGCCATAACCTGTTGACGCGCTTGGATGGTTTGCTCTGCTGTTGTACGACCTACCACTCCACCTGTACCTAAAGCTTCCTGTTGAGTTCTCGCGCTGCTACTCTGTGTTTCAGCAGCCAGATAATAAGGCTCATACTGCTCATGGGTAAAATTAAATTCGGTGCCGTTTCCTACATTTCCACTGGTTCCTGTATGGTCCATCGCATTCTTAATTCTTCCTTGTATGCCCCTCCTTACATAGACCTGCATGGCCACTGCTGCGCCTATTACCAAGGCAATGAGAATCGCATATTCTGCCGTGGTCTGGGCTTTCTTGCCTAATCTCCTTAACATTTTATTCACCTCCTTATTCTTATGGTCCGGTTTAATTGCCGCTGTAATTAATCTTCTGAACTTCTATCAGTGTCTGATTAGAAGCGTGCTCCAAAGATGTCTCTACTCTTTGTTGAACTTTCGCTGCCACAATAATTATCGCCGCAATAATTGCGGTTAAGATTAAGATATACTCTAAGGTGGACTGACCTCTTTTTTGCACCAACATTTGTTCACCTCCTTTTATTTTGTCCCAGAAAACTTTATCTCTTTTTAAACTCTTTTTTAAACTCATTATTAACTCTACAAATAAAAAGCCGCGTTACCAAAATCTTTTGGCTTTCGGTAACCCGGCTAATGTTCTCGCTTTTGACCCTAAAGCAATCAAATTTATAAAATCTAATTTTCTAGCGAGCATCATCCCGTGGCTTTGCGTAGCGGAAACCTCCATTCCCGCCTTGCCTTTTCGCTGCCGCCTTTTTATAATTGCACTTAAAATATAACATTTAAAAATAAGATTGTCAAGAATATTTTATCTCCTGAAGAAACCGCTTTCTTATCAGGGACATTTCTCGCCGCAGGAGGCGGCGTACCCGCCTATCCTGTAAGGCGGGGTGCTGCCGCAGGGGGCGGCGTACCCGCCCGTCCGATAGGGCGGGGTACTAACCCAATCGGAAAAGTGTCCCTTGCCTGCCCTGACTGCCGTCAGGCAGGCGGCAGGCAGGGCATAAGTGTCCCTGCCGCTAAAACTAACCTGCCTACTAATTCTAAGGCGGCTGAGGAATTGGGCAGAGAAACCCTAAGAACCCACTGAGAAAAACTCTGTGTCCTTCCTTAACCTTAGCAGCACTATCTTGAACAAAGAAAATCCATTTAAAAATGTCCAATCTAAAGTGTATTCTTCGAACACATAGATAATACCCTAAAGACAAGCTATTGGGTGATTAGGGATAAAAATATCCCCAATACCCAAATCTCCTGATAACCCGATTTAACTTCCATAGAGAGACCTTTAAAGCGTTACCAATATCTTGAGATTATATTTGTCCAATCTGAAGATTTGCTCCGTTAGAAAGCGCCGTGTGAACTTTCTAACGGAGCTTACTTGATAGTGCTTGATAGTATAGGAAATGATCTAATGCGGATGAGCGCAGATAACTACTCGCAGATGAGCGCAGATTTATCCTATCTCTGCTTATCTCTGCAATGAGGTTTCCTCTGCCGAAGGCAGATTTTTCTTGACATTGGACATTATTGATGTTATATTTGAATTAGCATATAAATGTCCAATCTATAAAAATGGGTAGAAAATGGGCACAATTTTTAAATTAAAACCTGACATAAAGAATTGGATATTAGAAAAAAAGCGGGCTAATCCGGCTTTAAGCTGCCGCAGTATAGTTTCTTTGCTGGAAAACGAATTTAAAATAAAGGTTTCCAAATCTAGTATTAACTGCCTGATTAAAGAGGCTAACTTAAGTATGCCCGTGGGCAGGAGGCAGAAAAAAAGAAGGTGCAAGGCACCTAGCGCAGTTCAGCCACAATTAGAGCCTCCTATGGAAACATCTCCTAAGCTACTTGCGTCTCCAGTTGAAAAAACTGTTGAAGCGCCACCTGAAGCGCCAGAAATACCCATAGAAACACCTGCGCCAACTCAGCCAGAAATACCCATAGAAACACCTGCGCCAACTCAGCCGGAAGCCCTGAGAGAAACGCCCGCACCCACTCCTCAGCCGGAAATACCGATAGAAACACCTCTACCAGCTCAGCCGGAAGTACCGATACGGGCGCCCGCACAAATACCGATTGAAATAATGCAAAAACTGCTCTCTTCGGGTATAATTTTACTCAGGGCGGCGGATTGTTTAATCGGCGGAAGTTATTATATTAGCGAAACGATTAAGCGGCACTTGCGCCTACAAGATAATAATCTTTTAGCCAAAATAGAGTGCCTACTCTATGCGCCCTTATTAGAAATATCTGAAGAACTGCTCAAAGCATACCTTAACGAATTGCAACTCACTGGATCTATAGTCCAAGATATATTACGGATTTTATCCGGGGTATTAACCGAAGTACGTTCCCTCAAAATCCTTTCATCTGACGGAGATGCTCTATATTTAGACGGTCAATTTCATACCATCTGGTCAGTGTCAAATATTCCCTACGATTTTGTAAATAGTATCTACAATATAAAGAGTTATATAAACAAATGCTTCTCTGAAGACAAACCATGTGTCCTTTTTATGGCTTCGGGTTATGATGCGCCTACTCCAGAGCTCTTTAATTTCATTTTAAGTTTAGGAGGCAGGGAAAAAAAAATTACTAGGCTTAGTCTCAATGATAATAAACAGGAGGAGCTGGAGTCCATAACCTTAGAACAGAACAAAAAGCGCTCCTTAGTCTTGGGGCTTTGGCCCTGGCAGTTTGTAGAGTATCGTCGGATTAAAAAAATAGGGGAATTTAAACCCTACTATTTTGCAGCGCAAGGGAAAAATTTCTATCTGGCAGATACAGAGATTGAATTATCCTGGCCGAGCAAAGATCATCGCTCAATTACATTCTTTGGCTGCGCCTTGAAAACAAATCTTTCGGAAAAAACGCGCCTGATTATCATCAGTAATCTCTCTGAAGAATTAGCTAAAAGCGAATATCTGGCAAATATCTATCTTAGCCACTGGCCAAACTTAGAAGAAGCATTCCAAGATTTTAGCCATAAAGTTGAACTCTTTACCTATACTGCTGACTCCCAGGGTTTCTTCTCGCCAGAAAAGTTGAATCTGAACCAAGATGCATCTGGCATAAAACAATTGTTTAATTGGTATCTTGGAGTATTAGATTCATATGTTAAGTGGCACTTTCTTCCTTCCGGATACGAAGACAAAGACTTATTAGCCCTCAAAGAGGAGTTTTATAACCTTAACCTAGTTTCTCAGCCGCAAGAAGACCATGCCTCGGTAACCTTCCAACCCCCTCAAGGATTCGCTTCTCTCAAGGCGCTGGAATACGCCTGCCGCCGACTAAATGAAAGAGAAATTGCCTTTAACGATGGCAAGCGTCTCTGGTTCTCTCTATAGGTTTACTCGATAAGAAGAAGATCGTCTTGATGGGTGGAAGTGGATTGGATAATGCCTGCGGGTAGTTCAATCGCGAAGGTAGCGTTACAATATATATAAGTAAGCCGAAAGGGTTTGAGCCTTGATATGGCTTTTATTACGCGGTTATCTTTACTCACAAATAAGACATCAATGGGAAAGCGCATAAAAAAAGTGTGTATGGAATTACATGGTTTTAGGATAATCGCTTGGCCAGCCTTAAACTCTTTTCTGCCTAAGAGGCCTTTCGTTCTTTTAAAGAGACTGTTAGCGATTATTACTTCTTCAGCTAAAATAGTATTTTGGGTTTTATTAATTATTTTCATGCCCATTATTCTCATTGGGGACACTTCTCCGATTGGATTATTACCCCGCCCTATCGGAGGGGCGGGTACGCCGCCTCCTGCGGCAGCACCCCGCCTTACAGGATAGGCGGGTACGCCGCCTCCTGCGGCGAGAAACGTCCCTACTGGGAGGGGGGGGTGAAGATATCTTCGGGAAGGGGGATGCCTTTTGTCCTTATCTCTTCGATAAATGAAGGCACGTAACCAGTGGGGGCAAAGCCTCCTAATACATTAGCCTGACTATCAATGCCGCTTTGTTTAAATACAAATATATCCCTTAAGTCAATGTGAATTTCGTCTTTCATCCCCGTCACTTCGGTTATCTGTAAAATCTTACGGCTTCCGTCGGAAAGCCGGGCAGTATGGACGATTATATCTATGGCGGAAGCGACCATTTCGCGGATTGCCCTGATGGGAAGCTCAATGCCGGACATTAAAATCATCGAATCCAATCTGACAAAGACATCATGCGTAGAGTTGGCGTGCACGGTAGTCATTGAACCATCGTGGCCGGTATTCATTGCCTGAAGCATATCTAATGTTTCCAGGCCACGACATTCGCCGATGATAATCCTATCGGGCCTCATCCTTAAGGTGTTGCGGAAGATATCCCTGATGGTCACCGCACCCCTGCCTTCAATATTAGGAGGCCGCGATTCCAGCCTGACCCAATGTTCCTGACGTAATTTTAACTCTGCGGCATCCTCAATGGTAACGATGCGTTCATTCTCCGGGATAAAAACAGAAAGGGCATTAAGCAGGGAGGTCTTACCGCTACCTGTCCCTCCTGAAACAATGATATTTTTTCTGACTAATACACAGGCCTTAATAAAATCTGCCATCGGCGAGCTTAAGGCCTTTAAACCAATCAGGTCTTCAATTTTAAATCGCTCTTTGCGGAATTTTCTGATGGTCAGCGACGGCCCGGTTAAAGAAAGGGGCGGTATAATCGCATTTACGCGCGAACCGTCAGGAAGGCGGGCATCCACCATCGGCACAGATTCATCGATACGCCTGCCAATAGGCGCGATGATACGCTCAATGACTGTCTTGACTTGTTCATTGGAAATGAATTTTTTGCTGGTAAACTCGATTTTACCATTGCGCTCAATATATACTTCATCTTTATTATTCACCATAATATCGCTTATCGTGGGGTCGGCCAATAAATCTTCCAAAGGGCCCAGGCCCAAGGCCTCATCCAAAATTTCTTTTACTAATTTTTTCCTGACCTCTTGCGAAGAGATAAAACTACCTGCCTCTTCTGCCAGAAAATTCGCCACCATCGCCTCTGCCTTGTCTTTTAGTTCTTTTGCTTTTCTGGAATCGCTAAACACTTTTAAATCTAACCTCTTCAGGTTCAATTCTGCGATGAGGCGGCCATGAATCCTGCGCTTGAGAAGCAGTATCTCATCTGCTTTCTCAGAAACCTCGGGTTCGGCTAAAATATCAATTAAGCCCTGCTCCTGCCAAAAGCTACCTGCTTTTTCCAATGCTACTGCCTTTAGTTGCAACTGTTCTATTTCTCGGTGTTTAATGTAGAGCTGTCCGTCTATTACTAATTGATGCGCCAGGCTATTTAGAGAAGAGCTGGACTTTGCATTAGGGCTATCCAAAATAACCGGGATGCTGCGATTTACTGCCTGACCCACTGCTTTTCCATCAGAGGGTATCCGGGCAATAATCTCTACGGGTAAACTCAGCTTCACTTCTCGCCAACTAATACTGGAGGCAGATTCTGCCCGGTTAAGAACAATCCTAATCATGGCCAAAGGAAAATGTAAAGACTGCAAGGTATCCAGGGTCCATTTAGTCTGATATATAGAAAGGATATCTGGAGTAATTATTAAAAGAATGAGATTTGCCTGATTTAAAATATGGACAAATAATTCACTGAAGCTTTTTCCTGCGTCTATAATTATATAGTCATAATATTGGTCCAATAAAACAAATGCTTCTTTAATTTTATCTAGCTCAAGATGCGGTGATTGCTGCGGCCTTAAAACCCCAGCCAAGAAGTCGAGCTTTAAAGAAGCGCTGTGCACTACAAAGTCATCTTTTTTAAAGCGCTCGGGCTGATTTTCAAGCAGATGAATCAAATCTACCATTGCCTTTTGGGGTTTTAAATTTAACATCCGGGCCATATCCCCGGCAACGTGGGTGTCTAAATCAATTACACAGACACGCTTAAATTCGCCTCTGGCAAGACTCACCGCCAGGTTGGCGGCAATTAGAGTCTTACCTACGCCACCTTTTGTGCTAAAAATGACAATTCTCTTAGACATTTTTTAATCTAAGCGGTAGCTTATGGGAACCTCTATCCAGAGCTCCTGTTGGTCTATAGAGGGAGGAAAGGGTGGATAAGCAGAAGTATTTTTCGCCGCAGAAAGCGCATTGTCATCGAGAATCTTGTAACCCGATGAATCTTTAACCATTGCATCCAAAAGCTCGCCCTGATAAGAAAGATGTAGGTTCAATTTCACTCTACCCTGAAAACCTGCTTCTTTGGCTGGACGAGGATAAATCAGATTCTCTAAGATGCGTTTTTGAATAATCCGGGCATATCCTGCCAGGGGCGTAGAAACATCTTCCACAATAGGAGGAGAAACTATCTGGGGTTTTATTTGTTTTTCTGCTGCTGCAACTTCTTTCTTTTCGCCGACGATAGTGGGAGTAAGAGTAATAAATAATTCGACATTACCGCGCTCGCCTTGACCGCCGCCTGATTTAGTCGCCTTGCGCCTAAAGAACAAACCTAAGACCGGCACGTCTGCAAGCCAGGGAACTTTTTGCAGGTCCTCTTCGCTCTTTTGCTTGATCAGTCCGCCTATGGCCATGGTTTGGCCGTTGTTCAGAAAAAGTTCGGTAGAGGCAGTGCGTTTAGTTATAGGATAAGCGCTGGCCATAATGCTGGACCCAGTGCCTAAGGTCTCCACAGCCTGTAACTCGCTTACTACCACATTTAAGCTCAGTTTAATCCGCTCTTCTTCCTGTACCATGGGTTTTATCTTTAGCTTAATGCCGTATTCTTTATATTCTACAGTTGCTCCAACTGAACCTCCTTCAGTGACATAAGTAGCAAATATGGGTTTTTCTCCGCCCACTAACAACTCTGCCTCTTTACCGCTTTGACAGGCCAGCCGCGGCCGGGAAAGCACGCGCGCCTTGCCCTCTTGAATCAAGGCATCCAAGGTGAAACTAAAGGCAGTGCGCGTGAAATCTGAAACATGAAAAATTTCCTTTATGCCGGTTACCGCCGTAGATATAGGCCCAGAGGAATCAGTTAATTTCAATGAACTCGGCCAAGTAAAACCTAAGGTTTTAGCGGCATCTTTATCCAGTTCTAAGACCTGCACATCTATTTCTACTACTGTCTCTTCTTCTTTTACTTCTATAAGGTCAACGGTCTTCTCTTTTAACGTTCCTAAGGCCAGCGCAATTCTTTCTCTATCCTGAGCAGTTTTTACCTTACCTAAAAGAATAACCTTGGCCTCTTCATCTGCTGCCTGAGTAGAAACATCGGGTAAATTAAGACTTTTTAATATCTTGTCCACGCGCCACTTAATCTCACTCATATCCTCCGCTACTACTCTTAGCTGCATCGACTGCTCTCCAAAAACATCCCAGAAAACCAGCGTGGTTGTGCCAGGAGCCTTTGCGCTTAGCGTAATCTCTGAGTTTGTAACCTTGGCGATATCCGCAACTTGGGGGTTACCGATAACTATCCGAGAAGGCGTACGCACAGCTACGACCTTGGTTTCACCCACAATTAATTTTGTGACCTCTTCATCCAAGGCTCCTAATAGATAATTATTCCCTGAGCATAGAAAATTCAAAAATAAAATTATAAAAAAGATAAACCTCAGCTTTCTTAACATGCATTCTCCTCTCTTATAATCACTCAAGACTTCTTACTTCCCTTTTTGTGCCCCGATATATCTCTACTTTATTTTTAGCTTCCTCTTGAACCGGCGACTCTTGAAATGCCTGGGGCATCACGGTCCTAAATAATGTATCCCAACTTGCCGGTGCTACCGGTTGGATCTGCGTATCCTCAGGAGAACGTAAAATTAAACGGAGCTTACCTTGCTCTTGCACAAAGACAACAAGATTTGCTTCTTGGGGAGATAAGGCCAGGGTGATGATATTAGATACTGGCCTCTCTACTTTCTCGCCCCGGCGCGCAGCAGAAACAGGGGCAAACTCTTGGCCTACGGCTAAGATGAGCACATCCTGAAATAAAGGCATGGTAGCCATCTGAGTTACGGGTTTACCTTCGGCGCTCATCCCTTGGATAGGCACCGCGCCCACTAAATCAACATGGTCACCGGGCCGAAGCATTCCTCCCACAGAAGAAAGATTATCTACAGGGATGGTAATCGCTCTTTTGCCCCGCGGCACCTTCGTGGATAAAGATGTTTCCCGACCAGAGATAGTCAATTTATTTAAAAGTACCTGTTCTCCTTTAGAAATCGGGGCGATGGTAATCATATCTACAGCCCTATCCATAGAAGTTGCCGCCCGCGGCTGAAGCATTCTTCTGTTGAGCTTCTCTTCTGTAAGCATATTTTCTGCGATGGTTATGCCTGCAGGGATATCTTGTTTGGCAACTACCACCGTAGCCAAACTTTCCTGACGCGAAAGTTCTCTTTTTTTTGCTTCTTCGACCTGTTGTTTGATATAGATGTTAATTAAGAATATTGCTATCAATGCCGCAAAGCCTGCAATAATAAAAGGTAAAAAATTCTTTTGCGTAGGCATCTTATTCTACCTTCCCTTCATATATTTCTATTTTTGTTTCTCCGGTTAACCTGCTTGCCAGATCGGCTATGGCCTTTTGTTGTTTTTCAAATAATAACCAGCTCTTTATATTATCCCAAAGTTCAGAGAGTGATTTTGCCTGGGTTTCCTTTATGCCTTCCAGTCTTATGATATAATAACCTTCCGTCCCCTTAAATATGCTGCTAATATTTCCTGCCTCCAATGAAGGCGAGAAGGCTACCTCGTAGAACTTATCGAATCTAATCCGCTTCTGAGGGTCAAGCTCCAAAGTAATAAAACCCAAATCTCCGCCTTTGGCTGCTGTTTGCGCCTTAGAATACTGTTTAGCTAATGCAGCAAAATCTCCACCCTTGAGTAACTCTATATATACCTGCTTTGCCTCCTCTTCAGTATTGGTCATAATCTCAAAAACCCTTCTCTGTTCGGGCTCTTTCAGCAAGTCCTTATTCTGATTATAAAAATCTTCAATTTCTTTACTGGACACATCTATCTTCTCTAACTCTTCACGCACTAATTCTGCGACCAGGAGGTTTATCTTGGTATTTTCTATTGCCTTAGCGATATTCTCTTTCTTATCCAGGCTTCTATCTAATGCTTCTTGGTAAAGTATATATTTACGCACCAGCTCGTTTCTTAAATAGTTAACTTTCTTATCTCGTGTATCTATCTTGTTTTGCGGCATGCCCTGCGCAGTTACCATGGCATTATAATCTTCAATCTCTTTATTTAAGTCATCAGTGGCGATAAAGAAAGTGCCTACCTTGGCTACTGTACCTACGGGGGGCTGGACTGAAATAGGCTTCGCGGGCTTACCAGCAAGAAAAGGAATCTTCTCGCAACCTAAGAATAAACCTACCACTACAAAAATTAAAATTGTGAACGAAAATTTACTTTTATTATGTGTCATAACCGCCTTCCTCCTTTTTTAGTTTTAATCTATTCTTTTTTTATCTCGTTGATTATCTTAGTCAATAAATCTGCGATTTTAGCAATAAGATAGAAGAAAAAGAAAGCGAAAGCATATATTGCTAAAACAATTACGCCCATCCAACGTGGATTGCCCGGCACTAATCCCAAAATTATGGACACCCCGCCGATAACACCCAGAAACAAAAAAATCCAGGCAGCAGTTTTAACGACTACGCTGGATGTCCTTAAAAACCCTAAATGTTCACGCATTAAACCTCCTCATTCTATCTATTTTTTATCACAAAGTTTACTAAAACGCAAGAGAAATTTTTTATTGGTAGCCCCAACCATGCCCTGCTTCGCTCTTTAATAGATAAGCTATAACTCTAACGAGCTTCGTAGGGCCGGTTGACGACGCGTAATAGCCCCAACCGGATTTGAACCGGTGTTCTCAGCTTGAGAAGCTGGTGTCCTAGACCAGGCTAGACGATGGGGCCAAAATTCTACTTTGATTATTCTAATATAAAGAGGCGTCAAGGTCAATAATTTTATTGACCCCGTTGGATAATGTGCTATTATTTAATGAGAGATTATCTAACGGGGGGTTGACCCCGTTAACGATTTGTGTTTTAATAAATTAGATAAAATGGCAATAAAAGTAGGTGTGGGCTTAACTACAGAAAAAGACCATATTCGCGCGGCTAAAGAGGCAGTCAACCAGGCAAGGATAAATATACACACTGATAAGCTTGACTTAGCCTTCGTCTTCAGTTCTATAGAATTTGCCCATTCCAGCGTCTTCAAAACAATTAGTAGCTTATTAGGCGAGGTGCCTATAATCGGCTGTAGTAGTCTAGCCATCATTTCTCATCAAGGCATATTCAAACATGGCTTAATCATTATGCTCTTAAGTATACCCGAGGGCATTTATTTTAACACCGCTTATGTTAAAGAGGTTTCTGCAAAATCCACTGCGACCGCGGGAGAAGAATTAGGAGAAAAATTATTGTACGGATTCAAGGGCGTCCGTCGCGATTTAAGCATGATATTCTCTGATGGGCTCATCCAAGATGGCCCTGGCCTCATCTGGGGCCTTCAGGAAAAATTGGGAATGAGCTTTCCTTTAGTAGGCGCTTCTGCCTCGGATAACCTTTCCTTCCAAAAAACTTACCTCTACTTCAACCAAGAAATATTTACTGATGCTGCCTGCGGCATGCTCTGGGGTGGTAAATTAAATTTTGGCTTAGGGATAAAACATGGCTGGAAGCCGTTAGGTAAACCTCGCAGCGTAACTAAATCTAAGGGTAATGTTGTAGAGAAAATCGATAATGCGCCCGCAATAAAAATCTATGAAGAATACTTTGCCAAAGATATATCCGAATTAAAAAAAGACTTAAAACACATCTCCATACTTTATCCTATTGGAATATACCTTCCGGGAGAGGAAGAATATCTTTTAAGAAACATCTCCTCCATTAAAGAAGATGGTTCGCTTGTCTTTCAGGGCAATGTCCCGCAGGATTCTCAAGTAAGATTGATGATTGGTAGCAAAGAATCCTGCCTGGCGGCAACACGGCAAGCAGCAGAGGAAGTAAAAAAAGGTTTATTGGGTCGTGCGCTTAACTTTGTCTTTGTCTTTGATTCTGTTTCCAGATACATATTGTTGGGGAGACAGGCAAACCAAGAATTAGATATCATCAAAACACAGTTAGGCAAAGATATTCCTGTAATAGGTCTGTATTCATACGGTGAACAGGCACCCCTAAGGGCAATTAGTTATCTGGGTAGAACTTATTTTCATAACCAGACGGTTACTATTTTGGGTATCAGCGCGTAAAATAAAGGTCAATCTGATATGCTTAACACTGAAAATTTGCTTAATATACTAGGACTTACGAGTGCGGCTACCATAATCTCCCTGGCTACAGTACTTGCCTGGAAGATGCAGGTATTAACGCGATTACAATCCTCAGTTGATAAATTAAAGAAGTCATTGGATGAGATGGATGAACAAGCCAAACTTATTGTGCGTACAGATATGGAATTAAATAAAACCCAGGAGGAGTTGGATAAAAAGATTACCGGGCTCTATGCCTTGCAGAGATTATCCCGGGCAATAAGCACAACCTTAGAAGAAAGTCAAATCTTTAAAAGAATAGATGCTGGTTATCTTGAAGATACTGGTTTTGAAAAGGCCTTGGCTTTTTTATGGAATGAACAAGAAAAAAAATTTTTGCTTTATCTAACTATCGGTTATATAGAAGATGAAATTGAAGCGATAAAATCTTTTGTTGACTCAAATCAAGACTTATATCTAAATTTAATAAAAGGCGAAAAAACTCTTTCGTCGCTATCCGCAGACACCCTAACCAAAAAGAACCTAAATCATATCTTCAAAGTCAGCTCTTTTGTTATTTCGCCTATCCTGCCCAAAGAGGGAGATAAGGGTTTTTTCTTTGTGGGGACAGAAAACGTGGATACCTTAATCACCGAGGGAGATGAGGAATTAATCACCATCTTGGCTAATCAGTTAGGCCAGGCTTTAGAAAATGCTCGACTATTTGAACAAACCTGGCGAGCCCAACAGGACTTAGAAATGAAGGTTGAGGAAAGAACCCATGAATTAACCCGAGCCTTAGATGAGGTAAAAAAAATAAGCAAACGCAAAACCGATTTTATCTCTAGTGTTTCACATGAATTAAGAACGCCGCTTACCTCTATAAAGGGCTATGCATCAATATTGCTTACAGGAAAATTAGGAAATCTTGCGGCGGATGCGCGGGAACGCATAGACAAAATAAACCGGCATAGCGATGAGCTGGCGCACTTAGTCAATGACCTCCTGGATATATCCCGTATCGAAGCTGGCAGGGTAATGATGAAACCGCAGTTAGAGAATTTAAAAGATATCGTTGAGCAGGCCGTAGATTTATTGTCTGGACAATTAAAAGAAAAACAAATAGAATTAAGGCTTGATATCCCCGCAGATGCAAACAGCGTATTTGTGGATAAAGGTCAGATCGAACGCGTATTTATCAATATCATTAGCAATGCCATAAAATTTACGCCTCTGGAAGGTAAAATTATTATCCACAGCCATAAATTAGATAAAACCCTGCAGGTGGATATTAAAGATACAGGCTGTGGCATTCCTCCAGAGGCACTAGAGGCAATATTTGAAGAATTTTATCGGGTGGATAATCCGATTAATCAGGAAGTAAAGGGCACGGGGCTAGGATTATCCTTGGTAAAACATATCATCGAAGCGCATAAAGGTAAAATTTGGGTAAAGAGTAAACTGGGTGAAGGTTCAACCTTTAGTTTTACTCTCCCACAATCAGTCTAAAAATATGGCGATAAGAATACTGGTAGTTGATGATGACCCAGACATAAGAGACGTTTTGAAACTTACCCTCTCCGAAGAAAATTATGAAGTCTTTGAGGCAGCTGATGGCGAAGAAGCCTTAAGGGCGATTAAGACAAAATCACCTGACCTGGTATTATTGGATTATAAAATCCCGAAGATAGACGGTCGCGAGGTCTGCCGACAAGTGAAAAAAGACCTCCTGCTTAGACACTTACCTATTGTTATGGTTACCGCTAAAGGAGATATTGATGATAAGGTGGGTGGCATTGATGCTGGTGCGGATGATTACGTAGTAAAACCCTTTGAACCGAAAGAATTATTGGCGCGCATCCGTATGATTATAAGGCGCACCGAAAGAGACCTTGAGGCAAATCCCTTAACCCGGCTTCCGGGAAATGTTTCTATATTAAAAGAGCTCTTAGACAGGCTCGAAAACAAATCTCTTTTTGCGGTCTGTTATTTAGATCTGGATAAATTTAAGGCGTATAATGACAAGTACGGCTTTGAACATGGAGATGAGGTTATCCGGGAGACCGCTCGTATATTAATCCGTACTCTCCAAAAATTCGGCAATCCCGATGATTTTATTGGCCATATCGGCGGAGATGACTTCGTAATTGTTACTACTCCTGGTTTTGTAGATAAAATCTGCGACGCTATCATCGCTGACTTCGAAAGCGAATCACCTTCCTTTTATAATGAAACAGATCGGGAAAAAGGTTATATCGTTGCTTTAGACCGCAAAGGCAAAGAGCAAAAGGTACCGCTTCTGTCTATATCTATTGGCGTAGTTACCAATGAATCCCGAAAGATAGAGCATGTTGCCCAAATAGGTGAAATTGGCGCAGAATTAAAAGAGTGCGCCAAGCGCCTGGAGAGAAGTAACTATATAAAAGATAAACGCAAAGAAGAAAATTAAAAATAAACCCGTCTCTTGTAATGCCTCGTTTATGCCCTTACCTAAAGACGGGTTTATTTTTGGTGCGCGGGGGGGGAGTTGAACCCCCACACCTTTCGGCACAAGCCCCTCATGCTTGCGTGTATGCCATTTCACCACCCGCGCGTCACTGACCTACCCTTTACAGCTTAACCTTTAAAGAGCGGATAATTGTTAAAACCCTGTCGGGCGCTTTATGTTGCAACCTCGGCTAAATCGCAGTAACGTTATTATACAACGGCTAATTCAAATATCAAGCAGATTGTATATGGGCG
>Ga0315294_10001194_pt1 | contig 28024 bp, 33 predicted proteins | sample YL17G13_40_MG_FD_203626 | JGI IMG/M metagenome (GOLD analysis project Ga0315294, IMG submission 203626) | Sediment microbial communities from Yellowstone Lake, YNP, Wyoming, USA - YL17G13_40 | ecosystem: Environmental > Aquatic > Freshwater > Lake > Sediment | place: USA: Wyoming | collected... | reverse complement strand
TTACGCCGGCCAGCCCCTCGGCCAGTTTCCCGAAGAATACCTTTCGCTGCATCAACAGCAGATACGCAAGCGTCAAAACGCTCGCCAATACCGCTATCGTCGCGTATGCGTGCAAACCGTTCTGCCACAACGCTATCACGATAATCAGCTTGCTCCAGAATCCCGCAAGGGGAGGCACGCCCGCCGTTGACAAAAACGCTATCAGCGAAGTCGCGTTGGTAACGGGCATCTTTGTCCCCAGCCCGCCTAACTTGTTCATATCCGTCGTCCCCGATTGCGTCTCGACCGCGGCGGAATTGACAAACAGCAGCGACTTGAAAATCGAATGATTGAACAGGTGGAATACCGCGCCGATTATGGCAAGGTTTGTCCCGCAGCCCAGGGCCAGGATTATGTAACCCACCTGGCTGATACTCGAATACGCCAGCATCTTTTTGAAATCGCTTTGTCCTATCGCCGCGAACGCCCCGACGAGGATTGAAATCACGCCGGCTAATAAAAGTATGTTATTTACCGATTCGTTATTCGCGAATACCGATGTTGTCAGCCGTATCAGCGCGTATATGCCGGATGTCTTGGTTGCGATACCCGCTAAAAGTACCGATGCCGCCGCCGGCGCAGCCGAATATGCCGCAGGCAGCCACCCGTGAAACGGAACCACGCCTCCCTTGATTAACAAACCGCAGATAAATATGCCGACCGCGAACATCACTAATGGATTGCCCTGCGACTGGCGCACCGCGCTGCCCGCCGCCGCAAACGATGTGTCCCCGACGACTAACAGTATTATCGAAATCGAAAGCAGCATCATCACCGTCGCCGTCGCCGACAGGATTATGTATTTGAATGCTCCTTCGAGGGCGTTCGTATCTCGCTGGAAGGCAATAAGAATGAACGACGCGACCGCCGTTACCTCGATGAATATATACAGCGAAAACAGGTCCGTCAGCATCACCGTGCCGTTCATCCCTATCATCGCCGCAACTCCAGTTCATCAGCGCCATCGCAGGAACGAACACGAGGTCTTTCCATCGCCACCTTGCGACCGGCAAATATGACATGGCCATCTTCTTTGCCCCACCGAACGGCTTGGCGGTCAACATCGTGACGATATCGGCTGCCTGCTATCTGCTCAACTTCCTCGTCGATAAGCGACTTCATCAGCAGCAATCCCGCCTCGCTGGCAGTCTGCTCGATTGATCTGGCCACGTCGAATAACGCCTCGCTCATCGGCAGCACCATTTGAAAACATGCTTTTCCGTCAGCCACTTCGACGGTAACCGTTTTGTCGTTGAGGTTATGCAGTTTTCTCTTGGAACGATTGGTTTTGGTTTGATAGTATTTGCTCATCATGCGGTCTCCTATAAGGGTTAACGATTTTGTTTAAGACAACATATACCGTTACCCTGACCGCATGATTTTTCAATCAATTTTCAACTACAACTGGGACATCCTCGTTTTTTAAGGCCGGAAGAGAAAAGCACCTTTGACTGACAATTTTGCAGGCCTGCAAGCATTATGGTAGGATGAAAAACGGTAAGCGGCTTCAATTTATTAGCTTAAGGGCGCGATATGGATAATGAACCCAAATTACCTCATAAAGATACGAACACGCCAAATAATGTAGAACAATCAAACAAGGATATCCCTACGCGAACCGAAGTGGAAAATATGATTCTTAAGGGGAAATCTGATTATTTACAAACACTCATTATTGTTGTTCTCACGCTATTTGCATTATTAGGTGCTATATTTCCTTTTGTTACTTCAATTGTTCAAAGTGGCCGTGTTGAACGTGAGATTGATAGTATGGAAACACGATTCAAAGAATTGGTTGGGAAACAGCTTAGAAAACCAAAAATACTATGCAAAAATGGAAATGAACAATTATTAAATAGTGTGCTTAATATCACGGATCCGATGAGCACTTATAACATTGGAATTTATAATGAAGGTGACGGCGTAGCTGGTCCGATTGATGTATATATTTATTTCAAGGAAGATAATCCTCGGTTAAACTTCGATATTCCGACATGCCTTCAAACTTGGAAAGTGTTGCCCTGCGAGGAACCTGGATATAAAAGCAAATACTCTATAGGTGGTTATGAGCATCTTTCGCCACAAGATGTTTTCTATATCCCCTTTAAATTTCACACTCTAATACGAGAGGATTCTCCAGATTGCAATGCAATGTTAGAAGTATTTTATGGTGAGCAAACACCTATAAGGATTCCTTTTGTGCTCCGGACAGGACAAGTAAAAAAGCAATCTCAATAGGTTTTGGATTATGACTTTATGAATGATAAAAGTAATGCAGATAAGCACACCGACCTCGCTCTTACAGGAATGGGCGCTCTGGCCAAGCTGATTGGCATCGCAGTTCCTCCTGTAAATGCTCTCACAATCATTACTGAGAATATCAAAGACCGCCGCAACAGAAAACACTTCAACCGTTTAGAAAAACTTATTCAATGTTTAGACCGTCGATTAACTCAAGTTGAAGATAAAATCCCGGAAACACCAGACCTTGACCTATTCGACGAGATAATTGCAAAAGCAGTAAGTGATGAGGACGAAGATAAAACCGAATTCTATGCGGCACTTGTTCAATGCTGGCTTGAACACAAACTTTTGCCTTATGAAGTCCGTCTGTTGGGCAATGCCATAAAGGAACTCACAATCCAAGAGATAACATCATTTTGTGGGGTCATTATCACTCAATCCACATACTTGACTATGCCTGAACAGCTTAAGGAGATTTTCTGGAACAGAGTTGAATATCTTGGTTTGTTCAAAGGTGGTGCCCTAAAATATGCCACGAATGTGACACAGATTGGTCAGAAGCTTGTTGAAATCTATAGGCTGTCGATTATTACAAAGTGACTATATGCCAGCGGGTGAACATGAATTTAATCGTGTTTTTTGGACAACCTTTCAGCTATTGGGAAAATTGATGTCCTTCTGGGGGCACCTGTTGGATGTAGAGTTCAACCGTGTGATATCTGAGTCACAACTTGCAACAATGCGTAGGCAGTTATATGAAAATAGGTTACTGCCGTATTTATTTAAAGACCCAAGAACAGCAGATAAAACTCGCAATACAACAGACAAATGGATTCGACAAATCTATCAAACACTTGACGATAATCAGTACTATGCACTTGGCGGAATGAACGTCGTTTGTAGTCACGGCATACTTGACGCAAGCGCTTATGGCTACCTTGAAGTATTGTCGCTCGCATCGCCTGATTCTTTCAAAACTTATATTGAAAAAAAACAAGTATTCTTGAAAGGCATTGATAGAAAAACATACCGCCAGCTATACAAGGAAGAAATTAAAAAATATATGGTGGATGAGATAGGGCAAAGTTCTCTAATAGCCAAATTCGATAAGATACATGAGATTACCAAACCAAGCAATACTCGAATGAAGCTAGAAATGAATTATGATAGGAAAAAAGTCGAGCAATTCGATACAGCAAGACATAACATCGTTCACGGAAATGACTGGAGCGGATATGCAAAAGATTTTACAACAGTGGAATTCTATTACTGGATTCTTCTCAATTTCTATTTGGCAAGATTGGTTTCAGAAAAAACTGGCCTGAAGTTATCATCAGAACAACTCGATAAAGTTCCCTTAAGATAATACTCAGATTAGATTTTTGCCCTATACTTTTTTTACCCTTCAACAAGGGCTACCCTTCAAAACTACAAATACGATGTTCAATTCAGTCCAGACAGGCAGAACACGGTATCAGCGTTCAGGTTACAGTTTGCCCGCCGGAGGCGGGGAAATACCTTTTTATGACCCGGCAATCCTCCTTCCATCCTTCGCCCCACGGGGGCTTCGGAGGACAGGCAAATAATAACCCCCCAATAAAGTTGGGGGGCTAAACATAATAAGGAAGGGGTATTACAATTTTAATGACCCCGGCATAAATGCCGGTAAACTATACCCCCCAATAAATCCGCCTGCGGCGGACAAGTTGGGGGGCTAAACAAAATAAACATAATCATGACCCGGCAATAAAGTTGCCGGGCTAAACATAAACGCCCATAAGATGTGCGTTCAAGGAGTTAAACATAACTATTTTTTTGGGGTTGGTTGTTAACGTAATTGATGCAATTGCGCAAGGCCCTCTCGTCAAAACAAAATCGCTTGTTAAAACTGGTTGACCATGCACGGCCGGAAAAACCAAACTTGCGCAGCGCAACCAGTGCGGCATTTTTGTAATGCCTGACGGTGGATTCTATCGGTGTACCGTCGTAAGTGATAACAATGTGGACGTGCGCTCTGCGGACAGATATTGCCAGGATATTTTGTCGCAATTTTTCGGCCTTATCGATAATGGCCTGATTAATGATTTGTCTTTGTGCAAATGTCAGGGATACGGGCGGTTTTTGAAGATTTTTCAGATTAGTTTCATTGAGGTCAGGATTCGGCGGCAGAATGATGCCATCTTTTACGAATTTACGTTTGTCGCCCTGCAGCCAGGAACCATACGTTGTCCATGTCACCATATAGCCGAGTGTGTTTGCCATAAGAACATTATATGAGAATTGTTCCTCATTTGAAATGTTTAGCCCGGCAACTTTATTGCCGGGTTCTTGATTTTCAAAAAAAGGCGGGCGAATTTTGGTGTAACCAACACAGTTAAACCCCTTAATTACAAGAACTTATGGCGAAATACACAAATTTTCTCAAAAAAGTTAGATTTTCCTTGAATATGGACTGCTTGTTTAGTATGATACGGGTTCATCGGCAGAAGCCGATAGTAGTTCGCACAGCAGTGCAAGGTATCAGCCCCGGGAGGGCAAGTGGGCAAAAGGGCGACAAAATTGAACGTCCAACGCCCAACATCGAACTTTGAACATTGAACAATTAAAAACTGGGTCCTCTGTTGCGGAACCAATGGGGCGGGTTCTCGGGGATCTGCGCTGCGCTCCGAGGAGAGAATTAGGAATGAAAGTTAACTTAACAATTCGGATACCGATTTGGTTAGATGTAATTTTTGTGTGGCCGGTGATGGTTTATCGGCAATTGAAGTTCGGCTACACTTATCGAAAAATTTACCTGGACGAAGGTAAATGGACAATTCTTGACCAGCAGGATTACTATCGGCTTGGCAATTTCAAGTGGCACGTCACTGGAACCAACAGCAGGTTCTATGCTGTTCGAAGCATTAAAGTCGATAACACGCATACAACGAGAATGTATCTGCACAGGGAAATTATGAACGCGCCAAAAGGGCTTGTTGTTGACCATAAAGACGGGAACAGCTTTGACAACCGAAGAGCGAACCTGCGTTTGGCAACCCGGTCTCAAAATTCGTGCAACAAACGAAAGAGAGCGAATACATCATCGCGGTTTATCGGGGTTTATTGGGACAAGGCGAAAAGAAAGTGGGTGGCTCGAATCAAGTATCAGGGAAAATCAAGGATGTTAGGTAATTTTGTCAACGAGATTGATGCAGCAAAGGCATACGATGCAGCGGCGAATAAGTATTTCGGCGAATTCGCCCGGCTTAACTTACCCGAAGAAGCTTCTGTTCGATGAAAGACCCGGCTTCGCCTATCGACTACGCCGTGGCAAGCAGCGTACGGCGTATAGCCCGGCTTCGCCTATCGGCTATGCCGTGGCAAGCAGCGTGTAGCGGTGGGGGGCACAAAACAGGATTAGTAGTCGTTGAGTTTGAATTTGCAGGCGGGGTCGGGGTTGTAGCCAATCTTGCCCCAGCATCGCATCTGCACATTGTAGAGGTCGTTTTTGCCTGTGCAGGTTGTCGGTGTATAGTTAATAGTATTATTTTTCCCGGCGAGGATGGTTTCGTCGGCCCGATACATCAGGCGAGCGCTATGGCCATCGGCATAAGAGACATTGGTCCCGTTGGTGTGTCGCATCACGGGGGCGTCGAACCAACTCGGGCAGTAGTAGTTGACGGCGTAGCTGTCGGGGGTGAGAAAGCCCTCGTCGATAAAAACAAATCTGTCTGATGGGTTTTTTACATGGGTGAGCATTTTAAGGCAGAGGTATGTTGGAACCGAAGTTGAGCCGCTGGTGCCGGTAGAGCAGCCGCTGAATTGATATTTGCCGTTCATCGAATCGAGGATTGTGTATGAGACGAGGGCGTTTTTTTCGCCGGTGGGGCAGTGGTATATTTTGTCCTGTTTGATATATCCCCACAATGCGCCTGTCTGCATAGCAACTTTCTGGAGACATTCATTTTGATAAACGCCAAGAACTCTATTTCCGGCGGGTGTAAAGGCCCAGGCGGGACCGACCCAGGGCAGTTCATTTATGTGTAGGGAGTAACTCCAACTTGTGGATGTCGGCGGCATTGCCCTGGTTTTGTTATCGAGGCCGGCAGGCGCAGGTGGGCATTGTGCGTCGGCGGGGGGCAAATCGCCGGGAGCGATGGGGGCGCCGTTGACGAGTTTCTCGCTGTTCATCTGGGCGTATGCTGTCCAGGCGACGGTTAGCTGCCTGAGATTGCTCAGGCATACGATGCGTTTGCCCTGCTCGCGGGCCTTGGCCAGCGCCGGCAATAGTATGGCAATAAGCAGCGCTATGATGGCGATGACCACCAGCAACTCAATGAGCGTAAATGCCTTGTGTCTTGTCATAGCAAACTACTATTATAAAGAGGAACAAGGCGGATTAAAAGCCCCCCGGCGGCGGGGGGATAAGGAGGAAAAAACTCAAAAGGGTGTGTGGGTGTGGGTGCCCCTGCTAATGTGCAACAGAAATCAGAATCAGGTGAAATCCCCTTATGTTCAAGGGAATTCCACGGGGGTGTGACAAGTGTATGGCACTGTAACGAACATTTTTTACGCGTAAGGCATTTTGAGTTGAGGGATTTAGCCACAAAAAGGCGCAAAAGGTTTTACCGCGTGGCTTGGCCATCCCTTACGGGAGAGGACGCAGAGACCGCAGATGATTTTTAAGTTTGTCATTCCCGCGCAAGCGGGAATCCAGTTGTAGGTCGGGGCTTGCCCCGACAAATTCCTTTTTCATTCACCACCGAGGCCGCGAAGAAACACGAAGCGGCTGTGTTTTTTAGACGCTGATTTCGCTATGCGGGGGGTGGGGTTAAATAGTTTGATTTTGTTGTTGAAAAGGGCTGGGCAATAGTGTAAAAGGGAGCGAATATAAGGCGGCGACTGCGATGATTCATAATACGAAGAAAAAGGCGCTGTACGAGGTGATAGGCAGGGCCGGGTCGAAGCCGGGCTATGAGCAGTTGCACCCGAATGGCACGGCAGGGCAGGTCCCTTCGGCCGGTTCGACCCATTCGACAAGCTCAGGGCAGACAAGCTCACCGCAGGCAGGTTCGGTGCAGACGCAGGGTGTGGTTCGCTGGGCGATTAGGCCTCGCGTGGTGCAATTTAACGCGGGCCGGATAGAATTTTCGATACCGTATCAGGTTGGTATAGCGGTTGTGCTGGGCGTGCTGCTGGTGGCAGTGGTATTATTCAGATTAGGCGAGTGGGTCGGCAGCAGAGAGGTTGCGGGGAACGCATCGACGGCGGCAAAACCCGTGGTCAACAAACCGGCAGAGTCAAGGTCGGTGATGCCGAAGCCGGTAACGCAGGATACGCCTGTTGTAAAACAGCCGACGGCGCAGGATACCTCCGCAGCTGGGGTGGGGGCTAATCAGCCGACGACGGGCAGGAACCGGATAGTATTGAAGATATATCAGGTCCGGTCGCACTTAGAGCCGGCGAAAGAGTACTTTGACAAAATGGGCGTCGCAACAGAGATTATAGAAAAAAATAACTGGCATTATTTAGTAACGAAAAACAAGTATGATAATCCCGAAAAGGCGGGGACCGACGGTTACTTAGCCAAGCAGAAGATAATAGAGATTGGCTCGGGATACAAGGCGCCGGTTGGGTTCGAGAGTTTTGGGCCGAAGCCATTCAGTGACGCTTTCGGGATGAGATTTGACGAATAAGTTTTAGGAGAAGAATTGATGTCGATTGACCGGTCGTTGAAGTTGAGGGATGCACTTGTGAGACACCGCAACGTTTTGACACGCGCGGAGCGAATAGACCGCCTGAAGGACGAGGATAAATGGGAAGACGACAGGTCCGTGCTGGGCCTTCCGAAAGTGTCGCACAGAAAAACCCGCGCGAAGAAGGCAGAGAAGAAAGAGGTGGCTGCGGAAGGGGCAGTGGGTGTGGAAGGCGCAGTCGCAGCAACGCCGGGTGCGGCGCCGGCAGCAGCAGGCAAGGCAGCGCCAGGAGCGGCAGTAAAGGGAGCGCCAGCCAAGGCAGGAGCGGCACCAGCGGCAAAGGCAGCAGCCCCGGCTGGAAAGCCCGCCAAAGAGGCAAAGAAGAAATAGAACAGGTAACAGGATGATACTTGAGAAGGCCGGTGAATTGCCGGCCTTTTTTTATTGTGTGGTTTTCAGGATTTGCGTCTGCGGGTCTTCAGGAGAACAGGCGAGGCCAGGGCAAGGAGGAGCAGAGACGCGGGTTCAGGGGTTGGAGTGGGAATCTGGACGGAGGTGCTGCCGATCTTTGTCCCTGCGATAGCACCCGAATCAATATCAATTACTGGCCCGGAATCAGCGGCGAAGAACAGCACATATGAGTAGTGGTTTGCGGAGAGGGTGGGGGGTCTGGAGTTGAACTGGTAAGTGACAGTGGGTGCACTGAAGGATTCAGTGAAGGAGTCGATGTCGCCTGATGCGAAAACAAAAGAACCGGGAGAATATGCAGTGACGCCGGCATCCAGTTTGACAGTGAATTTGCCAATGTCGGAGGACGTCGAGGAGTCGAAGATTTGGTAACAATAGGCGTATTTGCCCGCGGGGAAAGAAGCGGAACCGGCGAAATTACCGGGCGAATAAACGGCGTAATCGACGTAACCATAAAGCTGAGATGAAGAATCAAAGAAAGGGGCCTGGCCCGAGATTAATGTATTAGTGCCGTCGTAAAAGGCGCCGACGGCGGCGTCGGCGGCAGAGGGCAGACCGGCGGCGAGTAAAACAGCAGCCAATATTGCCGATAAGCATCTGGTATTCATAAGCTGTGTTACCCGTATAAAAAAACCAACAGGTTGCGCAAGGCACAATGCCTGCACAAACACACGCTCATTCTCGCTCTCGTGAAATTCTTCCCCGAAACTACAAAAATTAGTATAGCCGAAAAAAGACCAAAAGTCAAGAGAAAAATGGGTTTTGGGGGCCTTTGGAGGGCTGAAATTCAGTTGGATTACGGCAAAAATGGGGTATTATACGACTATGAAAAAAGTACTTGCCCGCAGGATGTTGAGAGAACTATAACAATGGACGGCAGAGGAATTTCGTTGCGTCGGGAAAGTACATTCATAGCAGCCGAACGATATGGGCCGCGTGAGATATTATTGTCCGATTGCTTTTGAAAAGACAGGTTGAAAAATGAAACAATTGTTACTGGCCCTGTTGGTGCTTGGGGTGTCTATGCCGGCCAGTGCCGACGTGCTTGTCTATAACATGAAGGCGAGCAACGCGGAATACAAATATAATTCAGATTCAAATGCCTAGGGGCAGATTAAAGATACCAATACCGCGTTTGTTATCTTCGAGATGCCAGGCGGCGGTTCAGCCAACGTTTGGGACGTTTATACGTATAAAGCTAAGGACCCAAACGGCAAAACGCAAAATTATTGCAAGGGTGAAAACCGGGGCATATTAGGTTTTGAGCATACGTCGTTAAGCCCGACAAAGGCAAAGTGGGTCATATCAGATGCAGCCAATGGACGCCGTATTATTCTGACCGGCGATGTAAAAAAGACAAACATTCGCAGCTACAAAAGTTCCTGCAATTCCTGTCATGACCCGTCAAAAGGCACCCCTACATTTGACATTACATCCTCTTTCACCGGTTATTCGATAGAGCACGGAGCCGACGCCAACGACACAACCGCGTTGTCCCTGAATGTGTACATCGTCAGCCCAAATGAGACAGTAAAGATGCCTGTTTTGGTTGACGTTTCCGGCATCCGGTTTCTGATGCCTTTGAATTAAACTCGTTTCTGTTTTCAATAGTTTTTGCTTTTAGATTTGCCCTGCGTTTTAGTATTTCATCCGCCTTTTTCTCACAATAGTCGCACCAAGGCCGAGAAGCATAAGAGTGCAGGGTTCATGGACAACTGCTGCCCAGGCCTCTCTTTCACCAGCAGGGCGATAACCACGGCCAACTATGACCGTACCATCTGCGAATACACGTTCCGAATGGAGTTCTTCTGACCTCCTATTTTTCGTTGGTGTCGCCCCGCTCGACCACTGTGCCGTCGGGCCCCACGACTATCTCCGTGGTCTTGCCGTTCCTGGCTATCTCAACAGCATAATGGGTTATGGGTTTCGGCAACTTGATTGCTTTGCCGTCTTTGGTCTCGTAGCTTATCTCGATGTGCTCAATCCGTCCGAGCGTCGCACCCTTGGCGGCCTCCCGGACAGTTTTCATCGCAGCGGCCGGCACGTCCTCGGCACCGACCACGACCGTAAATTCCAGCATGGTGCCGTCGGCAGTAATATCCGTTTCCTTCTCGGTCTGCCCATCCTTAAATTCCAGGTCATAAATAGCAACGCCGTTTTCCGCGTCCACGTCCACTTTGCTGATCTCCGCCTTGGGGAACGTCGCCTTGAATGTCTTCGCCACCGGGTCAGGTAAGCCGGTTTCGCTCGCCGGCAGCTCAATCTTCGCCAGTACAAAATCGCCGTCCTTCAACAGGCCGACGCCCGGGGCGAACAACTTCGTCGCGACGCCGCTTTCCAGTCCGCTCGACTCCCTGGTCTTCAGGCAGTTGTTGAACGTTCCTGCCGGCACTTTGACCGTTTCACGGACGCTGATAACTTCCGCACGGTCCAGGGCCGCCTTTGGCGCCTCTTCCTGGTAATAGCGGCTGCCTGCCTTTGGCTTACCGGGCATCATCAGGCCGAACCTGGCATCTTTGACGCCGGACAGCCAGCTTCCCCCATGGCCGGTCACACTGCCGTTTGCGTCGTACATGTCGACGTCCTCGCCGAAATAATAGATGTCCCCGGTGGCATTATCGATGGCGAAGTAGTTACGGGAGACCTCTTCCAGTTTGCCGCCCTTGGTCTCACGTTCTTCGACGACGCGGGTCTTGACGCCATCGACCATTTTCGTTTCGTCTGTGACCGTGATTGTCAGGGTGTCCTTGCCGTCCTCAAAGATCAGCTTGTAGCCCGGCTGAAGAATCATGAACGTGTTCGAACCTCTGTCTGTCAGGGCGGCCTTATCGACTTTAAAGGCGCCCTGGAACTCCGCCTCGGCCGCGTACGATATGCTGGCCGTATTAGCGACGACAAGCCCGAACGTTAATAATGCTACTGTAGTCCACTGCTTTAGCATAAACCGCTCCTTTCTGATGAATTAGATTGCCGTGCAAATCGAATCGCTCGACCCGCTGCTGAAACCTCGTTCCACGCCGGCCAATACTGCGGCAGGCGTCCTTGTTCGTCCACCACTCTCATAGTACGAAATACTACGAAACGACACATGAGAAAATGATGAGAATACACCAGATACCGGCGATGCCTTGCCAGCGCCACCTTGACCGGCGCCCCCGGCGGACAGCGTTCAGCGTACAGGTTGGAATAAAGACGAACCACGCCTTCGGCGGGTAAACATTCTGTGGTCTTCGCAATGCTACGTAAAACCTGGACCCCAGATAACGAAGTTCTGGGGTCTTCGCCCGCCCAAAAAACGGCGGGTAAACTGCGCTACGAGAGTGCAGAAATTCAGTTGGCTTGGAGGGGAAAGGAGGGTATATTATACGGCTATGAAGAAAATACTCGCGGACAGGATGAAATATATCGATTCGAGCGGGATACGGAAGGTATTTGCGCTTGCCGCGCAAATGAAGGACCCTATTAATTTTTCGATAGGTCAGCCGGATTTCGATACGCCTGAGGCGATTAAACGAGAGGCAATACAGGCAATAGAACGGGGCGCCAACAAGTATTCCCAGACGGCCGGCGACGAGGAGCTGCTTGCCAAAATCGCGGGCGGCCTGAAGACGGAATTCGGGTGGGAAAAACAAAAGTTGATGATAACCAGCGGCGTCAGCGGCGGTATTCTGCTGGCGTTTCTGGCGTTGATTAACCCCGGCGACGAGGTGATTATACCCGACCCGTATTTTGTGATGTATAAGCACTTAGTGAATATGTTAGGCGGCAAGTGTGTATTCGTGGATTGCTACCCGAAATTCGAGCTTGACCCGGGCAAGATAGAAGATTGCATCACGGACAAAACGAAGATGATAATAATCAACTCGCCCTGCAACCCGACGGGGGCGGTGTTCGGAGGCGGGCAGTTGAAAGAAATTGCCAATATTGCCTCTAAGAATAATATTATTGTATTGAGTGACGAAATATACGAGAAATTCAGCTACGACGGTCCCTGCGAGACGATAGTAAAATATTGCGACAGGGCAATCCTGCTGCGCGGCTTCGGAAAGACCTACGGCGTAACGGGCTGGCGGCTGGGCTATGCGGCGGCAGGGGGCGAAACCGGCGAAGTTATAGACCAGATGATAAAAATACAGCAATACACCTTCGTATGCGCGCCTACGCCTTTCCAGAAGGCGATTGCCGCGGCTATGGATTACGATGTGACGCCTATTGTGAACACCTACCGCAAGAAACGCAATTTGATTTACGATGGCCTAAAAGATAAGTTCGAGCTTGTCAAGCCCGGCGGGGCGTTTTACGCCTTTATAAAAGCGCCTGACGGCCAAGGCGCCAAATTCGCCGAAAAGGCGATAGCCAACAACGTCCTTGTGATACCGGGCAGCGTGTTCAGCGAAAAGGACACGCACTTTCGTATAAGCTACGCGACCAGCGACGACAAGATACGCAAGGGCATCGAGATTCTGCGCAAAATGGCGTGAAATTAGTTTTGAGTTTTTAGTGTTGAGTTAAATTAGGCGGGAGCGAGATTTTGAATATGAAGAAGTTAAGCCGGATAATGCTGTTTGGGGCGGTTTTGGTGATGGCTGCTCGGCTGTGCATCAGCGCCCAGGAGGAAGTGAATCTGCCAACGCCGACGCTGAAAGGGCCGGTGCAGGCGGCGGTGATTGTCTGCAAGGGGACAATCGACAACGGCCTATATCAATCGATAAAGCGGAGAACGGAAATTGCGCTGAAGGGGGGCGTGGATTACCTGATTTACGAGATAGAGACATACGGCGGAGAAGTTGCCGCGGCAGATGACATATCGAAATATTTTATCCTCGATGTCGCGAAAAGGGCGCATACGGTTGCCTATGTGAATACCGAGGCGATATCGGCAGGCGCGATGATTTCGGTGTCCTGCGAAGATATCATAATGCGCGAAAACACAACGATAGGCGACTGTGCGCCGATAACATTGGGCGGCAAATTAGAAGGGGTGGAGAGGGAAAAGGTAGAATCGTTCGTTCGGGCGACGTTTGCCAGGGCGGCGGAGGCGAACAAGTATCCGCAGGCATTGCTCAAGGCGATGGTAACCGTGGGGACAGAGGTTTACAGGGTAAAAAATACCGCGACGGGCCAATGGGAGTATTTTGAGACGGAGCAACTGCCGAAGGACGCCAATGCTTACGACCTGGAGGGCAAAGAACGCATTGTGAGTAGCAAAGAGCTGCTGACGCTGACGGCAAATAAGGCGGCGGAATATGGCATCGCCAGGGCGGTTGTGAAGGACGTGAATGGCGCGCTGAGTTTTCTGGAAGAACGAGACGGAGTTGAATTCAGCGCGGGGCCGGTAAAATTAGAGACGAACTGGTCGGAGGAAATGGTGCGGTGGCTTAATTCGCCGGCGGTGATGGGGGTATTGGTAACGATTGCACTGTTAGGGCTTTATATTGAGTTTCAGACGCCAGGGGTGTGGCTGCCGGGCTTAGTGGCGGTGATATGTTTCGTGATAATAGTTGGCAGCAGGTTCCTTACCGGTATGGCAAACTGGGTCGAGGTCGCATTATTTGTAACCGGGGTGCTGCTGTTGTTGATTGAGGTTTTCCTGATACCCGGTTTCGGTTTTGCGGGATTTATAGGGATAATTTTTATTTTAGCGGGGTTATTCGGGATGCTGATAAAGAACCCGCCCGACCGGTTGCCGTGGCCTGAAAGCGACGTTGACTGGCAGTTGCTGACTAACCAGATATGGGCGATAGGGCTTGGTTTCGTGGCGTTTCTGGCTTTGGCGGGGATGATATCGAAGTATCTGCCCAAAACAACGTTATTCAATCGGCTGATGTTGTCCCCAAAGGTTGGGCAGGGGGGGACGGAAGTGAATTTGACTGCGCCGCCTGACGCGGGGCAGATAAATATAAAAGTGGGACAAATCGGGGAAGCGACGTCGAGATTGAGGCCCGCGGGCAAGGCGAGGTTCGCACAGGCGGTAGTGGACGTAGTGGCGGAGGGATCGTTTGTTGACAAAGGGGCGAGAGTAACGATAATGGAAATCAGCGGCAACAGGGTGGTAGTCAGAGAAACTTAGCAGGCAAACAGGAGAACAAATGGACTGGTGGCTTGTATTCGCGATTTTCTTGTATTTCGCGGCGGGGGTTTTGATAGTTGCGGAGGTTTTTCTTCCGAGCGGCGGGCTATTGGCGCTTTGCGTCGCGGCGTGTGTGACAGGGGGGTTGATAATATTTTTCCAGCACAGTGCGGCGGCAGGATGGGCCGGCGTGGTGATAGCGGTTGTGATGATACCGAGCGTGTTAGTGGGGGCGTTCAAAATACTGCCAAAAACAAAATTCGGCAAAAATGTGACGCTCGAGCCGCCCAAGAGAGAATTGGGGGACGGCATACCGGATACGGCGCAGTTGAAGGAGCTGATGGGGGCGACGGGGACAGTGGTTACGCCGATGAGGCCGGTGGGGACATGCGATTTTTCGGGGCACAGGGTTGAATGTGTGGCCGAAAGCGGATATGTTGAGAAGGGCAAAAAGGTGCAGGTAATAAGGATAGAAAGCACACAATTGACAGTGCGAGTTATAAACGAGGGACAGGAACAAGTATAAGGAAAGGGCGTCAAGATGATGAATAATATGACAAGAATCATTCTGGAGACAGCGGACACAACGAGGGTAATCGGGCTGGTCGTTATGGTTATCGTCGGCATAATGGTGCTTGTGTTTGCGCTGTTGGTGCTGAAATTTGCCCGGCTGTGGCTGCAGGCGTATTTTTCGCGGGCGAACGTTACACTGTCGGAACTTGTCGGGATGTGGCTGCGGAAGGTTGACAGCAGGACGATAGTTTTGAGTAAGATAACGGCGATTCAGGCGGGTCTGCAACTGACGACACAGGATTTGGAAAGCCATTACCTGGCAGGGGGGAATGTGCCGAAAGTGGTGCGTGCCTTAATCGCCGCCAACAGGGCCAATATCGACCTCACCCTTAAGACGGCTACCGCAATAGACCTCGCGGGAAGAGATATTCTTGACGCGGTGCAGACGTCGGTGAATCCGAAGGTGATTGACTGCCCGGACCCGAAAAAGGGCAGAGACACGGTCGATGCGGTCGCGCAGGACGGTATTCAGTTGAAGGCAAAGGCGAGAGTTACGGTTCGCACAAATATGCAGCGGCTGATAGGTGGCGCAACAGAAGAGACAATCATCGCCAGAGTCGGCGAAGGTATTGTTACCACGATCGGCAGCTCGATTACATATAAACTGGTGTTGGAGAACCCGGACAGGATATCGAAGGCGGTATTGAGCAAGGGACTTGATGCCGGGTCGGCGTTTGAGATTCTCTCGATTGATATCGCGGATGTAGATGTAGGCGACAACGTCGGGGCACAACTGCAGGCGGCACAGGCGGAAGCGGATATGCGGCGGGCAAAGGCCGAAGCCGAAAAACGCCGCGCGATGGCGGTGGCCAGAGAGCAGGAAATGAGGGCGCTATTTGTGGAGAACGAGGCGAAGGTGCCGCTGGCGATGGCGGAGGCATTCATCAAGGGTAATCTCGGGATAATGGATTATTACCGGATGAAGAATATAAGCGCGGATACATCAATGAGGGACTCGATTTCAAAGGTTGACAAAAAGTAAAAAAGATTAAGAGATGATGAGTTATTGGTTAGACAAAGTGTTGAGCGCCAACGATGACGGGAACAATCTGGGCAAGTTTGCGCCATTGGTTATCTTTTTTGTAATCTGGCTTTTTGGGGCGATTGCCAAGGCCAGGGCCGGCAAAAAGGGCGTGGAAGAAAAGCCAACAGAGGGTAAAGAGAAACACCAGCCCGACTTTGACGAGTTGGCGAAGAAAATCAGGGAGCGGTATGCGGCGGCAAAAGAACAGGCGAGAAGGGCGGCCCAGCAGGATGAAAACGGGAGATTGGAGCCCCCCGCCCAGGTGTCCCGGCCGAATGCGGCAGCGACCCCATATCGAACAGTGCCTCCGGCATCCTCAACGCAATCTGCAGCCGGCCCAAAACCGCCAATGTTTGAGGTTACAAGGGCTACGGGACGACCGGAGGTTATAAAACCAGTAACTTACGCTCAGGAAGGACCGACACTTAAGGTTGTAAAGGGTTTGGAACAAACAAATGTGGGCGATCATTTAGAAATCGAGAAGCCGACGATGCAAAAAGTCGAATCGGCTTTACACAAGGTTGACGCACTCACATCTGAAAACGCAAAGGTATCGAGCGAGGTTGAAATTCACCAGCAACATCCTTATCTGGCGGAATTAGCGGAGCAATACGCGCACGCGGACGGTTTACGCAAGGCGATTCTGAATTACGAGATATTCGGCCCGCCTTTGGCGTTGCGTGATTAAACCATCTATTGCTCTGTCAAGCATAGTTTGAGGGATTGTCATTCCGCACTTGATGCGGAATCCGGTTCCATTAGAGACTGGATTCCTGCTTTCGCAGGAATGACATTCATCAATTGAGCTTTGACAGAGCACTATTGCTGTTATGCGGAAATAGACCTGTCCCTGAATACACAATACCGAACGTCTCATAATATATGTTATGTTTCATTCAGGTATTTAAGGGGGTTTTGGCGAATTTAGCGGGATTGCCTGGATAACGGGTGTTTATTCGGTTTGGCAGTTGACAGTCGGGCTGAGGTTGGCCCAGGTAGAGTTAACGGGGTCGAGCAGGCCGAGGTTTTGCAGAACAATTGAGATATTGACGACGGCGTCGGTGGAGGCGAGGGTTTCGTGGAGCCATTGTTCGAGGTCGAGTAACGAGGAGGCGAATTTTATTTTGTCGCAATACAGGAGGGCGACACGATAATGGAGGTCGAGCGTGTCGGGTTGGAGGCAGTTGGGCGGGGTCAGAGTTTCGAGGGCAAGTGCTGTTTCGTCGGTTTCATAGAGGCAGACGGCGAGTTTATTTCTGGCTGCGGCGAAGGTGGGATTTATCTGGAGCGCCCTTTGGAATAATTCCGCCGCCTGGGTAATACGTCCGATGCTCATCAGAAGTATGCCGAGACGATAATGCAATTCGGGGCTTTGCGGACGAAGTTGAAGCATACTCCTCTGGGCATCCAATATGGCATCGATGGGACGCGATTCGAGGCCGGAGGATGGCGAATGACACTGAAGGCAGGCGGCCTGTGCGAACAGCAATGGCCCGTTGGTATCTATGGTTGAGGCAAGAGAAAGCGAAATAAGGGCTTCAGATGTGCTATTGCTGAGTTTCTGAGCGGTAGCGAGGCCCAGGTAGGCGTCAACAAGGCGGTCATTGATAAGGGCGGCACGCGTGAATTGAATCGCGGCGGAGGCGGGTTTGCCGAGCCGCATATAATGAGAGCCGAGCTTGATATTGGCGTCGAGAAAGTGCGGGCAGACGGCAACGGTGTGGTTGTAATGTGCGAGCGCCTGGTCGTCCTGGCCGAGCGAAGCGAAGACGGAGGCACGTCTTAATAGCAAATCCGGCCTGTCTGGATACTGTTCGAGGGTGTTTTCGATAAGGTCAAGCGCGTCATTCAGGTCCCCTGCCTCAATAAGAGAATCAATCTGGTCGTTTTCGGGCGAGAAATTATCGGGCTGAATAAGAATCGCGTTGGAGAACGTATCAATCGCGAGCTTGTATTGCGAGACAGCTATATAAAGATGAGCCAGCGTAAGCAGTATTGAGAGGTCGTCAGGGTACTCGGCGGCGAGTAGCTGGTACTCGGTAATGGTTTTTTCGATTTGCCCGTTTTTGAAATAAATCGCCGCGAGGCGCTGACGCGGGAACTGCAGATGATTCTTGAATTTAAGGCAGTCCTGGTAGAAGGCGATTGCGTCAGCTTCACGACCAAGCTGTTCGCAGCAATTGCCGAGGGCGTAGAGCGCGGTAACATTTCGGGGACATTTGGAATATACCGATTTTAACAGGTCAAAGGCGTCGTTGAGTCGGCTGTCGGCCAGGGCGATTGCGGCGGCGGCAAGGTTGGTGTAATGGCAACGCGGATGCGCTGAACGATACTCGTCAAGGCGATGGTTAAGAACCGACGGTTTTCTCACGTCTGCCAAATCGACTATTTTTTCGAGCATTTGCGCATGTGCGGGGTCGGTTTTAGCGATTGTCTCCGCGGACTGGCGAAGACAATGCCAGATAAGGTCGGTGATTTCGACCCCGATGCCGCTACCCAAAATTCCCAGTAACTGTCCCATAAATGGTCTTAGTCAATAATGGGAAGCCATCCCCCTCGATAAGCCCGGTCTTTGTTTATACAGACCAGATGGCTGGAACCTCCGTCCACGGGTATTATCGGCTTGGCGGCGGTGGACGGTTGAGCGGGGTTAAAGGAAATTGGCCGGCGGGGAGCATATTTATGCGTCAGGGTGTCGGCTGTAACGACTATCACGCCTGCGGCAGGAAAACAGACGGTTTGTTTTGGGACGTTGTCCCCCCGCCGATATTCGGTGCATTGTACCCTGCCGGGTTAGTCAAGCCGGCTCGACTGGGTTTGTTTTTCGATTTCGGCCAGATATGCCAGCGTGCGTTCGAGCTTGTCGGTGAGATGTTTGAGCTTAAGCATAGTTTTGACGCGGGTGAGCATCTCGATTTTGTTGACGGGCTTGGAGACGAAATCGTCTGTGCCGCAATCGACGCCCCGCTGCATATCGCCGAATTCGTTAAGGGCGGTAACCATAATGATGGGAATGTCAGCGGTGGCGGGGTCGGCTTTGAGCTTGCGGCAGACCTCAAAGCCGCTCATTTTCGGCATCATAATATCGAGCAGGACTAAGTCGGGCTTGTCCTTTCTGACGATATCGAGGGCTTCGGGGCCGTCGTAGGCGGGGATTGTCCGGCAGTCGATATCCTCAAGATAGGCCTCGAGCAGTTCGAGGTTTTCGCGGTTATCGTCAACGACGAGAATAACGGGTGTTTTGGCTGACTGGTTATCGAATTTTTTCTTTGTCATAGTAACTCCATTTTTTGTAGTCCCGTAAGGGACACCTTACGGTGAGCGGGGCTTGCCCCGCCGGCTATCGAATCGGTGGGGTAAACCCCACCCTACGTTTAAAAGTTTATTTGCCGAGTGCCTTTAGTATCGCCTCGCAGAACGCCGGGAGGTCATCGGGTTTTCGGGACGTAATCAGGTTGCCATCGACGACACATTCCTCATCGACGTATTTTGCGCCGGCGTTTTTAATATCGTCGCGAATCGCCATAAAGCACGTCGCGGTTTTACCTTTGAATATCCTGGTGCTGCACAAAAGCCACCCGCCGTGACATATCGCGGCGATTGTCTTGCCCGCGTGGACCATATCATTGGCGAATTTTATCATATCGTCGCTTCTTCTCATAAAATCGGGTGCGAATCCGCCCGGCACAATCATACAGGAGTAGTCCTCGATTCTGGCGTTTTTAGCGGCCACGGTTGACCTGCAGGGATAGCCCTCTTTTGAAGGGTATTCCTTATTTGTCTCGGCGGCGACGAAATCGCAGTCGATGCCCGATTCTTTCAGGCGGTAATAAGGATACCAGACCTCAAGGACCTGGTACTGTTCAGCAACCATTATCGCGACTTTTCTATTTTTCGGCATTGTCGACTATTCCTTATTTTACAACCCCCAGCATAAAGCTGGGGGCTTATCATCGGGTGGCGGTATTGGATTCGATAAACTGGCGGATTTCCGGACGAAGATAGATACTCTCGATATCGATGAGCTTCGCGACGGCTTCCGCGGCGACCGAGGCAACCTCAACCGATGATGCCTGCGTATCGAGAAAGAATAAGTGCCTGCCGCTGACGGTGCACAGCCCCCCTGCCCCGCCGGCAAGCGGTTCACGCCGAATTTCGACGCCATTGGCCTCGAGCAGCATCACAAGCTCTTCAAGTATTCTCTGTTCGTTCATAGGAGGTTCAAGAAAGAGCAAGACAAAGGTCGATATATTATAAGTTTACGGTTCAAAAGGAATTTTACAGCAGAGGAATGGCGTTGACAAGCATTATCGCAAAACGCAAAGCTGTGCACGGCCAATTAGTGCAGCAGCAACGTCGCAATGAGGCGCTCGAAAAGGATATGGTGCAGCTCGAGGCGCTGGCGAATCTTGGCTCGGCGACAGCGATGATAGCCCACGAAATCAATAATCTCCTCACCCCTTTGACTAATTACGCGGAGTTATCGCTCAAGCACATAGACGACAGGGAGCTGGCGGAGCGCACCCTTCGCAGGACAGCCAAAAACTGCCGGCAGGCAGGCAAGGTACTGGAAAGCATCCTTTCGCTGGCAAAAGCCGGCGGCGAAGAAAAGCTCGTGTCCCCCCTGCTGCCGATGGTCAACGCCGTATTCGATTGCCTTTGCAGGGATTTCATGAAAGATAGTATAACGGTTGAGCTTCTTGTCAGCGCGGATTTGCAGGTTTACGCCTCGCCGGTGCAGTTGCAGCAGGCGATTATGAACCTCGTCCTGAACGCCCGTGAGGCGATGCTCCCCCATGGCGGAAAACTAACTATCTCGGCGCAGGCGGACAACGATTGCTTTCGAATAAAAATCAGCGACACGGGCTGCGGCATAGAGCAATCGGAAATGAGCAGGGTATTCGATACGTTTTTCACCACAAAGTACAAAAAAATAGCGGAGCAATCCGCCGGCGGTGAGCATAGTCGAACCGGCACCGGCCTCGGCCTTGCGCTTTGCAAAAAAGTTATCGACGCTCACGGCGGAACAATAACCGTCGAATCCCAACCCGCCAAAGGTACAACGTTTACGATTCATTTGCCATTAAAGTAATTTGCCGCGAAAAGGCACAAGAAAGCGCAAAAGGTTTAATCACGGACTTGTCACGGCATAGCCGCTCGTCTCGGCGTAGGCATCGAGCCGTAGCCGGGAAGGCGAAGCCGGATTTGCTATCACCCTGCCAAAAAAATAATTGCAACAGATTATTTCTTAATTGTCATTCCCGCGAACCTGTCCTGAGCTTGTCGAAGGAAGCGGGAATCCATACCATCCTACAAACCACTGGATACCTGCTTTCGCAGGATGGCCAAGTCCATTACTTCCAGTTCCCTGCCTGCCGGCAGGTGTTCTTGGAAATCTTGCCATTTTAAAAATCCTTTCAAAAAAAGTCCCGATTTATCGGAATTCCTTTTTCCCCGATATGGTGTCCCCAGATTTCTGGATTTCTGGGACAAGCGAAGCTTGAATTCTAAATGCTATGGGTGAAACCCGTAGTAGTTTACTTTAAAATATTTTCCAAAAATGATAAATAAATTTTGAAGTCCTAATACTGCAAATGGTGACAGAACTGTTATATATCTGTTAGCATCTGAGCGGACAAGCATTAACGCATCTTCCATATTTCTAAAACAAGAGATCAATATTCCACCAATGTCTATTGGATCGCCTCCGATACATTTATACATTACCGGCACTCTTACAAGAATCAAGGCAATTAGAACCAATGAAGCTACTCCGAGCACTTTTAAATATTTCTTGTTGCCCAAGAATAAGCCTATTATTCCAAGAGACGTAAGAAAAGACCAAAACAATATCCCCGATTTTGGATTTGAAAGATTAGCGAATACATAATTAAGATCAAAACCAAGCTGATTAATATCACCTTTTAAGATTCCAAAGTGAAGAAGGGTGCCAAACTAGGAAAGATTGTAGAATAAAAGAATTACCAAAGACAATGAACCGCCCAGAATCACATTTTTCAAAAACCCCCACTTCTTATAAAAGACCAGAAAAATACATAATACTCCTGCAATTAAAACAGTTTCAAGGCGCGTCAGCACCAAAAGGCCCAAAAATAAACCAGTCAGGAATTGAGACATAAAACTTTTTTTATCAAAACTTACGACATAAAAATAACAAAATAGTGAACTTAAACCAAAGGCGGTCAACGTCGCGAAAGCAGGAGTATTTATTATATTGTGCATAAAGATAATTGAAGTAAAAATTACCAGCATTGGCAAAGAAAAACCTACTATTTCTTTGCTTCTAAGCGCAAGTGTTTTAACACTGGATATAATCCCTGCATATAAAAAAATATAGCTCGTCAAAAGCAGGGCAAAAATTATTTTCCACTCAAACAAACCGCCTTCTTTTTCATTATAAAAATTTTTAAAAAAATATCTTTTGCAAGCAAAGGCACGCTCGGAATTCCCATCATCTCCGATCCTACGCCGGGTGGCGGTCTATTTATGTTGTATTCTCTGCTGTTTTCCGGTCTCGGCGGTCTGGGTGATCCGGGCGGTCCCTGTCTTTCATCAACGATTGTTTCAGTTTCCACAAACGGCTCTATTGCGAGCGAAGCAAAATAATAAAGCAACGCGGAGATAATGCTGTACCCCGGAGAACGCTGTTCAACAAAATGGGTATTATCAACTACCGGCTTCTTGCTGCTATCAGTTAATTTTTGTAAAATAGTATAATAATCAATGGAGTCGTGGTCGATGTTTGCTTTGCTGAAGAAAAAGATGCTTAGAGTCAATAAGCACAAAAATATAGCGAAAATACAATAATCGGCAAAACGAACGGCTTTAATTTTCTGTTTTTCATTATTATGAAAGGGTTCTTTGTTGTTTTTAATTTCACTCATACAATTATTTTATTAATTCCTCGATTGAAACACCTTATGCTTTAGTGGCAAATTCTTTTTCTTTATAAATTACACCAATGACTGCCCCATATACTAAAATTTCAATTAACTGTTCTAATGTGAAGTAAATAACTGCTTGTCCGGCGACATTCATCATCACATACCAAGAGAACATCGGGATAAGAACACTCATTGGATACATTAACAAACCAAATACTAAACCTTTTTTGATGCCAGTACCGGGAATTGCCTTAAACAAAATTGCGTAGAGAAACGCAATAAATACAGCGAGTGCAGTGTTTACCGAAAATAAAAATATAAGCCAGCCCGCCGGCATCGAAGTCAGTGACATTTGGGGTGTCCATTTCCAAATATTTGTCGGTTCTAAATTAAAAACCCAACCAAAAAGCGATGTGCTAAAAAATAAAGGGAAAATTAAAAAACTAATTACATTTACAGCAAGGCCGGCGATGATAATTCTTTTGACATTCATAGTTTGTTTTCCGCTTTGTAAATCAGTGAAATAACTGCCCCATAAATCAGCCACTCAAATAGCGATTGGAGAGTAAAATATATCAGCGCACCAGTGGCAATATTCATCATCAAATACATGGTAACAAGTGCCGGTATCGGCCCGACAATCCAAACAATCATGCCGAAACCCAATCCTTTTTGAATTCCTTTTCCGGGCAACCCTTTCTCAATTAAGGCATAGATAAAAGCGAAAACAACCGCTAAGATGATATTCAGAAGTAAAAGGATAATCCACCATTCCGCCGACATATCGAATCCTTGAGAGGGAGTCCATTTCCAAATAGCACGGGGCTCTAAATCAAATACCCCACTAAAAATAAAATAACTGCCACCACCCACAAGAAAACTAATGAAGAAAATTGCAGTCCCAGCAAATAAAACTTTTGTTATGTTTATGCTTTTCATGGTTTTATTTCAATAAATCTTCGATGCTAACATTTAACGCCTATGGCGATTTTCGCCATAGTTTACACGCTTGGTTTATTAACTACGCTGGGATTTCCCATATTAAACGCCTGGCTACGCAACCAAGCCTTTCGATTCCATAATCTTACTCGAATTGCCTCTTATTTTTTCGATATTTCCTGTCTGCCGCCTTAAAAAGCGTCTTTTCAAAGCTATCTGTCCTGCCGTATTATCCTCACGATTGTCGTCAAAAGCAAGGGGAATTGCAGCAGGTCATCATGAAAAAGACACGGATAGGCACTGTAAATATTAGACACGGATTAACACTGATTTACACTGTTTTTTTTATTCATTTTCGCCGTAGGCGGATAAATCTCTGTGACCTCTGTGCTCTCTTGCCGTAAGGCATCCCTTAGGGAGTGGCTAAAAAACTCGGTGGCAAAACTTCTTTTTGTTACACACCATACCATTGTTTTACGACGGCTAAGAATTCTTCAGCAGTTTTTGCCGCAAAAAAAGCTTTTTGGGCTTTTCTGCGCAAGGGATGAAGTTTGCAATATGCCGCCGCGAATTTCCTAAAATACCTGGCGGCATTTTTGTGACCATAGAGCTTGTGAAATAAAGAGAAATGTTTTGAAATTACCTGGCCCTGCTGTTCAAGAGTCGGGGCGACGAAATCTTTCCCCTCGCGAAGCTGACTGAAAATCCAGGGATTGCCAACCGCGCCGCGAGCGATTACCGCACCATCTACCCCGGTGTTTTTCATATTATTTTTAATTGTTTCAGCGGAAAATAAATCCCCACTGCCTATGATTATTGTGTGGGGAAATTGTTTTTTAACCCCTGCTAAAAACTGCCAATCTGCCGAGCCGGTAAATCTCTGGCAGACAGCGCGAGGATGCACAATCAACGCATCGACCTTGCCTGCGGCGGCCCTGGAACAGATGTCCCAGAAATTATCATAGGACTTATTATCGAAACTCGTCCGTAATTTAATAGTTACCGGGCAATCGACGGCTTCTCTTACGGCGTTATAGATTTCTATCGCTTTATCAGGGTCATTGAGAAGAAAGCCCCCTCGCTTTCGGCGAACAACTTTGGGCGCGGGACAGGCAAAGTTCAGGTCTATTAAATCGTAACCCGCCTTGCGTACCGACCTGGCGGCCTTTGCCATTATTTCGGGGTCCTCGCCCAAAAGCTGGGCCCCTATCGGGTGTTCATCATCGCCGGGAATAAATGACGGGTCATCAAAGACCCGCGGGTGGAGGACGCTTTTCGCGAGCATTGCGCCGGCAAATACAAGAGGCGCACCGCAATCGCGCGCAATTGTACGCATAGCGTAATCGCTGTATCCGCTGAGCGACGCCTGAAAAAAGGGGACATCAAGAATTATATTGCCGATTTTCAGCATTATTCGTCAGATTCGAATTCTTTGCCTTTCGGCTGGTCAACCAAATCGGCTTTTAGGTCAAAGGTGCGTAACTCCTGCTAAGCCGCTTTCAGCGGCGCTAAATCGGCTCGTTTTGCCGGGTGAAGGCCAAGGTCACGAAGCACTTTGTTGAGCACGGCCAACGTAATTTTGCCTGGGGCGAGGATTTCAATGCCGATAGGTTTCCCCCCACGGGTGAAATCAATCACAAGCCCCGGCTCAATTCTTTTCGTTCGTTGGCTCTTGTCTTTAGCGCTACGCGGCAAATAGTAATACCCCGCTATCGGCCTGCCATGTCGAAATGTTACTTCTAAATAGGATTCATTCATATCAGGATTCCCAATACGGATAAGCAGTTATTATCAATAAACGTTTCGAATTGAAATCTGGTTCCACGATTATTTCCCATGTTTGTCTGCGATGCGAAGTTACGACTACCCATCGACCTTCAACAATGTCAGGCCGGTAGCCCCGGGCTCGCTCAAGCATCGTTCGCAGGTCCAGTTCCGTAAAGTCACGGTCAAGCATACGCTTGAACAGGTGCGGGCTAAACTCCAACTCCCAATCCCACCATTCTGGCCAACGACGACGTATCATATATCTCCAAGTATTATCGATTACGATTTTGCGCTTTAGTGAGGATTATGTAAAGCATATTTTTCAGTGGGATAACCGGCAATACTATCGCGATTCGTCAATTATGGCTTTGACGATATCATTAATGGCCTGCCGGCTTTTACCGTTTGTGTTGTTGGTGATTATCGAAAATACCCGGTCGCCCGCCTCGGTCGTGCAGACGCCGGATAATGATTTGACTCCGCCGATGTAGCCGGTCTTGGCGAAAATTTTGCCCTTGTATTTTGGCTCGTCGAACCATTTACCTGCTGTGCCGTCTTCCCCCCCTACCGCTAAGGTCTCCTTGAACCGCTGCCAGTCGGGCTTTTTATAAATGTCTAAGAGGACAGCCGTGAGCAGGTTTGCGCTTAGGCGATTATTCTCGCTCAGTCCGCAGCCGTCGTCGATAACGAACTGGTCGGACGATATCCCCAGCGAAATTAAATAATCCGATACGAATTGCCGGCCTTGTACCCAGGAACCGCCCTTGCCGGATGGTTGGCGATATGCGGCAATTGTCTTCAGCAGTGATTCCGCGGCAAGCCCCAAACTGTCCTTATTGGAACGCTCGAAAACCTCCCACAGCGAGGTGCGATAAACGGCTAAGAGCTTGAATTGGTCCTGCGGCAGGATTTCTCTTTCAACGAGCTGTCCCCTGACGGTAACGCCTGAGCGTTTTAGCTCTTCGGCGAGCAGGAAGCCAAAGAAAGCCGGGGGCCGGTCTATTGTAACGCGGACCGGCTCGCATTTTTTGTGGCAGACGCCGGCGACGGTGATGACGTTTGAGCCGGATGGTCTCGCCCCCCATACGGTGTCCGGGGGATTGTTCGCAGGCGTGCATTTATTGATTATTTTGACGTAACTCGTCGGCGGGTCGAGGGTCAACTCTACCTTCTGGCCCACGGTCTCGGCAATAATCTCGATGCAATTGTCATTGTAATTAAGTCCCGCGACCTCGGCGGCATACCACCGGTTAAGCTCATTTTTCGGCCAACTCGGCTGAACTCGCTCATCATCAAAAACAGTGCTGTCAATTATTACGTCGGATAACGTTGTTATGTTATTTCGCCGGAGAATTTCCGCGATATCCTTGAGCATCCAGCGGGCATCAAGTTTGTTCTTCTGCAAAGTGAGCTTGTCGCCTAAGAGCGGGTCCCCGCTGCCTATGACCGCGATGGAATCGCCGATTAGACCGACACCCGTCAGGTAAGCAAAATCCGGGCCAAGATAATCTAACGCTGCCGCGGTCGTAACGAGCTTCATATTCGATGCCGGTATCAGTGGCTGGGATGCGTTATGGCTGTAAATGACCGAGCCGCTCGCGGGATTAACAATCTTCACCGCGATGCGTACATTGCCCTGCGTTTGCGATGCGACAATCGTCTCGACCTTCCCCGCCAGGTCGGCTTTGCTTATGCCCGCTGATGCGCAGACAAGAACAGAACAAACCAATAATTTTTTCAAACCCGTTTTCATAAGCGGTTGTTAATATCAGAACGCCAACTCAATATCAAGGGCGATTTTCCAAGCGCAGCGAAGGTCCTCGGGGTAAGCTCCCTTGGTCTTCTGCCGGGGATCCATTTTCTCGAAGCGTAGCGAAGACCCCCGCGTCTCGTTTTGAGAAGCCCCGCTTTGCGGGGAGAATCAAAACGGCGGGGGCAGCGACTATCAACGTTTTTGCGAAACCCCGCCTTGCGTGAGAAACAAAATGCAGGAGACCCAGTTATCACGCCTTATCAACTACAAAAAACATGCTCGAAAAAACCTCCTCACTTAATACCCTCAAACATCTCAACCAGGCACTTATCGCCCATTAGCCGTATAGTTTCACCTAAAGCAACGACCATTTTTTGATAATGGTTGATATCTTCATAAGATAGTTTTCTGCCTCTGCGGTCTTTAAGCCATTTTTCGCAAACCTGATATCCGCCAATATGAAACTCCCAGACCTCAGGCCTTACCCCTTCAAAATACTGGTCTTGATTGATATACACTTTTCCCTTTTGCGGCCTGTCGGCATCAGCGACGTATTTGGGGTACCCC
>Ga0315294_10001192_pt1 | contig 28054 bp, 31 predicted proteins | sample YL17G13_40_MG_FD_203626 | JGI IMG/M metagenome (GOLD analysis project Ga0315294, IMG submission 203626) | Sediment microbial communities from Yellowstone Lake, YNP, Wyoming, USA - YL17G13_40 | ecosystem: Environmental > Aquatic > Freshwater > Lake > Sediment | place: USA: Wyoming | collected... | reverse complement strand
CGGTGGCTGAACACGGAGGTCCGCCTGCACTTCGAACCGGCCGCCAGTTAACCAAACCACCCCGTCCGTCGGGGAGGTTTTCACGGAGTTCTGAGCCTGTTGGGGGAATCCACAGGCAAGATGCCCATGCCACATGTGTCACATCAAGCCACGACCCTGGACCGCGTCCACGCCGCCATGCTGCTCCAGGCCGGCGGCCGGACCAACGCGCTGCGGGCGCTCCTCGAAGCCGAGACTCTGCGCAGCCCCGACTTTCTCCGTTTGGCCAACGCCCTCTCGGCGTTGTATCCTAAGGACAGCGAAGAGAAGCGTCTCCTTGACGCCATGCTCCTGGCCGTACCCAGGTGAGTAGATGGGTTATCGATAAGGGGGGAGGGTAATGGAGAATCAAGAGCTGCTCAAACGTATTACGGCGAACCCGGAAATCTTTGGGGGGAAGCCAATCATCCGGGGGATGCGGATCTCCGTGGAGCTGATCCTGAGCCTATTGGCGCAGGGGGTAGCCGTGGATGAGATTCTCGGCGACTATCCCGACCTAGAAGCAGATGACGTCCGCGCTTGCCTTAAGTACGCGCATGCGGTCATTGCACGAGATTCTCTCGATGCGGTTCAGGTTGGGGCTAAATGAGATTCCTCATTGACCGGTGCGCTGGCCGTCGCCTTGCGGACTGGCTGCGTCAGCAGGGACACGAAGTCCTCGAATCGCGGGAACGTGGCTCCGACCCCGGGGACCGGGTTCTTCTGCAGTGGGCTACCGAGGAGAGGCGTGAGCTCGTCACAAGGTCGCGACGCCGGGGTAGGATGCACCGCAGAGGCGCAGAGAGCGCAGAGGCATGCGAACGAACGAACTGACGGAGACCATCATCGGGGCGGCGATCGAGGTGCACAAGGCGCTGGGGCCTGGGCTGCTCGAGTCGGCCTATGAGGAGTGCCTCGCGCACGAACTGAGACTCCGAGAGGTCGTCTTCGAACGCCAGCGTGCCCTCCCCGCCGTGTACAAGGGTGTCCACCTGGACTGTGGCTATCGGCTGGATTTCTTGGTCGAGCAGTCTGTCGTGGTGGAGTTGAAAGCGGTTGAGATCCTTCTGCCGATTCATGAAGCCCAGATGCTGACTTACCTGAAATTGGGCCGATGGTCTGTGGGGCTCCTCATCAACTTCAACGTTCCGGCCCTTCGGCGTGGTATCAAGCGTATCGTGCATGACTTCAAGGACACCTCGGCGCCCTCTGCGCCTCTGCGGTGAGGAGGGTTACGGTATGGACCCCTGGTACAAGGTCGCAACGCCGCGGGCCGAAGTCCGCGAGGGCCGGTCGTTCAATCCGGATGAGTTCGCTATCGCGCTGGAGCAGGTGGTCTGGGGGACGGCGCCGGAGGATTACAGCGATCCGGTGAAGTTCTTCGGCAGGACGTATTTCACGCGGGCCCTCAGCGAGCACGCGGGAATGGTTCTGCGGCGGCTGGCCGGGCTTACGGAGCGGACGGCGCCGGTCCTCACGCTCATCACGCAGTTCGGCGGCGGCAAGACCCACACGCTCACCGCGCTGTACCACCTGGTCAACGCGGGAAAGAAGGTGACCAAGGATGCAGGCGTTGCCGGGATGCTCGCGGAGGCGGGGCTCGCCGAGGTTCCGACGGCCAAAGTGGCGGTCTTCGTCGGTAACGCCTGGGACCCCCGCGAGGGCCGAGAGACGCCCTGGATCGACCTGGCCCGCCAGCTTGCCGGGGATGTGGGCGTTGAGGTCCTGGGGCCAAAGGCCAAGACAACCGTTCCCGGGACGGAGACTCTGTACCGGCTCTTCACGGCCGCGGGCGGCCGCGTCCTGATCCTCTGTGACGAAGTCCTGAACTTCATGAACCGGCATCGCGACCTGACGGACGGTTTCTACGCCTTTCTTCAGAATCTGACAGTCGCCATGACCGGGACGAGCCATGGGGCGGCGATGATCAGCTTGCCGCGAAGCCAGGTCGAGATGTCATCGCACGACCTGGAGTGGCAAGAGAGGATCACCAAGGTCGTGAAGCGGGTGGCCAAGGACCTGATTGCCACCGACGAGGCCGAGATCAGCGAGGTGGTGCGCCGGCGCCTCTTCGAGGACCTCGGTCCGGAGAAGACTCGCAAGGCCGTCGCCAAGACTTACGCCGACTGGTGCTTCGAGCGGCGGGCGCAACTGCCCCCCGAATGGACGGCGGTGGACTCCGCGGCCACGGAGGCCAAAGCGCGCGAGCTCCTCGAACATCGATTCGAAGCCTGCTACCCGTTCCATCCCTCTACGCTGTCCGTCTTCCAGCGGAAGTGGACATCGCTGCACCAGTACCAGCAGACCCGCGGCACCCTGGCGATGCTCGCCCAGTGGATCTCGTGGGCGTATCGCGATGGCTACAAACGTGCCCGGCGGGAGCCGTTGATCACGATTGGTTCGGCGCCGCTTGACGTAGCGGATTTCCGGGCGACCGTCTTGGGGCAGCTCGGGGAGATGCGACTGGAGTCGGCGATTACGACGGACATTGCCGGCGACTTGGCCCGCGCCCAGTCGCTCGACGCAGATGCGAAGGCCGCCCTCAAGGACATCCACCGCCGCGTGGGCGCCGCGATCCTCTTCGAGTCCTCGGGCGGTATGGTGGACAAGTACGCCCACCTGCCTGAACTTCGCTTCGCGCTGGGCGAGCCAGAGGTGGACACCACCTCCGTGGATAACGCCGCTATCGCCTTAGAGAAGGCCGGCTTCTACATCCGGAAGGCCGGCACCGATGGGTATCGGTTCGGCTTCCATCCCAAGTTGACCAAGGTCGTCAATGATCGGCGCGCCTCCCTGGATGAAGGCGAGGCGAAGAAAGCCGCTCAGACCTTGGTGAGGAAGGAATTCGAGGCCAAGGCCGCCGTCCCGCTGTTTTTCTTCCAGGGGGATGCCGATGCCATTCCGGATTCGCCACGCCTGACGCTGGTTGTCATGGATGCGGAGACGGAATGGAGTGTGGGGCAGGCCTCTGGCCTGCCATCTCAGGCTGGAAGCCTGAGCCACCAGATTTCCCTCTGGACAGCGCGCCGCGGCAAGTCGCCTCGACTGTACCCCGCATCCTTGGTGTGGTGTGTGCGAAAGCCGGGCCGGGACCTGCGGGAGAAGGTCGAGACCTGGCTGGCGTGGAAGCGGGTCGAGCATGAGATTGCGACGGGCACCCTGGGTGGAGAGTTCGAGAAGGGGGAGAAGGCGGAGGTTGTTAGTAAAGTTCGCGATGCGGAAGAGAACGCCAAGGACGAGGTGTGGGCGGTCTATCGTTACGTTGTCCTCGGCGACCAGAAGGAGTCGAGCGGCGTGAAGGTGATTGATCTCGGCGCCGGTCACGCCAGCGCAATTGAAAGCCTGAGCGGTCGGGTGATCACCGCGCTCAAGTCGCAAGGGCTCTTGAACGACTCGGTCGGCGCGGGGTACATCGACCGGAACTGGCCCCCTGCCCTCAAAGAGAGCGGCGCCTGGCCGCTGTCCGGTTTGCGGCAGAGTTTCCTGAACGGAGCGCTTACTCGCCTCCTCGATCCGGACGCCGTCCTGCGCGGGAAGATTCCGGAGTTCGTGGGGCGCGGCGAGCTGGGCCTCGCGTCCGGCCAGCAACCGGACGGCACGTTTGCCAGGATCTGGTGGAACGAGCCGGTTCCATCGGATGAAGTGGCGTTTGATGGAGATGTGTTTCTCCTGACGAAGGCTCGGGTGAAGGGCCTGAAGGCTGCGCCTGAAGCTGGGACTGTCGGGGGAACGACTGGTGTCGTCGCTCAGCCCGAGGAATCCAAGACGAAAGACGAAACGGATCGTGTTGGGCCCGGCCCGGGGGGCGAAGTTGCTGAGAAGAAGCGGATCTTGCGGGTCAGCGGCACCGTTCCGCCGGAAGTCTGGAACCGTCTGGGCACGCGCCTGATCCCGAAGCTCAAGTCGGGCTCGGACTTGAGGCTCGGGATCAATGCGACTCTCGCCGTGGACTCCTCTGCGGCCGCCTCACTGAAGAAGGACCTCGAACAGGCCCTCACCGATCTCGGCCTCTCCGATCGTCTCGACGTGGATCTCGAATAGCGGCGAGCTTCGTCGCGCGCACTGACGGTCGGGTGTGATACTCTTCGCCACCGGCTGCGTGCAGCTCCTGCCTGATTCCAGCAACGGGGTTGGTAACTGGGCCTACGTGTGGTACAAGTTTGCATCGAGGAGGTTCGTTGTGTCCGTTCCGATTATTGCCATCGTGGGCCGGCCGAACGTCGGCAAGTCCACGCTGTTCAACCGCCTGGTGGGTGGCCGGCGGGCCATCGTGGACCATTCGCCCGGGGTGACCCGCGACCGCCAGTACGGCGAGCTGGAATGGGTCGGGCGCCGCTTCGTCCTGGTGGACACCGGCGGATACGAGCCGGAGGGGGTCGGGATCATGGCGGCCGTGCGCGCCCAGGCGACCCAGGCGGTGGCGGAAGCGGATGCCATCCTGCTCCTGGTGGATGCGAAGGACGGGCTCACTCCGACGGATTCCGAGGTGGCGCGGCTGCTTCGGTCGAGCACGACCAAGCCGATCCTGCTGGTGGCCAACAAGGTGGACGCCGTCAGCCAGACGGCGCTGGGGGCCGACTTCTACCGGCTGGGGTTCGACCCCGTCCACGTGGTGTCGGCCGAGCAGGGGCAGGGAACCGGCGACCTGCTGGACGCGATCGCCGCGGTCGTCCCGGAGCGCGAGGCCCTGCCGGAGGACTCCGGCGCGATCACGGTGGCGGTGGTGGGGCGCCCCAACGTGGGGAAGTCGTCGCTGGTCAACCGGATCCTGGGGACCGAGCGCGTCGTGGTGAGCGAGGAGCCGGGGACCACGCGCGATGCGGTGGACACCCGCTTCACGTACCAGGGCAAGGACTACATCCTGGTGGACACCGCCGGCATCCGGGCCAAGGGCCGCCTGGGCCGCTCCGTGGAGCGCTACAGCGTCTCCCGGGCGCTTTCGGCCGTGCGCCGGGCCGACGTCGCCCTGATCCTCTTGGACGGCCTGGAGGGCGCCACGGAGCAGGACACGAAGATCGGCGGCGAGGCGCACGAGGCCGGCTGCGCCAGCATCCTGGTCGTGAACAAGTGGGACCTCCGGAAAGGGCAGGCCCGGGCGGCCGAGGAGTTCGAGCTCGCCCTCCAGGAGAAGTTCAAATATCTTGCCTATGCGCCCACGGTCTTCATCTCGGCCCTGACCGGCCAGCGCGTGCTGTCCCTGTTCGAGTTGATCGACACGGTGGCGGCGGAGCGGGCGCGCCGGGTCCCGACGGCCGAGCTGAACGCGGTCGTGCAGGAGGCCGTGATGCGCCGACCGCCGCCGGCGGAGCGGGGCCGGTCTGTCCGCGTCCGCTATGTGACGCAGACCGCCGTCAAGCCGCCCACCTTCGTCTGCTTCGCGACGAACCGGGGCGACCTGCACTTCTCTTACATGCGCTACCTCGAGAACTGCCTGCGCCAGCGCTACGGCTTCCGTGGCACGCCGATCCGCCTGGCCATCCGCGGTCGCGAGTGAGCCCCGGGGAACCGCGCGTGAGCCCTGCACGAGAATCCACCCCCGATCCCGCGGCCCAACCGCCGGCGCAGCCCGAGCTGTTCGGCCAGTCCCCCGATCGCCCCGACGCCCCCCTGGGCGAACCGCCGGAGGCACTCGAGGCTCCAGGGCAGTCCGTTCCCGACGAGGCCTCGCCGGCAGAGCGGCCCAGCCGATTCAGGGAGCGCTACGACTCCATCGTCGTGGGGGCGGGGGTCGGCGGCCTCATCAGCGCCGCTCTGTTGGCCCGGGCCGGGCAGAGCGTCCTCGTCCTGGAGCGCGCCGGATCGCCGGGCGGGGTCTGCCGGTCGGTGGCACTGGAGGGGCAGCCCGTGGATGTGGGGACGACGCTCCTCGCCGGGTGGGGCGCGAACGGCCCGGCGGTCATCGCCTTGGAGCGGCTGGGCATCAAGCTCTCCACGCGCGCCTGCGACCCCATCCTCCAGGTCGCCCTGCCGCGCCACCGTGTGAGCCTCTACGCCGAGGCGGAGCGCTGGTGGGCCGAGATCCGGCGCGAGCTCCCCGAGGACGAGGCGGGATGGCGGGCGCTCTTCTCCGAACTGGACGACCTCGTCCGAGATCGCGAGGCGCTCGCCCGCGAGTTGCCGCCGCTCCCGCCGAGGGACTGGCGGGCGCATCTGCGCTGCCGGTACCTGCTCACCGTCCGCGGTCTCTGGGGAGCCGGAAAGGATAGGGTCCGCGCCGTCCAGCGGGCGCTTCAGACGCCGTTTCGCGCGACGCTCGAGGGGCACGGGCTGGGCGGGGCCAGCCGGCAGGTCGTGGATGCGTGCCTCTGGTCCCTCCTCCTCCGCGACGCGGACGAGTGCTCGACGCTGGAGGCCGCCCTGGCCCTCGTGCGGCTGCGGCAGGGGGCGGTCAACATCGCCGGGGGCGCGGGCGGCCTGGTGGAGGCCCTGTGCGCCCGGCTCGCGCGGGACGGCGGGGAGCTTTGCTGCGAGACCCCCGTGCGCCGCTGTCTCGTCGAGAAGGGGCGGGTGGTCGGCGTGGTGACCAAGGCGGGGGATACGATTCGCGCCCGATGGGTGGTGGCGGACGTCCCTCCCGGGATCCTGGCGAAGGATCTCCTGCCGCAGCGACGCGCCTGGTACGAACGCCCTCGCGTCCTGGACGGGTCGTGGGCGCCGCTGCGTGTGGCCCAGGGGATGGGACTCACGCTGCCGCAGGCCCTGCTCCCGTCGGAGCTGGGCAGCCACTGCCTGGTCGTCCAGGACGGCGGCCGGCCGGCCCGGGACGAGAATTGCGTGTGCGTGCGCGTGCTGGCGGCCCCAGCCGGCCGGGTCACGCCGGCCACGCTCCGCTGCGTCTGCCTGGGGCGGTTCGTCGCCGTCCCCCGCCCGGGGGACGACGCCACGCTCGGGCCGGCGCTCCTCCGCGCACTGGACCAGATCGTCCCGGGGGTGGCCGATGCCTGCGCTGGGCAAGAGGTCCTGTCGAGCTCGCGGCTGGAGGCATTGTGGGGGCGGCCGTCGGCGGCCGTCCGGTTTGCCCGCGAGAGCCAGAGCTGGCTGGGGCGGCAGGGGATGCCGCACGAGACCGGCTGGCCGGGCCTTCTGGCCGTGGGAGACTGGACGCACCCCGGGCGACTCCTGGCCGATGTCGTCGCCGGCGCGATGGAGGTCGCGGATGCGATCCTCGCCCACTGACGCCACGGGGCGGCCGCCGCGACTTTCGCGCCCTGCAGATGGCACGGGGGGATTTGCGCTTGACACTCATTACCCCCCTGTGTTACCAGAATCAGGCCAAGCGGCTCCAGAGTTTTTCCGCACTCTCTGCCCGCCTGTGACACTACGTTCGACGCGCATGGTGGGATGCACTCAACGGCGAATACCTCCGAAGCCCTGAGGGGGGAAGCATGGCAACGCCCGTGACGCTCGTTCCGCCTGCAGACGGCAGGCGCATCGCGATTCAGGCCGGGAAGCTCTCGGTGCCCGAGGTGCCCATCATTCCCTTCATCGAAGGGGATGGGACGGGGGTGGACATCTGGCCCGCTGCACGGCGGGTCCTGGACGCGGCGGTGGCCAAGGCCTACGGGGGAGCCCGCCGCATCGCCTGGTTCGAGGTGTACGCGGGCGAGAAGGCGAACCGGGTCTACGGCCGAGAGGTCTGGCTGCCGGACGATACATTGGAGGCGATCCGGGAGTACCTGGTCGCGATCAAGGGTCCCCTGACGACGCCGGTGGGCGGCGGCTTCCGCTCCCTCAATGTGGCGCTGCGGCAGATGCTCGACCTGTACGTCTGCCTGCGGCCGGTCCGCTGGTTTCAGGGGGTGCCCTCGCCCGTCAAGCACCCCGAGCTGGTGGACATGGTGGTCTTCCGCGAGAACACCGAGGACATCTACGCGGGCATCGAGTGGGAGGCGGGGACGGCAGAGGCCCGGAAAATTGTCGAGTTCCTTCGGCGGGAGATGGGGGTCAAGAAGATCCGCTTCCCCGAGACGTCCAGCATCGGGATCAAGCCCGTGTCGGTCGAGGGGACGAAGCGGCTGGTCCGCGCGGCGATCCGCTATGCCCTCGCGCACCGGCGGAAGAACGTCACCCTGGTGCACAAGGGCAACATCATGAAGTACACCGAGGGGGGCTTCCGCCGCTGGGGATACGAGCTGGTCAGGGAAGAGTTCGCCGAGGTGGCGGTGGGCTGGGACGACTGCGGCGGGAACCCCGGGACGAAGCTCCTGGTCAAGGACGTGATCGCCGATGCCTTCCTGCAGCAGATCCTGACGCGGCCGGCCGAGTACGATGTGGTGGCGACCCTGAATCTGAACGGCGACTACATCTCGGACGCCCTGGCCGCCCAGGTGGGCGGCATCGGCATCGCGCCGGGCGGGAACATCAATTACGACACGGGCCACGCGATCTTCGAGGCCACGCACGGCACCGCCCCCAAGTACGCTGGCCAGGACAAGGTGAATCCGGGGTCGGTGATCCTCTCCGGGGTGATGATGCTGGAGTACCTGGACTGGAACGAGGCGGCCCAGAAGATCGTCGAGGCGATGTCGGCGACCATCGGCGAGAAGGTCGTCACCTACGACTTCGCGCGGCTGATGGAGGGGGCGCGTGAGGTGAAGTGCTCCGAGTTCGCCGGCGCCATCATCGCCCGCATGTAACGTCCCGGCCACACAGGGGGAGACAGCCATGGCACGCAAGAAGATCGGCTTGATCGGTGCGGGTCAGATCGGGGGAAACCTGGCGCACCTGGCCGCCGCGAAGGAGCTGGGGGACGTGGTCCTGTTCGACATCCCCGCCGCCGAGGGGACGGCCAAGGGGAAGGCCCTGGACATCACGCAGCTCCTCCCCATCGGCGGCGCCGACGCCCGGCTCGTCGGAACCAGTTCCTATGACGAGGTGGCCGGTGCGGATGTCTGCATCATCAGCGCCGGAATCCCGCGCAAGCCGGGGATGAGCCGCGAGGATCTGCTCGGCACCAATATCAAGATCATCAGCGAGGTGGCGGCGAATCTCACACAGGCCTGTCCGCACGCCTTCTGCATCGTGATCAGTAACCCCCTGGACGCCATGGTCTATGCCTTCAAGCAGGTGACGGGCTTTCCCAAGCAACAGGTCGTGGGCATGGCGGGCGTGCTGGATTCGGCCCGGTTCCGCGCCTTCGTGGCCATGGAGGTCGGCGTCTCCGTCGAGGACGTCCAGGCCTTCGTCCTGGGGGGCCACGGCGACGACATGGTGCCGCTCACCCGGTGCTGTTCGGTGGGCGGGATCCCCGTGACGGAGCTTCTGCCGGCGGACCGGATCGAGGCCATCGTGGAGCGTACGCGGAAGGCCGGTGGGGAGTTGGTGGCCCTCTACAAGACGGGGAGCGCCTACTACGCCCCGGCGGCGGCGGCCATCGCCATGGCCGAGGCCTACCTCAAAGACAAGAAGCGGGTCCTGCCCTGCGCCGCCTACCTGGAGGGGGAGTACGGGATCCGCGGGACGTACTTCGGCGTGCCGGCCGTGATCGGGGCCGGCGGCGTGGAGCGGGTACTGGAGATCCGGTTGACGGAGGACGAGCGGGCGCTCGTGCAGAAGAGCCTGGAGAGCGTTCGTCGGACGGTGGCGGAAACGAAGCTGTGACGAGCAGCCATTGGCCGTTAGCCCTTGGCGTGTGTGTCCGGGCTAGTGGCGAATGGCCAACGGCTGATGGCTGACGGGAAGGGAGGCAGACACAGGATGCGGAAGACGTGTGTGATGGCGGGGCTTCTCCTGTGCGTGGCCGTGCTGGTCACGGGCTGCGGTCCCGATTACAAGAAGGAGAGCGAGCAGCTCAAGGCCCAGGTGGCCACCCTGCAGAAGGAGAACATAAGCCTCAAGGGCGAGGTCACCTCGCTCAAGGCCGATGCGGAGGCCGTGAAGAAGCAGCTCGCCGACCTCATCCAGGAGAAGCAGGGTCTGGAAGAGGAGCTGAAAGAAGCGGAGGCCAAGGCCGCCGTGAAGCCGAGTGGCAAGCCGCCGCTCAAGTCCAGAAAGTCTTAGGACCGGTCTTCTGGTTGCGTGCATCGGGGTGGCCTGGGGGACGGGGGGCCCGCAGGTCACCCCGGGCGGGTGGTGTCGAGGCCCCCGAGGGGAGGAACGCAACATGGGGAGTCCTGACCTCTGGCACTTCTACCTCCGCCGGTGGCATTCCCTCACCGGGATCCTGCCGATCGGAATCTTCCTGGTGCAGCATTTCCTGGGGAACGCCTTTGCCATCCGGGGGGCCGAAGCGTTCAACCACCATGTGCAGTTCCTGACGGGTCTCCCCTACCTTCCGGTGATGGAGATCGGCCTGGTCTTCGGGCCGCTCCTCTTCCACGGCATCTACGGGCTCGTGATCGCGGCCGAGGGCGACTTCCTGCGACCCGGCCAGGGCGTCGGGCTCCGCTACCACAACCTGGCCTACCTCCTCCAGCGGATCTCCGGGGTGCTCCTCCTCTTCTTCATCGGCTACCACGTCTGGAACACCCGGGTGCAGGGGGTCTTCTTCAGCCAGACCATCGACTACGCCTACATGGCCCGCTACTTCGCCCCCACCCCCGAGAAGGTGGTCTACATCCTTGGGGTCCTGTCGGCGTGCTACCACTTTTCCCACGGCCTGTTCAACCTGGCGTACAAGTGGGGGCTGACCGTGAGCGCCTCGGCGCAGCGCACCATGACGGCCGTCAGCCTGGCCGTTTTCGTCATGATGAGCGCCATGGGCATTCACATCCTGTTTTCCTTCAAGTAGGGGAGGGGCGTCATGGCGGCGAGACCCAAGGCGATCGTGGTGGGGGGCGGCCTGGCCGGGCTGATGAGCGTCATCAAGCTGGCGGAGGCGAACGTGCCCTGCCAGCTCTTCTCCGTGGTCCCGGTCAAACGCTCCCACTCGGTGTGTGCGCAGGGCGGGATCAACGCGTCCGTGAATACCAAGGGGGAGGGGGACAGCCCCCAGATCCACTTCTACGAGACCGTCAAGGGCGGCGACTTCCTCGCCAACCAGCCGCTCGCCAAGGGCATGTGCGAGGCGGCGCCGGGGATCGTCTACCTCCTGGACCGGATGGGCGTGCCCTTCAACCGAACCCCCGAGGGCCACATCGACTTCCGCGGCTTCGGCGGCACGCTCTACAGCCGGACCGCCTTCGCCGGCGCGACGACCGGGCAGCAGCTCCTCTACGCGCTGGACGAGCAGGTCCGGAAGCACGAGGCGGCCGGCCTGGTGGAGAAGTTCGAGTTCTGGGAGTTCCTGTCGGTGGTGAAGGACGCGGAGGGTGTCTGCCGGGGGATCGCGGCGCAGGATCTGCGCAGCATGGAGATCCGGACCTTCCCGGCGGACGCGGTCTGCCTGGCCACGGGCGGCTGCGGCATGATCTTCGGGAAGAGCACGAACTCGGTGGTCTGCACCGGCTCGGCGGCGTCCGCGGCCTACCAGCAAGGGGCCCTCTACGCCAACGGCGAATTCATCCAGGTCCACCCCACGGCCATTCCGGGCGAGGACAAGGTGCGCCTCATGAGCGAGTCCGCCCGGTCCGAGGGCGGGCGGATGTGGGTCCCGCGCGACGGGAAGCCTTGGTACTTCCTCGAGGAGAAGTACCCCAAGTACAAGAACCTGGTGCCCCGCGACATCGCCACGCGGGAGATCTACTACATCTGCCGCGTCCTGAAGTTGGGCATCGACGGCCAGGACATGGTCTACCTGGACGTGAGCCACATCCCCAAGGCTACCCTGGATCGGAAGCTGGGGGGCATCCTGGAGATCTACGAGAAGTTCATCGGGGACGACCCGCGCAAGGTTCCCATGAAGGTTTTCCCGGGCGTGCACTACTCCATGGGCGGCCTGTGGATCGACTACGAGGCGGATCATTCCGGCGATCCCGTGGTGGGGAGTCCGCGAAATCATCAGACGAACATTCCCGGGCTGTTCGCGGCCGGTGAGGCGGACTACGAGTACCACGGGGCCAACCGGCTGGGGGCCAACTCGCTGCTCTCCTGCTTCTACGGGGGCATGCTGGCGGGGCCGGCCATGGCGAGCTACACCAAGGGGGTGGAGCGCTCCTGCGAGGCGGTCGAGAGCGCCGTCTACGAGGCGGAGCGGAGGCGGCAGGAGGAGGCCTACGCCCGCATCCTCGCCCTCCACGGGACGGAGAACCCGTTCGGCCTCCACAAGGAAATGGGCGAGCTGATGACCGAGAACGTGACCGTGGTCCGGTACAACGACAAACTCGCGGCCGCGGACGCCGCCCTGCGCGCCCTGATGGAGCGGTGGACGCGGATCGACATCAACGACACCGCGCGCTGGTCGAACCAGGCCGTCGCGTTCACCCGCCAGCTCTGGAACATGCTGGAGCTGGCCCGGGTGATCGCCGTGGGGGCGCTCCAGCGCGACGAGAGCCGGGGGGCCCACTACAAGCCGGACTTCCCGGAGCGCAACGACGCCCAGTGGCTGAAGACGACGCTGGCCACCTGGACGCCGGACGGACCCTCGATCAGCTACGCCCCGGTGGAGACGTCGCTCTTGACGCCGGAGGCGCGCAAGTACTGAGCCCTGAACGGCAAATGACCAATACTGATGGCTCATAGTCGACGAAATGGGGGGCGAGGCACACATGGGGACGACAACGGTTGTGCTGCGGATCAAGCGGCAGGAGGGGCCGACGGCGCCCTACCGCTGGGAGGAGTTTCGTCTGCCCCAGAAGCCGCGGATGAACGTGATCTCCGCCCTGATGGACATCCGACGGGATCCGGTGACCGCCGAGGGCCGCCGGACGACACCGATCTCCTGGGACTGCAACTGCCTGGAGGAGGTCTGCGGCGCCTGCAGCATGCTCATCAACGGGAAGGCGCGCCAGGCCTGCAGCGCGCTCATCGATCAGCTGCCCCAGCCCATCGTGCTGGAGCCCCTGACCAAGTTCCCGCGGGTGCGGGACCTGGTGGTGGACCGGACGCGGATGTTCGACGCCCTGAAGCGCGTCCGGGCCTGGATCCCGCTGGACGGGACCTACAATCTGGGGCCCGGGCCGCGTGTGGACCCGGAGACGGGCGCCGTGGCCTACAGCCTGTCCCGCTGCATGACCTGTGGCTGTTGCCTGGAGGTCTGCCCGCAGGTGACGCGGACCTCCGCCTTCGTGGGGGCCGCGGCGATCTCGCAGGCGCGGCTCTTCAACATGCACCCCACGGGGCGCATGAACGCGCGGGAGCGGCTGGACGCCCTGATGGGCGTGGGGGGGTTGGGGGATTGCGCGAACGCCCAGAACTGTGTGGAGAGCTGCCCCAAGGAGATCCCGCTGACGGAATCGATCGCCGCCATGGGCCGCGAGATGACGCGGCACATGCTGAGGCGGCTGCTGGGCGGGTGAGACCGAAGCCACGAGCCATGAGCTAACGCGGAGCGACTATGAAGATCCACGAGTACCAGGCCAAGGCGATCCTGGCCGAGGCGGGTGTCCCGATCCCGCGGGGCCGAGTGGCCGGCTCGCCCGCCGAGGCCCGAGCCGTCGCCGAGGAGCTGGGAGGGACGGTGGTCGTGAAGGCCCAGATCCACGCCGGCGGCCGCGGCAAGGGGGGCGGCGTCAAGCTGGCCACGTCCCCCGACGAGGCCGAGCGGGTGACCGGTGAGATCCTGGGGATGATGCTCAAGACCCATCAGACCGGGCCCGAGGGGCAGCGCGTGAAGCGGGTGCTGGTGGAGGAGGGCGTGGCCATCCGGCAGGAGCTCTACCTGGGCATCGTCATCGACCGCCAGGCGGGGCTGCCGGTGATCATGGCGTCCAGCGCCGGCGGGATGGAGATCGAGCAGGTGGCCCGCACCCGCCCCGAGGCCATCGTGAAGGTCCAGGTGGACCCGGCCACGGGCGTCCGGGGGTTCCACACCCGGAAGCTGGCCTTCGGGCTCGGGCTCCGCGGGGACGAGGTGAAGGGTCTGGGCGACTTCGCGACCCGACTGTACCGGGTCTTCGAGGGGCAGGACTGCTCGCTTCTCGAGATCAACCCCCTGGTGGTGACGGGTGACGGGCGCCTCGTGGCCCTGGACGCCAAACGGAAGGCATTCCCACGCTGGACATGGTGCGGGTCCGTCGCGCGCTGGCCGGCCGCGCGTCGCGGCTGGTGGGGCCAAACTGCCCCGGCCTCATCTCGCCGGGCAAGGCGAAGGTCGGCATCATGCCGGCCCGCATCCACCGGCCCGGCCGCGTGGGCGTGATCTCCCGGAGCGGCACCCTCACCTACGAGGCCGTCGGCCAGCTCACGGCACGTGGGATCGGGCAGTCGACCTGCGTGGGCATCGGGGGCGATCCCATCATCGGGACGACGTTCGTGGACGCCCTGCGGCTGTTCCAGGCGGATCCCGAGACCGACGCCATCCTGATGATCGGCGAGATCGGCGGGACGGCCGAGGAGGAGGAGGCTGCCTTCGTCAAGGCGCAGGTGTGGAAGCCGGTGGTCGGCTTCATCTGCGGGCAGACCGCCCCACCCGGGCGGAGGATGGGTCATGCGGGCGCCATCATCTCCGGGGGCACGGGCACCGCCGCCGAGAAGATGGCGGCCATGCAGGCGGCCGGCATCGCCGTGGTCAAGAGTCCTGCCGAGATGGGCGAGGCGGTGTCAGCCGTGCTGGTGGCGGCCCGTCCTGCGGTGAAGCGCGGCCGGGGGAAATCGGTGGGGCCACCCAAGGCTCGGCCCAGGCGAACGCCGGCCGCCAAGCGCGGAGCGACGCCGAAGTGGGGGTAGCCGACGACTGGCGGTCGTGGGTGGCCGGGCAGGGCTTGCGGGGGAGGCGATCGGGAGGGAGCCCCGGTCGCCTCCTCGTGTGTTGGTGAAGCGCCAGCCACGATTCGGGGAGGAGTGAGAGGAGAGCGATGATCGAGCGAACGTTGGTCATGGTGAAGCCGGATGCAATCCGGCGGGGGAAGATCGGCGAGGTACTCCGCCGCTTCGAGGATGCCGGCCTGACGATCCGGGCCCTCAAGATGGTGCGCCTGGATCGCCGCGAGGCCGAGGGGTTCTATCAGGTCCACCGTGAGCGGCCGTTCTTCGCGGGCCTCACGGCGTTCATGTCCTCGGGCCCCATCGTGGCCATGATCCTCGAGGGGCCGGGGGCGATCGGGCGGGTGCGCCAACTGATGGGGGCGACCGACCCGGCCAAGGCCGAGCCGGGCACGATTCGGAAGGACCTGGCGAGCAATGTCCAGGAGAACGCCGTCCACGGCTCCGATTCGCCGGAGTCCGCGGCTTACGAGATTCCGTACTTTTTCGGGGCGCTAGAGCAGTACTCGTACGAGAGGTGCGGGGCTGCAACCCCGCGTCAGTCTTGAATTTTCCGGTTTGGTCACGATCCATAACAGGGCGGCTTTTCCCTTGACACCCCTCAGGGGCGTCAGTATACTACGCCCGCTTTTTCAGCAACTTGATGGTCCTTACATGCTGATAGAAGTATCGCGGATTCCGCCGGAAGGGCTCGAGGTAGCCGTCCCGGAGGAACCACTGGATCTCGGCGATTCGGCGGGACTGTGGGAGGGTCCGGCAACCGCTCGGGCGGATTTGCGGATCGACCGCTCTGGGCGCGGGTTGGTCATCGGCGGAACGTTCGTGGGGGGGCTGACGCTCGTCTGCAGCCGCTGCCTCGAGCCGTTCCGCTACCAGGCGCAGGATCGCTTCGACCTGTATTGCGAGGTCGCGCTCCCGGGGCCCGTCGAGGACGAGCGAGCCTTGAGTCCGGACGAGCTGGACGTGACGTATCTGGAGGATGGCCGGATCAACACGGATCAGCTCCTGCGCGAGAATCTCCTCCTCAACCTGCCCGTGCAACCACTCTGCCGCGCCGACTGTCGGGGACTGTGCCCGCAGTGCGGCGCAAACCTGAACCAGGGGGCGTGCGGCTGCGAAATTTCTCGGACGGATCCGCGGCTACAGGCCTTGCGGAAGCTCTTGTAGATGGGCTCTGCTCCGCAAGGTTATCCCTGGACGATAGCCCAAGCGAGGATGAATGAACGATGCCACTCCCAAAGCGACGCCATAGCAATGCCCGAACAGGCAAACGGCGGGCCCACGACGGGATCACGGCGGTCGGCCTGTCCCGCTGCCCCCGCTGTCAGGCCATGACCCTGCCCCACCGCGCCTGTCGGAGCTGCGGCTACTACCGGGGCCGCGAGGTCGTCAAGCAGGCGGAAGAGTAGGGTCCCCCCGGGCCAACGCGCATGCCACCACGTGACACGGTGCGGGTCGCCCTGGATGCGATGGGCGGCGACCGCGGGCCGGAGGTGAACGTCGAGGGGGCCGTGACGGCGGCCCGCGAGCTGGGTGCCGCGGTCGTCCTGGTGGGGAACCAGGCGGTCGTGGAGCGGCAGCTGGCGCGGTACGACGTCCGCGGCCTCTCGCTCACGGTGCAGCACGCCCCCGAAGTCGTGGAGATGGGCGAGAGCCCGTCGGCGGCCCTGCGCCGCAAGAAGCACTCGTCGATCCGGATCGGACTGGATCTGGTCAAGCGCGGCGAGGCGGACGCCTTCGTCAGCGCCGGGAACACGGGCGCGGTGATGGCCACCGCCCTCCTGGTGCTGGGACCGCTCCCGGGGGTGGAGCGGCCGGCGATCGCCGTCGTGGTGCCGACGCTCACGCACAAGGCGGTCCTCCTGGACGTGGGGGCGAACGTGGACTGCAAGGCGCGCCACCTCGTCCAGTTCGCCATCATGGGGAACGTCTACGCGCGGGACATCCTGGGGCAGCCGAAGCCGCGCGTGGGGCTGCTCAGCATCGGCGAGGAAGAGGGCAAGGGGAACGAGCTGACGCGGGAGGCCTTCAAGGAGCTGGAAGAGGAGGCCTGCCTGAACTTCATCGGCAACGTGGAAGGCCGGGACGTCTTCAGCGGCACCGCGGACGTCATCGTCTGCGACGGGTTCATCGGGAACGTGGCGCTGAAGATCTCCGAAGGGCTGGCAGACACCCTGTTCCACCTCCTGCGTGAAGAGTTGAAGCGGGACCTCAGAGGCCGGGCCGGCTCCCTCCTCCTGGTCCCCGCCTTCCGGCGGTTCAAGCGCCGGATCGACTCGTCCGAGTTCGGCGGCGCCCCCCTCCTGGGGGTGAACGGGGTCTGCATGATCGGCCACGGCCGCTCCACCGCGAAGGCCATCCGGAACGCCATTCGCGCGGCCGGGGAGTGTGTGACGAACGAGGTGCCTGCTCACATCCGTGAGGGGGTTGCCCTGGGATAGGCCCGTCGGACGGGCCGGTGTTCTCGGGGGAGGCCAGAGCGTCTGATGCCGAGCAGGATCATCGGGACCGGGTCGTTCTTACCCGACCGGGTGCTGACCAACGCCGATCTGGAAAAGATCGTCGATACCAGCGACGAGTGGATCGTCACCCGCACCGGCATCTCCGAACGCCACATGGCGGCCGACGACGAGGCCACCTCGGACTTGGCTTACCACGCCTGTCAGGCCGCGCTGGCGGCGGCCAACCTGGATCCCGGCGACCTGGGGATGGTCCTGGTGGCCACCGCCACGCCCGACATGGTCTTCCCCTCCACCGCCTGCATCCTGCAGGATCGCCTCGGCGCCAAGCGGGCGGGGGCCCTCGACATCTCGGCGGCCTGTTCGGGGTTCGTGTACGGGATGGGCGTCGCCGACGGCCTGATCAGGGCGGGTACCGTGCGCACCGTGATGGTGGTGGGGGCCGAGACGCTCACCAAGGTGCTGAACTGGCAGGACCGGAACACCTGCGTCCTGTTCGGCGATGGCGCGGGGGCCGCGGTCCTGCGCGCCGAGGAGGGGGAGCGGGGCATCCTCTCCACGCATTTGTACTCCGACGGGAGCAAGGGCTCGCTGCTCATGCTCCCGGGGGGCGGTTCGCGGCATCCCGTGTCGCAAGCGGTGGTGGACCAGGGCCTGGCCAAGATCAAGATGAATGCCGGCAACGAGGTCTTCAAGCTGGCCGTGCGGGCCATGGAGGACGCGGCTCTCACCGCGCTCAAGCAGAACGGCTTGGGGGTGGGTGACCTGGACTTCGTCATCTCCCACCAGGCCAACTTGCGGATCATCAGCGCCCTCGGCCAGCGACTCGGCCTGCCGGACCACAAGGTCATCGTGAACCTGCAGCGAGTCGGCAACACCTCGGCGGCCACGATCCCCATCGCCCTGGACGAAGCCGTGCGGGACGGGCGCATCCAGCCGGGGCATCTGGTGCTCCTGTGTGCGTTTGGAGGGGGGCTCACCTGGGGCTCGGTTCTCATCCGATGGTGAGGCATCCATGACGCGAATTGCCTTCGTCTTTCCGGGGCAGGGATCGCAGGCGGTCGGCATGGGGCGGGAGCTGGGCGAATCCTCCCCGCGCTGGGCCGAGGCCAACACGGCGCTGGGCTTCGACCTCCGGCGGCTCTGCTTCGAGGGGCCCGAGGCGGACCTCCGGCTGACGGCCAACACGCAGCCCGCCATCCTCACGGCCAGCATCGTGGCCCTGGACGCTCTGCGGGCGGCCGGGGTGCGGTGCGAGTTCGTGGCCGGCCACTCCCTCGGCGAGTACTCGGCGCTGGTGGCGGCCGGCGCCATCGAGTTTGCCGACGCGGTCCGCACCGTGCGGGCCCGCGGACAGTTCATGCAGGAGGCGGTGCCGGCGGGCGAGGGGGCCATGGCGGCCATCCTGGGCCTGGATCGGGGCCTCGTGGCCCAGGCCTGCGAGGCGGCGGCCGCCGCGGGGCCGGTCCAGATCGCCAACCTGAACGGGCCCGGGCAGACGGTGATCGCGGGGGCCACGGCGGCCGTGAAGCAGGCGGCGGAGCTGGCCAAGGCGAAGGGGGCCAAGCGCGCCGTGCTCCTCCCGGTCAGCGCCCCGTTCCACTCGGTGCTGCTCGAACCGGCGGCCCGCCGCCTGGAGGCCGTCCTGCGCACGCTACGCTTCCGCGATCTGACCGTTCCCCTCGTCACCAACGTGGACGCCGAGCCGCTCAGCGAGGGGGCCAGGCTGGTGGAGACGCTGGTGCGACAGGTGACGTCCCCGGTTCGCTGGGAGGATGTGGTCCTGCGGCTGGCGAAAGAAGGGGTGACGACCTGCATCGAGATCGGGCCCGGCAGGGTCCTGTCCGGCCTCATCAAGCGCATCGCCCCCGACCTCAAGGTCCTGAACGTCGAGGATGCGGCGTCGCTCCAGGCCGCGCTGGAGGCCCTCCGATGAGCCTCACCGGCAAGGTGGCCATCGTCACCGGCGGATCGCGGGGGATCGGCGAGGCCGTCTCGCGCGCCCTGGCGCAGGCGGGGGCCGCGGTGGCCCTCTGCGCCCGGCGGGTCGAGGCGGGGGCCGCGGTGGCCGAGTCCATCGCGGCGGCCGGCGGGCAGGCGCTGGCGATCCAGGCGGACGTGGGGCGCCCCGAAGAGGCGGACAAGCTGGTGGCGGCCTGCCTGGAGAAGTTCGGCCGCCTGGACATCCTGGTGAATAACGCCGGGATCACGCGGGACGGGCTGGTGCTCCGGCTCAAGGACGAGGACTGGGCCGAGGTCCTGCGCGTGAACCTGAGCGGGGCCTTCTACTGCGCGCGGGCGGCGTTGCGCCCGATGCTCCGGCAGAAGCAGGGCGGGCGGATCATCAACATCGGGTCGGTGGTCGGGAGCATGGGGAACGTCGGCCAGGTGAACTACGTGACGGCGAAGGCTGGGCTCGTGGGCCTCACCAAGGCCCTCGCCCGGGAGGTGGCCTCGCGCAGCATCACCGTGAACCTGGTGGCCCCCGGCTTCATCGAGACCGAGATGACAGCCGGGCTGCCGGATGGGGTGAAGGAGGCCTACCGGACCCAGATCCCGCTGGCCCGCTTCGGCACGGCGGGCGAGATCGCAGCCGTGGTGGCCTTCCTGGTCTCGGAGGGGGCGGGCTACATCACGGGACAGGTGATCCACGTCAATGGCGGCATGTGGTCTTCGTAAACGAGTCTGAATCAGACGAAGGAGGCGATCGTGAGCGCGAGCATCGAGGAGAGGGTCAAGAAGATCATCGTGGACCAGTTGGGTGTGGACGAGGCGGAGGTGACCCCGGAGGCCAAGTTCATCGACGATCTGGGGGCCGACTCCCTGGATACGGTCGAGCTGGTGATGGCCCTGGAAGAGGAGTTCGGGGTCGAGATCCCGGATGAGGACGCCGAGAAGATCACCACGGTGAAGCACGCCCTGTCCTACATCCAGGAGCACCAGAAGGAATAGCCTGCCGACGGGCGGGCGACCGCTGACCCGGACACGCGGTCTCCCGGAGGGGCAGAAGCCAACGCAGGGTAGAGAGAGGGTGGGCACGATATGACGCGCGTCGTCGTTACCGGCTTGGGGGCGGTGGCTCCCAACGGCATCGGGATCGAGAAGTTCTGGGATAATCTCGTCCACGGGGTCTCGGGGGTTGCCCCCATCACGCGCTTTGACGCCAGCAAGCACGATGTCCGGATCGCGGGGGAGGTCAAGGAGTTCGATCCCCTGCAGTGGATCGAGAAGAAAGAGGTCCGCAAGATGGATCTCTTCATCCAGTATGCGATCGCGGCTGCCCAGATGGCGTACGACGACGCGGGCCTCGCGGTGACCGACGACGACCGCGACCGGATGGGGGTCTTCGTGGGAACCGGCATGGGCGGGATCCCCGCCCTGGAGGAGTCCCACAAGATCCTGCTGGAGCGTGGGCCGGGCCGGGTCAGCGCGTTCTTCATCCCCTCCATCATCACCAACCTGGGGTCGGGCCAGATCTCCATGCGGTTCGGCCTGAAGGGCCCCAACTTGTGCGTCTGCACCGCCTGCGCCACCGGGAACCACGCCCTGGGGGAGTCCTTCCGCATCATCCAGCACGGCGAGGCCGACGTGATGATCGCCGGAGGGAGCGAGGCCGTCATCACGCCGCTCACCATTGCCGGGTTCGCGGCCATGCGGGCCCTCTCCACGCGGAATGACGAGCCCACCCGCGCCAGCCGGCCGTTCGACAAGGGCCGCGACGGATTCGTGATGGGCGAGGGGTCGGGGATCATGGTGCTGGAGTCGCTGGAGCACGCCCAGCGCCGAGGCGCCACGATCTACGCCGAGATAGTGGGGTACGGGATGTCGGCCGACGCCTACCACATCACGCTTCCCGCCCTGGACGGCGCGGTCCGCTCCATGCGCCTGGCGCTCAAGGACGCCAAGGCGGCGCCGGCGGATTTCGACTACGTCAACGCCCACGGGACCTCGACGCCGGCCGGCGACATCAACGAGACCAATGCCATCAAGGAGGTCTTCGGCGAGCAGGCCCGGAAGCTGGCGGTGAGTTCGACCAAGTCCATGACCGGCCACCTCCTGGGGGCGGCGGGAGGCATCGAGTCCGTGGTCACGGTGCTCACGATTGCCAAGGGGATGATCCACCCGACCATCAACTACGAGACGCCCGATCCCGAGTGCGACCTGGACTGCGTCCCCAACACCGCCCGCAAGGCCGAGGTGCGGATGGCCCTCACCAACTCCTTCGGCTTCGGCGGGACCAACGCCTCGCTGATCTTCAAGCGGTTCGAAGGATAGCCTGCACCGGACGGAGCGCAGGGCGGACAACACGGTTGTTCCTTTCTGCGGCCCGTCCTGTTTTTGCCCGCTGCCGGCTCTGCTCTTTGTCCTTTCCCACTGCCGTTTCGGAGATTCCCCTTAAGCGCGGGCGAGGGCTGCACTATACTCATGGCCACTGTGTATGCCGCGGTGGGAGTCGTGGAGGGGATCACTCAGTCCTCCGAGCGGTGCGGCCGCCGGAGGGTACATTCATTCTTGCTGGCGTTAGGGAGGAAACATCCATGCCGAAGATCGCAGCCAACCTGACCATGCTGTTCACGGATGTCCCGTTCCTGAATCGCTTCGCTGCCGCGAAGCAGGCGGGCTTCAAGTACGTGGAGTTCCTGTTCCCCTACGACCACCCGGCAGAGAAGGTCAAGGAGATGCTCGACAAGCACGGCCTCAAGGTCGTGCTCTTCAATCTGCCGAGCGGCAACTGGGCCGGCGGCGACCGCGGCATCGGCGCCAGCCCGAACCGGGTCGAGGAGTTCCGGGCCGGTGTCAAGACCGCGGTCTCCTATGCCAAGGTTCTGGGCGTCCCCCGCATGAACTGCCTGGCGGGCAAGCTGGTCGCCGGCTTCTCCCGCGAGGATCACAAGAAGACCATGGTGGAGAACGTCAAGTTTGCGGCCGACGCCCTGAAGGAGATCGGCATCCACCTGATCATCGAGCACATCAATCCCTACGACATCCCGGGTTTCTTCCTCAACCGGGTCCAGGAAGTCCTGGACGTGATCGCCGAGGCGGGCCGGCCCAACCTGTTCGTGCAGTACGACATCTACCACGCGGCACGGACCGAGGGGAACCTCGCCCAGATCCTGCGCGAGCACCTCGCCAAGATCGACCACATCCAGGTCGCGGACAATCCCGGGCGGCATCAGCCGGGTACGGGCGAGATCAACTATCCGTTCCTGTTCGCGGAGATGGACAAGCTCGGCTATAAGGGCTACGTCGGCTTGGAGTACGTTCCGAGCCCGGACACCCTGAAGTCTCTGGGTTGGATCAAGGAGATGGGCTGTCAGTTGGCCTAACGGTACAACCATCATCATGGGAGGCAATGCAGAAATGGCCAAGATCGGATTCATCGGACTGGGAATCATGGGCAAGCCCATGGCCAAGAACCTCTTGAAGGCCGGACACGAGCTGGTGGTCTACGACATCGTGCCGGCCGGCATGCAGGAAGTCATGGCGGCGGGTGCCAAGGGGGCCGACTGCCCCAAGGCCGTGGCGGAGCAGTGCCCCCTCATCATCACCATGGTGCCGAACTCGCCGCACGTGAAGGCGGCCGTCCTGGGCCCCAAGGGCGTGATCGAGGGTGCCAAGGCGGGCTCCCTGGTGGTGGACATGTCCTCCATCGACCCGACCGTCTCCAAGGAGGTCGGGGCCGAGCTGGCCAAGAAGAACATCCGGTTCGTGGACGCGCCGGTGAGCGGCGGAGAGCCCAAGGCCATCGACGGGACCCTGTCCATCATGTGCGGCGGCAAGAAGGCGGACTTCGACGAGGCCTTCCCCATCCTGAAGCGCATGGGGGCCAGCGTGGTGCTGTGCGGTGAGATCGGGGCCGGCAACGTGACCAAGCTGGCGAACCAGATCATCGTGGCCCTGAACATCGCCGCCATGTCGGAGGCGCTGGTCCTGGCGGCCAAGGCGGGCGTGGATCCCGAGCTGGTGTTCGAGGCCATCAAGGGCGGTCAGGCCGGCAGCACGGTCCTGAATGCCAAGGCGCCCATGGCCCTGGCGCGGAACATCAAGCCCGGCTTCCGGATCAACCTGCACATCAAGGACCTGAACAACGCCCTGGCCGCCGGCCACGAGGTGGGGGTGCCCCTGCCCCTGACCGCGGCGGTCATGGAGATCATGCAGGCCCTGAAGGTGGACGGGATGGGCGAGGCCGACCATTCGGCCATCATCCGGTACTACGAGAAGCTGGCCCGGACCGAAGTCAAGAAGCAGCGCTCATGACCTCTCGCCGCGCTCCGTGCCTCAGCGGGTCGTCTGAGGAGAGCTCGCCGCCCAGGTCCGGCGCACGTAGTCGACGGCCTGACGGATTCCTTCCATGCCCCGGCCGCTCGCCTCTTCAATGCAGATCCAGCCATCGAAGCCAGCCTGCCGCAGGGCCTGGAAAATCTGCGGGAATGGCACCAGGCCCGTGCCCAACACCACTGGCTCCAGGATCCCACGGCGCCGGGTGTCGCTGGCGTGGACCGTGGCCACGCGGTCCTGCGCCCGGGCCAACACCTCCAGGGGGTCGGCTTCGACGACCAGCGTGTTGGCGGTGTCGAAGTTGACGCCCAGGGACGTGCCCCGCAAGCGGTCCAGGATGGCGAAGAAGATGTCGAGGGGCTGGGCGAAGTCGGCGTAGTTCCAGACCCCCGGTTTGGTGTGGTTCTCAAAGACGAGCTGCAGACCCAGCCGGGCCGCGTCGTCCAGGAGGCTCCCGATGCCCTCCGCCGCCCAACCGATGGCCGTGTCCCGATCCAGGCCGGGCCGGCCCTGGCCCGCCGTGACGCGGACGAACTTCGCGCCCAGCAGCGCCGCGGAGGCGAGATTGCGGCGCATCTCGTTCCGCTCCCGCTCCCGCTCGACGGCCTCCGGCCGGGTAAAGTCGGAATAGCACGCGATCATCCCCAGCCTGAGCCCCGCGTCCTCGATCTGCTGCCGCACACCCTTGAGGTACCCCTCGGTATGGCTGTCCAGAAAACGGATGCTGAAGTCCGTCGCATCCAGGCCCACCGTTCCCGCCAAGCGCAGCCATTCCTGGAGTGGCATCCTCCCGCCGAAAATGTCCGCGAAAAAGGAGACCGGTAAGCAGCTCAGCTTCATAGCCTCTCCCTTTCATTCCGATGCGTGACAGCGCAACCGAGTTGGCGCGGTGTCGACCAGGGGACACGGTCCGGGTATCGCAGTTGGTTCCGAGTCGCGTCAGTTGCCGTCGGGCGGCGACAGAACGCCGACGGTGAAGGTGATCCCGGGTCGCCCCCGCCGGAGTTCCGCCGTGAACCCTTCCAGGAAGGCGCGGCGGATGCGGTCGGGGCGCTCGTGCGGGAAGGCGCGGAAGGGAAGATCGAGGGCGACGTCGGTGCAGCCGAGGCTGAGGATCGTCTGGGCCGCCTGGTAGGAGAGGCGGTACAGGGCGGTCTTGGAGAAGCCTCCCCGCGGCCCCAGGCCGACCACCAGGACCCGCTCGGCCTTGAGTTTCCCGTTGGGGGAGAAGAGGGCGGCCGCGCCCCGCGCCCCCGCGAACTTGCCCCGAACCCGGAGGCGGGAGAGCGCGCTCAGGAGGATCCAATCGGCGCGCCCCAGGTGTCCGCGGGGGGCGGGCTCGTCCTCCAGGTGAAATAGCACCAGCACCTCGGTGCGGATGTCTTCGAGGGCCTCGGCGATCTCGCGAATCTGCATCTTAGGCAGGGGCCTGTTGCGGCGGGTGCAGGTGGAGACGGATCTGGTCGAGGATGCCGTTCACGAAGGCACCCGATTCCTCGCTGCCGTAAAGCTTGGCCAACTCGATCGCCTCGTTGATGGCCACGCGCTCCGGGATGTCGTCGCGGTAGAGCAGCTCATAGGCCGCCAAGCGCAGGATGTTCCGCTCCACCGGGGCGATCCGCGCCAGGCTCCAGTGCGCCGCGTTGGCCTGGATGATCTGATCGAGCTCGGCCGTCTTGTCCGCCGCCCCCCGCACCAGGGCCTCGGCGAACGACTGCACCTCGGGGGGAACCGCGCGCTCCCGCCAGAACTCCTCCAGCACGCGGTTCAGGTTTCCGGGGCGAAAGTCCAGTTCGTAGAGCAGCATCACCGCGAACTCCCGCGCCCTTCGTCGTTTCCCCATGAAAAGCAGCCCCTGGCCGTTAGCCCTTAGCCACCCACCCTTGCTCCGATCGCGATTCGAAGCTACCGGCCAATGGCCAAGGGCTTGCGGCCGTGTCTATTTCAGTTCGCGCATCAGGTTCGCCATCTCGATGGCCGAGCAGGCGGCGTCGAAGCCCTTGTTGCCCGCCTTGCTGCCGGCCCGCTCGATGGCCTGCTCGATGGAGTCGGTGGTCAGGACGCCAAACGCGATGGGGACCCCGGTCTCCAGGCCGGCCATGGCGACCCCCTTGGCCACCTCGCTGGCGATGTAGTCGAAGTGCGGGGTCGCCCCCCGAATCACCGCCCCCAGACAGATGACGGCATCGTATTGTTTCGAGGCGGCCATCCGTTTCGCGACCAGCGGAATCTCGTAGGATCCGGGCACCTTGGCGATGACGATCCGCTCCTCCTCCGCCCCGTGCCGCCGCAGGGCATCCAGCGCCCCCTCCAGCAGGCGGGCGGTGATGAAGTCGTTGAACCGGCTCGCCACGATGCCGAAGCTGAATCCCTTGGCCGTCAGCTGGCCTTCTACCACGCGCGCCATGTGTCCTCCTTCGCCGGGGCCCCCTACCGCCTGACCCGGCCGGGCCTAGGCGGCGCCTGTGGATCGGTGCGCCCGCCGTCAGCCTGGGGGCGAGGGGAGGTTGGAGAGATGAGGAGGTGCCCCAGCTTCCGCTGTTTCGTCCGCAGGTAGCCGAGATTCGTGGCGGTGGGAGGGATCACCAGGGGGATCCGCTCCACCACCTGCAAGCCGTAGCCCTCCAGTCCCACGATCTTCCGCGGGTTGTTGGTCATCAGTCGGAGCTTCGAGACGCCCAGGTCCACGAGGATCTGCGCCCCCACGCCGTAGTCCCTGAGATCCGGCTTGAAGCCGAGCTTCTGGTTGGCCTCCACCGTATCGAAACCCTGGTCTTGCAGCTCGTAGGCCCGGATCTTGTTGGCCAGGCCGATCCCGCGTCCCTCCTGGCGGATGTAGAGCAAGACGCCTCGCCCTTCCTCGGCGATGCGCGCCAGGGCGGTGTCCAGCTGCGCCCCGCAGTCGCAGCGGAGGGACCCCAGGGCATCTCCCGTGAGGCACTCGGAGTGGACCCGGACCAGGATCGGCTCGCCCGGTCGGATGTCTCCCTGCACGAGGGCCAGGTGGTGCTTCCGGTCCACCTGGCTGTGGTAGAGGATCGTCCGGAAGCTGCCGTGCCGCGTGGGCAGGACCGTGGTGGCCAGGCGGCTCACGAACTTCTCCCGCTTCATCCGGTAGTCGATCAGATCCTTGATGGTGATCAGCTTGAGGCCGTGGCGCTTGGCGAACTTGGCCAGGGCCGGGACGCGGGCCATGGTCCCGTCGGGGTTCATGATCTCGCAAATCACGCCGGCGGGGTAGAGGCCCGCCAGCCGGGCCAGGTCCACGGCGGCCTCGGTCTGGCCGGCGCGGGTGAGCACGCCCCCTTCCCGCGCCCGCAGCGGGAACATGTGGCCCGGGCGCGCCAGATCCTCGGGCTGGGTCTTGGGGTCCAGGATGGTCTTGACGGTGACCGCGCGGTCGTAGGCCGAGATGCCGGTGCTGGTCTTGTGCTTGGCCTCGACCGAGACGGCGAAGGCGGTTTCGAAGGCCGAGGTGTTCTCCGCCACCATGGGCGGAATCTTGAGCTGGTCGAGCCGCTCCCCGAGGATGGGCAGGCAGATCAGGCCGCGTCCGTGGGCCGCCATGAAGTTGATGATGGCGGGCGTGACCTTCTCGGCGGCGATCGTCAAATCGCCCTCGTTCTCGCGGTCCTCGTCGTCCACGACGATGACCATCTTCCCGTCCCGGATGTCCCGGACGGTCTCCTCGATCGACGCGAAGCGGACGGACGAGGCGCGCCGCGGCCGGTCGAGATCACGCGCGGTCTTCTCATTCTTGGCCGTCCCCCGCGGGCGGCCGCCCGTCCTCGCGGTGCGGAGAGGCCGGGAGGCCGGCGGAGGGGGGGGCGAGCCCTTCGGAGTCTTCATGCGAACCCGTGTTCCTTTAGGACCGCCAAGGTGAGAGGCCCATCGGCGTGGACACGCCCTCCCTTCGCGGCAAAACGCGTGACGTGCTTGCCGACGAGGTCGGCCTCGATGTTGACGCGAGCCCCCGCCCTTTTATTTCCCCAGGTGGTGTGCTCCAGGGTGTGGGGGATGAGGGCCACGCCGAAGACGTCGCCGTGAAGCTCGGCCACCGTCAGGCTGATTCCGTCCACGGCCACCGAGCCCTTTGGGACCAGGAGCGGCGCCAGCTGCTGCGGGAACCGGATCCGGAAGAGCGCACCGCCACCCTGCGGAATACGTGCCAGGATCTGGCCGGTCCCATCCACATGACCGGTCACGAGATGCCCTCCCAGGCGATCGCCCAGGCGGAGCGGGCGCTCCAGATTGACCGGGGCGCCCACCCGGAGATCGCCGAGCGTCGTTCGGGCGAGCGTCTCCGCCGAGAGATCGGCCGCGAAGGTCTCGCCGACGATGCGGGTCACGGTGAGGCACGCCCCATCCACGGCGATGCTGTCGCCGATCCGGCACGCCTGCAGGACGGGCCCCGCGACGATCTCGACGCGGGTGTATCCCCGCTTCTGCGTCAGGGCGCGCACGCTGCCCACGGCCTCGATGATCCCGGTGAACATAGATCCTCTGGTCGCCTCGGGGAGGGTCGGGGTTAGTGCAGATACCCCTCGATCAGGATATCC
>Ga0315294_10001190_pt1 | contig 28060 bp, 16 predicted proteins | sample YL17G13_40_MG_FD_203626 | JGI IMG/M metagenome (GOLD analysis project Ga0315294, IMG submission 203626) | Sediment microbial communities from Yellowstone Lake, YNP, Wyoming, USA - YL17G13_40 | ecosystem: Environmental > Aquatic > Freshwater > Lake > Sediment | place: USA: Wyoming | collected... | reverse complement strand
TCGCGGAGACCACCGCCCCGGGCGTGTCGGCCATGCCGGTCGCGGCCAGACCCGGCTTGAGCCCCTTGGGGATAGGACTGCTTTCCGGTGCGATGCTCCTGGTTTTCCTGTTGGCCGGGCACCTCCCTCACAGGCCACTTCTCCTGGGGCTGGTTGGCGTCCTCGCATCAGCCGTCCTCGCGATCCTGCTCTCTTCGTATTCTCGCGCGAGGGCGCCCTCGGCCCAACAGCCCGCTGTTCCAGTCGAGGCCGCGCGCGAACTGAGGGAGAAGATCGCCGCCATGGAAAGCGAGAGACGGCGCCTCGCGGGGGAGTTGCTCGCGTCCTTTCCGGACACCGAGCGGCCCCTCGCAGAAGGGCTGGGTGTGCGCCAGCTTTCGAAGGAGCACGAGAAATACCAAGACGCAAAGCGCCGTCTCGCGGAGCTGGAACAAAGCCTTCCGCGAGAAAGTCAGGAGACGAGAGAGGCCGGACACTCGAAGGCGTTGAACAGCGTCGCCGACATCAAATTGCGGATTCAGAAATTCGTCGCTGAAGCAAACGAGCTTTTGGCCCTCAAGAACGAGCCCGACAAGGCGGCCGCCGCTGCGAGCGGCGCCAGGGCTGAGATCAAGAGCCTGGAGAGCACGCTTCAGAGTCTGGAATCGGAGCTTCTGGAGAAGCAGTTGTCCTACTCCAGGCTGTCAGCAACCGAGGTCCTTCCTCCGGAGGCCTGCGAGGAGGAGATAGAACTGCTCGAGAAGACTCTCTCCGGATTGCTTCTCAGAAGGGACGCTCTGAAGCTTGCCGTGGAGACGCTCAGGGAGTGCGTGCGCGACTACCAGGCACACTCGGTGGAGCGACTTTCAGAGCGCATCTCTACGCTCTTCGGAGCAATCACGGAAGGCCGGTACAAGCGCGTGCGGCTCTCGGAAGACTTCGAGCCGGAGCTGGAAGCGGACGCGAATCCGAGTGTGCCGCCGTCTGCACTGAGCACCGGCGCAATGGACCAGCTATATTTTTGCATGCGGATGGCCTTCCTGGAGGAGCTGACGGGAGAGAAGGGGCTGCCTCTCATTCTGGACGACCCCTTCGTGAACTTCGATGAGGAACGGCTCGAGAGGGCACGGAAACTCCTTCTCGACCTGGCCGGACAGCGAGGCATCCAGGTCATCCTCTTCACGCACGGCGAAAGACCCCTCGACTGGGACGCGCACCTCATCCGCCTGGACGCAGCAGCGCCTCCCGGGCCCTGAGACGCCTCCACGCCGGCGAGGCACGCTCCAATTAGCCTGAACTCCCCCCGGCGTTTGTGGTATACTTGGAGGTCGGCCAGAGCGGCGCAAGATGCCAGTGAGGTCGCGTTCAACACAATCTGATCCAACATGATACGAGGGAAGAAACAGAGGGCGGGCCCCGTTCTCGCGAGAGAGGCGCCTTCACGGCCGCCTCCGTGCGAGGGAGACGTTTTGTGATTGCAGACGGCCCCCCTGTTGTGGCAAGCTTATAAGCTAACAGGTGAAGGACTCCGGTAGGACGTGGATCGAAAGCGCAGCCGAATCGGCACCTGAGATCCACAATCCACATTTGAGTTTCGGACCAAGTTGGTTCAGCCGGGAGGTGATGCTGCGAGAGTGCGGAGAGGTTCAGATTAAGATACGAATTGGCCGGGTTTGTACCTTTTGTCTTGTATTATTTGTTTTTCAATACGAGTGATTCATCTTGCGGAAAGGAGAGCGTATCATGAAGGTCACTCCGTTGGCAGACAGGATCCTTGTGAGGCGTATCGAAGAGAAGGAAGTGAAGAAGGGCGGCATAATAATCCCCGACACGGCAAAAGAGAAGCCCCAGGAAGGTGAGGTCATAGCCGTCGGGACCGGCCGGCTGAACGAAGACGGCAAGAGGATCCCGCTCGAAGTGAAAAAAGGCGACAGGATTCTCATGGGCAAGTACTCCGGCGCCGAGGTCAAGATAGACGGGAAAGAATACATGATCATGCGCGAGGACGACGTGCTTGCCATAATCCACGAGTAAGCGGCTCGTGGCCCGGCGTCACAGCGCCACGAACGGGCAGCGTATGCAACGTCGCGCAGCAGGCGCAGGTGACGTCGCCCGACTCGCGCCGGACGGGCGGGAGTCGGCGTACGGTGTCTTGCGCAAGAGCCGTTCTCGGGGGTGCGATACCGGTAGCCCGAGCGAGTACGTTGCTGTTATCATTTTGGGCACAGGTCACTGAAACACTTCGAAAAAGGAGATGATTTACATGGCTGCTAAGCAGATCGTTTTTCAAGAGGAAGCCAGGCAGGCCATTCTTGAAGGCGTGGAAACACTCAGTCGCGCAGTCAAGCTGACGCTTGGTCCCAGGGGAAGAAACGTCGTGCTGGACAAGAAGTGGGGCTCGCCCACGATCACAAAAGACGGTGTGACCGTGGCCAAGGAGATCGAGCTGGAAGATCCTTACAAGAACATGGGCGCGCAGATGGTGCGCGAAGTCGCTTCCAAGACGAGTGACGTAGCAGGTGACGGCACGACCACCGCGACCATCCTCGCTGAGGCGATTTTCAGGGAAGGTCTCAAGAATGTGACTGCGGGCAGCAACCCCATGGGCATCAAGAGGGGAATAGAGAAGGCCGTCATCGCCGTACTGGCCGAGCTCAAGAAGCTGAGCAAGCCCGTGAAGGACAGAAAAGAGATCTCGCAGGTCGCCACGATCTCAGCGAACTCCGACTCCAGCATCGGCGAGATAATCGCCGATGCCATGGACAAGGTCGGCAAAGACGGCACCATAACCGTCGAGGAAGCAAAGAGCATCGAGACCACGCTCGAGGTGGTCGAGGGGATGCAGTTCGACAGGGGCTACATATCCCCGTACTTCATCACCGAGAAAGACTCGATGGAGGTCGTGCTCGAGGACTGCTACATTCTGCTCTACGAGAAGAAGCTCACCAACATGAAGGACCTGCTCCCGCTGCTCGAGAAAGTAGCGCAGAAGGGCCGCCCGCTCCTCGTCCTGGCCGAGGACGTCGAGGGCGAGGCCCTCGCCACCCTGGTCGTGAACAAGCTCCGCGGGACGCTTTCCGGCTGCGCGGTGAAGGCGCCGGGATTCGGTGACAGGCGCAAGGCCATGATGGAAGACATAGCCGTCCTCACCGGCGGCAAGGTGATCTCCGAGGACATCGGCGTGAAACTCGAGAACGCCAAGCTCGAAGACATGGGCCGCGCGAAGAGAGTCACGATCGACAAGGAAAACACCACGATCGTCGAGGGTTCGGGCAAGGCGGACGAGATCAAGGGCAGAGTCGCCCAGATAAAGAGAGAGATAGACGACTCGACCAGCGACTACGACAAGGAGAAGCTCCAGGAGCGGCTCGCGAAGCTGGCCGGCGGCGTTGCCGTCATCAGTGTCGGCGCCGCCACCGAGACTGAGATGAAGGAGAAGAAGGCGCGCGTCGAAGACGCCCTCCACGCCACCAGGGCCGCCGTGGAAGAAGGCATAATCCCAGGCGGAGGGGTGGCGTTCCTGAGAGCCGCGGCCACTCTCGACAGCCTCGACGTGGAAGGCGAGGAGAGGCTCGGCGTGAACATCGTGAAGCGTGCGCTCGAAGAGCCAATGAGGCAGCTCGCTTTCAACGCCGGTCTGGAAGGTTCGGTCATCGTGCAGCAGGCAAAGAAAGAGAAGAAGAACGTCGGTTTCAACGTCGAGAACGAGAAGTTCGAAGACATGTTTGAGGCGGGCGTGATCGATCCGACCAAAGTGGCCCGCACTGCCCTGCAGAACGCGGCGAGCGTGGCGGGTCTGCTTCTCACGACCGAGGCCCTCGTGGCCGAAAAGCCCGAGAAGAAGAAGGCTTCGCAGATGCCGGGCGGCGGCGGTGGCGGCTACGGTGAGGACATGTACTAGGACATGTTCCCGATAATGAGAAACGCCCGTAGGCGCTTCTCGTCCGGGTTGAGGCCCGCGCTCTGTCGCGGGCCTCAACTTTTTCGGCGGCGTTGCCAGCCGGGGGCGTCTGTGTCAGAATATTCCGAATGACCGTCACTAAAGAACAACCAACCGGCCTGCGCCTCATCTTCAGGGCGCTCCAGTACAAGAACTATCGCCTGTACTTTGCGGGCCAAAGCATCTCTCTCATCGGGACCTGGATGCAGAGGATCACGGTCGGATGGCTTGTTTACCGGCTGACGAACTCCCCGTTTCTTCTTGGGGTAGTGGGATTCTCGGGACAGCTTCCGACCTTCTTCGCGGCTCCGTTTGCCGGAGCGCTCTCGGACAGGTGGAACCGGCTCCGCATCATCCAGGTGACTCAGTATCTGGCGATGGCACAGGCGGTCATACTCGCGATACTCGTGCTGACGGACGCCGTGACTGTCACGCACATCATCGTCCTGAGCGCGGTGCTCGCCGTTGTGAACGGCTTCGACATGCCGGTGCGCCAGGCCCTCACGGTGGACCTGGTGGACAGGAAGGAGGACCTCGGCAACGCGATTGCGCTCAATTCGTCGATGTTCAACGCCGCCCGCCTCATCGGGCCTTCGGTGGCCGGCATACTGATTGCGACCACCGGGGAGGGAGTCTGCTTTCTCGTCAACGCCTTCACGTACATCCCCGTAATATTAGCCCTTAGAGCGATGAAGATGCCTCCCCAACGCGGGGGCAGGAAAGAAACACACGTCCTGCGCGAGCTGAAGGAGGGATTCAACTACACCTTTGGTTTTGCGCCCATCAAGTTCATCATCCTCCTGCTTGCGCTCATCAGTCTGGTCGGAATGCCCTACCAGGTGCTGATGCCTGTCTTCGCGCGCGATGTCTTCCATGGAGGCCCCCACACGCTCGGCTTTCTGGTGGGAGCCTCAGGAGTGGGCGCCCTCGTCGGAGCTTTCTACATGGCGGCCAGGAAAAGCGTGCGCGGTCTGGGCAGAATGATCCCCATCACCACCTCGGTGTTCGGACTGGGGCTGATCGCGTTTTCGATTTCCCCCAGCATCTGGTTGTCTTATTTCTTTGTCATGGTGGCGGGATTTGGAATGATCGTGCAGATGGCCTCCAGCAACACCGTGCTTCAGACCATAGTCGAGGACGACAAGCGCGGCAGGGTAATGAGTTTCTACACCATGTCTTTCATGGGCATGGTCCCCTTCGGGAGTCTGGTGGCCGGTGGTCTGGCAGGCACGATAGGAGCTCCTAACACGCTGATGATAGGTGGCGCGCTCTCGATTCTCGGCGCGCTCCTTTTCGCCAGAAGGCTCCCGGAACTGAGAGCGCTGATTCGTCCCATTTACGTGCGCAAGGGCATAATACAGGAAGTGGGTCTGGGCGTTCAGGACGGAGCCCAGTTCAACGTTCCCAGGGAAGGGAACTGACGTCAGTCCGGGGACCCACAAGGCGGCCGACACCCGAAACACAAGATAGGGGAGGAAACAGAAATGGCAGGCACGATGGACACGGCGCTCACGCCGGGCGACGCCTCCAAGCGCACCGTGGAATGGCGGAAGGTAGTCCTGTTCTGTCTCCTGGCTTTCGCGCTGTTCTGGATTCCGTTCTTCGGAAGTGTGTTGAGCGGCGAAACGTCCGCATCGGGTGAGAGCGGGTCGCAGTTCTGGCGCACCTTGTTCGGCATACTCGGGCCTTACAGCCCGCTCATCGCGGCCGTCCTGATGCGGGTCCTGATCGCGAGGGAAGGATTCGGTGACGCGCACCTGGGCGTGAGGAGAGTTGCCGCCCGCTGGTGGATGCTGGCCATCCTGCTGCCGCTCTTCTGGAACGGCGTTCAGGATGCGGCCCAAGTCGGTCTGGGATACATGGAGGTAAACTGGCACGAGCTCTGGCGCGGCCTATATCGGCTGCCGATAAACCTCCTCGGTGGCGTGCTCATCTTCATCGGTGAGGAATTCGGCTGGCGCAGCTACCTTGTGGAGAAGCTGCGGCCGTTCGGGCGCTGGAACGTCCTTCTCCTGAGCGGTGTCATTTGGGCGGTGTGGCACGTCCCGATGTTGATAATGCCGAATGCGACTTACGGTCAGCAGTTGAACCCGTTGGGCGCGGTATACGCGTTCTTCGTATTCGTGATGATGGGTTTCATATTCGGCTGGCTCTATCTCAGGTCTGGCAGCGTCTGGCCGTGTGTGCTCATGCACTCATACAACAATCTCGTGGGACTCGAGCTCTTCAGAGAGGCCGTCACGGTCCATCTGGAGCCCACGTTGCTGCAGAGGTCCATGGTGGCTATCTTCCCGATCGCCATCGTGTGGCTCATCATTTACGCCAGAGGTCAATTCAAGGACGCGAGAATGGTGAGCTCATAGTTGCTGGAGACCGCGACGTCCGGCTGCTCGGGAGAGTGAGTCGCGGGAGAAGGCCGACCCATAGTCGATGGAGACCGGGCACCTCCCGTGCTATCATCAGGGCTCGCGACGGCATTGGAGGCGCGACGCAAGCCGCCGTGAGGGTCCACAATGTCTTCGGTACAAATGCTGGGAGCGTCGTGAGAAAGGCAAGACACATTGTGAAAAAGACAAAATACGTTCGGGGTGCCGGTGCTCTCGAGCCCGTCTCTGCCGGCCTCGACGGCAGGGTGGTCCTGGTGACAGGTGGTGGAGCAGGTATCGGTAGAGCCATCTCTCTGGCCCTGGGCAGAGCCGGAGCGAGTGTAACGGTCAACTATCTCTCGAGACGAGGGCCGGCCGAGGCGGTGGCACGCGAAATCCGCGCCTGTGGCAGCAGAGCGGCCATCGTCCGTGCGGACGTGTCTTCGCCGAAGGGTGCCGCCAGAGCAGTCGAAACAGCCGTGAGAGAGTTCGGGCGGCTCGACATTCTCGTCAACAACGTCGGAGATTTCCTGCACAAGCCATTGCTGGACATGGCACCCGAAGAGTGGAGGGAGATAATCCAGAACAACCTGGACAGCGCCTTCTACTGCTCAATACAGGCAGTCCCGTACATGAAGAAGCAGAACTGGGGAAGGATAGTGAATCTCGGCGTGGCAGGATGCGACAACATGAGGGCCTTTCCGAATACCGCCGCCTACAACGTCGCGAAGACCGGCGTTCTGATACTCGCGAAGTCGCTCGCGCGAGAAGTCGCCTCATTCGGCATCACCGTGAACGTCGTGGCGCCCGGCCTCATAGACACAGGCGCGCTGGCGAGGCGCACGATGAAGAGGTTCGAGGCGTCACTTCCCATGAAGCGGGCAGGCACTCCGGATGAGGTGGCCGGCGTCGTGCTGTTCCTCATCGGTGACCTGGCCTCCTACATTACCGGCTCGTGTATCACGGTTTCGGGAGGATGGCTTCTGTGACAGCCGTTCAGACCTGCGACGACATTCTCTCCGACCTCAATCCCGCACAGAGGGAGGCGGTGACCCATGAGAGGGGGCCGCTGCTCATCATCGCCGGAGCGGGCACCGGAAAAACCTCCGTCATAGTGCGCCGCATAGCGCACCTCATCGCCTCGAAGAAGGCCAAGCCGGGTGAGATCATCGCTCTCACTTTCACGGACAAGGCCGCCGCCGAGATGGAGGAGAGAGTCGATGTGCTGGTGCCGTACGGTTACACTGACGTGTGGATAAGCACGTTTCACGCCTTCGGCGACAGGGTTCTGAGAGAGCACTCCCTCGAGCTGGGGCTCACGCCCGATTTCGACGTGCTCACTGCGCCCGAGCAGATAATCTTCTTCAGGGAGCATTTGTTCGAGTTCCCGCTCTCCCACTACAGGCCTCTCGGGGACCCCACCAGGTTCATCAGCGCGATCGTGACTGTCTTCAGCAGGGCCAAGGACGAGGACGTGAGCCCGCCGGAGTACCTCGAGTACGCCCGCGGCCTGATGAGAGAGAACAAGTTAGACCCCGAGAACAAGGAGCTCGGCGACAAGGCGCGCAAGGAGCTCGAGATCGCCGAATGCTATCAGCTTTACCAGGAGCTCATGGCGAGAGAAGGGAAGGTGGACTTCGGCGACCAGGTGAACCTGACGCTCAAGCTGTTTCGGACCCATCCGGCCGTTCTCACGCGATTCCGGGAAAGATTCAAGTACATACTCGTCGACGAATTCCAGGACACGAACTACGCGCAGTTCGAGCTGGTCAAGCTACTGGCAGGCGACGACAGGAACATCACAGTAGTGGGGGACGACGACCAGAGCATATACAAGTTCAGGGGTGCGGCCATCAGCAACATCCTCGGCTTCATGGACTCTTTCCCCGATGCCAAACAGATCGTCCTCACCACCAACTACAGGTCTCCGCAGTCGATACTGGACTGCGCCTACAGACTGGTCAGATTCAACAACCCTGACAGGCTCGAAGTCAGGAACGCGGTGGACAAACGGCTTGTGGCCGTGAAAGGAGAAGGGACTCCTCCGCGGCATCTGCACTTCGACGCCGTGTCGGGCGAGGCAGACGCCGTCGCGAAGCTCATCGCGGAGAAAGTCGAAGGCGGAGGGTACACCTACAAGGACTTCGCCGTCCTCGTGCGCTCAAACAACGACGCGGACCCCTTCCTGCGAGCACTCAACATGCGCGGCATTCCGCATCGGTTTTCCGGAAGCAGAGGGTTGTACAGCAGGGAAGAGATCAAGCTGCTCATTTCGTTTCTCAGGGCCGTGTCCAAGTTCGACGACAGCGTGAGCCTCTATTATCTGGCAGGCTCGGAGATATATGACGTGGCGCAGGCCGACCTGGTCCGGCTCAACAACTTCGCAAGGCGCAGGAATCTCTCTCTCCACGACGTGCTGGAGCTGCTGGCGGGCGCCGGCGTACCTGAATCCCAGGCGAGAGCCCCAGAAGTCGAGGGTTTGACAGCTGTACAGGACGCTGCGGCTGGAGCCGGCGCGGAGTCAAGCCAGACAACGGGATCCGGACGTGCGCGCGGTGTTCCGGCGGCCAGCGCAGCGGACCTGCCCCGGGTCTCCGAAACGAGTCTGGGTAAAGCGCGGCGGCTGATGTCCGACGTCGAGAAGTACGTGGGACTCGCCCGCACCAAGTCCGCAGGCGAGGTGCTTTATAGATTCATAAACGACACGGGCTATCTCCAGCGGCTCAGCAGGGAGGAGTCTCCGGCCGCGGACGAGAAGATCAAGAACATCGCCAAGTTCTTCGACCTTCTCAGGAACTTCGGTTCCGTGGCCCTGCACGACAGGGTGCAGAACTTTGTGGAGCATCTGGACATGCTCACCGAGGCGGGTGACGACCCTGCCGTGTCTGAGGCCGACATCGACGTGGACGCAGTGAGCGTGGTCACCGTGCACAAGGCGAAAGGTCTCGAGTTCAGAGTTGTGTTCATGGTGAGTCTGGTCTCGCAGAGATTCCCCGTGCCCCACAGGAAGGAGCAGATCGAGCTGCCTGGCGCCCTGGTCAAGGACATCCTGCCCACCGGGGACTTTCATCTTCAAGAAGAGAGGCGGCTCTTTTACGTCGGTATGACCCGCGCCAGGGAGGAACTCTATCTAACGACAGCGCGCGACTACGGGGGCGCGCGTCCCAAGAAAATCAGCCAGTTCCTGATGGAGGCGATGGACCTCCCCAAGACGGCACCCGCTCCGTTCAAGTCATCAGCGATAGAGGTGATACGGAGGAGCGCGGGTGTCGAGCCGGAGGAGCTCGCCCCGGTGGTGCGCGAGATACCACCTGATGAAACTCTGACCTTGAGCCATCTCCAAGTCGACGACTATGAGACCTGTCCGCTCAAATACAAGTACGTGCACATACTGCGTGTGCCCATCATGAGACACCACGCTGTCGTGTACGGGAGCGCCATTCACCAGGCAGTCCAGGAATACCTGCGGCGCAGGGCCGAAGGCAGAAGGATGACTCTGGGCGAATTCCTCCACGTCTTCGAGACCGCGTGGATGAGCGAAGGCTTCCTGACCCGCGAGCACGAAGAGCTGCGCTTCGAGGCGGGGAAAGCGGCCCTGACGAGATTCTTCGAGGACGAGGAAAGGAGCGGTGTGGCGCCCACATACGTGGAAAAGGAGTTCTGTTTCTTCATCGAGAACAACCGGGTCATCGGCCGGTGGGACAGGGTGGATGAACGGGAGGAAGGGACAAGGATCATAGATTTCAAGTCCTCGCAAGTGCACTCGCAGAAAGAGGCCGACAGGAGAACGAAGGAGAGCCTCCAGCTGCACATCTACGCTCTGGCATACCAGAGGACCTTCCGTAAAGCCCCGGACTCGGTGGAACTACATTTTCTCGGCTCCGGATTGGTCGGGCGTTACAATGTCACAGAAGCAGAAATGCATGACGCGGCAGAGCGCATAAGCGATGCGGCACGCGGCATACGGACTCGAAAGTTCGACGCGGCCCCGGAGTACATGTCCTGCCAGTATTGCGCATACAACAGCATCTGTCCCAGTTCCAGGTGGCGCTGAGGGCGCTGAATGGGTTAACATCGTGTGAGACGAACGCAGCTCGATGCCATGATGTAGCCGGCACAATCATGGCGGGACAGTGCGGATTCCGTTTTGACACTCACAACAGGAACACGATTGGTCAAGTCCACATCGCTGAAAAAAATATTCTATGACGGCAAGAGGGGCGACGTCGTGGCCGTGGACGGCCTCTCGTTTGAATGCCGCCCTGGAACGATCTTCGGTCTCCTGGGAAGAAACGGCGCCGGAAAGACAACCACGCTCCGCATGCTTTCCACCATCCTCGTCCCCACCTCCGGAACAGCCACCGTAGACGGTTTTGATATTGTGCAGTCTCCGGAGAAGGTGCGGGAGAGAATCGGCTTCCTGTCGGGCGACACCAAGCTCTACGACCGCCTCTCCGGCAGGGAGACGCTGGCGTACTTCGGCCGTCTGGCCGGCCTCGGCAGGGAAGGGGTGTCGCGCAGGATCGAGGAGCTTTCCCAGCAATTCAGTCTGGCCGACGTGCTGGACGTGAGAGTCGGCAAGATGTCCACCGGCATGAAGCAGAAGATCTCCGTCGCGAGGGTCATCATCCACAATCCACAAGTGTTGATACTGGACGAACCAACCCTGGGACTCGACGTGGTCAACGCCCGCTCCACCTTTGATCTCATACGGAGATGGCGGAGCGAGGGCAAGACCATCATATTCTCCACGCACATAATGAGCGAGGCCGAGAGACTCTGCGACGAGCTGGGCATAATCGAGAAAGGAAAACTGCTGGCGACGGGCTCTCCTCGCGAGCTCCTGGCCCTGCACGGGGGCGGCGACCTGGAGGACGTATTTGTCAAGTTGGTGAGCGCGACCTAGGACCTTTGACGCCCGGTCCGGCCGGGGTGTTTCCTGCAATGTCGAGCGACCCGGCCCGGACGGGCCACGGCCGGCGCAGAGCCACGGCGGCGGCATCGCCGCAGGCCCCAGAAACATCACGCAAGCGAGCACAAGGATGAGAGCGAGCAACATTCACACTGTACTCTGGAAAGAAGTCGTCGACACCATCAGGGACGGGCGCACCCTCTTTCTTCTCGTGGCTCTTCCCCTCGTGATGTATCCGGCCCTTTTCGCGGGATTGGGCTACTTCGAGCGGATCATGCGTCAAAAACAGGAAGAGGCGACCGTCTCGGTGGTGATCATCAACCCGGCCGACGCGCAGCAGTTGGTGGACCTGCTCTCCGGCAGGGAGAAGTTGAACGTTGTGAGACTGCCAGACACCGACGAGGCCTCTGCGTCGCGCCTGATAAGGGAAGAAGTCGTGCAGCTGGCGTTGCTCGTGCCGCCCGCGTTTGAAGAATCCCTGACCGCAGGCAAGATGGAGAAGCTGGTCCTCCTCTACGACGGCGCGAACGTCGCTTCCGTTGACGCGCGGGAGAAGATCACGAACGCCGTGAGCGAATACAAGAGTCAACTCGTGAGGAAGAGGTTGGAAACCAGGGGCCTGGACATCTCAATCCTGGATACTGTTCAGATCGAATCGCAGAACGTGGCCACCGCGGGAGAAATGGGTGCCTTTGTCGTAAGCATGATGGTGCCGTTCTTTCTGATAATCCTCATGTGTGCGGGCGCCCAGCACACCGCCATTGACGTTACCGCCGGCGAAAAGGAGAGGAGCACTCTGGAGACCGTGCTTACTACTTCTGCGAGCAGGACGGAGATTGTCTTCGGCAAGTTCCTGGCGGTGCTGCTTACTGCTTTCGCCACCACCATCACGGGTCTCGCCGGTCTCCTCCTGACCATCTTCGGCGGGCTGTCGTTCGTGTCGGGTGTGACCGAAGAGAAGCTCGTCATTTCCTTCGGCTCGGTGCTGGCGCTTCTCGCCACGCTGATCCCTGCCATGATCTTTGTTGCGGCAACGTTCGTGGCCATCGGTTGCTTTGCGAAGAGCACGAAGGAAGGCCAGACCTACTCGTCCTACTTCTACATGGTCATAATGGTGGCTGCGGTGATGACGATCTTTCCGGGTGTGGACATGGGGCTCAAGGGCTTTGCTATCCCGCTCATAGGCGTGCTCTTCCTGGGGCGGGAGATACTGAGCGGCGGCTTCGTGCCGGCTCACGTGGGCGTGGCCCTCATTTCCACGTTGGCAATCGCCGTGGGCGCCTTGGTCCTGTCTGTCAGGCTATTCTCGAACGAGAAAGTGATGTTCAGGATCTGAGTTCTGTCGTACGCGGCCGGCGTGGCGCAGAACAGTCCCGGCTATTCCTTTAGCTCATACGGCCAGGCAGAGAGACTTCCATCCAGGAATTTCACGTTCGTGCACCCCTGTCTTTCCAGCAGCTTCTGCGCTTGATAGGCCCGCACGCTCGAATGGCAGAGCGTGACGACCTCCTTCCCCTTGCAGAACTCAGTGCCCGCGGCCGCCAGCTTCCCGATCGGGATGTGCTGGACGCTGGGGTGTTCGATTCTTGTGAGTTTCCACTCCCGGTCGGTCCTTACATCCAGGACGAGCAGCTCGGGGTGCCCGTTCATCTTCTTCTTCAACTCCTGCGCGGAGATGCCCTTCGCCGTCCCCTCCATCTTGTTGCGAATCACGTTGGCGGCGTGGTGAATTGCGTCCATCGCGGGACTGAAAGGGGGTGCGTAAGCGAGGTCGAGATCTGCGAGCGCTTTGACGTCCAGACGACCGGAGATGGCAGTGGCGATCACATCTATTCTCTTGGCGACCTCACCATGTCCGACGCACTGAGCGCCGAGCACTCTCCCGTTTCGGGAGTCGGCCAGGAGCTTCAGCGTGACGCGTTTTGCCCCCGGGTAGTAGTGAGCGATGTCGGTCGGAGAGACTATGGACGAGACGACCTCGAACCCGGCCTCCCTGGCCTCCTTTTCGGTGAGACCGGTGCGCCCCACTGCGATGTCGAACACCTTGGCAATGGCGGTGCCGGCGATTCCAGCGAAGGTGTCCCTGCCTCCCGCGACGTTGGTGCCTATCACTCTGCCGTGCTTATTGGCGGTCGAACCGAGAGGCACGAACACCGGCCTGCCCGTGACCAGGTGCCTGCACTCGACGCAGTCGCCTCCCGCATAGATGGCGGGGTCGGAGGTCTGCAGATATTCGTTCACCGCTATAGCGCGCGTCGGGCCTATTTCCAGCCCGGCCTGCGCGGCGAGAGACGTCTCTGGTCTGACTCCTATGGAAACTAGCGCTATGTCGCAGTCGATGGCCTCTGCGTCCGTCGCGAGCTTCTTGACCCTTCCTCCCTGCGTGCCTTCGAAGCGCTGTGCTTTCTGCGAGAGAATGAGCCGGACGCCCTGGTCGTCCACGTGGCGTGAAACGATCGAGGCCATCTCCTCGTCGAGAAGGGCGGGAAGCGGCCAGTCCAGCATTTCGATCACTGTGACTGACATTCCTTTGGTCCGGAAGGCCTCGGCCATTTCCATACCGATGAGTCCGGCGCCGATTATCGCGGCTCTTCGAGGCTCTTCTTTCTTCACGTATTCCGCGATGGACAGCATGTCGGGGATGTCCTTCAGCTTGAAGACGCCGCTCAAGTCGCGTCCTTCGAGCGGCGGGACAAAGGGCCTCGCGCCGGTGGCCAGCACCAGCACGTCATAGGGCAGAGGGAATTCCCTGCCGGTGGAGTCCCTGCATAGGACGGTCCGGGCGCTTCTGTCGATCGAGAGAGCCTCCGTTTCGAGAAGGACGTCCACCGCGAGTTGCTCTCTGAAATACTCCGGGGTCCGCACCAGGAGCTCGTCCGCCGTCTTCACGTCACCGGAGACGTAATACGGCATCCCGCACGCTCCGTACGACACGAATTTCCCCGCCTCTATTATCTTGATGTCCGCCTCCGGATCGAGCCGCCGCGCGCGCGACGCAGCCTTTGGTCCCACGGCTCCGCCCCCGACTATCAGTATTCGCTTTCGAATCCCGGACATGTTCTACCTCCAGCTCGATTCATTCCGTCGATGTCGCTGCCCCGGATGGCGGAAAGGGGAGTGTGTCTTTCCGTTCGGTCCCGTTTGAAGTTTACAAAGGACCAGGAAGCGGTTTTCTCCATTCAATCCGCTTTGAAGTTTACAGGAGTTCGCTATTTCTGTACTATTCGCAGTTGAGCGTCGGTTCCCACCTGGGAACGGGCGCCCGGCGAGTGCTCATCACGCCGCTCTCAACACTGGTCATTATGCGGCAGGCCGCAACGCCGCTCAATTGGTTTGTTTGGTAGAGCAGTCGCGGTCGCTCTACCTTCTGCCTCAAAGCGCCGCGTACAGGACGCGTCAATCATGGAGGAACCATGAAGAGCCAGTTACCAGGACTGATGAAAGAGCGCGGACTCGAAGCAATAGCCGTTCTGGGCGGAGGCATAGACAACCCCGTGATGACCTACATGACGGGACTCGCGCGGCTCATGCGTTCGATGTTTGTCATGAGGGCGAACGGCGAGTCGCTCCTGGTGCACAATCCGATGGAGAGGGACGAGGCCGCTCCGACGGGCCTGCCCCGCATGGATTTTGTCCAGGCAGGGCTCAAGGGTTTCACGGAGGAAGAGGGCAGTGACGCGGGCGGCGAGGCGCGCATGCTCTGCCACGTTCTGGAGAAGCTGGGCGCGAGCGGGAAGGTGGCTCTTTACGGAAAGGTGGAGGCGAACAGGCTTCTCTACCAGGCGGAGCTCATCAAGAAGAAGATGAGCAACATCGAGATTGTGTTTGACGGAGAGAAGAGCATTTTCGACACCGCCAGGATCACTAAGGATGCCGCCGAGATAAACAGGATGCGTGATGTCGGCAGGAGGACGTGCGAGGCGCTCGCAATCGCGAGAAATCTCCTCTTTTCCTGCAGGGTCAGTGGCCACAACGTGGTGAGGCCCGGGGGCAGTCTCCTCAAGCTCGGCGATTTGAGGGAGGTACTTCGGGGAGAGCTCACAAAGCGCGGGCTGGCGGAGCGCAGCGGGACCATACTTTCCATGGGCAGGGACTCTGCCGTGCCCCACAATTTCGGAAACGACGACGCGGCGGTGGAGCCGGGGAAGACGATAATTTTCGACGTGTTTCCGGGCGAAATCGGAGGAGGGTATGCCTTCGACATCACGAGGACGTATTGCGTCGGGGATGTCCCGGCCGGCGTGCGCAGGATCTACGACGACGTGAAAGAGGCCCACCGGCTCTCGATGGAAGCGCTCGAGGTCGACACCTTCGCCCGCGGCTACCAGGACAAGGTTTGTGACTTCTTCGAGGCCCGCGGCTACGCGACCATCAGGCAGAACGAAGCGATAGAAGAAGGCTACGTGCACGGTCTGGGCCACGGCATCGGGCTGGAGGTGCACGAAAGGCCCCGGCTCGCGGGTTCGCAGGCAAACGTGGACAAGCTCATACCCGGCATGGTATTCACCGTGGAGCCCGGGCTCTACTTCCCGTCGAAGGGCATGGCGGTGAGAATAGAAGACATAGTGTTCGCAAGACCCGACGGCAAGTTCGAAGTGCTCGTGGAGTTCCCCAGGGAACTGTCCGGCTACCCGGGTGGCTTGACCGATGTGGCATGACGGAGCCGGGATCGGGCACTGATGACCCCACCCCGCCCTGTCAGAGCGTCCTCGTTCCGGACCTCGGTAGAGCGCGCGGGTGCGCACGGCCCGACATTTTGAACTCTTTTCGGAGGTGAAGTACAATATACATACCATCTGCAGCTAACAGACGCGAAAAAGCCATACTAGTCGGCCTCAAGGATTCGGGACCCGGAAAGCGGGACGAATCGCTCGACGAACTGGCCCTCCTCGTGGACACGGCAGGCGGGACCGTCGTCGGCGACCTTCTTCAGAGGCGCGAGTCGATTTCCTCCGGCACCTTCCTCGGTAAGGGAAAAGTCGAAGAGCTCAAGGACCTCATCCAGGAGTGCAAGGCGGACATCGTCGTGTTCGACGTGGACTTGTCACCCGGACAGGTCCGGAATCTCGAGAAAAGTCTCGGCATAAAGGTCGTTGACAGAAGCGAGATAATACTCGACATCTTTGCGCAGCGCGCCAGGACCCGAGAAGCGCGCGTGCAGGTGGAATTGGCCCAGCTTGAATATCTCCTGCCCAGACTTACCCGTCTCTGGAAGCATCTTTCGCGGCTCGGCGGCGGCATAGGCACCAGAGGTCCGGGCGAGACCCAGCTCGAAGTCGACCGGAGGCGCGTCCGGGAGCGGATAGCCAATCTCAAAATGCAACTTGCCAGAGTCGAGAAGGAAAGGCGGGTCCAGCGGCAGTCCAGGGAAGACGTCTTCTCCGTTGCCATCGTGGGTTACACCAATGCGGGCAAGTCCACTCTGTTCCGTGCGCTGACCGCGACCGACACTTTCATCGAAGACCGGCTCTTCGCCACCCTGGACGCCAAGGCGCGGCGGCTTCACGGCCGGAAGGTGCCGGCCGTCATCGTGACGGACACGGTCGGGTTCATAAAGAAACTGCCCCACCACCTCGTGACTTCATTCCGCGCGACCCTCGAAGAAGTGTTGAACGCCCAGCTGCTCATCCACGTCGTCGATGCCGGCTCTTCGCACGCAAACGAGCAGATCGGAGTGGTCGAAGACGTGCTCGTTGAAATAGGCGCCGGCGGAAAGCACACCATCATCACCCTCAACAAGATGGACGTGGCAGACCCCGACGCGATGCGCGGCCTCAGGCAGAGGCACCCCGGGGCTATAGAGATATCGGCCCTCAAGCGCGAGAACATGGACGCGCTGGTCCAGGGGATCCTCGAAGCAGTCAGGTCGGAAAAGACACTGGCGATCGTCGAGATACCGCTCTCGGAGGAAGCCCTCATTTCCTATCTCAGGCGCTCGTGTGAATTCGTTCAGGAGAAGGTACTTTCCGACAGGATCCGCATACGATTTTGGGCGGGCAAGAAGGAGCTCGGCCGGCTCGCGAGTAAGGGCTTGTCTGTGCGGGTGAGTTGACGCCGAGGGAACGGCCCGGAAGGGGGCGTTGTCGCTTAGTTCTCGCTCACCGGCGCGGTGACGAATCTGGAACAGATGCCAACGAGCGCGGGTGAGCCTTCGTAGCTCAACGTCCTGAAGTTGAAATCGAGCTCTGTCTTGTGGCCCTGCCTGGAGATGAGCTCCAGCCTCGACGCGGCCCAGTTTTCTCCGGGCTCGAGCGGCCTGCTCTGGAGAGCGCTGACTGCGTCAAGAGATTCCGGCGAGAGAATGGAGCCCACGTCGCGTCCCACGAGCTCGTCCTTCGAGTACGAAAGACATTCCGCGAGGGACTGGTTGACGAGCGAGATCTTTCCGTTCTGGATGAGCATGTAGCCGTCGCTCATGCTCTCGATTAGATTCCTGTAGATCTCCTCGGACGTCCTCACGCGCTCGAACATCCTCGCGTTCTCTATGGCCACCGCGACCTGGTCGGCTATTGCAGAGAGTATCCTGAGGTCGTCCTCTCCGTACTGGTCACTCTTCGAGTAGCTCTGGACGGCCATCATGCCTATCACCTTCTGTCCCGAGTTGAGGGGCACTCCGAGCCAGCTCACGGCCTGCGGCCCTATGCCCTGATAGCCGTCTCTCACCATCTCCTCTTCATTCTGCTTGCTGAGGAGGAGTGGCTCTCCTTTGTGGATGACGTACTCGGTGTAGCCCTTTTTGGCCTTCCTGGAGGTGCCGTCCTTTCTCACCAGCTCATCCACGTAGACAGGGAAGAACACTTCGTCCTTCGCCGGGTCATAGAGGGCGATGTAGAAGTTGCGCGCGTTCATCAGGCGGCTGACCTGCGTATGAATGACGGAAAGCACGTCGTTGAGACTGAGGTGACGACTGAGCGCCTGTCCTATCTCATAGAGCGCTGCCATCTCGTCGCCCCTTCTCTTGAGTTTCCTCTCCGATTCCTTTCTGGCGGTGATGTCTCTGTTCACTGTGACCAGGCACGCCGGTTTGCCTTCGTCGTCGTAGATCATCGAGACGGAGCTGTCTATGCTTATGGGACGACCGTCCTTGTTGTGGTGGATCACCTCTCCACGCCAGAAGCCGTTCTGCTGCAGCTGGGTTCGGGCTTCCTCCTCCTGGCCGGGCGAGATGAACTCATACCTGATGACGTCGTAGAGTGGCCGGCAGATGGCCTCCTCTGCCTTGAGCCCGTAGACACTCTCTGCCTTCTTGTTCATGAACAGCACTGTCTGGTTCACGTCTATGGAGATGATGGCGTCGTTCACGTTCTGGAGAAGACTCAGCTGCGACCTGAGCTGTCCCTGGACGTGGTGCTCCTTGGACACGTCCCGGAGCAGGAGATGCAATCGCCTGGAGCCGTTGGTGTCCACCATGATGGCCAGCACTTGCACGTGAAGCGCTCCGGAGCGCAGTTTTCCGACGGAAGCCATCATCTGGAAATGATCGCCGTTCTTGAGGAGGGTCTGGCCAAGCAGTTTCACGTATTTCTCTTGGGAATCGGGCATGAAAATATCAGTGGCCTTGGTGCCCACAAGCGCCGCCTTCTCCTCCCCGAGCATGTTGCAGGCGCGGCCGTTGGCATCGAGTATCGTGTCCGTCGCAGGATTGACGAACATTATCCCGTCCAGCGAGTGGGAAAGGAGAGAACGCAGGCTCTCCTCGGCGATCTTGAGTCTCTCGTCGATTGGTCTACCCCCTCCGTCCGCCATCAAGATGGCCGTTCCTATGACGTCTCCTGTGCAGTCTACGACAGGAGTGGCTGCCATTCTCGCGGCGCCCGTGCCGGCTGCCCAAGGGCACTGGGTGTTTCTCAGTTCGATGCGGTTCGGCAGAGACTGCCTGGCGTTTTCCCAGACCTCCCTCTCGCTCTCGCACATGCTGGTAGCCGGACACTGTTCGCAAAGACTCTGTCGTTTCGCCATCGCCTCGTAACAGGTCTTGCCGGCCGCCTCGGGAAAAGTCCTGCGCAATGCATCAGACAAATGCACGATCTTCCAGTGACGGTTCAACATCACGACTTCGGTGTCCAACCCGGCCAGGGCCGCTTCCATCAGGACTCCGCTCGACTTCAGATACTCCTCCACTGCCGGAGAGCCGTGCTCGTGGTGGCCGAACAGGGCGATGAGAGTGCTTCGTCCGAGTGGGTCCACGAAGCACGCGGCGGACCACCCATGGATCTCCTCCGCGCCGCTCTTGGTCCGGATGACGGTCTTGTGTGACAAAGGCTGCTGGAGCCAGACGAGGTTCTCTATTATCTCTCTCTCCTTCGTCTGATCACGGTCGGGGATGAAGGTCGAAATGAAGTTCTTCCCCACGGCCTCGGATAAAGAGTACTCCGTCAGATTCTCCATGGCCCGGTTCAGGAAATGCACGTTGCCTTCGCGGGTCAGGACCACCACCGGGGTCGGCATGCGGTCGAGCAGTTCCAGGGAGAGCTTGTCAGTCATGTCAAACGATGCCGGTTCTGCCAGTCTCTTGTCCTCTGTTGCCATAGGGCTTCTACACCTGGTTTGTGTTTTGGTCTTGAAAGAAGCGCTTCCACACACCGCGCTTGCACGGCCGCAGCGCTTGCGCGGGCATCGTGCAACACGGGCAGTCACAGTTTCATATCGGACGCCTTGACGCGACCCATTAGCTCTAACTGGCTTCAGAGTGTGACGTTACGCGACAGAGAAAAGGCAGTGTGTGATTGCCTACGGCCATCAAGAGCCAATGAGGACGCGGAATTGTGCGGCGGTCAGACCGTGCCGACATCGAGCGTAACCTCTTGTCATATAAAGAAGTACGGATTGGGCGGGGAAACTCCGGGGGGCCGCAGAAGACTATTTCGCACCGCATGCCAATCCTCCACGTCTTACGTGGCAACTGCACGCCGATCTTATCGCTCCTGCTTTGCAGCTGGACCTTGGCTGTGTGGCGCCTGTTCCACAACCGGACGTTGATCGTGTCCCAATTGCTTCGCGTCAGGTTGCATCCTTCTTTTGACAGCAGTCTTAGGTGGTGGTAAACTCTCTAACTCGGTACAAGTTGTGGCGCTACCGTCCAGGTCCACTTTTCCTGAAAGGAGAGCCGTATGTCGAATTACGTCTCTGATTTCATGGCGTGGGTAAAGGCGAAGAATCCCGCGGAACTCGAATTCCACCAGGCCGTTGAAGAGGTGATCGGTTCCGTGGAGCTGGTCCTCGAGCGCCACCCCGAGTATCGCAGGGCAAAGATCATGGAGAGGATCACGGAGCCCGAACGTGTCATCATGTTCCGGGTCCCCTGGCTTGACGACCGGGGCGAAGTCCACGTCAATCGCGGTTTCAGGATAGAGATGAACAGCGCCATCGGGCCGTACAAGGGCGGGCTGCGTTTTCACCCGACTGTGAATCTGGGCATCCTGAAATTCCTGGCCTTTGAACAGGTGTTCAAGAACAGCCTTACGACTCTACCCATGGGCGGCGGAAAGGGCGGCAGCGACTTCGATCCAAAAGGCAAGAGCGATAACGAAGTCATGAAATTCTGCCAGAGCTTCATGAACGAGCTGCACCGGCACATCGGACCCAATACCGACGTTCCTGCCGGCGACATCGGCGTGGGCGGCCGGGAAATCGGGTTCATGTTCGGTCAGTACAAGAAGCTGCGAAACGAGTTCACAGGTGTGCTGACAGGAAAGGGTCTTAATTGGGGCGGTTCCCTGATTCGCCCCGAGGCCACTGGCTACGGAGCGGTGTATTTTGCCAGTGAGATGCTGAGTACGAGAAAAGAGACGATGCAGGACAAGACGTGCCTGGTCTCGGGTAGTGGAAACGTCGCCCAGTACACCATCGAGAAGGTGAATCAGCTCGGAGGTAAGGCCGTGACGCTCTCGGATTCGAACGGCTACGTGTACGACCCCGAGGGAATAGACCCGAAGAAACTGGCGTTCGTGATGGAGCTCAAGAACATCAAGCGCGGTCGCATCCAGGAATACACGGATAAGTTCAAGAGCGCCACGTACACTCCATTCGACGTCAAGCTGGACTACAACCCGCTCTGGAATCACAAGGCCGACTGCGCCTTCCCGTCGGCCACCCAGAACGAGATCAATGCGAAGGACGCCCAGAACCTCGTCAAGAACGGCGTGTACGTGATTTCTGAGGGCGCCAACATGCCCACGACGCCTGAAGGCGTCACGGTGTTCCTCGACGCCAGGATACTCTACGGACCCGGGAAGGCCGCCAATGCAGGAGGCGTCGCCACGTCCGGTCTGGAAATGTCCCAGAACAGCATGAGGATGAGCTGGGGCAGGGACGAGGTGGACAAACGGCTCTCTGAGATCATGAAGAGCATTCACAAGACGTGCGCGGAAGCTGCCGCGGCTTACGGAACGCCCGGAAACTACGTCAACGGCGCCAACATCGGCGGATTCATCAAAGTTGCGGACGCCATGATGGATCAGGGTCTGGTGTAGCAACCCCGCCGTGCGGGCATCTCTCGGAGTGTGGGCGCGGGTCGGCCGCGGAGGCCTCCAGCGCCCACACTCTATTTGATTGAATCATGGTCATACCTGCTTGCGAAAAAGCCATCGACGTCATCGCTTTCGGCGACGGACTGCTGGGCGGGAAAGGCGAGGGGCTCGCAAGGGTCAACGACTGCGACATCCCACAAGTCTGCAAGCTCAAGACCAGGATACTGACCACCAGTTTCTTCGATCGGTTCGTCGAACTTGGGGGTGAGCTCGACGCGGAGCATCTCGCGGCCGTCGGGTCGATTCTTGCGGAAGTGGGAGACGCTCCCGTCGGAGTCAGATCTTCCGCCACCAACGAGGCCGGAATCTCCACCGCGGGCGTCGGGCCGGTGCACGCCGGCGAGCACTCCTCCTTCATGCTGCCCAACAATCACCCCGACCCCGAGGCACGGTTCGGGCAGCTCGTGCAGGCCATACATCACGTCTACCGCGACTTCATAGGGAAGCAGGCTCCCGGCTCCCGCGAGAAAATGGCGATAGTCATCAATCCCATCCCGGGCATATACGACGACACCCGAGCCGGGCCGTGCTACTATCCTTACATCTCCGGCATCGCTAACTCGTTTTTCCCTCACGCCCTCAAGTCACAGGATCCCAACGAGGGTTTTGCGCGCATCGCCTTCGGCCACGGCTACGCCACCGTCCTGGACGACTTTCCCGTCATCTCCATGGCGACGATACGCAATCCCATCCCCATCGAACTGCTTCAGATCGGCAACGGGCAGCAGTACTTCTACGCCCTCGACATGACGAAGAACAAGGAGCTCAGGGGCGAAGAACTGGAGACCATGGTCAAACTGCACGTGCAGTTCGCGAACTACCACAAGATCAAGCTGCTGGGAATACACAAGAACCTGATCACGATAGAGGAACTCGTACAGAACAATCACTTCTGCTTCAAGACCGGTCTCGAGACGATAATGGAGAAGATTGCGTCCGTAGTGTCGACGCATTTCCAGATAGAGTTCGTGTTCAACATCGACTTCGGCCGCACGGACAAGGAGTGCGGCAGCTTCCACGTGGTACAACTGACCCTGCTGCCGCGCCTCAAGTGCGACGCCATGGACGTCCCGCAGCGGCCGGCGCACACGTATCTCTCGATCAGGAGTCTGCAGGGACACGGCGTGAAGAGCGGCATCAAGCGCGCGGTAGTGGTGTCTCCCTTTCTCTACAGGAAAGAGAAGCACGACGCGGTGCGGGAGGCCCTGTCCCGCGTGAACAGCGAGATGCGCGGCCGGGGCGAGGAGTACATCATCATCGTCCCGGGCCGTCTGGGAAGCAGGAACAGGGAGTGGGGGCTGTTCGTGGACTTCAAGGACGTGGACGGGGCGGCCGCGATCTTCGAGTACGGCGTCGACGTGGCCGGCAGGCCGGAGCCCCTTCCGGAAGAGAGAGCCCTGACCGGCGGCATTTACGGAAGTCACTTCCTGTACATGATCCAGGGAGGATTCGACGAGGAGCAGAGAAAGGCTCAGACGCGCATGTACGGCACGCAGGGAACGCATTTTCTGACGAACCTCATGTGCAATAACATAGTCTATGGATTCATCGCTCCAACTCAGGACACGATAGACCCCTGGTTCTTCAGCGGTTCGAGTCCGGATGAGCCGCTGTACGTACTCACGTTTCCTAAACCGGTGAGCGTTTATGCCGACACGATCAATCAGAGATGCGACGTTCTGCTCGAGAGGGAAGGGCGGTCATGAGTGAGGCAGCCGCGGGTTTGCCGCCGGGCGACAGGGAGCTCGGGGAACTCAGTTTCACGCCCCGTGTCATCAACCCTGTCAAGGTCTCGGACGTAGTCGTCTTCTCGGCGGAAGAAGAAATCCGGGCCGCCGCGGACGTGCTCCGCAACGCGATGCCCTGGGCCAAAGTGCATCTGCTTTTCGACCCCGCCTCCGTAGCTCAGTTCACGTCCCAGGGGGCGAGCGTGATCTTGTTCGACGACACCGCGCTCAATCTGACGGACACGGCCCGGCTTCGCAAAAACAACAGGAACGCGATCGTCCTTCTTCTGAGCTCCAACGAGATAGTCAGTTGCTCCCCGCCGTCTCTGGCCCGGCAGAGGTTCCCGTACACCTCCAGGGCGGACCTGGTTCTGGCCATAGATCGGGCGGACCTAGCTCCTTCCAGGGTCATCGTCGCAGGAGTGAGGCTGGCGCAGGACCGTCTGAACATAAGAGCGCACTCTCAGCTCAGGCGCTTCATCTTTCTGCTGGTGGACGACGAGCCGCGATGGTTCTCGCAGTTCCTTCCGGTGCTCTACGAGATAATCGGACAGCGCGCAGACGTGATGATCACGAGGACCTACGAGGACACGATGAAATTCATCTTCGGCGTGGAGGATGAAGCGCAGATAAACGCGAAGACCTTTCGTTCCCGGGGGCACGGAGAGGACGTGGTCTGTCTCATCACGGACATCTTCTTCCCCAGAGGCGACGAACTTGCCAGCGACGCGGGGCGCCACCTCGTTGAGATGGTGAGCACCTACTACCCGCGCTATCCGATAGTAGTCGCTTCAAAGGCGAAAGAAGCGGAAGACCTCAAGGACGTTGCGTTTGTCCTGCCGAAGGGCGACCCGGGCAGCCTCGAGAGACTGAGAGACCACATTCTCAATTTCACCGGCATGGGCGACTTCCTGGTGTGCGACGAAGCAGGACGCGAGCTGCATCGCGTCAAGAACGTCTTTGACATGCACGATCTGATGCTTGAGGCCGAGAAAGACACGGAGGAGGCCGCCAGATTGAGGGGCATCCTCGAGACCTACGGGCAGAGAGACAAGTTCTCGACGTGGCTCTACATGCACAGTTACCGCGAGCTTGCCGGCAGGCTGAGGCCCCTGCGGGAAAGGGGCATGGACCTGGTGAAGACGCTGAAGAAAAACCTAGAAAGGGAGATGGGGAGAATGAAACACACCCCCCTCGTGGTGGGCAACGCGAGGATATTCGATCTGCGCGACCTGGCGGCCTTCCTGCGCTCGGCTGATCCCGCCGAGATCCAGCCGCTGAGCGACGACGACATATTCTCGTCGTGGCTGGACCTCCAGGGATTCACCGAGCTCGCGGAGGAACTTCGTCCCATCCACGGTGACGTCTCAAGAATAACGGGCGCGCTGGCGGGGCGCGTCGAGAAATGGATCCCGGTGTACTCTGCCAGGGATTCCGCTCCCGCCTGACTGGAGCAGACTTTGAAACCGTGTTTTTTCGTTTCTGATCTTCACGGCAGCACGAACAGGTATGAGAAGCTCTTTCGCGCGGTCGCTTCAGAGCGTCCGGAAGGGCTTTTCATCGGCGGGGACATTCTGCCTTCGCCTTTCCACGCCATGGATTCGGAAGCTGGTGACGAAACCGGTTTCGTGCCGGGGTACTTGCTCAGGCGGCTGCGGGAGCTGAGCCACAGCATGGGCAGCCGGTACCCGCACATATTCGTCATACTGGGCAACGACGACGGCCGGGTGGAGGAGGACTCAGTCCTGGAAGGCGACGCGCAGGGGCTCTGGGAGTACGTGCACCTCCGGAAGGCGTCGTTCGGTGAGTTCTCGGTCTGCGGCTACTCGTTCGTGCCTCCGACGCCTTTTCTGCTGAAAGATTGGGAGCGCTACGATGTTTCGCGCTACGCGGACCCCGGCTGCGTCTCGCCCGAAGAGGGAGTGCGCTCCTGTCCGGTCCCTGCGAACGAGCTCAGGTACTCCACGATCGCACTCGACCTCGACAAGCTGGTGGGGAAGGACTCGATGGGGAACGCGGTGATGCTCTTTCATTCTCCGCCACACGGGACGAACTTGGACCACTGCGCGTCCGGCGGGAAAATGATCGAGAACGTGCCGGTTGACTTGCATCTGGGAAGCATAGCGGTCCGGCGTTTCATAGAGCAGAGGCAGCCCCTCCTGACCCTGCACGGTCACATTCACGAGGCCGCCAGACTTTCGGGGTCCTGGAGTGACCGCATAGGACTGACCCACGCGTTCTCTGCGGCACACGATGGTCCGGAACTCGCCCTGGTCCGGTTCGACCTCGACGACCTCTCTCTTGCCACCAGAGAGCTCATTTAGGAGGGGCGTTCTTCGGCGGCGTCCTTCTTCAGAGCCAGTGGTCTTGCCGGATCGGTGACCGCGCCTATCTTCACTGCGTAGCTGGTCTTCCTGGCGATGTCTGTGTCCGTCACAATGTGTACGTCCAGGATGCCTCTGGTCCTGTAACCGGTCCGCGCGTAGTTCATCTCGTCCAGGGCGAGACTCCATCCATCCAACCACGTGAGCAGTTCCCGGCGCTGTTTCTCCGTTCCCCTGAAGTGAATCAGGATGTCTATGTCACTCGCGGGACCGGCGGTGGCGTTCTTCGTGCTTCCGAACACGTAGAACGCCTCCACGCCGAAACGCTTAGCGTCGAGTTGTGAGGCTATCCGCTCGGCCATCTGCAGCCGCCACGCCCAGAAATTGCCGGACTCCCGGGGCGACGCATCGAGCGCCGGGGCCGCGGTCCGCACCCCGGCCGAGGGTTCGGTGAGTATTCCCACTGCCTGGTCGAGATCCGCGTTCATGAGCACGCGCAGCACAAGGCCGCCCGTGCTCTTCGGGACGTCGATGAGCCTCACTGTTCCTGAAAGGCGGGCGAACTCAGGCAGTACATCGGGGAGTATGTTCGCGGCGGTCCTCAGGAACTGCTCGTTGAAGACCGTCCCTTCGCTGTCCGGGTATAGCGGGAGGTAGCGTATCTGGGCTTCCACGAGGTCCTGGAAGAAGTGAGTGCCGAACGACAGGTCGGGCATGTAGTCGCCCTTCTTGCGCGCGATTTCTATCAGGACCGCCGTGTTGGAGATGTCGGCGTACGTGACCTTCACCCCGAGCTTGATGTCTCCCCTGCTGCCCCATCTCCCCGGTCCCATCAGAACAAAGCGCCTCCTGGGAAGGAGCTTGTTCAGCCTGCCCACGGCCCTTGCGACGGCGAGCAGCGAAGCTTGGCTCGAGAGTCTGTCGTAGCCCTGCGGGTCAACGTACACGATGTGAGTGATGTCCGGGACCCGGCCGTTTGACACGTAGCGGTTCGCAGCGAAGACGATCTTTTCTTTCGGCACGTCCTTCGGGATGTGCGCCGGCGCGCTGCCCTCCATGTAGCTCTGAGGACGGCACTGCAGCAGGTAGAAGTCCGTGCCGTCGTAGGCGAACTCTATGTCCACCGGCGTCCTGAGCTTCTGCTCCAGCAGATCGAGAAGGCTTCGGACTCTTTCGACGAACGGGGTCTCGGTCAGGAGCCCGTCGAACGTGACGACGAGGTTGTCCTTCTCGAAATCTATGCCCAGTTTGGGAGACCTGCGGACCCGGGATCCGTCGAACACGGACACGATGTGCTCGACGCCAGGCACCTCTCTGCCGTGCTTTCTGAGCAGGTCGCCTATGTCGACGGTCTCGAAGCGGTTTGTCTCAAGATTGATGAGGTCGACCCTCTTCGGAGCGTAACGGACCTGTTCGTCCACCGTGACGTTGACACGCAGATCGGGTGCTCCCGGAGCGACGAGGACAGGATAGTCGTCGCCCAGGCGATCCACCGCCCGCGTGCCGAGCCCGGGGACCAGTCTCAGGAGGCCGTATTCGAGTTTTATGCGCGGCGACCACCTGAAGTCGTTTCTGCTGAACGCCACCCCCGCGAAGGACGGCATAAAGTAGTCTCCTATTCTGGTGCCGACGACCTCCTGGATCATGACCCCCATCTCTTCGCCGAAATCCAGCAGCCCGCGCTCGGCGCGGTAGGCGATCGGGTCCGCGCTGAAGACGGACGCGTACACGTCGGCCACGGCGTCGAGCAGCGCCTCGAGCCGCTCCTGCTTTGTTCCCTGGTTTGCCAGAAAGATGCTGCGGTATTTTCCAGAGAAGGAAGCGCCCGTTCTGTCCTCCAGAAGGCTGGAGCTTCTCACTATCAAGGGTCTCTCCTCGAAATCGTCCAGGACCATCGACAGACCCTGGACTATCTCGGTCGGGAAGTTCGCGTTCTTGAAGGACTGGACGACGTGTGGATACTCGAGTCGGATCTGGTTGATGTCCTTGTACTTTTGCTCGATGACTTCGGTCAGGCTGTTGTAGCTCAGGAAACTCAGAAGGCCGTCTGACGCGATGTACCAGGTCTTGGGAACTCTTACGTTCCCGATCTGTTGCGCCGCTTGCTCCGACTTTCTGACTATTTGTTCCGCCAGGAAAAGACCCGCGCTCTTCCCTCCGAGCCTGCCGATACTGTCCGCGGTGTAGATTATGTGGTCCAGTATGCCTGAGAAGTCCTTTATCTCCAAATATCCGACGGCGGCGCTGATGTAATCGGATTGCTCGGAAAGGAACCGCCTTACG